>Ga0224525_1000013_pt1 | contig 184155 bp, 166 predicted proteins | sample CFST100metaG_FD_179874 | JGI IMG/M metagenome (GOLD analysis project Ga0224525, IMG submission 179874) | Peat soil microbial communities from Stordalen Mire, Sweden - C.F.S.T100 | ecosystem: Environmental > Terrestrial > Soil > Wetlands > Peat | place: Sweden: Norrbotten County, Stordalen Mire...
GCTGGACATACAAGATGATAAAGCAACAGACTTTTATTATGACTCTTCACAATATGTTCGCTCATACTGTAAAGATATTTTTTATTTTGACCCCGACTCTGGAGTCGGGGAATTTATTTGATTAAAGCAGATCCCCGGAATCCCTTATACAAAAAACTTCCGTTTCCTCATATCGCGAAGCTACAACAATGCGGGCCCCGTTTGCATGTTTGCGGAACAGGTCCTTCACAAGCTTCGGGGAGTTGTTATGCGCCGAGAGGTGCGAAAGCACCAGGAGACTCATGAAGGGAGACCGGTGGGTAATAAAGAGTTCTAACGCCTGAAGGTTGGACAGGTGCCCGTCGTCACTCCGGATCCGTTTTTTCAGATAGACAGGATAACTGCCTTTTTCTAGCATTGTTTCATCATAATTTGCTTCCAGAAAAGCCGCATGGCACTGGCTTAGGTGGTGTATCACATGCTCGCAGGCGGTGCCAATATCAGTAAAAATGCCAACCGTGATGTTTTTCCCGTTTACTGTAAAGCTGTGGGGTTCCGATGCATCATGTCGTTTCGGGAAAGCATATACGCGGAGTTGGCCAATGTGTACCGGGACATCCGGAGTATAAGGCTTCATAAGCTGGGGTTCGAACCTCAGCCTGCTTTTGCAATAGGTTGCAGCCGTGATGTAAACAGGTATATTGTATTTCCGGGAGATGAATTCCGCACCCCGGGTATGATCAGTATGTTCGTGGGAGATGAAGATGGCATTGACCTTTCCCATCGACAATCCGAGCCGGCCTATCCGTTGTTCCGTTTCCCGGCAGGAGATACCTGCATCGATCAGTATGGCTTCACGCTCATTACCAATATAATAGCAATTGCCATTGCTTCCGGAAGCAAGTGAGGTTATATAGAGGGACATGGTGGGTGCAAAGTAAAGGAAAATACTGATGCTGCCGGCTGGCCGGCCGGCTGGTTTTTGCTGAAATAATTTTTATCTTCATTTTTGCTATTTTTTCCTACATTTGAAAGAAAATTATTCACGATATGATACCCTAAAATATTCAAACTATGAAAAAACTTTACATTTTTCTTGTCCTGTTTCTAACTGGTTGGATCATTTCCCTGGAACCTGCAAATGCAGGTTGTTTTCCGGCTTATTTCCTTGAAACTTCACCCGCTACCGGATCTTTTCTGTATAACAAGACAATCTCCTTTACCTTTATCGGGAACGGAGGATCGCAGTGGGTGGTTGGCGGATACATCCGGGTCCTGAAGAAATCTGATAATACCGTTGTCGATTCCATAAAAATCACCGATTACTATCCTGTTGGAAGCACAGGTTTGTCGGGGGGTAAATTCGTATTCCCGATCACCAGTGTCCTTGAGTGCAATACGGAATATTATGTACTGATCGATTATCACTCGTTCGACTGTCTGGAATACTGGTTTGATTATATCCGGGACGTTCACGGGAACCTCTACGAGTGGAATTTTACGACAGCTCCTTCCCCGGTCACATTCACATCAGGAGGTCCAGCTTATTTCTGCGGAGGAGGTACTTCCACCCTGACGGTAAATGAAGCTTATTCCTATCTGTGGTCGAACGGGGAGACCTCGCGAACGATAATAGTAACGAATCCTAATCAGTATTCGGTTACCGTAAACTACATTAACGGATGTTCGGCAACCAGTTCTGCTTCCATTGCCACCCTTCCGCCTGATTATGTTCCCATCTGCATGGTGACCGTAGATTCACTTTCTCAATTTAACCAGGTCATCTGGACAAAGCCTTTCACCTCGGAAATCGACAGTTTTATCGTCTACCGTGAAATAACGACCGATACCTACAAGCGCCTTGGAGCCATACCTTACCAGGGCGCCCTTAGCATTTTCATCGATACCGTCCGTACGAAATATTTTCCCAATACCGGTGACCCGAATGCCGGTACATATCGTTATAAAATCCAGGTTGTAGATACCTGCGGGGGTTATAGTGATCTCAGCCCGTATCATAATACGATCTTTATTTATAACAGCAATGGGACATTCACATGGCCAAAGCTTTATTCCATCGAGAACGGGATAAATCCCGTAAACAGTTACGTTTTGATGCGTGACGACAGTAGCTCCGGTCACTGGCATGCGATCAACAGCGTGTCGGGGACGCAGTATACCGTTACGGATCCTGCATACAGCATATACAAGGATATTGCAAAGTGGCGGGTTGAAACCCTGTGGAGCATAGTATGCATACCATCGAAGGACCTGAAAGCCACCGCATACAGCACATCCCGGTCGAACAAGGCTTCGAAAGAAACATCCGGAATCGCTGATCAGGAATTTCATGATCTTTTCTCGCTTTACCCGAATCCAACCGACGGAAAAACCACACTCGAAATAAAAGAGCAGGTTGACCCGGGAATTTATATCCGGATTTATAATTGCACAGGAGAACTTATTCTTGAGAAGCAAATCGTAAACCGATTATCCACATTCGATCTTTCAGATCAACCTGCGGGAATTTATTATTTACAGGCTGCATGTGGCAGTAAATCATATTTTACAAAGGTGGTTTGTGTAAAAGAATAATAATTTCATCCCATATTACTCAGATCAAAATGCCACCGACATTAAGGAAACGATAACACATTTTCTTGTCGTGGCCGGCTCAACAAAAACGGGTGAGCAAAGCCCTACTGATCAGCAATAGAGCCCGGTAATCCTAAAACTTGGACTTGACGGATCACTTATTTTTTGTTATGATTATGACATAAACAGTGGTAATAATCAGGCATATCAGATACTGGAAATTCCGGCCGTGAATCTTATTACTTTTTCATCTGCACCTATTTCCGGTAGCAATGATTTCCCTCTGGTCCTGCAACGCAGAAGTTCAAGCCTCTAGACTATTTGCGAAACGGTCACAGGTGTCGAAAAACTGGAAGAAAACTTTACCATTTACCTCAATCCTGTGATCGATTACCTATATCTTGATAAGATCACAGGAATCAAAGATTATATATTTCTGGATTGTTCGGGAAATCAAATTCTATATGATGATTCAACGATTTTTGATCTCAGGAATATTGCCCCTGGAATTTATATTTTACGTGTTGTAACTGAAAAGAGCGTGTTCAGTATTAAAGTAGTCAAAATAGAATGGTGAAAATTTACAATAACAAAGAAGGAATTGAAAATTGATACTTTTTTCACCACATAGGAGACACACACTTGCGGAGAATCACCCGCTTTTAATAATACGTAATTATTGTGTTTGAAGAGTTTGACGTTAATCCGCTTCCCCTGATATATTCATTAACTACGCGGTTCATCGAATCAAAAGAGTAAGAATAAGTTCCGGTTTTTGGGGGTGTATTATTCGTTACAGACGATTTTATCAGATTGATATTGGATTTACCGAAAAACAATCTTCCTGTATTTGGGTTCCCCATAGTGTTTACCGAATTGGGAATATACTCATAGCTCTCTGTGACTGACCCACCACCCCAGGCAGAAAGAGAAAGTGTCATTGAAGAACTGTTACCGTTCTGTATTTGCCAGTTCAAAGAATACCATGTGGCTGTGTCTCCAAACAGGTAAGACTTTTTCTCAATCATATAACCACCTGTATTGTATTTATATGTCACTGTCTGCGCTACTGAAGAATCCCCGCCTTGTCCATAGCCCATATCCGTTTCTGAAATTGCCAGTCCGGCAGAGTTAAGAGTATAGAGGTTTCTGCCGTATTTATCATTGTTGAGGTAAAAGATTTTTTCAATCACCATCGATGGATAATATTCATATCTGTAGATGAGAGAATCATTGGCTGGGGGATTATAAGTCATCATCTGTATTAGTTTCCCCTGCGAATCGTACTGAAAAGTCATTGATGCGTTAAATTGTCCTGCCGTATCAGTGATGATAACCGTTTTTACAAGAGAAGAGGCAGGATTTACTTGTGCCTGGTTGTCATTGTTCTTTTTACATGAAGATATGAATATGATCAATGTTAAGAATGCAAATAATATTAAACTTTTCATATTAAATTTTTTAAGAATGTTTTGGATTCTTTGTCAGGTATCGGTTGGAAAAAAATAATCCGGCATTAAAGGTATCTATAATATGTGGATTATTTAGATATAATTTGAAAAAAGTCACAAAGAATAAAAATTCGCAAGTTCACCAACTAGCCAGCTAATTAGTCCGTCTGTCCGCTTGTCCGCCTGTTCGCATATATCATTACCTTTGTTCCATAATCAAGAAACCGTCTTATGAGTATTAAAGTTAACGCGATTCTAACCGGCGCTACCGGTATGGTGGGAGAAGGAGTATTGCACGAATGCCTGCTGCATCCGGAGGTGGAATCGGTTCTTGTGATCAACCGGAAACCCTGCGGCGTATCACATCCCAAACTGAAGGAAATCATCCATACCGATTTTTTTGATTTGTCAGCTATCGAAAATCAACTTTCAGGTTACAATGCTTGCTTTTTCTGCCTGGGCGTTTCATCCATCGGAATGAAAGAACCGGAATATACTAAAATCTCTTACACCCTGACGATGAACGTCGCCCGGACCCTGAGCAGACTGAATCCTGGGATGACCTTTTGTTACGTTTCAGGTACCGGGACCGACGGCACCGAAAAGGGAAGGATGATGTGGGCAAGGGTGAAAGGAAAAACAGAAAACGACCTGGCGAAATTGCCATTCAGGGCGGCATATGCATTCCGGCCGTCTTTTATGCTGCCAACGAAAGGGTTAAAGAATGTGCTGTCTTTCTACAAATATATTACCTGGCTATACCCCATTGTCCATCCGTTGTTTCCCAATTCCTTCGGTACTCTGAAAGAAGTGGGGTTGGCAATGATCAACTGCGTGATTTTTGGCGCTGATAAAAGGGTGCTGGAAGCGAAAGACATCGAAGCCCTGGCAAAGAGAATTAACTGATAATTGACAATTTTATCGTTAAAAAAAATCCCCTATTCATTTTCCACATGCAAGGCTAAAACATAGAGCAGGGGTAAATAGTGGTCGGGAATTGGAATGGTATTGGGTTTAATGAGTTTTTTTCAAGGGTTTTGTGATCTGTACCTCTTTTATGCGTATCTTTATAGAATGGAGGTTTTTTAAAGTTGCAAAGTATCTTCTTTTATTTCTTGCAGATACTATAATGATCTTTTATAAGTTTTGATTATCAGAAGGATTAAATGTTAGATTGATAAAACAACCGGATAATGATGAAAAAAGACGTATTGGAAAACAGGATGAATCTTGCAAACCACCAGTTAAAGGTTCCACATGCAAAATTATTGACAGGATCCATTCAGAATAAATTTCCCGTCATACTTGACGGTGGGAAAACGATCCTCTTTATCTCAGATAAAAGCAAAGAAGCAGAAACCATAAAACGTTATGAGCTTAGAAGAAAACGGTAATACGCTTCTTTAATCCTGACTTTTTTTTACTGCCGATTTCGTTTCTACTCCCGCCGGTTCCCTTTTGCGAGAGTTCTTGGTTTTAACCGGTGAGGGTATTCCATGAAAATGTTCGAATCTTTTGGAATCTTATGCGGCTGCTTTGATAATTCCGTTAATTTTGGCAACCAATAAAATCCAAAACATTGCTCCATGAAAAAAAATCCTTCCTGGCTAATGATCGTGTTTTCCGCGATGATGCTCTTATTCAATTATTCCTGCAACAACAATAATAAAACGATGAACGCCGAATACAAGGTACCGGCCTTTGACCGTTCCGGCATTGATTCCACCGTAACACCCTGCGATGATTTTGATCAGTTTGCTAACGGAAACTGGAAAAAACACAATCCGATCCCCTCGACCGAAGGTGCATGGGGCGCGTTTAATGTCCTCGATAAAGAGACCCGTGAAGTGAAGATCAAGGGGATTGTCAAAGAACTCCTGGACCAGAAAGATCTTAAGAAGGGCAGCGATGCACAACTCATCACCGGGTACTATCGCTCATACATGGATACCGTAACCATTGCCAAACGCGGCATCTCTCCCATTATGCCAATGATTGATAAGATCAATGCCACGAAGAATGCATCGGAACTGATTGCACTGGCCGGCGACCTTGCAAAATACGATGTCGGCAGCCCATTTATGGTATATGTCAGCGCCGACGATCGTAATAGCAAGATGAATGCTATTTTCATGGGACAAGGCGGGTTGTCGCTGGGCGACCGAAATTATTATGATAATATGGATTCGGCTATGGTGAAGATCAGGGCGGAATTTGTAAAACATGTTGATAAAATGTTTGCCATGGCCGGCTGGAAAGTGAACGATCCCGGGAAGACCATTCTTGGGTTCGAAACCAAGCTGGCCCTCATCCAGCTGAAGAATTTTGAAATGCGCGACCCGGTTAAGATCTACAATAAAATTTCGTTCGCGGGGCTTCAGAAATTGGCGCCGGAAATTAACTGGGCTGATTATTATAAAAACTACGGGTTGAAGACCGACACCGTTGTTGTTTGGAATAAGGATTTCCTGAAAAATCTCAACCTGCTGATCAAACAAACACCGGTGGATGTGTTGAAAACCTATTACGTGTGGCAGGTTCTTTCGGGCTTTGCGGGCGGATTATCTGATCAGTTCAGCAAGGAATCGTTTCATTTTTTCAACACTGTCATGTATGGGGTAAAAGAACAGCGCCCCCGCGAAGAACGTGCGATCATGAGTGTAAACCATAGGCTGGGTATGCCGTTGGGGAAACTCTTTGCCGCCAAATATTTCCCGGAATCGTCCAAGAAAAAAGTTACCGCGATGATCGAGAATGTACGGACGGTATATGGGGAACGCATCGAAAAACTCAGCTGGATGAGTGCGGCAACGAAATCAAAAGCCAGGAAGAAGCTTTCACAGTTTACCTGGAAGATTGGTTACCCCGATAAATGGAAAGATTATTCCAGCATCGACATCCAACCCGATAAGCTGATCGAAAACATGATGAACATCAACTTGTGGGAACACAACGATATGATCGCGAAAGCAGGAAAGCCGGTGGACAAGTCGGAATGGATGATGACGCCCCAAACCATTAATGCTTATAATAATTCCAATAATAACGAGATCGTATTCCCGGCAGCGATTCTTCAGCCCCCGTTCTTTAATCCTGATGCCGATGATGCCATCAACTATGGCGGTATTATCAGCGTGATCGGGCACGAGATGACGCATGGTTTTGATGACCATGGAGCGCAATACGACGGAGAAGGAAACCTGAACAACTGGTGGGCTCCTGAAGACGCTAAGAATTTTGCTGCCCTCGGAGAGAAACTGCAAAAATATTTCGATTCATTTGAAGTCACCAAAGGATTTAAGATCAACGGGAAACTCACCCTGGGCGAAAACATTGCCGACCTTGGCGGGTTGACGCTGGGGTACTATGCCCTTGTGAAATCGATGGAAGGAAAGAAAGCGCCGGAACTCATTGATGGGTTTACCTGGCAGCAACGGTTTTTCCTGGGTTGGGCACAGGTGTGGCATGAAAATATGACCAAAGAAAGCCTCATCAGCCAGGTGCAAACCAACGAACACTCCCCTGGCCGCTGGCGTATCAACGCCACCCTGGCACAGATAAAGGAGTTTTCGGATGCTTTCGGATGTAAAGGGAAAATGGCTGTTGCCAATGCCGACCGGGTTGTGATCTGGTAGTCAAAAAGAATACTCGAACATTGATCAACGAGTTTTGAATTTCGATCTGATTTCAAAGTTCGTTGATTCCTGCCTACCGGTAGGCAGGAAAATTCGATTGTTCAAAAGAGGTGAATCCGGTATTCACTCTTTACATATTTCGAATTTCCGTTTTGGTTAACAGGGATTTCCCCCGGGAAGCGTTAACTTTACATCATGAAAGCCTGGATTATTGAAAAGATTTGTGACCTGAATACTGAAAGCAATCCTTTGAAGCTGGTCGAACTTCCCAAGCCGGAACCTCAGGAAGGGGAACTGTTGATAAAAGTGAGTGCCTGCGGGGTTTGTCATACCGAGATCGATGAGATCGAAGGGCGCACGCCTCCGGGTTATTTTCCGATGGTTCCCGGACATCAGGTGGTGGGAATGGTGAAGCAAACCTGTGGAACGGGATTTAAATACAAACAAGGTGACAGGGTTGGGGTTGCCTGGATTTATTCGGCCTGTGGGAAATGTCAGTACTGTCTTTCGGGAAACGAAAATCTGTGCGCGGATTTTCAGGCAACAGGAAGGGATGTCAACGGCGGCTATTCCGAATATATGGTTGTTCCTGAAAATTATGCTTATCCGATCCCCGGTTTTTATACCGATGCAGAAGCGGCGCCGCTATTATGTGCCGGCGCTATTGGCTACCGATCCCTCGCCCTGGCGGGAATAAGCAACGGAAAAACAATCGGGCTTACGGGATTTGGCGCATCGGCGCACCTGGTGTTAAAACTGATCAGGTTCCAATATCCGCAATCTGAAGTCTATGTGTTTGCCCGCAACCCGGAAGAAAGAAAATTCGCTCTGGAAATGGGTGCAAACTGGGCCGGCGATACAACAGACAAGCCGCCCAGCCTTCTCGATTCGATCATAGATACTACTCCGGTTTGGTCACCCGTAGTCCATGCACTCGAATGTCTGAAACCCGGGGGACGGTTGGTGATAAATGCAATCCGAAAAGAGTCAGGGGACAAAGAATCCCTGGTTCAAATCGATTATTCCCGACATCTCTGGATGGAAAAAGAGATTAAGAGTGTGGCCAATGTGACCCGCGAGGATGTGAAGTCATTTGTCCGGATAGCGGCTCAAATGTCGTTAAAGCCTGAACTGGAAATCTATTCATTTGAAAATGCCAACCAGGCAATCCTGGATATTAAGCAGCGGAAAATCAAGGGAGCCAAGGTGATTGTGATGTGATCAAGATTTGTAGTTGTTTTGGTTTATTCAAATTAATTTGTAATTTTGCCATCCCAAAAATTTTCCTCAGTAGCTCAGTTGGTTAGAGCATCTGACTGTTAATCAGAGGGTCACTGGTTCAAGTCCAGTCTGGGGAGCAAGAATGACAAGGGTTTCAGAGTTTAAAAACTGAGACCCTTTTTCATTTCCTACACAATTTCCTACATAAGTTTCCACCCTTATCACTTCAAATCCTTTATCAGACGCCATCATTAGTCCGTTTTCTTCCATTTTCATACTGTACGATTATCAGCATCAAATGTCGGGAACTGCTGTAAGAAAAAAAAACGCAGATAGTAATTAATTTGGACTTTTTAGAATGGGATCAGGAGTGGAGTAATTTCAACTTGAGAGAATCATTTCGGGGAGACACCAAAACACACTTAACCCACTGTATATCAATATCAATACAGTGGAGTTCTTGTTTTTTATCTCGGAAAGTACTCAGATATACTTGGTTTTATTCGGTTGAATGAAAAATTATCTTCATTTACGACCCGAAATTTTATTCCAAAATCCTTCTGATTGTAAAAAACTAATGATCGTGTTTCGAATCTCGCTGACTCGAGGTTTTGATTTTACTGGAATTTTAAATGATTTACAAATTTCAATCATTTGCTTAACTGTCAAAGGTTCCAGTAACCTTTCGAGTGCTTTAATATCGTCTTTTTTTGAAATAAGTTTATTTTTAAAGTTCTCATCAATTTTAACTGGTTTCTTTTTATCAATGACTTTAAATGGTGCAGTGATTGAAATCTGGATTCGTCCACCAAATCTTTCAAGTTTTTCTATATCCTTTGTGGAGAAATATTTCAATAAGAATGGAATAATCTCCTTGTCATGGATTCGTCCTCCTTTATGAAGAATATCTTTTTTGGGCATACCAATTATTTTAATTTGTTATACTGGTCTATTCTTGTAACTATTCTCTTTGTAATATTAGTCATACATTCATTGAGTGTAGGTTGATTTGAGGTTTTTTTGTCAAAATCCCACCTTGATGTCTTATCACCTTTTTCAGCCAAAAACTTAGAAATGATGTCTAATCGCGGAATTTGTCCAATTAAAGGAGCTGATTTTAATATAGATTTTTCAAATGGTTTGATTTTTTTATTCATTATTTCATTCAATTGTTTCCGTTGTTCCTGCTGGCTATAAACCATACCTCCCAGTTTTGTGTCAATTCTTGTTATCTCGTTTAACACATAGCCCAAATAATATGGTCTTTCATCATCATCTTTTATCTGTTTGACCCACTCGTCAAGTCTGGGCATACCAAAAACTGAGATTGCATCAGGAATAGTGATTGTTATATAAAATTTCGAAGCCCTTAACATAGCTTGGGTAAGATACATTCTGTTCGGTGGACAATCGATTATAATGTAATCATATTCAGTAAATCGATTTAGAAGTTGTTTCGTATATAGATATAGTTCGTGAACTTTTCTTTCACCAGCAATCATACTTTGAATAATAGTAAAATCTAATTCATCAGTCTTAAAAGATCCCTTCAGAATATGTAAATCATCGTATCCATGTTCGTCTTTCACTTTCTCAATATATTCAAGATATTTAGTCGGAGGACCTATACACCACTTATTGGGTTTCATCAGATTGTAAATAGTGAAATCTGTTTTTGAAACTGTATCGGGATCAAATCCAACGGCTAGGGATAGGCTACATTGTGGATCAATATCAATTAAAAGAACTTTATGACCCAGCTTAGCTAAATAATAACCCAATAAACAGGAAAGAGTTGTCTTACCGACACCACCTTTGTAATTAATTATTGAAATAGATCCGGGATGCTTAATGGTTGTTTTACTTTCCAATTTCCCTTTGATTTCATCTGGAATATTTTCTAAAAGGGTTGCCATAAAGTAGGTTTTAATATTTTTTTGCAAGGTAAAGAAAAAACAGATAAGTGTGAATGAATCAGTTTTCACAATTCCGTATCTGGTTTATTAAGTCTATCATTCCCTATAAAATAGATACTGAGAACCTGAACACCCTGTTCAGATTGTCGGAATGGTATCTATTGGAAGAATTACCAAAAATGATTGAGGAAAAGAATCCAAATGCAGGTGTGGATGTACTCATGACCGTTGAAGATGTTTCAAAATATATGAAAGTGACACAGGCCTTTGTTTACAACCTGATTAAAACAGGGAAATTAAAGAAGGTCGGGATTTCATCCGTGGACAAACCGGGAGCTCGTCCTTCAATAAGGATTAGGAAGTTAGAGGTTGATAGATATTTGGATGGGAGATGATTTTGATTTCATTTCCTAATCCGGCCAAACTATACTGATCTCGTAGCCGTAATCTGAGTAAAAACATTGTTCATTTAACGATTGTCGGGAATTTGTCGCGAACCAGTCATCTGCACTGATTCTTTCCACAGTTGTGAATTTTTTCCCCGAATCAAGATAAAACTCACCAAGTACACTTGTTTGTGGCGGGGGATGGCCAACTTTCGATTTGAAAACTTTATAGGGGAAATCTTCACTTCTGTCGAACCATTTTAACTTTTTATTTTCAAAAAAACTGACCATTATGGGATATGTACCAGCAACAACAAATCGTAAAATTGTAGCCAACGAACTTGTTTGAAAGGTTTCAGCCAGCTCATTGATTAATTCAAAAGAGAGTTTCTTTCTATAACAGGCCTTTTTGAATTGATTATATGGCATTAAAAGACTTGCAGCAAAATAGTTTGCCTCCATCTCCATTATATTCTGATCGTCAAGTTTGAATATGGACGGGTGTGATCCTTTTTTCAAGGCAATTTGATGTTCTTCAATTAGAAAATGGCCTAATTCATGGGCAAAAGTGAATCTTGATCTTGTGGAACTTCTATTGAATACACGATCAAGGTTTATATGAGCATAAAAGCGCACTTTATCCCAAACTAACATTCCATCAAAATAATCACCATAATGATCATAGAAGTATAATAATTCATTACTGTCAGCGATTTGATCAGGGATTACTATACCCTTAAAATCGTATTGAGAAACGATATCTTCCGCAAAGTGATCTATAAATTCTTTTCGGACTTTATTGAGAATCATCGCACTTTTCTTGATTTTTTTTCATCTTTTCAAAAATATCCTTTGGAATATCTAAGTTCCCTCTCGCTGCCATTTTCCATCCTTCATTGATTTCAATTTGTTTCTGAGAAAATGACGGAAGTGTAATTTGTTTCTTTTTTATTGGTGTTTCCATTCTCAAAATCTCCTCTGGATCAATTTGATCGGGATGATTTTGAAATGGATAATCTTTATGAAGCCTTTTAAACGCCTCCATTTCTTCCAAACTTCTTGGGAAGATATAACCTGAGATGGCTAAACGCCTATTAATATGCTCCTCTTCTGAAAAAGTTTCCATAATCATTTATTCTGTAATAATATCTTAAGTTTTTCTTTTGCTCTTGCATTATAAACCCTCAAAGAAGAAGAAGCTAACCCTAATTCATCAGACATTGCTTGACGAACAGTTCTTGGAAGGTAATCACCATCATGACTGAATTCACCATAAGTAAGAAAAACAATTCTTTCCTTTTCAGTCAAGGTTTTTAATGCGGATATCAAGGATTGATTCTGAATACCGAGGTGTTTTTTGTTCTCGATGAATTTGTAACCATCTCCTTGATAAGCACCATATATGATATCCGTATTTTCATAAGTATCGAAGGTTGAAGCCAAATAATAATATTTATGAAATTCGGTTTTGAGAATTCCCATAAGCCATCCGAAAATGGCGTTGTCGGGGTTTGTTGTTTTAGCCTTAGACTTGTCAAAAGACTGGTATTTAAGAACCCTTAGAAAAGTATTTTTTACGATAATTTGAGCATCCCCACAGTCATGGCCAAAATTGACACATTTTTTTTCACAGACATTTAAAAGATTTTCTCTGTAACGGCTTACAAATTCTCCAAAGGCAGAATTTCGTTCTTCAATTTCCTCTTCACCAAAAGAGATTATAATAAGAAGATCCTCTGAGGAATAATCTTTGTATGTTGCTTCTTGGTTCACTTGATTTCTCTATATCTATATACTTAAAAGCGTTACAAAGCCAAATGTAACGCATTTTTAGTATATGGGTAAGGAATGTTTTCCGCATGTAAATTCTTAATCATATGAAGAAACCGTTTAAAATTTTATCAGTAGATGGTGGTGGTATCAAAGGGCTATATTCATCGACCATTTTAGAGCACTTGGAAAGAAAATTCAATGGTAGTTGCTCTGACTATTTTGATTTACTTTGTGGTACTTCAACAGGTGGATTAATTGTTCTAGCTCTATCCTTAAAAATGTCGGCAGGTGAAATTTCTAAGATCTATGAGAAACATGGACATGAGATTTTCCCCAAACAGAATAAATTTGTTAGTCTTTTTCGTCAAACCTTATGGAAAGGTAAATTTAGCGATGAACCTCTAAAAAAAGTCTTAGCAGGACTCTTTGGTGAAATAACAATCTCTGAAAGTAATAACCTTCTTTGCATTCCCACCTATTCTTATACAGATGCCAGACCTTGGGTTTTCAAGTTTGACCATAAAGAAGGCCCATTAGATAGGGATAATAAAGCGAAATATGTTGATGTAGCCTTGGCCACTTCTGCTGCTCCAACATTCTTCCCCTTATGTGAAATTGATTATTTTGATCATAAACAGTTTATTGATGGTGGGGTCTGGGCAAATAACCCTTCCTTAATTGGCTTACTGGAAGCCCTCAAATATTTTACTGGCAGCGAAGAACATCAATTTGACGGGGTTCAAATTTTATCGGTAAGTAGTTTGAATACTATCTCAGGAAAAATGACAGGATTAAACCGTAAAAGGTCATTTTTTCACTGGGGTAATGACCTTTTTGAAACAGCCATGATTGGTCAAAGTATGTTCACCGACCATTTTCTTTCAAAGATACATGAACTAAAAGGTATTACTATTGAATACATTCGAATTCCCTCGGAAGATATCTCAGCGGAACAACAACATTTGGTGCAACTGGATAATGCAACGCGCGATGCTATTCATTTGATAAAAGGGAAAGGAAATGACAGAGGAACACTGGTCAGTAAAGATCCTGAAATCGCAAAGTTTTTTCAAAATTATAAATCATATAAAACACATTAACTATGGCTAATTGTCATGAATTATTTCAAAGGTACAATAAAGAGATAAAACTGTCGGATGAAAAGAGGACGGTTTTACTTACCTTGAGAGAATCTCTTCGGCAGAGAATGAAGTTGAATTTTCAGAATATTCCTTCATTTGAAAGGAAGAATCTTGGATTGGATTTTCAAACTCAAGGTTCTTTTGTAATGGATACTATTATAAGGCCACTGAATGATGACTATGATTTGGATGATGGTGTTTATTTTCATGATGGAATATCTAAAAGTGAACGCCCTTCCCCCAGAGTTTTTCATGAGTGGGTCGTCAGATCTGTCAATACGGACAATACATATGAAAGAGTAACAGATAAACCGACCTGTGTCAGAGTACACTATAAACAAGGATTTCATATAGATCTTCCTATTTATTATGCTGACGACTTCGATTCCCCAGATTTGGCTCACACTAAAATGGGGTGGATTCTGAGTAATCCGATTGAATTCATTGCGTGGTTTGAAGCAAAAACAAAATCCGGGTTCGAAAAGAGGTTCATCAATGAATCCCTTAAATATGCAGAACCATTCGAGAAATGGTTGACAGACATTCGTAAACAAGATTGTCAATTGCGTAAGTTAGTGCGTTATATGAAAGCTTGGGCTGACCTAAAAAAGAATGAAATGCCAGCCGGAATCATAATGTCTATTCTTGTCGCCAATAATTACACTACCAACGATCGCGATGATGTTGCATTACGAAATACGCTTAATAATATTAAGACCTATCTGGTAAATAATGGGATAAAGTGTCCCCGCCCCACAACTCCTGTTGGTGAAGACTTATTTGCAACCTCCTCTGAAGCAGAAAAAAAATATTTTATGAATGCTTTAGATGGTTTTCTTAATTCAGCCAATACTGCTATTGAAACCAGTAATGAACAGGTTGCAAGACAGGAATGGGGAAAACATCTTGGTAATCGTTTTTTATCAAACGGCATTCAGAGCGTTCCAGTAAAAATTGAACCAAACTTAGAAGCCTTGAAAAGAACTGCTGCAATCTCGACTCCATGGGCACCGAAGGATTGATATGGGATCATTATAAGGAGATAAAAGGTAAATATCCAAAATTAGAAACACCCCAGAAAAATCATTTGGGGTGGACTATTGGAGGGAATATTGATTTTTTTGATGATGAAGGAGGTTATTGGGATACTTACGAAGTATCTATTATTATCCCCAATGATTATCCTTCACATCTTCCTGAATTATTTGAAAAGAGCAAAAAGATAGAAAGGCATATAGACTGGCACAATATTAACGGAATATGTTGTCTTTCGACCCAAGCTATAATGTATAATCAATTGAAGGGTAATATTAATCTCTTATCTTGGCTCGACAGATTTGTCCGACCTTTTTTAGCAAACCACATTTATAAACTTAAAACCGGACATTACGCGAATAAGGAATTTGAACATGGAGTACCGGGTATTATCCAAGGTTATTGTATTTTATTCGGTACTAATGATCAGGAAACAATTATTGAAAAAATAAAACTTATTTCTGGTCTGAAAAACTGGGGTAGGAATGATCCCTGTTTTTGCGGAAGTGGGGAAAAGTACAAAAATTGTTTCGGTTTAAACCCCGACAAACACTTTTTAGGTATTCCTCGTGATCTTCTTTACCAAGACTTAAACACTATTCTTGAACATTTAAAGCGTCCAAAGTTTATTTTTCGGAGTTAGAAATGAGAAAATTACTTTGAGAAAAAATGGTTTTGTTAATGTAACCGTCCGTTCGCTGTTGGAAACCTTTTTCTTAATCATCCCCAGATAATTATTTCAACAATGATTTTTTTACCACAAATTGACACCATATTATATAAGTGGTAATCTGAACCATTTGTTGCTAACCTGCCTTTTCCACCAGTTGATAAGGTAAGATGATATTCAGAGGGGATAATTTATTTCTTCTTCTTCTGTTCCTCAGCTTTCATCATGGCAATGAACTTTTCCACATTTTCTTTAGTCAACCCCATCCCTTTAAGTTCATCCAGTTTTTCCTCAGTCTCAGTTTCCAGTACTTTTTTCTTCTCCTTTTCGAGATAACTCAAAGGAATAAAAAGGTATCTGTCAATCCTTACAACGCCTTCAACTTTATCCTTGAGTACTCGCGTTCGTAATTTTTCCCTATTAGCTTTAAGATAATCCAGTGCCTGAGGAAATGTCAGGTACTCTTTACCATTTATGGTAATAACCGTGTAATTTTCTTCATCATTCATAAAACCCCCGTTTTTACTGCATAAACCATATAAAGTCTCATTAGCATTATATGGTTTAATGCAAATTTATTGTAAATTACTTTTTTTAATCAACTAATGGTTCTATCTTTGCATTGTGGTTCTGACAAAAATAGTAACTAAAACAAAAACAAAGATATGAAGACCAAGTTTACAAAACAAGTAAAAGTAGTAAAATCTACAAAAAAAACCAAAAAAAGTAACAAACCAGAAGTAACCAATTCTTCAAACGGAGAGACAAACAATACTCCTGAAAAACAAACATCAAAAATTGTTCAACTCCATACCTTATATAATGGTATCGACTTTCAGGGATTTACACAAAAGGAACTCGATTACGAAATGGAACTGTATAAGGAGGAAAAGAAGAAGTACACTGGAAAAGGGAATTCATTCCTCAAAACACTCCCGATTGACCATCCATTGATAAAGAGTATCTCGAAGAAGTGGTCTTATCTGGTTTACCAGTGGGATATGTTTAGAATTCCCGTAGGTGGAAACAAGAGTGACGACATCCAGATTGTTAACGATTTCAAACAACTCAGAAATTGTAGTCTGAATGATATACTCTTAGAGTTGAATGATGGTACTCTGGTACTCTGGGACTATTCCAATCTGGATAGTGGACTGAATCAGTATTTCTCAGAAATGTTGGATGTACCGACAACTAAAGGTAGTGTTATTGGAAGGTTTAAAGAGTTTGAAACTTTTCTGAAAGGGTATGAGGACAAGATTCTCAATAACCCGACAATCATTGTTAATGAAGGTAATGTTTATCACATATTCAAACAGATGTGTCGTCTTAGTCTTGGGACTACACCCGTAGTAAATTTTCCAAGTAGGATTGGTATGTTCATCCTAATGGAGTCGTACTACGAAACAATTCTTTTAAATAATGGTATCCCAAATGACAACTTCGTCTTCTTAGACCCATGTTCCGGATGGTCGAGTCGATTATTAAGTACCCTCTGTGTATTCAACAGAATGAGGGAACACTACCTTGGGTTATTCGGTAGACAACTTCATGTTACCTATTTGAGTACTGACCCAAACACTGATGTCCATGACAGGTTCGATAATATCATCCTTGATTGGTTCGACCACATTGAACTTAAAGATACTCGTCCATTTTTTCATTTTCATAAGGAAGTTCTGGGTTGTGAAACACCTGAGTTTCTGGAATACTGTAAAAGGACATTGAATTTATATGGTCTTTCGGGTGTCAATGTTTCATTGACATCACCACCTTATTTCAATCGTGAAAAGTACTCCAAAGACCCATTACAGTCTTACTTGAATTACCCTACCTATCCAGAGTGGAGAATAAAGTTCCTGAAAGGAATGATTGACAATGTTCATGAACTGTTGAATCCGGGGGGGTGTTTTTACCTGAACATTGCAAACACATACGAACCTAATGGTATTGTCAATCCAATGGAAAAGGACTCCGTAACCTTCTTCCAAGAGTGTGGGATGAAACCAGTAAAGACCTACAAGATGTTATTATCAAGTACAGGGTCATCGAAATCGGTAAACTATGTTGAGGATGGAATCAACCACAAATACGAACCAATATTCGTATTCGAGAAGTAATCAATAAAGTAAAAACAAATAAAATCAAAAATTATGAACAAAAATGTTAAAATTCAGATGAATGTTCCGGTTGACAGTAGTCCATACCGGGATAAGATTGAACTCACGAAGTTCGAAAGTGTCATTCCAAAAAGGAATGAGTTTCTCCAAACCGAACACAATGAAAAATTGTTGGAACATGGTTTCATCAAACCGTTCTCTGTGTGGGTTATTACCGATGAATCGGGGTCTGTCAGGTACTATCTTATGAACGACCATTCCGATTTTCGATTTGCTCTTGAACATTGTCTTCCTTTTCAAATTGTTTTTAAGAACTTTCTGAATGAAGAAATGGTCACTAAGTTCATCATCGAAGAGACCCTTACAACCGATAGTCTTACTTTATTCCAGAAAGGGATGATGGTTCTGGAAAATAAGGAAATTTTCATGACCAAGGGTAAAGAGAACATGGTAAAAGGTGGGAAAGGTATTCAAATCGATAAACCAAATCATACCCTGAAAATCCTGTCATCATGGATTGGATGTAGTCATACCACACTTCAACGAATTGAATATATCATCAAAAATCTTAATGATGAATCACTCCTACACAAGGTGGAATACAATGAAATCTCTATCACTAAAGTCTACAAAAGTCTGAGGGAAAAGTTAGTGGACAGTAAGAGGAAGAAGACTTACCTTCCCGACAAAGAGAAACAGTTGGAATCGATTGGACTGGGAGTTCAGGAGTCACCAACTGACCAATCAGGTACCGATATTCCCGTTCAAACACCCAAATACCATTTCTATGAGGAAGGAAAATACATGGTGGTTTATGTGGATACCCAATTCAATAATCCAAGGATTCGGGATGTCAAGAAGTACACTGAGAGTTTGAAAGAGATGAACATCAGGGATGTTGTTTATTCAAAATTTTGTACTCTGTTTATCCAGACTTCACCGATGTACTTGACTGAAACCCTTGAAATTGTTAAGTCATGGGGATTTAACTGTGTGGATTCAAAAACTGTCCACTTCAATACTGAACAGTATAAGTCTAAGTATTCCCGGAAATATGATGAAGTTCTACTCATTTGTGACAAGAACAATGTTGGTGTTCAAAGTACCCGTATTGTTAACCCCTTTGAAACAGGGGTGGTCAGTTCAGACTCAGTCATTGATACGATTGATTCAATGTTCGATGATGGTCTGACTAAGATGGGTGTGTTTATTGATTATCGTGATGGATGGGATACTTATAACTTTATCGAAGAAACAAATGAACTCGTCAGGATACATAAGAGAACAGGGTAAAACTCTGGTCACAGGGTCATGGAAAGACGGGTCAATCACCCGTCTTTCTTTTTTCGGGGATTAGGGTAATTCGAATGCATTCAACACGCAGAACTAATGCTGCTTTATAAACCGGTTGATAAACCTATAAGTAGATTGCAACAAAATACTTTTAACTTTACATACGGATACTTTGATTATATGGATGACTTACTCCGAAAATCACAAGAACTCACCCCAATAGAGGAATACGGTGGGGTATACTTCAAAAGAGATGACCTTTTCCGCCCTTTCGATGGAGAAGCTCTTAATGGTGGGAAGTTACGGCAGGCAATAAACTTGATTGCGTACAACCTTGACAAGATTCGTAATGATTACAAAGGGAAGGTGGCAACTATGGGTGCAGTGGATTCTCCACAGGGTTTAATCGTTACCAGAGTAGCTAATTACTATGACCTCAAATCCATTGTTTTCTACGGGAATATCGGTGATGCAATAAAGGAGAACCAATTTATCCGCCACACACGGTACTTTGGTGGTGAGGTAGAATCTATTTTGGGGATTGCTTTTGACAATAGATTACTACCAGAGGTTCAAAAACTACAAAACTATGGTTCTGGTAACAATTTCTTTCTCATTAAATTTGGGATTAACATCGAAGAGTATCCGTATGGAGTAGATTGTATCGCTGACCAAGTTCAGAACCTACCTGATGATATTGAAAATTTAGTTATCCCAGCAGGGAGTGGTATAACAGCCGGTTCAATCCTAAAAGGGATTAAAAAATACAATAAACAGATTCCCAAGATTCATGTTGTTCATGTTTCAGACAGGGATAGAAAGGAGAAAATTCGAGAAATCGCTGGCGAAGAAATTCTTTATAAATATGACACAGATGAAAAATATTCATTTCATACAAAGGTTGAAGTGTCTATCACAGATGATTTTCAGTTAGACCATATCTATGAAGCGAAAATCTATAAGTGGATGCTTCGGAAGGTCGATTATAAAAACGAGAAAACAGTATTCTGGGTGGTCGGGAATGCGAACTATTATAGGTAGAAAATACACAGATTTAAACAAAATATTAGTCCAATGACACAAGAAGAGATAGAAGATGAATTATTCAAACAAAAACTTGAAATTGGAAAGTTAAAAAAGATTATTATTTCACTAAGAAATGCAGAGAAACTAACAAAAAACAATTATACCATGAAAACCAAATGTGTGCTTAAAGTACTGTATATCAGTTTCTATTTGATATTATTGGGTCTAAGTTTTTATATCGTTTGGTATTTAATAAATTACCAATGTAAGTCATGTGTAAGTATTAAAGTTGAATATAATGTGGGTGAAATTATTGCTGGAATCTTGGGCGGTTCAGGAATTGGGCTTGCTGGGTTAGCTTATGCATTTAAAACATTTTTTAATGGCCCCTCTGATAGCCCAGAAAGTAGTCCCAATAATCCTACCAACCCCCAAAATACTACTACCGAAAAGACTCTGAGTGATTATGAAGATTTAGCATGATGAAGAAACACAAGAGAAAAGAACTTTGTATATCTATCTGAATATGTAAGTTAAAGGGATTCATAGGAAGAGTGTTCAAGGAAAATTATTATAATTCAACAACAGCATGTATTTATTTTTTGACACAGAAACCACTGGAATACCAAAAAATTGGAAAGCCCCCTTGACCGATTTTGAGAATTGGCCAAGATTAGTACAACTTGCTTTTCAATTATTTGATGATGAAGGAATTTTAATAAATGAAGAAGATTATATTATTAAACCTCATGGATTTAAAATTCCACCTGAATCAACTGCTATTCACGGAATCACAAACGAACAGGCCACATCTGAAGGGATTAGTTTATCAAGTGTTCTGGATGATTTCAGTTCAATTTTAGAAGATGTACATACTATTGTTGCACACAATCTCAGCTTTGATGAAAAGATTGTTGGATGTGAGTATTTGAGAATGGGGTTACCCAATCCGTTAGTTGAAAAAAACAGAATATGCACGATGGAGAGTTCGACAAATTATTGTGCAATTGATGGCCCTTATGGTTACAAATGGCCTAAACTCTCTGAACTTTATTTCAAAGTGTTTAACACGAAGTTAGAAGAGACTCATAATGCACTCGTTGATATAAGAGCTACATCGAAATGTTTTTGGGAGCTTGTCATTCGTGACATTATTGAATTAAATCAAACATCCTCTTTCCCCAATAATTTATCAAAAAACAACATAGAAGATGAAAATTCTATAATTAATAATGACCAAATAAAAACTTTAATAGATGAATTTCATTCATTGACAAACAAATTAAAATCAAATACTAAGCACTGGAACTATCTGAATAAATCTTGGTTGGGCGAAGATAAGGAAGGCCAATGGGAAATTGCTCAAGAGATGGAAACATTAGATTTTTTATCGTCAGAATTAGAATCAGAATTAGACAGGGTTAAACTTTTACTTGAAGAACAAGGAATTACAGAAAACAATCATCCTGAATTATTTGAAGAATATTCGATATCAAAACAACAAGATGAACCATCAGTTATAATCCCTTCGAAGGATGTTACGAATAAAGACGAAAATGTCCCTTCTATTGCTGTTGTTGAAAAGAAAGAAGAAATTGTTCCTTGTTTTGTTGAAAAAGATGGAGTAAAAAAATATGGTTATTTTTTAGCCGATTCGAAAAAAGTAATAATTGAATGTAGATACGACAAAACATACCCTTTTGAGGGTGATTATGCCATGGTATTATATAGAGAGAAGATTCGGTATGTCAATAGGCGAGGAGATATAGAAATTGTTCCAAATGAAAATTCAACCAATGCAAAGTTGCAAGGAGCATCCATTCAGCCACCGGGACGGGAATATGGTGATTACAATTGCAAGTATGGTTTTATTAACCAATTTAGCGATGATTTAGTCTTTTTACCTTTTATTTATCAACGCATAACGGAATTTCATAATGGCAAGGCGGTTGTTAAGAAGAATAATAAGTATGGGTTTATAAACATTTACGGTGAAGAACTTACCCCCTTTATTTACATCTTTATAAGTGATAAAGAAAAATACTATGATTGGCATATTATATATTTAGATAAAAAGTGTGGATATATTGATAGAAACACATTCTCATTTCCAATTCCTCTAATTTATGACAATATAGGATGGTTTCAAAACGACACTGATGTTAAAGTGGATGATACGGATGAAAATCACAATTTTTTTGCAATAGCCCAAGCTAAAAAGGATGGGAAATGGGGTTTCATTAATCGAATTGGAGAGGAGGTAATTTCTTTTATTTATGAAGATATTAAAGATATATCCGAAGGACTACGGGGAATTAAAAAGGAGAATAAATGGGGCTTTATTAACTTTCATGGCGAAGAAGTAATTTCTCCAAATTATGATGATATTGGAGCGTTTTCAGAGGGATTGGTGGCAGCAAAAATAAATGGTAAATGGGGATTTATTGACAAAAAAGGTAATCCAATCATTCCATTTATTTATTTCACAGTATCAAAATTCGTTGACGGCAAATCAATGATTCAAAAAGAGACTACTTTGAAAGAGAGGATAATTTCCTTGTTTAAAAAACCAAAAATTAGAAAAGGGTATATTGATAAAGTTGGTAATGAATACTGGGAAGATTAGCTAAAAAAATCAAGGAAAAAAATCACAATTAGGGTAACACGATGTTATCACCAATCACTTTATTTCAAGGGTTTTCAATTTGTTATCCAAACTATATTCAAACTCCTCTAAAATCTCATAGTAGGTCGAATGGAACTTTTCTCGCAGCGTTCCTTTGATTAAATTGCTCCTTCCGATTGGAGGTAAATTATCCGGCCAATTGAGAGTTTCCTTATAGAGATTGAAATTTCGATACAACCAATCTCTTTCATCAAAGTTATTAGAATTCAATTCGGAAAGAGCTTTTATATATGGGCTTTCGTCATAATCTGTATACATTACCCTTTTCTTTCTTGATGTGGTTGTTTGGGATAAATCAACTCAAAGATAGCAAATGTGTCATACCACTCCAATAAAGTGGCCATTTCAATCAAAAGAGTTCAGTACATTTTCCTTTTTGTTTTCCTTCAGATTTCCAATAAGTCTGGTTTATTATTATTGGGGATGGAAGTTCCTGATGTTGGAAAAAATCCTGACCTTTACCGGTAAATTCTGAAATATGTACCAACTCAAAATCACCTTAAACGCCATCAAGCCTCCCATATGGAGAAGGCTACTGGTAAGTGAAAACATAACGCTTTACAAACTTCATCACATAATTCAGGAAACATTCGGGTGGTCAAACTATCATCTTTATTTTTTCGGTAGAATAGAATCCAAAATTGGGGATGTTCAACTTTGGAATGATGGTGAGACTGCACCTGACCAATTGATAAAAATCCGAGATGTCTTAGTTCCAGAAAATCCGATACTTTCTTATACCTATGATATGGGGGATAATTGGCTTCATACCATCGAATTGGAACAAGTTCATCCTTCAATGAAAACTCAGAGGAAGTGTATTGGTGGTGAAAGAAGATGCCCCCCAGAAGATTGTGGTGGAATACCGGGATATTTAAACATATTGAAAACACTGAAACTCCCCGGAACTGATGAATATGATGAACTGGTTGTATGGTTAGATGGAAAGACTGACCCAGAGTTCATTGACATCCCAATGATAAACAATCAATTGGCTTTGTTGACTGAGTACATTAGAGAATACGAGGAAGGAGAATAGTCAGACATAATATAGCCCAGTCACAAAATATTGATGTTTGTCAGAATTCTTTCAAAGAATCATTTCGACAGATGAAGATATATCCTTAATAATCCCACCCTGATTCTCGGTAATTCCTTTTATACCTACGGTAGTTTCTGTTCTTACTACGGAAAATAACTTTCTGTTTCCTCCCATCTCAGATATATCTATCTTTAATCTTGAATTAAAGGTTGAATTTATGAGTAAGATAACCTGTGTCATAATTGATGATGAACGGATAGCAAGGGAGACATTCAAGGGGATATGTGAACGATATCTGTCAGAACGGCTAGAAGTGATAGGATTAGCAGATTCAGTTAAGGAAGGTGTGGAACTGATAAAAAAACATAATCCTGAGATTGTGTTCCTTGACATTGAAATGCCGGTCGAGAGTGGTTTCAAACTGTTCGATTATTTTACAACATACACTTTTGATGTTATTTTCACAACGGCATTTAAACAGTACGCCATCGACGCTATAAAATACTCGGCATTGGATTACCTATTGAAACCCATTGATTTCATTGACCTGAAAGAAGCCCTTTCCAGATATGAAAAGAAAAGGTTAACAAACACAAGTCAGGTCAGGATAGAAACTTTTATCTCAAACCTGTCATCGGGGGTGGATATAAACCAGAAAGTGGCATTCCAAACAATGGATGGATATCAGATGGAACGATTAAATAACATCATGTACTGCGAAGGGGATGCGAATTATACAAAAATTCATACAGGGGATGGCAGAGTAATCATGGTATCACGAACTCTGAAAGAAGTAGAGGAGCTTCTTTTATGTCAGTATTTTTTCAGGATTCACAAGTCCTATCTTGTCAATCTGAATTTTATCAAGTCATATTCAAGGTCTGAGAACTTTGGAATTTATCTCGACAATAACCAATGGCTTCCAGTCTCGACACGGAAGAATGATGAATTTCTTCAAGTTCTTACACAATGGAGAAAAAAAACAGGATAGTAAGTGAGAACTGGATTTATTATCGGACTTGTATTACTTCTTGACTTAGTGGTCATGGGTCAACATTACTATTCCCGGAACATCACTGTCAACGATGGTCTACCGTCAAATACTGTCAGGTGTATCTTAAAAGATTCGAAAGATATCATGTGGGTCGGTACAGGAGCCGGATTATGCCAATATGATGGAAGGAAATTCAAAGTAATAGGTGTTAAAGATGGATTGGTCGGAGAAAACATCTTTTCAATCACTGAAGATGATGAACAAAATATCTGGGTGGGTTGTATGAAGGCTGGTATTTCCAAGTTCAATGGTAAAACCTTCACAAACTATACAACAAAAGATGGTCTGGTAAGTGATAATGTTCGGGTGGTCTGGTACTCGAAGAAGTTCAAATTGTTATTTATAGGAACAAATGATGGTTGTAGTGTTTTCGATGGTAAAAAGTTCATCTCATTGAACACGAATGATTCCAAGACAAAGGATTTGTTTGTCATGGGATTTCTGGAAGGAGATGATTATGTGAATGTCTACACTTACGATTACAGACCCTATTATCAATTCTATCCCAAGACTAACCGATTCGTCTGTGTTAAGGATTCATATTATGTAATACATAATACATCGACCTCTCCCATAATAATGTCAAATGGAGATACTCTCATTGGAAGTCTGAGGGATGGTATCAATGTTCTTCATACCGGACTAAAACACTCATATCAAGGAATGGGACAGGCATTTGACATGAAGGAAGACCCTGATAAGAATGTCTGGATTGCTTGTTGGTCTGAGAACTCATTATCAAAAGAAATGCCGGGTGGGTTATACAAATGTGACGGACAAAAAGTAATTCGGTACAGTGAGAAATTTGGCATTTCTGACCCAACAGTCTGGTGTCTCTATTATGATACCTCTTCTCGAATCCTGTGGGTTGGAACTTTGAACAGTGGAATGTACAAGATACCTGTTCCTTGTTTTGAATGGTATGAGCCCAAGGATTTTAAATTGAATGACCTGAATGTCTTATCCTTACTGTCTTCTACAAACAATGACCTTTGGATTGGTGCAAAAGGATTTCTAATGAAAAGGTCTCAGAATGGGGGAATACGGTTTCTTGATGATAAGTTAATGAAAAAGGTTCTTGGGTCTTATCCATTGAATTACAGGTGTATTCGTCAGGACAACAAAGGAGATGTCTTTGTAAGTACTTACATAACTTCATTGGTTAAGTATTCCCCAACTGACGACTTTGAAAAGTCATATCTGGTAAATGTAAAACCGGGAGCCACACAGTTTGCCTTTGACACTCACGATACCGTATTTTATTCAGACCGATGGTGGGATGGGGTTTTTCATTGTTCTATTTTCCCTAAAGTTTCAAAATCTATCCGTTGGTTGTTCAGAGATAATTCATCACCAACAAACATTATAAAGATGATTTCCAGTGGTGATACAATCTGGCACATAAGTCAGACGGAAGGATTATTTCGTACCTGTCATGGTAAAATTGACTATTTCAGAAAAGACAACACATCCATTCCTCAGGTCATCAATGACATTTGTTTTGACCAACACGGAAATGTAATCATCGGCAGTAACACTGGTGAGGTCATTATAACGAGTTATCAGAAGGATTCCTTAAAAATACTTCATAAGTTACAGTCCGGTACAACGATAATCGGGAATACCATCAAATTTCTTGTCGTTGATAAGACCAATCACCTGTTTATTGGTACTGACCTTGGATTAAACCGGATAAATCTGTCGAACTTATATACGGATAACAAGGTCATTTCGAATTTCTATGGTAGTGAAGTGGGATATTATGACCACTCAGGAAAAGTAGCTGAATGTGATAAGGATGGAAATATCTGGATTGGAACAGATAACCATCTCTTGAAAATTGACACTAAACTATTGGAACGACTTTCGAATGGAGTACAAAAGGTAAGGATTTCAAGCCTGGATGTGAATTATATGAATGACACTTCTTTTCGAGAAGAATATTCTCAGAGGTTTTCATATAAAAGGAATAACCTGATTTTCCACTTCTCCATTGACAACTTGCTGAACCCCGAACAGACAAGGTATCGTTATAAACTTGAAGGATTATCTGAAAGATGGTCGGAATTCTCAATCGATGACAAAATTGTTTTCACATCATTACCCCCCGGCAAGTATAGATTGGTTGTTGAATCTCAAAACCTACTGGATAGCACAAAAAATGTATCTGTATCTTATGATTTCAGGATAAATCCACCTTGGTATCAGAATATCTCGATAATCATCGGATTCATTCTTTTCCTAATACTTATAGTGTTTTGGATTATTCTCTTTCGAACCAGACAAATTAAAAAATCAGAACAGAAGAAATCAGAATTCACTAAGAAACTTGCCACTATAGAAATGAGGGCATTACAATCCCAGATGAACCCTCATTTCATTTTTAATTCAATTAATTCGATTCAGGGATTCATCTTACAAAACAAGATAGATGAAGCAGGGAGATACCTGATGGATTTTGCAAAGATTATTCGACAAACACTGGATAATGCCACCAAAGAATTTATTACTCTCGAAGAAGAATTGGAATACATCAGGTATTATCTGAATTTGGAGCTAATGAGGTTCGATAAGAAGTTTCAGGTCGAAATCAGTGTTCCTGATAATGTAAATCTACAACAAATCCAATTACCTCCAATGATTGTACAACCCTATGTCGAAAACTCTATCCGGCACGGTTTGCTTCATAAAAAAGAAGGGCATGGATTGTTAATCATCAAGTTTATTATTGAGGGTGAAAATTATTTGAGATGTATCATAGAGGATAATGGTGTCGGACGGGAAAAATCGAAAGAAATTGAAAGTTGGAAAAATTTGACCCATAAACCACAGTCCACAAGAATAACACAAGACCGGATAGACCTTTTGAACCTGACTTCCAAATCTGATAGGTATAAGGTTAATATCATTGATTTGGTGGATGAAAACGGTTTCACTGCTGGAACCCGAGTTGAACTTCTCTTACCGTTGAGAACCTTTTAGAGTATCCCTCATTTACGGTAATTCCTCTTATACCTACGGTAATTTCAGAATCACAGACGGAAAATAAATCTTGTTTTCAAGGTCTGATTTTGGCGATACTTTCACATCAAACTTAAATTCTCTGATTATGAAAAGGATTTTAACTCTCCTTCTGGTCATGTTCTTTGTTGGAAATACTTCAATTGGTCAGATACCTACTAACGGACTTGTGGGTTGGTGGGCTTTTAATGGAAATGCAAATGATTTGAGTGGGTTAGGGAACAATGGAAATATCATTGGCACACCGATATTTATGACAGACCGCTTTGGACAACAGAATGCTGCTATTGATTTAGATTTATCACAAGTTCAAGTCCCTGATGCGGCATCTTTAGATTTAACATCAGATTTCACCATTACCTTGTGGGCTCAAATATATCTTTATACTATTCCCTGTAGCGGAACGACTTGTATATTAACACTTCTTGATAAAGGGAATAGTTATGGAATTCAACACACGAATCAAAAAGACCTTGGGGGAAACCCAATTAATAACCGATATTTAGGATTTACGAATTTAAATTCGGGGAATGCCTGTGGAATTGATAATTTTCACTACCTTCCAATAATGCCGACATGGGAGTTTGTAGCATACAAAATTCAGTGGAACTCAATATATAATGACTTTGACCGATGGTTATATATTAATGCCCAATATGTAACTAATAATTACTGTAATACTCCTCCTCAAGCAAATTCTAATGATTTAATTTTTGGTTCATTGTGGGCAAGACCACTTGATGACATTCGAATTTATAATAGAGCACTCTCACATGAAGAAATTATAGCGATTTATAATGAAACACCCCTGAACATTATTCTTCAAACACCTAATGGGGGTGAAATATGGCAGGCGGGAACAAACCAAACTATTTTGTATAATGCCGTGGCGAATGGCAATGTTAATATTCAATATTCGACTGATAATGGAACCAATTGGTCAACAATTTTTAATGGTTGGTGTGGAGTAGGAAATAATGCTTATTTATGGACAGTACCAAATACTCCTTCGAATCAATGTATAGTGAGGATTACAGATACGAATAATTCACTTGCATTTGACCAAAGTGATAGTGTTTTTACCATCTTAGCACTTCCAACGATAAATGTAACATCACCAAATGGTTATGAAACTTGGCAAGTAGGAATGTCATCTCATATTACATGGAATAGTACAGATGTCAATGATGTCCAGATTGATTATTCAATCAATAACGGTAATTCTTGGATTCCAATCATAAACTCCACACCCGCCAGTGCCGGAGACTATTTATGGACAGTTCCAAATACCCCTTCAACACATTGTCGTGTTAAAATCACTAATGTTTCAAACCCTGCCATAAATGATATAAGTAATAATAATTTCACGATTACACCAGCAGTCGGGATTAATGAACAGAGAGAGGATGTCAAAATCTTCCCGAATCCAACAACTGGTAAAATACAACTATACTCAGATAAACCCATAACAGATATCGTAATTTATAACTTCATGGGACAACAAGTCGGGGCTTTACAGGGCGAAAATCCAGAACTAACCTTTGACATCTCGATTTTCGGGAAAGGTATTTACTATTTTAGGATGATTATCGGTGATAGGCCGGAAATTCATAAGGTGGTTGTTTTATAATTTAAGTAATTATTGAATAGGTTTTTATCAAATTAATGCTCTATGAAAACACGGATAACGGAATCATTAGTCTTAGTCTTGATTTTTATTCTCATGATAAGTTGTGGGAGTAATTCTTCTGACCAAAAACAAAAATCGAATGAGTCTTCCGAAGAAGCAAAAATAAAGAATGTTGTCGAAGAGAATACTTATTCTGAAACACACAGCAACGACATGCTTAATTTTGAACAAGTCACCAGTACACTTCATTTTATCACATCAAGTTCTGTCCGATTTAAAAAATCCAATAGCTTTCGAAAGGTGTATTTTGATGAAACTGCTACTTACAGGATAGAAGGAAATTATGTAATTCTAACTTTTCCAGATGAATCCCAGTCTTTGGAAATCATGGATAATGGAAATGGATTGAAATCGTCAGATGGTCATATTTTTCAGAAAAAATAACAAATAAACCATCTTTACAACCAAGAAAAACTGAATATTTTACTGGGTTAACAACTAATATTGAAAACATGAAAACAAAAATATTTGTTAGTACAATGCTCCTTTTAACCTCTTTTGTGTCTTTTTCTCAGACTTTTCATTCAAACATTCAAATCGATGCCGTTAATAATTTGAATTATTCACATGGGGTTAATCGGGAAAGTGTGACTTTTATCATTGATTTAGTCAAATCAAAGTTTTCAATAACTTCTTCCTTCATGACTTTTCAAAATTACGACCTGATTCTTTGGGATGCAAGAGTTGCAAATGATGATAAAGGACAGAGATACTCAAAATCGAAATATGAAGTCCTAAATAATGGAAGTCCGTTCGGATTGTATCTTTATATCGAAGATTTTAAGAATGTTAAGTCAGAAATGATAGTCGGCAGTTATAATAAGAGTTTTACTCTCGAATTACAAAAGGAAGGTAAGCAAACCTTATTATTGGGTTGTATTATTAAGGAACTTGACCTGCCAATAAAATACGACCCAAAGACGATATGGTGTCACTATTATAATTCTTACACATCAAATTATCGACTTGAGGGTGTGGACAATATTGAAACGAAAAGAACAAAAGTAGTAATTGATATAGATACTGTGAACAATTACTTCTCTTTAAACAGCTATAAAAGTTGGAGACTTACTTTCATTGAAAAAGGAGAAACAGAGTATCTTGGCAACTTATGGAGATATTCAAAGAACCAATTTGGGGAGTCTGCTAATGACTTTTTAACAATCTATGATACAGATGTTCCTGTTACCGTTGATAATATAAGGTGTAAAAAAATATTCTCCATAACGACAATAGACCCCTCAACAAAGAAAAAGACCTTTGAGAATGTTTATTATGTTGATACTTCTCCTACAACGGATGAAGAAAAAAATATTCCTATCGAATATATTGAAGGACAATGATAAACGGATGAAGATGAACCTGAACCTTTCTGATGGAATTTAGACTATGATAATGGATACCATCTAAATAGTCACTTATGCAGCGGGGACTACTGAATTCCTTTTAGGTTTAACCAAATAATCGTTCGTTTATTTGATACTTGAAATACAGGGGACGCTGCGGGGGGTTTAGGTCAATAAAACCTATCAAAAATTATTTGGGGGAGGGTTTTCTTAATCCAGATAGGATTCAATCCCTTTATGGATTCCAGAATCGGATTCAACTTTCTGTCGTTTTTTGGCTTCCCTGAGAATGTAACCAGACCTTTTTCTCTTAACAGAATCTTTTGACCCCTTTGGCCGACCCGGAGTTTTTCCCTGTAATTTACTTCTTTTAAGACCCTCTATTGTCCGTTCCCTTATGAGTTCCCGTTCAAACTCGGCAAAGGCTGAAAGAATCTGGAAGTGTAACTTACCTGAAGCAGTACCGAAGTCGAGATTGTCGGAAATTGAGATGAAACCGATTCCCTTATCCAAAATTTCCTTAGTATCGAGAATCAGTTCCGTACTACTCCGTGCCCACCTGTCCAATTTGTAAACAGCCACAGAATCGTACTCTCCATTCCGTAACTTCTGTAAGAGACCTTGTTTTACTGGACGGGTTTTCCGTGACGATTCGGTTTCTTCATATATGTCATAGGTGTATCCGTTTTTCTCAGCGAATTCAACCAATCTGATTTTCTGGTTCTCGGTGGTCTGGGAGCCATTTGACAGTGAAACCCGACAATATAAAGCTATCTTCTTCATAGGAATAGATTATGAAAACAAAGGTAGGAAGGCCGCATCCAGCAAAAAAATTAGATATGATTGGAATTTTCTGATATTTAAAGAACTTTTAACTATTATCAGCCTATTCTAACAGATTTAGCTAATTTTACTAATCCAAATCCATTATATATGGATGAATGTTCACACACTCATTCTGAACCTAATATCTAATTGATTATAAACAAATCGAGAAAAACTACAATGGCAATAAAAAAATCTGAATTATACAGGTCACTTTGGGCAAGTTGTGACGAATTGAGAGGTAGCATGGATGCCAGCCAATACAAGGACTATGTCTTGGTGATGCTATTCATGAAATATGTATCGGATAGAGTGAAACAGGAAAAGGCTGATGGAAAAACACCAATTATCGAGATACCTGAGGGAGCAAGTTTTTATGACATGCTCAAATACCGAGGGCAGACAGATATTGGAAATAAAATCAATACCGTTATAGGCGAGTTTGCTAAACCTAATGGTTTAATGAATGTTATTACAGAAGCTGACTTCGATGATGAATCTAAACTTGGAACTGGAAAAGATAAAATAGATTTACTCACAAACTTGCTCAACATTTTTAATAAAGACGAACTGGACTTTAGTAAAAACAGAGCTGAAGGAGATGACCTATTAGGAGATGCATATGAATACCTGATGCGAAATTTCGCTACCGAAAGTGGAAAAAGTAAAGGACAATTCTACACCCCTGCTGAAGTTTCTCGTATCATGGCACAGGTAATAGGTATAGTGAATTCCAAAAGCCAAGACGAAACTATTTATGACCCGACTTGTGGGTCAGGTTCTTTACTTTTGAAAGCAGCAGATATAGCGCCACATGGTATTACTATTTATGGACAGGAGAACGACAATGCCACTCGGGCATTGGCTGTAATGAATATGTGGCTGCACAACTTTGCCGATGCTGAAATAGTGCAAGGTAACACCATGGCTTCTCCACTGTTTACTAATGATAAAACGGGCGAACTCAAACAATTTGACTTCGCCGTTGCCAACCCTCCATTTAGTTATAAAAAATGGATGAATGGACTTGACCCTAAGAACGACATTTACAAACGGTTTGAGGGATATTCTATTCCACCTAAAAAGAATGGAGATTTTTCTTTTTTGTTACATCTTATTAAATCTCTTAAATCAAAAGGTAAGGCATGCATAGTTTTACCATTGGGAGTGTTGTTTCGCGGAAATACAGAAGCAGAAATCCGTAAAAGAGTTATTAAGAACGGTTACATCAAAGCAATTATTGGACTACCCCCCAATCTGTTTTTTGGAACAGGGATTGCCGCTTGCCTACTGGTAATTGATAAAGAAGGAGCAGCCGAACGCAAAAGCATTTTCATGATTGATGCCAGCCATGGCTTCATTAAAGACGGTAATAAAAATCGCCTGAGAGAGCGTGACATCCATAAGATTGTAGAAACCTTTAGCAAAAAGAATATTATTGACCCCACATATGCCCGTGATGTGGCTATTTCAGAAATAGCCGACCCGAAAAACGATTATAACTTAAACATTCCCCGATACATAGATAGTCAAGAACCGGATGACATTCAGGACATCAATGCTCATTTGCTTGGTGGTATTCCTGCTCGTGATATTAATGCCCTCAATAATTATTGGACAGTTTACCCAAGTATGAAACAGCATTTGTTCACAGAGGAGAAGGGTCGCCCCGACTATTACCAACTCAACATTGCTAACAATGAAATAAAAAATAGTATTTACAACCATGCCGAATTCACCGCTTTTGGCGAACAGATGAATGATGTGTTCGAACAATGGGAAACAGAGATAATTACTTATGGGAAGGGAATAGAAAAGGGGCTACATCCGAAGCTAGAGATAAAATTCATAGCTGAAAAACTGTTGAAGCAATATCACGGTAAACAACTTACAGACCAGTACGCCATGTATCAGCACATGATGGATTATTGGGCTGAAAACATGCAAGATGATTTTTATGAATTGGCCGCCGATGGGTGGGAAGCAGGGAAGGAAGTTAAGCGTATTGAAAAAAAAGTTAAGAAAGGCGATAATGAGGGAGTTAAACAAATTTCAGGTATTGAAGGTCTTGAAGGAAGATTAATTCCACCAAGACTGATAATACAAGAGTACTTTCCTACAGAGAAAAAAACAATTGACGAGTTGGAACGAAAAACAGAAACGATTATAAGTGATAAGAGTGAACTGCAAGAAGAATATGGAGGCGAAGAAGAAGCATTGAAAGATGTATCATCAAAGAAAGATGCTGAATTGGCTTTAAATGATTCCATTATTCTAGCCATGGAAGAATATTGTCCTGATGATTTTAGAACACACTCAAAATTAAATCAGGGTTTACTGAATAATAATGTTTATCTGCAAAAGGAATCGAAAAATCCGTTTATCGAAGCGTTGAAAAATCCAAAGGGTAAACTAACTCAAAAGAAATTAACAGAACGAGAGAAAGAAACTACTGACGCTGATGAAAAAAAAGTAATTAAAAAGTTTATAGAATCGCTCAAGGAAAACACAAAAATACTCAAACTCATTGATGATTTGATTGAAGTTGTTCTTGAAAAACTGAAACCAAAAATTGATGCAACACCAGAAGCGGATTATCTTTTGGAAATTGGTGTTATCCAGAAATACTTAAAGCTATTGGAAACAGAATCTGAAAACAAAGTCAAGCTAAAAAAAGCTTTAGAAGAACTGGAAAAAAAAATAATTGCTAAATACCCCAAACTGACCATTGAAGAAATTAAGACCTTAGTGGTAGAAAAGAAATGGATGACAGAAATGGAAAAACGAATACATATTGAAATGGACAATATCAGTCATCGTCTGACCCAACGCATTAACGAACTTGCTGAACGCTACGAAACAACCTTGTCAGCACTTTCCAAGAGTGTAAACGATTTAACCGCCAAAGTCGAGAGCCATTTAAAACAGATGAACTACACATGCTAGAAGAATTTAAACATACCGAAGTTGGATTAATTCCAATCGGCTGGGATTACCTGGCGATTGGTAAAGAAATAGACTTACTTACTGGTTTCCCTTTCCCAAGTAATGAATATGTAAATGATGGTATTAAACTATTAAGAGGGTCAAATGTAAAAAGAGGTGTAACTGATTGGACTGAGGATAATACGAAATATTGGAATGAAGTCTCTTTCATTTTAAGGCAATATTTGTTGCAAGAGGGAGATATTGTAGTGGCGATGGATGGCTCGCTAGTTGGACGAAGTTTTGCAAGACTTACAAATAAAGATTTACCTGCTTTACTTTTACAACGAGTTGCAAGAGTTCGTTCAAGTAGTATTGATATGGGATATTTAAAGGAGTTTATATGTAGTGATTATTTCACCAAGTATTGTGATACCGTTAAGACTGCATCTGCTATACCACATATAAGTCCTAAAGACATCAGGAATTTCAAAATCCCCATTCCCCCCAACCAAGTTGAACAAACAAACATCGCCACTGCCTTAAACGATGCTAATACACTCATTCTTGGAATGGGAAAACTCATTGCCAAGAAAAATGCTATCAAACAAGGGGTTATGAATGAGTTGTTGAAACCGAAAGATGGGTGGAATTGGATAACAATTGAAAAACTTGGAAAACCTTATGGGGGACTTTCAGGAAAATCCAAATCTGATTTCAAAGACGGTAACTATCCTTACATTCCGTTTTTGAATATTATGAGTAACCCGATTATTGATACAAACTATTACGATTATGTAAAAATCGGAACTTCTGAAAGTCAAAATAAAGCATTGAAAGGGGATTTGTTTTTCAATGGTTCATCAGAAACACCTGAAGAAGTCGGTATGTGTTCGGTTTTATTGGATGATGTTTCAAATCTTTATCTGAATAGCTTTTGCTTTGGTTTTAGGCTTTTCAATCAAGAAGAAGCTCAAGGCCTTTATTTAGCCTATTATTTCAGAAGTAGTTATGGAAGAAAAAAATTCTATATTCTGGCACAAGGTGCTACAAGACACAACCTATCAAAAAGTAATTTTTTAAAAATCGAATTTAAAATACCAAAAATTGATGAACAAAGAAAAATAACAGAAATAATTCGGGACATGGATATTGAAATATGTGAGCTTGAAGAAATGTTAGAGAAACAAAAAATGCTAAAGCAAGGAATGATGCAAGTATTGTTAACAGGCAAAATAAGATTGATTTAGTATGTTAGAAACGAGGTTGATATATTTTGAGGATTTAGCTTCGGTAGGAATTACTTGCCCACATGAGGATGCTTTTATACCAGATGGTTCGAAGATTTATTACCGTTACATCAAAAGTGGAGAGGTGTCATCTGATAGTTTTTTACCAACACCTGTGAATCCAGACCTTCCATTACCCAATGGATATGATGAATGCATTGGTAAATCGGTATCAATATTTGACGATTTAGATGGAATGATTAATGCCTTTTTTAGATTACCACACAACAAGGGTAAGAAAAAAATTATAGGCCAATTTAAACTGACATCAAATGACGGAGTATTGAAGCAAACATTTGGAAATATCAATCACCATTCATGGTGGCGTTCGCATGGTTTTGATATTAAAAGTGTTATAACCAAAGAAATTGAAATATGAAGCTGGAAATCATAAAACTTCTATACTACTACGAAGTTCCTACCGTCATGTTTTGTCAGGATGAAAGACAGAACAACTTCATATTCATTTTAATGAATGATGAGACCTATGAATACATAGGAAAGAAAGTTTATGTAGAAGATGCCAGCTTTTTCTTTGAAGGGAAAATAGATTTAAGACCCATTTTTGAAAACAGGGAGACAAATTTTTACATTGGTAAATTCAGGAAAAGTGAGTTTTATGCTTATCTATACACAGGTGTATACAATGAAGACATACTACCAGCCGATGGCTTGATGTTGATACAACTTGAAAACGATTTAGCGGCTTCACTAAAAAAAGAAATTATAAATAAGATGATGATGGGTTCATCCAAATCAAATGTAGGAAAGTTAGAACGGGAAACCCAAGACCGTATTGTAGCCTTATTCCAAAATGAACTGGGCTACCGCTACTTAGGAAATTGGGAAGAAAGAGAAAACAACAGCAATCTGGAAGAAGACATACTTAGGGATTGGTTGCTAAACAAAAAGAATTACAAGCCCAATCTGGTTGAAAATGCTATACGAAAATTCAGCATTTCGGTGTATGACCAAAGTAAATCGCTGTATGATGTGAACAAAGAAGTGTATTCCATGCTTCGCTATGGTGTAAATGTACAACCAGAAATTGGACAGAACAATGTAGATGTAATGCTCATTGACTTTAAAAATCCACACGAAAACGATTTTGCCATTGCAGAAGAAGTTACTATAAAAGGAATATACAAAAAACGCCCCGACATTGTACTGTATGTAAACGGTATTGCTTTAGGTGTAGTGGAGTTGAAACGCAGTACTGTTTCAATCTCAGAAGGTATCCGACAGAATTTAGATAATCAAAAACATATTTTCATTAAGCCTTTTTTCAATACGGTTCAATACATAATGGCTGGTAATGATTTTGAAGGGCTTGCCTATGGTGCCATTGAGACCAAGGAGAAATACTTTTTGAAATGGAAAGAAGTTAACGATGAAAAGGACAAATCTTATCCATATTTATTGGAGATTACCAGACTCATTCGGGAAAAAGCAGCAAAATTTCAATATCCACTTGACCGAAACATCATTGAAATGCTCAACAAAGAGCGTTTCCTTGAATTGATGCATGATTTTATTGTGTTTGATAGGGGGATTAAGAAACACTGTCGACACAATCAATATTTCGGTGTCAAATCGTTACAGGACTTTATTACTCGTAAAGAAGGAGGTATTATTTGGCATACTCAGGGCAGCGGAAAGAGTTTGACTATGGTTTGGCTTTCTAAATGGATTAGAGAATTTAATCCAAATGCCCGTGTACTCATAATTACAGACCGTGACGAATTGGATGAACAAATTGAAAAAGTTTATTTGGGCGTTCAGGAAAAGATATATCGTACACAAAGTGGACGGGATTTGTTATCCAAACTTAATGACACTTCCCCGTGGTTGATATGTTCCCTCATTCACAAATTTGGTAAAAAGGATAAATATGACGATGAAAGTGCCTCCGATGAAGATTTCGTAAAATATTTACAAGATTTAACAAGCAGTATTCCTACTGACTATAAGGCTAAGGGAGATATTTATATTTTCGTTGATGAATGTCACCGAACCCAATCTGGTAAGTTGCATGAGGCCATGAAAAAATTTGTGCCAACTGCATTATTTTTTGGTTTCACTGGAACACCATTGTTGAAAAGTGACAAGCAAACCAGTATGGAGGTTTTTGGTCGTTACATTCACACTTATAAATTTGATGAAGCCGTAACCGACAAAGTTGTTTTGGACTTGCGTTATGAAGCAAGAGACATTGAACAGAAAATCACATCCACCGAAAAAATTGACGAATGGTTCGAACTCAAAACAAAAGGTTTGACCGACCTTGCCAGAGCTGAACTTAAACAAAAATGGGGAACAATTAAAAAAATATTTAGTAGTAAATCACGATTGGAAAAAATTGTGATGGATATTATGCTAGACATGGAGCGAAAGGAGCGTTTACAAAATGGAAGAGGAAATGCCATGTTGGTTTCAGACAGTATTTACAACGCTTGCCGGTATTATGAACTCTTTCAGCGTGCTGGATTAAAAAACTGTGCTATTATTACTTCATTTGTTCCTGACCATAACGACATTAAAGGAGAAGAATCAGGGGAAGGATATACAGAGAAATTACAGCGATTTGAGATATACCAAAAAATGCTATCTGCTTACTTTAATGAGTCTCCAGAAGAGGCACTCAAAAAAGTTGAGCAGTTTGAAACTGAGGTTAAAAAGAAATTCATTGAAGAGCCTGCTCAAATGAAATTACTGGTTGTAGTAAACAAACTACTAACTGGATTTGATGCACCAGCAGCGACTTACTTATACATTGATAAAAAGCTGAGAGACCACGGACTATTTCAGGCTGTATGTCGAGTGAATCGTTTGGATGGAGATGATAAAGATTATGGATACATCATTGACTATATGGACTTGTTTAAAAGTTTGGAACAAGCCTTCAATGATTACACTTCAGAAGCATTTGGCAATTACGAAAAAAGTGATATAGATGGTTTATTGAAAAACCGCTTACAAAAAGGTAAAGAGAGCTTAAATGAGGCACTGGAAGCCATCAAAGCATTGGTTGAACCTGTTGACCCACCCAAAGACACTTTTACACATATTCGGTATTTCTGTGGGGAAAACACCGAAAATCCAGATGAATTAAAAGACACTGAACCAAGAAGGGTTGCACTTTATAAATATACTATTGCACTCATTCGAGCTTATGCCAATATAGCCGATGAAATGAAAGAGGCCGGCTATTCTGATGTGGAAATTGAACAAATCAAAGCGGACATTAAGCACTTTGAAAATTTAAGAAAAGAAATACAACTGGCAAGTGGAGACTACATTGATTTGAAGCAATATGAGCCTGCCATGCGTTATTTAATAGACAGTTACATTGGTGCTGAAGAAAGTCGAATGCTTGCCAACTTTGACGATTTAAGTTTAGTAGAGTTACTTGTTGAAAGAGGGAAAGATGCCATAAAAGACATACCAAATAGTATCAAGAACAATCCTGATGCAATGGCTGAAAGTATTGAAAACAACTTGCGTAGAGTAATTATTGAAGAAAGCCCTACAAACCCGATTTATTACGAGAAAATGAGTGTGCTTCTGGATGAACTCATTAAAATGAGAAAGGAGGCTACCCTTGAATATGAAAAGTATTTGAATCAAATCATTGAGCTTTCAGTCAAAGTCAAAAAACCGAGTACAACATCCGAGTACCCACCTTCTATTGGCACACAAACAAAAAGAGCATTATTCGACAACTTAGGGAAAAACGAAGCATTAGCAATTATCCTTGATAAGATTATCAGAGGAACGAAAAAAGATGGTTGGAGAGACAATATTCAGAAATCGAAAGCGGTAAGAAATGCCATTGCTGATGCTTTAAGATATAATGGTGTAACAGACGACAAAGAAGTTCATCGAATTTTCGATTTGGTCAAGAATCAACGAGACTATTGATGGAGCAAATCACTATAAGCAATATTAAAATCGATGTAGTTCGTAAGGATATTAAACACTTACATCTTGCTGTTTATCCGCCAACAGGTAGGGTTCGAATTGCTGCACCTTTGAAAGTAAATGAAGACGCCATTCGCCTTTACGCCATCTCAAAATTGGGATGGATAAAAAGAAACCAACGAAAGTTTGAAGGACAAGAACGACTTCCTGTAAGAGAATATAAACAAAGAGAAAGCCATTACTTCATGGGAAGACGATACTTACTTAACATTATTGACCATGACGCCCCCCCAAAAATTATTTTACAGAGAAGAAAAATCATTGACCTTTTCATAAGACCAAACACACCGCCTGAGAAGCGACATGAAATAATGACCGAATGGTATAGGACAGAATTAAAAAAGCAAATACCCGAAATCATTTCTAAATGGGAGAATATCCTGAAAGTTAAAGTAGATGACTGGCAGGTAAAGCAAATGAAAACCAAATGGGGTTCATGTAATATTGAACAGAAAAGAATCTGGGTAAACCTTGAATTGGTAAAGAAACCCGACAAATGCTTGGAATACATTATCGTTCATGAAATGTTGCACTTGTTAGTAAGACATCACAATGATAGATTTCTTTATTACATAGATTTGTACCTTCCCAGTTGGAGACAATTAAAATCAGAGTTGAACAAATTACCAGTAAGTCACGCAGATTGGAATTACTGAGTTGGAACACCTTCCATATCAAGGCGTCTTTTCTTACACACTCTAAGTTTGTTTTTAACAGAAATTTATAACTTGAATAATAATTTCTGTGCTTCCCTACAGCTGATAACTTTTCGCTCGGTGACTTTATCAGATTCTGTAAGTTGTCCATAAAGGAGAGGGGAGTTTCGATTATGCTGGGAATAATTTTTACGAACTTGATTACAACTATAATTCGCGTAACAATATAGACATCCATGGGGGCATGTATTATATGTCCCTATATCAATACTAGCAACACAGCCACACTCTAATCGCTGATTTTTATCTTTATCGACATTCAGAGAAAAACCCGATATTTCTTCTATGAGTTTGTCATCAATACATTTCCCGTGGGAGATTTTGAAATTGGAAAGGTCAACTTCTTCAGCACAAGTCACTAACTCGATATTATTTTTCTGACAAATAATGCTGAATGCGGAAGCTATCTCCGACAGTTGTTCATTGGTAATCTCTTTAGATTGAATTGGGGAAATGTTTTTTATAATATTCTTGTAATAATCAATGAAACTGATAACACATCTTTTCGTGTACTTTGAGAACTGGGTTGCAATGTTTTCAAAATTTTTGATGTGATATTCAACAGTAAAATTTTCAGTCAAAATTATTGGGTCATATCGCCAAACCATTCTGTTTTTACCAATCTTCTTCGAGAATTTAATAAAGATATCAATAGAATCATTTAGGGCTGGAACATTAGGTTCTATGGATTTCCCATACCCAGTTATTGTGTACTGGAAATAGTAGTAGTAACTATTCAATTCATTTAAACGACTATAAAATCGTTCGGGGTTCTTCGTCCAGAATACCAAACAGTCAACTACATTAGGAGATAATGAGATTTTACCAACCTGATGTATATTCATAGGATTCCTAACCAGAACAAACCCTTCAGATATTCTGTTGTAAAACCACTCCGAGAAGAAAGCCGGAATGTCAGTTCGTCTACTTGCACTTATAATCATTCAATTTTTTTTATTATCAATTGAGCACTACTACAAAACCTCCAAGGGTTGAAGTTGTCAAGTTCTTCGGGTATTTGAAATAAAATCTGATTACTTGGGTGCTGGGTACCATAAACATGGAAGATACGATAATTGTGACGAAAATGGTATTTCCCAAACTGAATCTTATGTTTTTTTCTTATGGAATCTAATAATTTTTCATACCAACTTCTGGGTTCATTGGCTTTCTTTCCAAGATTGATATCATTTACAATGATAAAAGAGTCGACCGGTAAAAGTGGAAATAAATTATCAGTAAAGAGGTCAATGAATTTATCGATTTCACGGCCAGATTTCAATAAATCTGATACTAAATAGCTGATTACTAATATATTTGGTTGGTAAGATTTTAAAGAATTCTGTGGGTTAGTTAGAAAATCATAGACATCCAAATATTGAACATTAAATGGAGACAAGTTTTTTTGTTTTATCCATTTATGGAATGAAATCCAGTTTTCGTTAAGTTCAATTCCAAAGTATTTAATGTCTTTCTTAATATTTTTCTGTTCAAGGATAGATAAAATTCCAAGATAATCAGGACAAGGGCCACATCCTAATGAGAGAATATTAAGTTTTGGAAGTTCTTTAATAAATTCTAACTCTGACACATAACCAATCTCAGAAGAATATTTGTGGATATAATGACCAATGTAGTAATATCTTATATTGGGGCAGTCATATGCACTTTCTCGATGACCCCAATGCCGTTGCTCCAAACATTTTTCACAATTCCCTGTTTCTGGACATTCATTTGGACAGTCAAGGCATTTCTGAGAACGGTTGTACTGCTTTATAAAATTCAGAGCAAAATCATTGATAATCATAGTACTTTGTCTTATCAAGTAAGGATAAATACAAATGTACTAAATGTTCATTAATGACAAAGAATTTTGTGGAAATCAACCAAGATACCCAATCCTCTTTTTCTCAAAAGGACAATTCAATGTTTCTTCCAGACAAAATGATTCAATAAGGTTCAAGTCTGATGTCCGTCCAAACAAAACCTCAATCTGAGTTTTCTTTACTACATTTTCTATTTGTCCCCCGCTAAACGGAAATTTCTCAGACAAGTAATCTGCCTGTTTATCTGATAATAGTGACAGTTTATCTTTCCAGATTAGTGAACGGGTATGAGAATTGGGCTTATCAAAGTGGATTTTATAAAGGAATCTACGGTCAAAGGCTTTATCAATGTTATTAGGTAGGTTCGTGGTAGAGAGTAGTATGCCCCGAAGTGGGAAGGTCTCAAGCTCATTAAGAAGAATATCAACCGTCGCATTTTGCGTAGTTTGAGTATTTGAATTCCCACCCTCTACTCTCGTAGTAAAGACCGCATCCATCTCATTGAAACAAAGGATTGGCGAAACCTCATATGAGTTGACCATTTTACGATAATAATCAAACAGCCCTGCAACTCGGCGTTCGGTTTCTCCCCAGTACTTGTTCTTGCATTCAGCGATATTTACCCAAAAAATATCCCGACCTGTTAAGCGTGCTATATTCAGAACACTTTGAGTTTTTCCTGTGCCGAAATTTTTTCCATGAAACAAAATTGTCATACCAGTATTGTACCCAAGGTCTTTCAGCCTATTAACCATCGCTAAATGGTTGTCCACCCTAAGTAAATCCGTCAGATTGTCTAAACTTTTCTGTTCCTTTTCATTAAAGAACAATCGCTTCTCAACTATTGAGGAAGAAAGTATGATGTTTTTGTTCTTTGGAACATCCTGTTCAATAAACAAACTTCTGTCAGTTCCGAATAGTTCCTGTCCCTTTGAGGTTAGGACGATGGCCTTGTCATTCCGGAATGAAGATTCATTTTCTAAATCAACCAGTCCTACCTTTTGGAGTTTGGTTTGGTTATTTATCCAAGCTTTGCGACAATTGAGTTGTTTCTGTGTCTCGACAAATAAGGTTTTTAACAATCTGACAAAATCAATCGATGAATATCCCTCGACAAATTGCTGACAAACGACCATTAGAATTATCTGTTCGAGAAGCGGAAGTTTGTAGTTCAAGACTTGTCGGACAAAAGGAAGTTTCTTATTCTCTTCAAGTAATCCTGTGATTTCAATTCCAAGTTCCTCAGTGTCGATGTAACCATCGTCCCTCTGTTGAAAGTACATATAGACATTATCCAATAATTCATAAAGGTTCATGTCAGTCTTTCTCCTTGACGGCAACGGTTCTCCATTGACAACAGCATATACAAGGTCGGATGGCACATATAAATTCAGATAATTTAAACTCTCCCCACCCCGTCTTCTCCTTGTATTTTTTTGTTTCGCCAAGAGCTTGCGTCTCGCAAGCGAATCGAGGTCTTTTGTGAATTGAAATGCTCGAAGTACAGATACATTCAAGTAATTACTGAAGTTGTCTATATCCAAAGCAGAATTCGCTTGTATACCCATTCCAAAGAGCATGGCCCAGCAAAGTGCTTGTGCTTCCGAATCGATTCCCAGATACTCACAAATTACTTGAGCTTCCTTGGATACAGATTGTTGGAATGATTCTGTAAATTTTGATTTTTGGCCTTTAGTAAAAATGATATCTACTGCTGAAAGTACTGGGTTTTCCTTGATTTCCTGCTGCATGATACAAAGTTAGAAAAGCAGCAGGTATAAAAAAACCAGAAGGTTGTCAACCTGTGGATAAACCAATAAAAATTGTCATTCTATTCAATCGAGTATGGATTTCAATCGTACATTCCGAATAAAGTTCGTTACACTTTCTTCTGCGTCTTCATTATACAATACATACTCACTGTCTCGAACCAAATAGTATTCAGCAACTTCTTTTGATATTTTGAAGTGGAGATTCCAACTATCCGCTCCAAAGTCGAAATTCAATTCGGGTATCCCACAATAATGATGGTAATAAACTCCATCGAATGGTCTTGGAGGATGAATAGCTAAAGTGATAAGTACAATCTCAAAATCATGGGTTAATAAGTGAGTTTTACGATTCTTTGATTTATATAAATCTCTTCTCAGAAAGTACCTATCCCCATCTTGATACAGGTGAAGGGTTCTATACAATGTTTCCCTTGTTATTTCTGACTTCAAAGTTATTTCTTCCATATCAGTAATTTAGAATTGAACAACATGGTACTCCCCAAATTTACTCAATAAATCTATGCCATTCCTCTTTCAAATCATCATCCAATTTGTTTAACTCACAATCTTTATCTAAATCGAATAACCATTTGAAGAATTGAGGGTCTGTTTCCGAACACCAAATAACATATTCTCTTAGTGATAAATTCTCCTCTGGATAGTTTTTATTATAATTATCGTGCCATTCTTTTAACACCGTTAATTCAATTTCTGTAATTTCTTTTCTCATAATCTATTTATTTATTTTCTGAATATCCCTATTAATACTCTCTTTCCAACGAATCATTGGGTTATCCTTATACCGTGAATACAAACCCATGATGAACTCTGGGTCATTAATCCATCCAAGAAGTTCATTACATTTTTCTACGGTTTCCCTATCCCCATAACCATTCAATCTGGTTCTGTACAACAATTTGTTTGGTTTCCCAATCCAGATGGTATCGGTGACATATGGACTTAACCGGTTTATCAGGTCGTCTACATTCCTATCCAACAATGGTTCGGAGGATATACTGGTCTGGTATCCCATCCTGTAAGCTAACTTCAGACATTCCAATCTTTTTTCATAGGATGGTGCGTTGGTTTCCCAGTATTTAAGAATGTTTGAATCTGTTGACCCAATTGTAAACCTAAATAATATCTTGTCCTTATAATCAGTGAAGGTTTCACAGATTCGTTGGATACATTCAAAGTGTGGTTTTGATACCACCAACACGAAATTACCAGATTTCAGAATATTACCCAGTAAAGTAATACCTTCCGTCAAGTGTTCAGGGGTAATGTCATGACTGGATGGGAACATTACCGTTCCCTTGTATTTTGGTATAGATTTGGTCAAATCTTTATCCCTCACTACTTCATTTTTCCAGTTATCAGCTGTGTTCCTTTTGTATCGGATACCCATGCTCTTTGCGTAACAGTATTTGCAGTCGTTTTTACAACCATTTATAAAGTTGATGGTTTTTTCCGACCATTCAAAAGTTCCATATTTTTTCATTTCCTCGGAGTTCAGTTCTTTCAAAGTGTTTAGGTATTAAAAGTGTATTACAATGACTATGTCTTAGTGTTTTGATAAATTACCGAATACTCAGTCGCGTGAAATTTCTCCAATATCGACTTCAATATAGGGTTTTTGATTTTCATCGTACAAAGTATATAATTCACCGATTAATCCCGATAATGGTTCATTGAAAGACAGGGAAAATTTCAATGATGGGTATAATTGTTGGACTCTTTCTAACCATGCATGTGGAGGGACATTCCTGGTTCGAAAATATCCTTCTAAGCTGATGTCTGCTCCAGAATCATTCCTCTCAAATACTAACCCAATCATATCATCACGATAGGAAGGGTTCATTAGTGCAGTCCAATTTTGAATTTTCCAATCATCTTCATTGACACCAATTGGGACTGGAAATAGTTTACTGAACATGATAAAACCATTATCAGTCGCCTTTGAATAGAAATCGTGTAAATCTTGTTCTTCTCCTTCTATTACAATAAAATTATTACACCAGTTGGGCATTATATTCTCCTTTCTTTCTTCCTGTCCTGGGAAGAACTCAACCATTATTACTTTTTAAAATTTATTCAAGTTCATAGTCTCGTTCACCTGTATAGTCCTTTTCAAGAGCAATGGTTTGGAGCATTACAAGGCCATCCTCAATAGACCTAATCTCGTTTCTCAGTTCTTCTAAGCTCATTGTAGTATAGAAGTCAACTAAGGTGTCAGGGAATTGGCCTATCTCCATTACAATTTTGAGGCATTTTGTTCCCATTTGTTTTCTTAATCTGTTTACATCTAATTCACATTCTGCTCTGAATTTAAAATGGTTTATCTCTGACGGATTCAAAATATCCATCTTATTAATTACTACTTTCTTCATTTTATGTCTCCTTTCGTTTTTATTTCTTTTTCGATTACGCATCCATTCGTGCATTGCCATGAACCTCTTTTATAGAACCCGCCACCTCTGAGGTTAGCTATATGTTGTCTGCCACAAACTTTGCATTCCATAAGTCCAGTAGACGGATTAATAAGCTTCATTACTTTACTCATAATTATTCTCCTTTCAGTACTTATTTTCATTTCCAGTGAAGGTAACTTTAAGTTTTCTTCGACAATAAGGACAATGGGTTCTTGTATTTTTGTATGTTAAAATCGTCCACGAACATTCTAAATTAGGGCATTCATACTTAATTGGTGCATATTTCTCACGAACCACATCAACACCTTTTGGAAAATTAAAACATCTTCTTCCAGTTCCACCAATTTTGATACAGATGTTTTTCCAGATTGGGCCGTGTGGTCGGTGAGTTGGTTCATCAAGACCATGTGCTATTTCGTGTAAGATACAATCAATGGTTTCTTTCCAGTTATAAAGTTCAACATGACATTGACTAATACTTACCAATAGATTTTGGTAATCACAATAACCATAAGAAGTTTTACGCCTATTCCAATTCCAAGTCCAACCGTTTTCGGTTAAATGGTTTTTTTTCATTTCTCTTCGAAGCGTTGCTTCTGTGTGTTTCTTGTTTTTCATCTTTCAATCTTTGAGAACTCTTGTCCTATTTAATTCTTCTGTAAATTTCAGTTCCATACTTTCTTATTCAAAAATTGAAGGATTCTTTACCAAGTCATAAAGTAATGGACAACTTTCTTTCACATCCTCAATATTTAATGAAAAGATTGAAATTAAATCGCCATCCTCATTTTCCTCATCTTCTTCGATTTTAAAAGAAACATTGAGGGATTTTAAAGTCTCTTTAATGATTCCCTTTTTTATCGGTTCAAACGTTAGATAAACCTTGTTTTCATCCTCTTCATCAAGAATTGGGATAACATACTTTTCAAAGATTGAATCTGCATGTTCATCATTCATAACATTATTTTTAAACATAACTTAACTCCTTTCGTTTTAAATTTATAATTGATTAATTAACTATTTACATATTAATGAAATTTCCTGAGAAAAAAAAACCAAAACAGGCGTTAAATCTGAGAAATATCCATTTTTTTGTGAATTTTTCCATTTTTCATTTCAATAATCAGCTATTTGTTAAAAACATTAGCTAATCCTATCGAATCATCTCCTTTTCTGTTTTCATTCCATAATGTTCTAAATCATTTCTGAATGTTCCTTTGGATTTCAAGTTGTCGTATCTCTTTACAGCCTTTTTTAACCACCAATTAAATAAGTTCATGAAATCATAAGAGGTACTGTTCGAATGTTCCAGAGGCACTCCACCATTTATGTGTTCCACTAAGTTTCCATATCCCAGATTCGAATAGTAATACCTTTTCTGGGTCTTAGATGTCATGTTTAACCTTTTCAACTTTTGGAAAACCTTGTAACGGTCGATATCCAGTTCCTTCAAATTATTACCCAAAATGGATATCAGTTTATTGAATTCTCGTTGTTTCGGTGTGGATTTCGAAGTATCACACACCTTGCCTTTGAATTCAGGTAAACCGTAGACTGGTTCAATGTGTTTTCGGAGTTCATGAAAGATATCCTGTGTCGGATACATCAGGACTTTGGATTGAGTGAGTCCAAAATCTCGGATGTAAGGCTCCATTCCATCGTACTGGGACGCTTGTTTGATTGAACCATATAAACTGGTTGTCTCGAAGAAACAGTAATCAGGAACTTTGGTACGAAGAATTTCGGTCATCTCATTGGAGATACAAACCAATGTTAAAAGTTTCCCACCTAAGTAATTGTATCCGAACGGCTGGACGGGAACAATCACCGAACCGTTCAACATAAACTGGTTAATCTGTTTAGCTGACAATACCTGTCCGAATAATCGATTACGGTTACTCAATGAGATTACCGGTGAGTTGATTCGGATGAAACCACATATACTATTATGATTCTTTACCATAAAGTAAAAACGCTTCCCTATCTGGGATTCCACTGGGAAAGAGGAAAAACAAGTGACCATCCTCAGGAATTCCTTCTGGCCGATGGGTTCAAAAGATATATTGAAATCACTCGGATTCATTTCTTGATTAAAAAACTGATTAGATTCCATAGAGAGAGAGTTTTTCCTGTTTCTTAATCATGAAGTAATCCTCTATGGAGTTGATGTTCTGATAATAATCCCTCAGTAGTTCATATAGGTAAATGGTTGTTTCTGGTGATAGACTTTTATTCATTTTTAAAAAATTTAATATTATCCCTCGGAATATCCCTTGGTTAATATTCTATCTTTTAAAAAATGGAAAGTTTAAGTTATTTGAAGAATGGGGTTAAAATTGGATGGTCGGGATTTCGGTTTATATAATAAAATCAACCATTTACAATTTTAGCTATAGTTGTTTGTGGAAACAGCTATATCGGGGAATTCAGTATCCAGATTTGAATTTTCAATAATATCTTGTACGGATAAAATCGGGGAATGGCTTTTTATGAGGGATCTGGAAAGGAAAGTTCCTCTTTAAATCGGCTTTTAGCTGATTGATAAAGAAGAATTAGAAGGGATTCATGAAGTAATTTGTCAATAAGGGAAGGTTTTCAAGTATAAATCAAAGATTTTACTATAATTTTACTTGACTTTGGTGAACTTCACAAAAAATCGGTGAAGTTTAAGGTACTGGTTTTTGCTTTATATCATCAAATTGGTTAGTAAAGAGAAGTACTATTGGGGTTATAAGGATAGTCAGGTAATTTTATGAAACCGATACCAATTTTTCATATTAAATCAAATAATGAATTTATCAAATCATCAGAGGTTGATCAATCGTCCCTTTCATATTCAGGTAATGGACTACTAATTTCTAAGGGTGGATTGTTAGCAACAGTATCTCATGTATTAGAATCGGATGTTAATACCAGTAATTATGCCTTAGTAAAAGATGATTTTTATAAAATTGAGATACTAAATCACAATCCAAAAACAGGAAATGAAAATTATATTGATGCTGCACTATGTAAAATAAAAAAAGTGAATTGTGTATTTTATGATCCAAGTAATTTCGGATATATTCAGAATAACTCAAATCTTCAAATTGTAGGGTTTTCAAGAAAACTAATACCCGATATGAATAATGTTCTCTTTGTTTCCACTTCAAAATTTGGACTTGCTTTGTACCAAGTTAAAGCAATGTGTCTTAGTTTAAAATATAAGTCTTTTAGTGATTCCTTTACTTTTAGTTTTTCCCCATTAAATAGAGATCCACATGGATTAAGCGGCAGTCCAATTATTAATGAAGATAATAAGGTTGTTGGATTATTTAAAGGTGGGCCGGAAATTATTGGTTTAAATTCAAATCGTTTTTCTCTTGGAAGGGCTATATACATTGGAATAATTAATGAGATGTTTTTGAATTATAATAACAAGTCCTAACAAGTCGGAAGTCCTTTATAAAAACAAAAGATCTTATGAAATGAAACTTTTTATCTATTTCCTTTGTTTACTTTTCATTCTTTCTTCCTGCGATCAGCTTCAAAAGAAAAACACTGAAGGCAATTCATTATCCCAATCCATCTATCTGGATAATTTGGATCGTGTAACCATCTTCAATTCGTTTTTCCATAAACCAGTGGTTGAGGGTTGGTGCCTTTGGAAACCATCAAAGGCAGATTCCACTTTCCCAGTGTCTGATGACAGTTATTGTCATACCAAACTCGATACAATCCTCAGGTACAACATCGGTTCGACAAATATGGCAGTGATAATCTTTGGCACCTTCGAATTTAAAGATGGACAGCCTATAATCTTCCACGCAGCGGCACCAATGATGAGTGTTGCTATGGCAAAACAAACCATCGAGAAGGAATGGGTTATTGAAAACTTTAAGAAGGACTTTGGCTTTCACGGTTCTTGGGGCGGGTTGCCACTGATGAAAATAAAGAAAATCGGGGTGAACTATTTTCTGGAAGAAAACTGGGGGTTCACGAATCAGGGGTATACAGAATCTTGGGATAAATTCTGGCACCTGCCATCCTTGGTTGAATCTATCAAGCTAACTGGCATTGATAATTCCGGCACAACAGATGAAGAAAGTAAATTAATTGATAAACAAGACTCGATTCTCGACATATCGGCAGGAAATATTACTAAGATTCTGATTTTAAAGGTTGAAAGCAGATTTGTAAATGGGAAAAAACAGGACGGGATCACTAATAGGACTGAATATCAATTGAATGATTCAAATATCTTTAAACCAATAAATAAGTGAACATTTTCTGCCTTTACTTAATGAGTAGGTCATTTTCTCTTTAAGATGATTCTGATTGTTCTTTTTACTATAATTTCATAATCACATGAAAACCCAAGCCTACTTCGATAACATTCAGGAACAAATTATTACTGAGTTAGATTCTGCCAGAAACTCTGTTATTATTGCTGTAGCTTGGTTTACTGATGAAAAATTGTTCGAGACACTGTGTCATCTCGCAGATAAAGGGATAAAGATCGAACTACTGATGATTAATGACCAGATTAACCAGACCTCAGGTATTAAATACAACCTCCTCAAAGAGAAAGGATCAAAAGTCTGGATGATTGGTAGCATTGATAACCGTGATAATATAATGCATAATAAGTTCTGTGTAATCGATCAATCAACGATTATTAATGGTTCGTACAACTGGACAAGAAGGGCAAAGAATAACTATGAAAGTATCACTGTCATTAAAGATAATCCATTGATGGCAATGGATTTCATCAATGAATTCCAACAAATTATTGAAAAATGTTTTGGAAAAGACGTAGAATCGATGATTCTCGACTATGGAAGAATATGTGTCAGGCTTGAAACTTTGAAGAATGTGATATTACTTGAGGATTTTGAAGATATTAAATACCAATTAGATAAATTAAAGAACAGCATCAAATCTGTTATTTCGGATAGCAATACTGATAATCTTACAAGCATTATAAAAAAGACGGAAAGAAAAAATTATGGTGAAGCAGTTCGTTTGATTAATGAATTCACAACAAGGTTTAAACAACTGACAATCTACATTGATAGCGAAATTGCTGCACTAAAGCTGGAATCACGTAGTCTGGAACTACAGATAAACGCTCTTGATGATGAAAAAACGGAAATCGAAAAGCTTCTACATTCATTTGAAATAAGGCATAATCAGGAACTTGGTGATATAATTATCAAAATATTGCGGGTAAGAAAGAAAAAACTGAAAGATGAATCAGAAAAGGATACCAGCAAGAAGATAGAATATGAAGAAGCTAAAAAGGATTTTGATGATTTCAGCCAAAATTATTCTGCATTAAAAGAAGATAAGATTATTGAATTAACTGATGAAGAAAAAAAAGAATTAAAGGTACTGTACCGTAAAGCATCAATGCTTTGCCACCCAGACAAAGTTGCTGAAGAACAGAAAACAGAAGCAGAAAAAATATTCAAGGATTTAGGGGAGGCATATAAACGGAATGATTTGAAAAAAGTTAAAAACATTCTCACAAATCTTGAAAAAGGTGTGTTCTTAAGCAATACGGATGCCACCAATGAAAAAGAAAAACTCCTGATATTGGTGCAACAATTAAGAATCAAACGGGATCATATGGAAGAAGAACTCGATGACCTAAGAAAATCTGAAACTTATGAAACTGTTTCAGGCATTGATAATTGGGATGAATACTTTAAGAACTTAAAAGAAAAATTAAATAACCAATTGGTAGAGGAAGAAGCTACTGCTCTTAATACCTAAGACGTATGCCGGAACAGAAGAAAAATACCTCAATTGTAAAGCGGGAGTCTACATCTATTTCAAGAGTTAGTAAATCGATTGAAATCACGAATAAACTATTAGCTGTTACTGAAGAGCCATTTCTAATACCATACAGAAAAGGCGATAAATGGGGGTTTTGCGATAGAAATAAAAATATAATCTTTTCCTGCATCTATGAGGATGCTCGTCCTTTTTCAGAAGGGTTAGCAGCTATCAAATTTAATAGCAGATGGGGTTACATTGATAAAACCGGAAAAGAAGTTATTCCATTTATTTATGATTGGACTAAAGATTTTTCTGAAGGAATAGCTGCTGTAAGACGTGATGATAGATGGGGGTTTATTGATAAAACCGGAAAAGAAGTTGTTCGGTTTATTTATAATCGACCTTTTGCTTTTTCCGAAGGGTTAGCTGCTGTAGATTATAATGGCAAATATGGTTTCATTGATAAAACCGGAAAAGAAGTAATTCCATTTAAATATACTTTTATTGATATTGATTCCCACCCATTTTCAGAACAGTTAGTTGGAGTTGAATTTAATGATAAGTGCGGCTACATTGATAAAACCGGGAAAGAAGTTATTCCGTTTATTTATGATTGGGCTAAAGATTTTTCTGAAGGTTTAGCCGCTGTAAGACGTAATGATAGATGGGGTTTTATTGATAAAACCGGGAAAGAAGTTATTCCGTTTATTTATGATGATGCTGAGGTTTTTTCTGAAGGGTTAGTTAGAGTAGAAATTGATGGGCGATGTGGTTATATCGATAAATATGGAACAGAAATAATTCCTTTTAAATATGATCCAGATTACAATATCCACCCATTTTCAGAAGGGTTAGCTGTCGTCAATTATAATTATAAATATGGTTTCATCGATAAATCAGGAAATGAAATTATTCCGCTAATTTATGATTTTGCATATAACTTTTCTGGAGGGCTTGCTATGGTAACTTATAAAGGAGGATTCATTGATAAATCTGGTACTGAATTTTGGGAGGATTAATAACATTTTGGATATAAATGGACATATTGTGAACCAGTTTGTCGAAGATCATAATATCTAATTTATGCCTGAGCAGAAAAAACATACTTCAATAGTTAAGCGGGAATCCACATCCATTTCGATGGTTAGTAAATCTATTGAAATCACTAATAAGCTTTTAGCTGTTACTGAAGAACCATTCCTTATTCCATATAGGAAAGGCGATAAATGGGGGTTCTGTGATAAAAATAAAAAGATAATTATTTCTTGCATTTTTGAGGATGCTGGTACTTTCTCAGAAGGTTTAGCCGCTGTTAAGTACAATGACAATTGGGGATTCATTGATAAATTTGGTAAAGAAATTATTGCGTTTATTTATGATTATGTGGGTTCATTTTCAGGTGGATTTGTTTTTATGTCTTATAATGATAGATTTGGATTTATTGATAGAACAGGAAAAAGAATTATTCACTGTGGTGATGATAATATTCATTTTTCAGAAGGAATATTCACTAGCTTAGATGGTTATTGGCGTTCGGATAACGAATGGCGATTTTATGATAGAACAGGGAAATTATTATACAAGAATGATTTTTTAATGGACAATTATCCTCTTCCAATTGAAGAAGGGACAAAAGGTTATTCTTCCTCTGGGACTTTTTCAGAAGGGTTGGCTGCTATTTATAATGGCAAGAAATGGGGATTCATTGATACAAACGGAAATATAGTTATTCAAAATAAATATGATGAGATTAATTCTTTTTCAGAAGGATTAGCCTCTGTTTGTATTAATGGGAAATGGGGGTTCATTGATAAATCTGGAAAAAATATCATTTCGTGCATTTATCAGGATGTTTGTTCTTTTTCAGAAGGATTAGCTGCTGTTTGTATTGGTGATAAATGGGGGTTCACTGACAAAACAGGTAATGAGGCTATTTCATGTATTTATGACGAAGTTGATCTTTTTAGAGATATCAGGGATCATAGACAGGATTGTTATGGGGGAAATTGGGTTTATGGTAATTTTGGTTGTTATCTACCTGTTTATTCGTTTTCTGAAGGCTTAGTAGCTGTGAAGTACCATAATAACTGGAGATTCATTGATAAAACAGGGAAGGAAGTCATTTCTTGTAATTATGGGGATGTTAAATCCTTTTCAGAAGGGTTGGCTGCTGTAAACCATAATGAAAAATGGGGTTTTATTGATAAAACAGGGAAAGAAGTTATCCCATGTATTTATGATTTTTTATCCTATAATTATTATGATTGCTATTTTGATTTTCGAAATTATAATTCCAGATGGTTGTTTTTTTCAGGAGGGTTAACTGCTGTAATACATAATGGTAGATGGGGGTTCATTGATAAATCCGGAACTGAATTTTGGGAGGATTAACAAAATTTTGGAGTGTAATTTGAAAATTTGAAGAGGTTTGTTGAAAATCATAATATCTAATTTATGCCAGAACAGAAAAAACATAATTTAATAGTCAAACATGAACCCGCATCCATTTCAAGAGTAAGTAAATCTCTTGAAATAACCAATAAGCTTCTAACAGTTACTGAAGAACTATTTTTGATCCCTTACAGGAAAGGCGATAAATGGGGGTTTTGTGATAAAAATAAAAAAATTGTTATTCCTTGTAATTATACGTATTTAAAATTCTTTGATGAAAATGGTACAGCTATTGTTCAAAAGGATTATAAATTTGGTTTTATAGATGGTTCCGAAAACCAAGTTGTGCCTTTTTCATATGATTATATAGAACATTGTGCGTCTGGTTATTTTCTGGTTTATCAAAAAAAAAATGTCGGTATAATTGATGAAACAGGCAGGATAATCATTTCACCAAAGTATACGTTTATTGATGTTCTTGGATATAATTCATTTCTGGTAGGCAAAGACGACTATTACCAAATAGTTGATCGAAATGAATCAGTGTTATTTCAGTTTGATCAAAAACTTTTTTCATATGAGTGTGCTGCTTATTACTTCGATCTCAATACAGATTATGAGCAGTGCTTTCCAAGATTGAATGATCGTGATTATTTAATGCTAAAATCATCTGGACTTATTAGAGTGAAAGAAAATGATAAATATGGACTAATCGACATTAAGGGGAATATTGTGCTTTATTGTAATTATGACCTTGTTAAGCCTATACGTTTACACAAAAATATTAAAAGAAGCCATCAAGGTTTTGACTTAATAGCTGTTAAAAATAATGAGAAGTTTGGTTTTTTAAATAGCAGGGGTAAACAGGTTATTCCTCCACAATATGACGGATTTTCATGGGAGCGTTCTGACGGAAAGATTGAACTCTGGAATTTAAGACCTGACAAATACTATGATGAATCATATGATATTGAGGTTGAGGTGGATTATAAATCAAATATTTGTTATATAACTTTAAACAACTCCACAATTTCAATTAACTTTCCTGACTATAGTAAATATTCTTCAATAGGACTTTTTTCAGAAGGAATAGCAGTTGTATTTATCGAAAGTGGTACTTATACTGACAAAAGGACTTATGGTTATATTGATTCGGATTTTAATGAAATAGCCCCTTTAATTTACGAAGATGCGACAGATTTTTTAAATGGAATAGCGTTCGTAAAAAAAGATGGGAAATATGGGATTATTAACAGACAAGGTAAACTTTTAACCCAGTTTATGTACAGTTTAAAATTTTATTTTGGATATATGGATGACAGCTTAGACTTAGGAGGTGGTGATGTTGAACTACAAATTGCCGAAGAACTTGACAATATTTTGAATAGGAATTTCGCGGATAGCCATAAACATGTTAAATGGGAATATTTAGCAGATAGCAGAAAATCAGTTATAGCAATTGATGATGATGATTTAAAATACAGGAATGCAGAGTCACCAATAGTAGAAGAATTAGGGGAAACACTGAATAGAGACTATATTTTAGTAAAACGAAAAGATCAGATAAGTTTTTTTCAAAAAGTCAATAGTAATATTCAACAATGTGATTTTAGTGAGGATATTAAATTAATCGATCACACAAAACCTTTGTTTGCAGTTTGTAAAGGAACAAAATGGGGAATTGTTGATATACTTGGAAATCTTGTTGTGCCATTTATTTATGACGAAATAGATGAGTACAGCGAAGGGATGGCTATAGTAGAATCTGCAAAGGAGAAGGGGTTTATTAATACAGAGATGTTAGAAGTTATTCCTTGTAAATATATAGACATAGATCCCTATAGTAATGGATTTGCTAAAATATATCAGAATAATACAACTAATGAATTTGGCTATCATGCATTAGAATTTGAAGGGATAAAGGGATATATTGATAAAACTGGTACTGAATTTTGGGATGATTAATATTGCACCCGATCTTAGTATCTTGGGTGGCCTCTGTAATAATAAGGTACATTCTTTCACTCCCTACCTCTCCAATATCTCCTTTTTCCTATACCAGTCCTGTAATCCAGACATTTCAACATATAAACCAATTACCTTCATTATCTCTCTCTTCATCTGTTGGAATTCACCCCTTTTTAAATCACAGTGAAGTTTCCAAATCATAAATTTCATCGAGTTGTTTCCCTTGAATACTGTACTCTTTAACTTTTTGGTAATGTTGATACTGTTCCCATTCAGTTCCAGAAACGGTACTTTCTTCTGTCGGGTGGTATTCGAATTTGTTTGTTTATATCGGAAATCCAACATTGATTCCGAGAACTCAATAAACAGTGACTCCAAGTACTTTTTATCACTGAGTTTATATAAATTAATATCATATTTCCCAATATATTTACTGGTTACACGGACTTCAACACGGTAAACCGAATCAGCGTGAAAAATCGTTTCATATAAATCATTCAGATACGCTTTACTCTGTTGTCTGAGTAATGTAGTCTTGTCATAGATGATAACTGTCTTTCCTTGACTACGGAGACTACCGATATTAATCTGTGTGTCATATAAACCAGTCCCATTGACTGTCGTCTTTCCACGATTTTTTTATGAATACCTATTAAGTTGGTTATAAAAGCGTTTGAATCGTTTCAACAAGTCGATATCTGTATCATAAGCGATATCCAGTCGGGATATCCCCTTTGGGGTCAATTGCAGTTCATTTAAGGTCTGTTTGATGATAGAACTGAGTTCTGGGTCATACAACACTTGATTGTCCATCCTAATGGAGATAATGTCATTTGTGGAATAGTATGTGTTCCTGACTGGGTCTGTGTATAAAAAACTTATTTTTCCCTGATCCTCCATTACCCGGTGGGATTTTATCATCATCTCCACCGGCTCCACCACCACCAGTATTTACTGTTCCATTTGGGTTTCCAGCTTGTGTTCCACCACCACCTTGTCCTGCACTACCTATATCACCATTATGATTAAAAGCTCCACCACCACCAGCACATCCACCATTATCCCCATTTTGACTATACATACTTCCACCACCACCACCGTTGGCGGTTGAACTATTAAATGAACTATTATCACCGACATTGAAACTTTCAGCTTTTTGATGTGAAATAAATCCGACAATGAAATTCTTTAAACAATATTGGATTTCTAACATATAAAAAGGAGAAGATTATGAACTATGAAAGTAAAATACAACCTGAACCCTTTTGATATCGACACCAACCATAAAAAGGTTGTGGACAATAATGGAAATCAATTATCAACATCAACCCTCGAAAGTATACTTGCTGTAATCACTAACAAATACCAGTACAATGGACACCAATCCGTCCAGATACATCATAAATGTTTCTCAAACATTACGAGTGATTATCGAAAGCATCTGGACTATCTCGTGGGTAAAGGGATTATCCTCATTAACGAGCAGTATAAGAACGGAGAATATAGTAAATCATACCTGTTTAAAGATTCATTCAAAGAAAACGCCAATGTAATATCTCTCAAGGCCGAGAAATCCGATAAGAAAATGGATACTGATAATTCAATAGAAATAGACCAAGTGGTTTTGGATAGGTTAAGACAGGATATTCTGGATGTTAACATATTGAACTACCCTGTTGAGAAAGAGATACTATTTTTCCATGAGGAACAACCCATCGTGAACTTTAAAGGATACTTGTCCAATGAATTTGGTTTACATCAGCTTAGAAATGGAGATAGAAATATTCACATAAAACGAGGGAGGCTGTATTCTCCGTTTATACAACTGTCCAAGAAAGTTCGTAGCGACTACTTTTATTTCGATACCAAACTCAGAAGTCTTGATATTAAACGGTCATTTCCACTTTGGTTGTCAATCTGGTTAGTCGAAAGTGGAATTCCACTGGATTACGAAACCAAGTCGTTTTTCAGTTCTGTTCTTACTGGAAATATCTACGGTGAATTGATGGAGAAATATAATTGTAACAAAAACTTGTTCAACCGAACCGAATCTGACAGAAAATATATTGATAGGGATGAAACCAAACGACTATTCAGCCAATGGTTAAACGGAAACCCCGAACGAAAAACCCTGCCCAACCTTGTCATGAAGGCATACTATCCCAAGATTTTCGATTTCGTAAAACATTTTAAAAATGGCTGCAAGGAAAGAATGTATGACACATTGGCCGTCAAGGAGAGTAATTTTATCTTCAATACCGTCTGTAAAAAGTTGTATCAAAAAATACCGGAGATACAGTTGTTGACCTGCCATGATGAAATTTATTTTGAGGAAAGATTCTACCCATTGGTGGTTAAAATCTGGAACAAGGAGTTAAACAGGGTTATTAAGAAAATTCCTGTAAAGGCTGATGTGGAATTTCGATTTAAAGTCAGGGATTTTGAGTTGATTGGTATCTACATTGAATACAGTGAATGACAGACAGATTTTTTATTATTTCTTATTATTTATATTTTTCCTATTACAATATATGGGTAGGCTCTTTTTATAATACTTTGTATATTAAACAATTACCATTGTTTCCAACACGGTGGTATTGTCCAATTTTTATTTAGTTTGATATTGTTTGTCATTTGATTGTACTTCTTGAAATTGATATTCTTCTGTATTATCAGTCGAACTGAGAAGTAGAGAATATTGATTACTGTTATTACTCCAAGATATAAGTAAGTTATGAGTTATTTCTTTATCTGAATTACCTAACACGAATTTTTGCATTCTCATTTGCTCATCGTATTCAATTTTAATAACTGTATAAGTCTTATCAATACCGTTTGAACTATTTATATTGAATTCGTCTGCTGTTAAACTTAATGTCCAAGTCGAAACATTATCTAAAGCGTAACCCTTTCCGGGTCTCTTGTGCAAAACTGCTGAACTTGTAAAAACTATGCTTTTTAACTTGCTGTCGTGAATTTCAGGTTTGGTTCCAGATTCAATATATTTCTCAGGATTTACAGGAATTTGAAAATTGGAAAATTTCTGTTGATTTACTTTATTGATTTCGTCTTCCTTTTTCTTTATTTCCAGTAATTCCGATTGTGTCATATTTATTTCTTTCAGTTCAATACTTTCTAAGCAATTTCCAACAAATACGCTTTCACCTGCTTTAAATTCAATCTTTTTAACTCCAACTTCTTCAGGGCTTTTTTCTTGTAAGGCATAAACTGAAAAATCTTTGTCAACGATTGAAATTACTGTTAAATCATACGTGTAATCATTTGTATAAGGTACTTTTTCAGGGTCTTTGAAAATTAGCATATAACTTTCCGCATTGAAGATATTACCACGATTAACATTTGATACCATACGAGGATTTGAAAGAAATAGGGCGTTGCAAAGTGAACCTGAATTTAAAACTCCATAACTTATTTGAACCCTTGTTGTCTTTCCTGCTTCAAGTATCCATTTTTTCCCGGCAGGAACAGTCTTTGGAGTTTTAGTTATAATTATATTTTTACTTGTTTGCCCAGTTGTTGAGAAACAAATAAAAAACATAAAAATCAAGATAAGTAATGTTTTCATAGTATTAATTATTTATTTTTTTACCTTCGCCAGTAAAGGATTTTACAGAAAATGATGAAATCGAAAATCTTTTTGGTTGTGAACTATATCCCGCACCCCTACCAATGTTTATATCAATATGATAATCAAAATGCTTTTCTTCAATGACAAATTGGAAAGTACCCTTTTTGTATTGCATCAAATCTGAATTGTTTTTTAAAAGTTCGATTAGTTGTGGCTTTTCTTCATATCCATTAAAATAAGTAATGTCAATTAAATCGCCACGTTTAATAATAGTTCCAGATGTTTCATCAGGTTCTCTATAACCAAAGGAGAGATTAAATGGGATTAAAACTTTGACAGGTGAAAGTCTATTAGTAAAGGAATTTGTATCAAGTGCAGCGGTATTTTCTAATTTAACACTCTTTAGCTTTGTTTTTATATTGTCGGGAACTATTAATTCAAACGCAATTAAGCCAACTTGTTTAATAGCTATATCTGTTCTAATTTCTCTATAACTAATAACAAATATTTTATCAGGAATAATTAAAGCACCATTTTCATTAAATGTTAGATTAAATAACAATCCATCGTTTTTCTCAATATCTGGTTTTTTGCCAGATGAATATTTTTCACCTTTATGTGGATTTACCTTTTCAAGTATTCCGTTCAAATATGTATCGTAAAATTTATATACTGTATTTTCTACTGCTGCATCAGTGGAATAAAATTCAGGAGTTTTTATTGCACTATTATACAGGTCAAAGATAGAAAATGCAATAATTTTCATATTGTCCTCATCTATAGATGGAATTTGCGTTACTTCATTGAGTTCATAAACTTTTTGGGCATTCAATCCTGTAAAACAGATTAGCACAGTTACAAAGGAAAATAATATATTCTTTTTCATTGTTTTTCTTTTTTTATTTTAATGCCACATAGTCGGGTCACGCAGGGGAGTTTCACCCCTGCGGATCCGCTAAATATCCTTACCAACTACCCCGGCTTGTCGGCTGCCGGCTTGTTGGCAGCAGCACTTTAATTATTCTTTTAATCTATTCCATTCGAAGATACTATTCTCGTTGGAATATCATATAGTTCGAAAACGACTTTAGCTTTATTTCTTGTTCGTTTATCATCAGAGATAAAATATTCACAGTAAGAACCAAAGAAGGTGTGAATTGAATCCCATAACCTTGCGTAATTTGACAATTCTGTTTCTTTATCCTTCCAATACCCCATAAAGTCAAGTAACTCAAAAATTCCAGCAATTCTATGCATAATTCCAAATGACTGTCCATTTGGATGGTAAGTCATCGACATTTCAATCATACTTATAAAATTAAACTCACTTCCAAAGACTGAAACTTTTTTCGATATGTGTTCAACAACCTGTTTCGGGTCATAATTGTTCAGCTCCTTTATATCAATCCCAAGCATGGTTCTAATCTGTTCTCTTTGCTCAAATGTAACAACGTTCAAAAATCCTTTCATTGATGGCTTAGCGAATGGAACCTGTCTTATTGTTTTTAGAACTGTAGCCGGGTTTTCATTAAAAACAGTAATCTTCTCCAAATTCCTATCATGATAGATATATTGTCCCCTGGAGATATGTTGTAAAGTTTTTAGCCTTCGATATATAAGTTCAAATCGACTTTCATTCTTTGAATCAGTAATGTTATCGGCTTCTTGAATATGTGCATGTGAATATGGAAATTCTATTTGAGTTCCTTTGATATTCTCAATAATTTTAGAGAGAGAATATGTTTTATCCTCGATTGAACAAATTACATTATTATCGAGATATACAAGCATAGATCAATTTAAGTGTGTTGCTGCCAACTCACTTGCAACCGTAACTCCATTGGGTATTGATAACAGGAACAATGCAGTAAGGCGAAAGTGAGTTGCGTGTTACTTGGTTGAAAAATAAATTGTAGTAAAAAGAATAATGACCTAATTAATGCTCTTGTCGCTGACATGGGTGCAAATTTCCGTGATTTGTATACTCTTATATTTTTAAATAGGTTTTATCATTTGGATGTCAACCCAACGCTAATGAAAATACATTGCATAACTGTACCTTAACCCGTGTAAAGTTAACGGTTTTTTAATATCTGCCGTATTCCGGGAGTTTATTACCGAAGTTATTTGAAAAAAGTGGATTTTTGGTTCTTCTATTACCTTTCATCCTGTCTATAATCGTCTTTAGGTTCGTTGTGGCACTTCCTGTCACCATAGCTGATAGTTTCCTTTGCATAAAAGGGACAGGGTCTTAGAAACAACTGCAACCACTCAAATTATCAAAATTCTGAGGTCTATGGTTAGTCATCATCATCTTCCACATCAATAATGGTAGGCTCAATGTACTGGGATAAAGAAGAATTGTACAAATCTCTCAGAGAATAAATGAAGAACCCAGAATACTCAATTTTTCCGATATTCTCTTTGTCCAGTAGAAATCTAAGATTTAAGGTGGATAGTTTTGAAATCCCTTTTAAATATGGGAAATCGAAGAAATATTCACCATTCTTAATGTAATAGGTCATTTAGTGTGTTTTTGATTTATTTCTAACATCAGGATGTTCCTTTTTGAAATCACAATTCCAATCGTTTTATTGTCTCCCCCGCAGTTATTGGGTCATCCGAACCAAAACTCTTGTCTCCGTTCATTCTTTTTCGTTGCAATTTCCCTGCTTTTTCTCTTCTCCTCCTATGTTTAAGCTGGATTTTGGATAACCTGAAGGATTCGAAACTCATAATGAACTTATTTGTGCTCATATTCCTCAATTTGTTTAACAAGTTCTGGATATTCCAGAACCAGTGCTTTATAATCAAACAGAACTCTGTTCCTGTACCTGATAGACGAACATTTATTCCTTATTCTTCGATAAAGAGTGCTTTCAGGAACTGACACTCTTTCGAGAATTGATTTAAAGTCAATATAGATTTCGTTATTAAGGTAATATAGAATCATAACTCTCCAGTTTTTTATGATATATATTAATCGAAGAAGTTCAAAATTGGATGGTTTGAAAAACGATTGATAATAAAGTCATGTATGTGTTTCTTATTCAACTAAATGCAGAGTAATGGTAAAAAGATACATTTTCCAATTGATTAGACTTGTGTGAGATATTAATATCATTTGATTGAAGTTTTTCCTGAGGAGAAACAATTCTCTTCAACAAATTTATTCTCACTGATTACCAGATTGTTATATGTTTTGTTGAAAAATTCCTTGATTTGCCGTATTACCTTTTCATTTTCGACCGATTAAGGGATAAACACTATTATGATACCAAAATCCAGAAAACAGAGAATAACAGAGTTGGTTGACTACCTGCAGAACTATGAGATGTACCAGAAACTTTTTGAAGAAATCGACAGGGACATTCAAAAATCGATTGAAAAAGATAAGGTTGGGAAGTTGAAAATTGGATATCCAAAACCGTAATCAGTTTTTCTTTCCGACCAATTGGATGTAATTTTGAATTCAATATGGATAAGGAACTCAGAAATCGGTTCTTTCAACTGAAACTCCAAGAACTCTTAACGGACAACACACGGCCTTTCCCGACATACATCTTTGAAATGGAAAGACCTGAGATTATCGAACTCGTCAGAAAGTGCTGTCTTTTCTCACCCATGATGATTCCATATAAGGCCAGTAACAGTTTCCATTTTATTCCTGAAGGATTAGAATGTAACCCGGTTGTAGATTATGGTGAACTTTACACTCTTATTGTTCTTAATTGATGAACCAAAGGATTGAATCGATTTCTTTTACTGAGGATGGTTTCCCAACCAGATTACTTTCCATTCCAAATCCACCCTCAATCCTGTATTATCTGGGTAATATCTCCTTGGTTAATGCCATAAAACTTATTGCTATCGTTGGTACGAGAACTCCTTCTCCTGAGGGAATCGAGGAATGTCAATTCATTACGGAATGGTTCGTAAAACGAGGATACTGTGTTGTAAGTGGATTGGCTCGTGGTATAGATTCAGTTGCTCATGAAACTTGTTTGAAGTACGGGGGAAAGACGATAGCCGTGTTACCGTCAGGGATTGGGAATATCTACCCCAATGAGAACAAGGAATTGTCTGAGAATATAGTAGAATCGGGTGGTTTACTTTTGTCAGAGTATCCAGAGAACACCTCACCAAGAAAACCATATTTCATTCAACGCGACCGACTTCAATCTGGTTTGAGTCAAGGGGTAGTGGTTATTGAATCAGAAATTACTGGTGGTACAATGCACACAGCCAATTTCGCTATCAAACAAAATCGACATCTGGGTTGTCTTGAATTTTCACAAGGTTTAGAGAATCAAAGTATTAGAAGTGGGAATCAACTACTTCTTAGTAGTGGAAAGGCTTTCGGGATAAACCGAGACAACCTTGTTGATTTTGAATTGATGCTCAATAATGATTAACCTTCTCCATGATTTATGGAACGAAAAGCGTAAATCCTGCCTCTTGAGCTGGGGGAAATTTCATTACAAATTCATAAATTTCAGTCAAATGTTTGAAAATATTCTCGTCTAAGTATAAATAAAATGTTGAGATTAGAATCAAATCCAGCAATGCCCCTGTCGCATATCCAATCTCCCCTTGAAAGCCAAATATTCCTTGACATTTACTTGCTTCAAGTAGTTCTCTACCTCGCTCTTTTTCCTGAAATAAATGGCAGGACGAAAAATACAGGACGGTAGAAGTATCACTTCCAAAATCTGTGAATATTTCTTGTAATTCATCATGGGGAATCAACCCCATTGTTGGTTGAAGCCCTGATGGATAACCATGACAAGCAATAGTAGTCAATGAATTGCCCCACATCTTTTCATTTTTCCATGCTTCGCCGTTCGGCCATTTTAAATAAAACCTTAATTGTTCTGCTGAATAAAATGTTTTGTAACCAACATGAACAGGAGGCAATAATATGTGGTCTATGTTCTCGATGAATGGTCTCATATTCTGTTTGTCGTATAAATCATTTAACCAAGGACTTTCGAAATACAACAATCTTGGTTCGTAAGACCCTAAATATTCATTTATAACATGGTCAGTTACTGGGTCTGGGACTTGATTCTGGTGGGGCTGGGTATCATTAAATTGGTCAAATAAGGTTATCATGATTTTGGAAAAGGTTTTCTTCTTATATATTAATTTCCGGAAGTGATTATTGAACTATGACTGACTTTTTTCTTTTTGAAAATGCCCCCACCTTTGTACAAATAAAACAATGTGCCCCGATGAAAGACCAATTTTTACGAACAAAAAACGGGAATGTCCAACTGGTGACCTACAATGGGAATGTCGTCAGAACCTACTGGACGAAAGGGAACTGTACCAGAGCAGACTGGTATCAGGTGGAAGGGGAGTCAGTGCAATTACAGCTTTCCAATGGGAAGTTAGTTCAGGTGAACAAGAATGGTAGTGTAATAAGAACCTTGTAGGAATTCTTATACAGAAAATTTGGAAGTAATTTAGAAATATTCCATATAAAAGCCAATAAAAAAGGGGGATGATACCCCCTTTCTTCTACTTTTCCTTTAAGAATCTATAAAAATCTTAGGAAGTTGATTTCTCTTCAGCTTTTTCTAATATAGTCTCTGTTAAGACTGGTACAGCCGTTGGTACTTCTACCACCTTTTTTATCTTCAGTGGCTTTGATAGAGGAGCTAAAACAACTCTACCCGATTTAAAGTTTCTTTTCTTTCTTGTTTTCTTTTTGGGGACAACCTTTTTAGGAGGTTTTGATTCAGAAGCTGGTAAAACCGATTCCTTTTTATCTGTCTTTTGCTTAGGTTTTAAACGACTACCACCCTTGTCACTACGAGTTCTCCTTTTTTTCTTTACTACTTTTATTTCGACCTTTTCTTCTACCGACTTGGGTTTCCGTCCACGCTTTTTCTGGATTTTGACATCGGAAATGGGTTCTTTAGTGGTAGGAGGAACTCCCAATTTATCCAATACGGTCTTGATTTTTTGGATGTATTTCTCGGCTTCTTCCAGTTCCATGTAATATTGTTCCCGAAGAAATTCGACTTCTTCATCCGTGAATTTGATTGTTTTCATATCTGAATATTAGGGTTTAACATTACAAAGATAAAAGTATCAAGAATAAAATCCAAATCATTGAAGATGTTAAAGAAAAGGTAAAAGCTGTAAATTTGTGATATATCAAGCAGAAACTTTATCGAGATAGTTTTAAACATGGTGTCAAGAAACTTTGATAGAAAATAATAATCCATCTCAAGAAGTTGAGAAGAATGTAAAAAAACATTAAACACGAGCTATGCATATTTATAAAGAATGGGGATTTTCCGGCAATCCATTTAACACAACTTCATTAACAGCCGATAAAACTGGAAACGAGCTGATTGCTGGTAGAGACCAAGACATAGGAAGATTCTTACGCAGATTATATAATCAACCTCAAATAGTTACAGTTGAAGGTGATAATGGAATGGGGAAAACAAGCCTTATTAATGTTGCTGTATATAGAGCATTAGATGATCATATAAAAAACAAGGAAAATGCACTCTTTTTTCCATGTAATAGAATTTTTCAGATAAGTTCTGAAACGAATTATGAGAATTTTCTCTGTGAAGTAATGATTGAGATAGCACAGACAATAATTAAGTACAAGGAAGATTTAATTAAACTAAAAGTAAAATTACCAGATAATATTGATTCAATTGATGATTGGCTAAACTCTCCTCAGAATAAATCATACCAAGGAAGTATCGGATTAATTGTTGCCCAAATTGGAGGTGGTATTTCTTCTGAAACCAATACATCACAAGGATTTTTGAAAAGTGGTTTTATTAATGTTGTATTGAATTGGCTCAAACAAATATTCCCAAGTAAAAATTCAGGTGGTATAGTATGTGTAATTGACAATCTTGAATTACTTGAAAAATCAACCACCGCAAGAAAAACTATCGAAAATTTACGAGACACTTTATTGACAGTTCATGGAATTCGATGGGTATGCTGTGGTTCTTTAGGGATTGTTTCAAGTATTTTATCCTCTCCAAGGTTAGAAGGTTTTCTGCACGACCCAATTTCAATTGGAGGAATCAATACTAAATATGTAAAAGATATTTTACAGAAAAGAATTGAACTTTTTAAACTCAAAGACAGTTATTATTTACCCATTACCAATGATTCTTTCGAAGTGTTATATGCTACACTAAAAAGTAACATTAGAAATACTATAAAGTATGCTAATGAATACTGCATATGGACTGTCGATAATGATTTAAAACCAACAATGAAAGATGAAAAAGAGAATTCTTTCTTAGATTGGCTTATCGGAAAATCGATGAAATACAAATGTGAGATTGAAAAACACTTAAAGCCGAATTCTCTTAAACTGTTTACAAGTGCATTAGAATTAGGTGATAATTTTGCTTTTGGGGATTTTGAACTATTTGGATTTGATACAATTCACTCTTTCAGAACATGCGTAAATGAGTTGGAAGGAGTGGGTTTAGTTATTAATGTCATTGATGAAAATGACCAAAGAAGAAGGTCAATACATTTAACGGAAAAAGGGTGGTTTGTGTCTTATGCAATGAAAAACAATAAGTAAACACGAAATTACTTCATACGAAATTTTATTATTGTTATATTCTAAATGCCTTTGTTGCTGTATATGGATGTTTAATACCTTCTTTATATTGAATGGTTTTTATTCTATCAAAATCAAACATTCTAATTTCCTCACCTGTTATAAATCTTAATACTTTAAAATCAAACGCTAAATGGTTAAGATTGGGATTGTACTTCAAATCCTCAATTGCATCATCAAATAACTTCCTACATTTAGTTTCACTTGAATCAGGTTTTAGATTTTCTTGTCCAACAAAATTATTTACCTCCATTGGAAACATACCATCAGAAGTTAAATCCAAATAATGAATCATTTCAATGCAAAAAATATCATCTATATTATAATCATATTCATCTCTCTTACTATTAACTATACTATCAGATATTGCTTGATAATAAGGGTCTTTTGAAAATCTAGCGATACTATCAAGATAAAAGAATGATGCTCTTTGTCCGTTTGTTATTCTTACTAATGCAAGAAATATATTAGGTAATAACTTTAATTTATTAAAAACTCTTTCGTTTACTGATGTTGTAATTTCTTTTTGAGCTGCCTCTTCAATTGTTTTCTGAATATTCTTTTCTCTAAAAGCGTCATTTACTTGTTTAGTAGCTTCAGATAGTGCCAAAGATTTAGCATCCTCTCTTATATACCGTATACTTTGTTCTGCATCTGATTTCAATGAATAATTTAAACGGCTGGATTCCTCTTTTGTATCCTTTAATGTAATCTTTGCATCTGAAGTCATTTCCTTTATTTGGCTTTTTGATTCATCCAGATACGATTTAATATCAGCGTTAAACGATGTTCTATCCTTAAAGAACAGAATACCAGCGGCTGTTAAAATAAGAACCATCATTGAACCAGTGAAACCCAAAGCCCATTTGAAATAAGATATCATATTCTGGTAATGCCTTTGTTCCTCAGTAATCTCAGTAGTTTCCTTTTTTGGCTTGGTTCTGAATGGTCTCATATCTAAAGCGTTTACAGTAAAAATAGTGAAAATATATGAAAATGAAAAAAACCACTTTTTTTCTAAATATATAAAAGAAAAAGAACTTGGCACGATGTTAAAAAAGTCAAATGTATAAAAAATATTGTGGTTTACCTTCTTCTAACACCTAATTCCTTCTTCAATGACCTGTCACTGCTGAACAAAACTTCAATTTGGTCGCATATCTATAAGGCCACTATTTATTGAAATGTTCCCTTTCTAAATGAATACTGATGACTTGCTGGTTATCATACACTTCATGTCGAATACTTTTCACATCAAAATATTCCACTCCAACATATGTTTTAAAAAACGGAATTTGAATTTTCTCACCAATTCTTGGTTGAACGGGTAAAGATTTAAGAGTTAAGTAGGCAGTGTGCTTGAAACCGTTCAAGGTAAATTGATATTCAACATCTTTGATATCAACTCGAAATCCCGATTCATAATCCAAAGCATCCATATAAATTTGATAAATCAACTTTTGGAAGGCGTGATATGTATAGCCTATTTCCTGTGATAGCTTTTTCAAAGGGATGGATTGATAAAGGTTGTAGTAGAACTTGTTGTCGATGATGTATTGAATGATTTTGTCGTATTCCTTCCCTTTATTCAAAAGAGTGGCTAACGAAGACCCCATTATTGTGAGGTCATGGAGTACTTCCCTTGTGGATAATGTTTCTTGGTACGTAGCTGGTTGTTTTTGAATGGAGGTTTAAAGGTACAAATCAAAGAAAATGAAACCATGTAAAAATTTCCTGCTTACAATTATTTAATGGCTTAATCAAAGTGAATATGTTTTCCGCACTGGCATTTAATGAAACTTAGTAATTTCGCTTTAGAAGTTATCTGATTAATATTCGACCGTGTTTTTTCAATTTTATAATCATCGCTATGCCAAGAGTCCCTTTTACACCCCGAGAATGTGACCGTTTACACAACCACTTGAAAGAACTGATAGATTACATCAATCGAATTGAAGACCCAAATCAAGATGTCAAGGATAGTATCAAAAATGCTCAAGTTCCAGTGAGGCTTTCAGAAAGCATGGCTTTAAATAAACTCAGGGATGGGTCTATTTTAATACTCAACGCTAATAACCATGCGCTGTTCGATTATGGAAATAGAAGAGGTGGTTATGATATTGAATATCCACAATATAATAGATTTCGGAGAATTAACATTGAGGTTAAAGCGACTGGTACTAAGACTTTTCAGCGATTCCGTGCACACGCTATGAGTTCAAATGTGGTAATATGGATTGATTTTTATGGCCTTCGTCAGCATCCAACCACAACCGATTATAGGATTTATGGGTTTAGAACGAATAGGGTTTTTCGGAACTTTCTGAATAGACAAGAGAAAGAAATTTCTTTAAACACATTGATAGACACTTATGGAATCATTCCTTATGCCGCAGGTTCCGTTATATGATGGTTTTAATTTCTGACACATAATGATTAATAGCACGAACTTGATACAAAAGCAAATTTTAATAACAAAACATATGAAATATTTCTTGTTTTTGTTTCCGCTTTTTTTGGTTATTCATAATGGTATTCGATGTCAGCCATGTAATTGCAATAGTCTGGTTTATGCTGACAGCAAGACTTTTGTTAAAGATGTACTTTGGTGTGGTGATGTTTTAAAAGATAATATCCCATTTTCAGGAGTGTGTATTGAATATTATCCTAATGGTCAAAAAAGAGCTGAAGCATCTTTCATTAATGGAAAAAAAGATGGGCAATTCAGAAATTGGAGTGAAGATGGGCTTTTAATCACGGAACGACAATTTAAAAATGGGAAACACCATGGAATAATGAAGAACTTTTCATTGATAAAAAATAATGTTGTAACATCGGAAAAAGAATATTTTATGGATGTAAAGAGTGGCATTGAAGCAGATTATAATGTAATCACTGGTCAAATGTTACGAATGAAACATTACAAGGCAATGTTTTATAATTGTGATGTTGCAACTCTTTCCAATTACAATGTACTTTATGGTGTTTTTTCAAAACGCGTTGGGGAATGGGAAACTTATTATAAAAATGGGCAGATAAAGCTGATTGGTCAGTATAGTGAATCCGGTTGTGTCAAAGATGTTTTAGATGGAGAGTGGATTTATTACAATGAGGATGGCAAAAAGGAAAGGTCTGGTAATTACAGAAATGGGGAATTGGTTTCAGGATATGATATGGATAAATTAATTGAAGATAACTTTTAATCATTTATTGCATTGATAATTAAAAACAAATGTATTATAGTATCATATGGTTGTGATAACTGAATTGGTTTTTTTGAGAACCACCCAGATATTTATAGGTTAACACATAACTTATCCGACAGAAAAGAGCTTAAAAACTTACTGCATCAATAAAATCAACCACTTTCAAGTAATCTGGAGTGATTCTAAAGTTAGATAATTGGTCAGTTAAGTGTGCAGCGACGGCAAATTAGAGGGCTCTATAACTGCATATTACAGAATATCAGGGTGCTGAAGGAAGGTTGTCAACCCTGTGGATAAGGTGTATTTCTTCAGCTTTTGGAAAGAACTTGATTATCGTACGCACACCCTTAATTTTAATGCCCGAAGTTTGTTGAAGGTTGTAATGGAATAAAATTATCTGTTACTTTTGGACAATCTTTGTTTCAATTCGCTTTAACATGGAAGCAAAATCAATTCTTTTAGGTGCTCTTGATGTAATTGTCCCCGGTTTGGGATTTCTTGGAGAAATTGTTGAGTTAATAACCACTGAAGATGAGCCCAATTATTTAAGTCCAATTATCTCATTATCATCCTCTGTTATTTTTCCTACTATACCACAAACAAGCCTCTTGAATCCCAAGGATATACTTTCAGGATTAGCTTTATCATACGCATCTTCATATTTTTCCAACCCAGTAGAAATCGTTAGTAAGGGTTCTATCCGGACATCAATTTCAAATGTTTACGATGATATTATTGAAAGACAAAGAGAAAAAAGAATTTGTGACTCCTGTAACAAAGAAAGATACAGGTATGTTAAAAGCGATTTCGGGTATTTATGTAACTATTGTGCAGTTGAACAAGCACAATTACAGGTTGAAGATTTTGAAAGATTAGTCATTTTTAAATATGGAGTTAAAGAAATAAAGAAAAAATGTCAAGATGTCCTGAAACGAGCTATTATACCGTGTCTTATTTGTCAAGGAATTAATTATCAAGACAGAACGAAAGCAGGAAAATGTAATCTTTGCAAGGGTTCTGGTTTGTTAGTTATGACTAATAAGGAACTATTAGATTATGAAAGAAAACATGGAGCTGAGAATGCCGAGAGGATTTATGAAAAATGTAAATGTCACCAATGTAAAGGCGATGGAAAATGTATTTGTTGCGATGGCCGTGGTTGGCTTGTTAGTAAAAGTGTCCTAAATGAAATTGGGTTGAGTGATTTTGATTTTCCAAATCTGAAACTTATATAATAGAAGATTTGATAACAATGTTGTGTTCCAACCTACAAGGGAGAATCTTCCATTTTCTCAATAAAATCAACCACTTTCAAGTAATCTGGAATGATTCTAAAGTTAGATAATTGGTCAGTTAAGTGTACTGAGACGGATTTCTTACGATTCAGGTTATCAACCGGAGGATAAGGTTAATAAACCTATTCAAGATAAATCACCTACTTTCAACTTTTAGTTATTTTACAGAAGTTTCTCAAACTTTCCCATCTGTTTGAAATATAATTTAAAAAGAATATCAAACAAATGGAGAAAATGACAGTTTCCGAACTATTGAAACAACTTGAAGATTTGAACATTAATACATTGTTACGAGAGATAGATGAACACATTCAATCACTGTTAAATGATTTTGAAGAGGATGCGGACATTCGCTTAATATCACAAATACAACGACTTCAAAATTTAGCTGAACTACTTAATCATAAACGAGTAAATTCTCAATTAACCCAGACTCAGGACACATGGATAGGTGAAGAGAAAAACTCAACAGTTCCCATTCCTAAAAGGAGTAAAGTATCCCAAACAAAAACAGGTCAATCAAAGAACCCAATGGAAGATATGGTTGAAAATTATCGAAGGGATGGCTTTCACTCAACAATAACAGATAACAAACAAGAGACTGGCGATATCCATTTTGCAGCATCTATACTCCCATACGAGCCACGATATATTCGTGAATTATGTCGTAAAGGAATAATTCCTCACTCACGACCTGCCGGTAAATATGTATTTATAAGAAGTGAACTGGAAGACTGGCTTAAGAAAAACAGTTCGAATGATTTGTCCAAATTTGAAATTGGGAAAATGGGTCGAAAAGTAGGCCTATTACAGTAGTTTTTCCGACATTTTTTTGATAATTTCAGTGTCTGCTGATTTCAAGTATCCTTCAGTAGTTATGGAGCTACTATGTCCCATTCCATCCTTGATTAGTGAAATCCCAATACCTTCATTTTTCAAAATAGTGGCGTAACTATGACGGGCTATCCCTGTGGTCAACGGGAATGTAATATGTAATTGATTGCCGATTATTTTAAGACATTCATTTAAACCAGAAGTGATTTTTTCTAATTTATATCGTTCAACACCTGTGTTTATATCTTTGTATTTTAAGGTATTATAAAATGGGAAAATGTAATCTGAAGGTAATCGATTCTTATTTCCCCATTTTTTCATGACAGCCTGTGATTCTGGACAAACATAAGCAATGATAGTCTGTTGAGTCTTTTTCATCCTTTTTGTCTTTGTTCTAATAAACTCAATGTATTGACCATTTTGTTTCAGGTTTTCTTCTTTCAGCTTGCATAAATCGTTAATGTTCATTCCATTTGACAAATACTGGAAAATGAAAATATCTCTAGCTAAGTCTTCCTTTGAGCCTTCAGGTAATTCAAATTTCAAAAGCGAATGAATTTGTTCTTTGTTTAGGGCATCCTTTCGTGAGTTTGTTGTTCCAACTGTAAATCCATTAACTCCAAAAGGATTTAAATCTTTACTTATTGCTCTATTCTTACAAGCGAAATTCACTACTTTTCGTAAGGCTCTCAGATATGATTGGATAGTGGCTTCGGAAGAACCCTGTGCCAACATCTTATTCCAATACCTTGTTAGAAAATCCTCGGTCAAATGTGAAAATCGAAGTTTCTTTTTAAAGGCCAATAATGAATTTTTGGCTGTCTTTAAATTCTCCTGATAGGAAAAGGAGTTATTATTCCTTTTTAATTCATCGATGCATTTGTCAAACCAGTCTCCAACATAGGGGTCTTTCCCAACATTGTACACTTGATTACTGTATTCTTCTACAAATGATTCAAAGGTCGGCTTGATTAAACCATCTAAAGCCTTCCTTGCCTTATTTTCAATTTCACTTATATCGTTTTTGATGGTTCTAAGTGTCATATCTTTAAGCAAGGGATTTTTAATTCTTTCCCATTCGTCAGGGGTAAGATTGAATTTTGTTTTATATTCCTTGCGCTCTGGGGGAATATATACACACAACTTTACATTGTACTTTCCATTTTTACTATGTCTCTTGTTGAGAACACAGTGAACTGAACATAACCTCATAAAAATTTCCTACATAATTTCCTACATAACCTTCGTACAAGAAGGTACATTTTCGTACATCGACATTTATGATTTCAAATTTCAAAATCACATATATGGTTAATATACAAAATTTTACCGACAAAAAAAAACCAAAAAGGAAAAAAACGGAAATCAACTGTAAATCACTGTTAATCAGAGGGTCACTGGTTCAAGTCCAGTCTGGGGAGCAAAGGGGACAAGGGTTTCAGGATTTAAAAACTGAAACCCTTTTTCATTGGACACAAAATTGGACACACAACTCAAGGTCTAAATACTTTCAAATCGCTGGATTTGAGCGGGTGTTAATCTAAAATGTATTTTTCGAAAAGACATCAGAAAAAAACGGAATCGAGACTGCGTGCGAAAACGGTCAAGCTTACAAATGAACTGCAACATTACTTCAAAAATTATTTTTAGTATCTTTACGGCATTAAAATAGATTACTAATTTTAAAATAGAACATTATGTCAAAACCAGAACAAAAATTTAAAATTTTAATTGACCAAAAACCATTTGAGGTTGAAGAACAATTTATCACAGGCACTCAAATAAAAGCATTAGTTGGTGTACCAGCAAATTACGGTGTTTGGCTAAAAGGAAATGGACCTGACCATGATAAAGAAATTGCAGATACAGAGCAGGTAGATTTGGCTCAACCCGGACGAGAGCATTTTTTTACTGGAGCTAAAACAACTACTGAAGGATAATGTTTTTACCTGAGTTTGACAGAGAATATTTATTAGAGAAAGGGTATCAATTTGAGGAAAAGATTGATGCTAATAGAAATGGATTGATTATTCGGAATTGGGTATTGCCGGCTGGTAAGTTTAATTTACAAAAATCAGATTTATTAATTCTAATTCCCAATGGCTATCCTGATGTCAGACCTGATATGTGGTATTTCAATCCTGTAATTTTATTATCTCCATCAAATAGGGCAGCCCGTCAAACACAAGCAAATATTAATTTTGAGGGAAAAGTGTGGCAACGATGGTCAAGACATTTTCCTGCAAATGAATGGAGAAGTAGTATTGATGGAATACATACTTACTTTAAAAAAATTGAGGTAGCATTAGATACAGCCTCATGAGATATACGGTTACAATACAGGAAAAACAATATGTACTACTCAAAAATCATCTTATACAAGATGATGGTAAAGAACGAGTGGCTTTTATTATTTGTGGCCGTTCATCTGTCGTTGGTATAGAAGAAAGATTTTTGGCTAAAGAAATTCATATTTTACCTGAAACAAATCTTCTTATATCTGATCCTTACCAAGTAAGCTGGAATAACAATCATTTTATAAAGATTTTAAAAAAAGCGGAAGTTAAGAATTTCGCTATAATAGTTATACACAATCACCCATCAGGGTATCATCAATTCTCAGTATTAGATGATACAGGAGAATATCAGCTTTTTAGACTTGCATTCAACAGGAATGGAGGCAACAGACCTCACGCGAGTCTTATTATGATGCCTGATGGTTCAATAATTGGAAGAGTTTGGAATTCCGATTTATCACATGCACCTATTTCATTAACCAAAATTATTGGAAGGTCTATTAAACTTCATTATGCAGACAGGACTATAAACTTTAAATCGCCTGAAGCTTTTAACAGGCAGCAATTAGCATTTGGAGATTCACTGGTTCAGGATTTGTCAAAATTAAAAATATCAATTATTGGTGCTGGTGCAACAGGCTCTGCAACTGCTTTATTATTGACGCGTTTAGGCGTTGGTGAATTGTGTATTATTGATAAGGACATTGTTGAAGAATCAAATCTGAACAGGTTACATGGTGCGAAATTAAGAGACATTGGCAAATACAAAGTTGATGTGTTGAAAAAATACATAGAGGAAATTGGATTAGGAACAAAAGTATCGGTAGAGAAAAGATGGGTATCTGATAAAAAATGCATTAATCACTTAAAAACAAGTGATATTATTTTTGGTTGTACTGACGATCATGCAGGTAGAATACTTTTAAATCGTTTTGCCTATTTTTATCTTACACCGGTAATTGATATGGGATTAATTATTTCTTTAAAAAATGATTCTTTTGAAATTCAGAATTTACAAGGCCGTGTTTCATATCTTTTCCCTGGAAGTGATTGTCTTGTGACTAAAGGCAATATTAACATGGACATTGCTTACGCTGAAAACTTAAAGAGGAATGAACCAGAAAATTATCAAAAGCTTAAGGAAGAAGCTTATGTGATTGGGGAAGGCAATCCCGCACCTACTGTTGTTACTTTTACAACTCAAATTGCAACCATAGCTGTGAATGAATTGTTAAACAGAATTCAGGGATATAACCCACAAGCATTAACTTTCCCTCATAAAATATTTTTCTTTCACAGAGGGATAGAAATTCATCCTGAAAATGTTTCTATTAATGATTGCCGTATTTGTGGAATGAATAATTATTGGGGAAGAGGTGATATGCAGCCATTTTTAGATATGGTTTTATAAATGAGAAAATTAAATTTTTTCAGCAGAATGGTCAGAAACTTCCTTTGGAATTATAAACAGTTTCAGTATAAAATTGAGATTATTGCCAATAATCCAAATCCTGATAACATAGAAAAGAATATTGTATATGTTGTTGGAGGGAAAGAATATGTAAAATGGGCTTACCTAAGATGTCCTTGTGGATGTAATGATCTTATAATGTTATCCTTAAATAAAAAGAACTTTCCTTCTTGGTCAGTTAAACAAGATAGATTGGGGCGGGCTAGTATTTCGCCTTCAATAAATAAATTAAATGGTTGTAAAAGTCACTTCCTTATTAAGAAGGGCAAATTAATCTGGACTCAATCATACAATTATGACAAGTAGGCTTAATTTTTAACATTGAAAAGAAAAGATTCGTTAATCTCTGTTCTTAAAGAGTCATACTTCGGATCCTTAAGTTCATTTTTTACTTTCTCTTCATCCTCTTTCGAAAGATTTTCATTCAAATTATTATAATTTATTATTGTAACTATCTGTTTAGGAGCTTGGGATGACAGATAAAGAAGTAATCCAATATATTCATCACCAGGATTTTGTGATTTTAAAATCATGTTTGCAATATTTTCCATGTATTGCTCAAACCCAGCAAAAAGGAAATAATGGAGGCCAATGTGTTTTAATGTGGGGCTCTCATTTAATACTACATCCTTGAAATATTGTTCACTATACATATTCTTTTTACAACAAAGAATATTAGATAAGATTAGTTTTGAAGTTTCATCCAAATCATTTTTAAAAGTTAATAGTATATAAATGTCATGTAGTTGATTGTCACCTAAATCACCTTGATTTATACTATATTGTAAAAAGTTTAATGCGGTTGAGCGTAAGAATTTGTCCTGTCCTTTAATATTTATAAGAGCATTATTGATTTGTTTTTCCTTATTTTTAAGGATATATTCATCAAATTTTAAGTCAATATTTTTATCCATCTCTTCTATAATTTTTTTTGATTTTCTAATCTGCTTTCTTGCAGGAAGTATACCAAATAAGTATACCATTAAAGGGAGCATAAAAGCCAATAATCCAATCAAAGCAGTAATAAGGGTATATAAAGTTCCAAATCCATCAATTAATGAATTTTGTTTATTTAGTGTAGATTCAGCAGATTTCAGGGATTCACGAAGCCTTGAATCATTAATCTTTTTATTTGTGGAATCGATTGCCTGCGTTAAAGTATATAATTTGATTTTGAAAGAAGAATCAAATAATTTCAGTTTATCTGTAATTCCACTAATCCGCTTATTAAGGCTATCAAAACTATTTCCATGTTCATTCTTATTTTGATTGCTTCCAAAATTAATCTTTGATTGGGAATAACAATTGGAGAATGAAAGGCAAAATAATAAAAGAAGTAAAAAGTTTCTTTTCATAATATTTGAATTAGTAATTCAAAGGTAAGAAAAATGTTAAATTACAATTTTTACACAATATTCAAGACTGGATGGTTAATTGAGGTCGAAATTATAGGATTAGGTGATAATAATTGTTCAATCCCTGACTGCGGTTGTTAGCAATAGCTCAACCCTCGTCCGGATTATAAAAAAACACTCCACCACTTTGACGCAAAGAACAAACCTCTGTATTTCCAATGGATCCGGAAATTTATGAGTATAAAGTGTATACTACTCTGACAAATTAATATTATCCTTCATGGAGAGGTGGTGACAAATCAATGCTTCTTTCGATTTTAATACTTGAAAAAAGGAGGAATCGTACTGTTTTTTGTCAAAGTAATCTTGTAAAAATATTTTGGGGAGTATTATTTCGTTCTGGTAAGATTTTATCGACCAATGGATCCCTTTTTCAAATTCATGTTTTTCATTTTTTTGCTTCCCTGAGTAAAGAAGGGCGGTTTTCGGTTTGCCTTTCTTGTTTTCCGATTTCCCACAATTTTAAAAATCCATGATAGTTCTTTATATTTGTACGCCTAAAAACTAAAAATATAGCTATGAAATCAATCGAATTCACTGATCAGGAACTTGACTTTCTTCGTAAGCAATACCTAATGGAATTGGAAGAAGCCGAGAATTATGTTAAAAGCATTAAATCAGTATTGGTTAAACTGGGGAGTCCCAAGCCAAAGAAAGTTTCAGAAGTGGTTGGAAAAATTCCGAAAAAACGTGGCCGAAAACCAAAGGTGGTAAAAGAACAGGTTTTAGCTAAACCTATTAAGAAAGCACGAAAACCAAGGAAAGACAAAGGAAAAGGTCGAAGAAAAGCCGTGAAACTGGTTAAGCCAACGGTAGAATCAAAGGCACCTGTTATACCAGCTACTGAATCCAAAACTCCTAAAAAGGTTGTCCCCAAAAAGAAGTTAAAGAAGAAAAGAAACATTAAATCCAGAAGAGTGGTTTTAAAACCTCTCTCTAAGCCATTAAAGGCAAAACCCATAGTGGAAGCCCCTCCAGCAGCAGAGACAACTCCAGAAAAAGTTGAAACGGATTTAACCATCCAAGATTCTTAGAACCTTAGTGCTAATAAAAAAGGGGAGCGATCCCCTTTTTTTTATGCCACTTTCTCAGAATCTGAGAACCTTACTCCAAAAGATCAAATACGGATCAAATTGTCCTTACCACCCCGCCATTCCTATTGACGATTATACTTTTCTCCGAAGATAATTGGATTAATACGGATTCCTCTTTCTCAGAATACCAGTCCACTCGTATTACATTTTTGGAATAGTACGTCCTGATCTTGTTCCCGTAAATATTCACAAGAACAGCCTTGCCATCAATCACTTTTAAGAACTTTTCCATACTCATTTTAACTTGACTTTGATCTTGACCGCTTCGACAAACTCCTTACACGGTTTGAACGCAGGGACATTGTGAGCTGGTATCTTTACCGAAGTATTCTTCGAAATATTCCTACCTGTTTTTTCAGCTCGTTTCTTGATAATGAAACTACCAAGTCCACGCAAATAGACATTCTCTCCTTTAATCATCGTTTCCTTAACGGATTCCATGAATGCTTCTACAACTGCTAGTACTGCAATCCTCTTTATACCGGTTTTATCGGTGATCTGGTTAACGATTTCAGCTTTTGTCATCTGTTTTGGTTTTTAGATGTTTCTTCTTTGGATCTGTTTTTCTTATCGAAATGAACCCCTCCCAACGGTCATCAATCAGTTCCTCACATAAACAATACCAATGTTTTAATTGGGGATCATAGTCGTATTCATATACGCGGAAGTCGGGTTGATTAATTAATAATCGTTTTTCTGATGTATTTCCCACCTCTTTATACATTATGTATTCTCTTCGCTTCTGCAAATCCCACCCAAAAACCGTTTTCATCAACACCTCGTTGAACGAGTTGTTCCTTGACCAATCGCATCGGGTCAATCTCCCCTTTTAATACCCGTACCAGTAATTCAGTATTAGTGGTGTTGAAAATAAACTTTGGATTGAGATCATCCGGGATAATGTCGTTCATCGAGGTGAAATTTGTCCACGAATATCTGAAATAATACCATATAAATAAAATTATTTTCAATAAAAGTAGCTGAAACTGAGCTGTTTTGAACTTTTTTGGTTTTACAAATCTATATATATGAAAAAACACTCCATATGTATTATGATAACAACTTTCGCGGATTACAACCAGAATGCACCTATCCAACTCACTCTTGAACAACAGGCCGTGATAGATGTATATGTTGAATCTTTTACTCCGAAAATCTGTCGTCTGGAATCATATTAAAGTAAAGTGATGACTGTATAACTCCTTTGAACGCTTGAAAAAGCAGTACCACAATAAGTTCTTGTAGGTCTTTCAGCTATACAAATAAAATAAACTTTTCCTAATCAAGTGTAATATCAGACATATATCTATTGTGGATTCAAAATAGTTTTCCATTAATAGATCAAATAAAATAATGTATCAGACATGAAAACAAATGTAGTACTGACAGAACAAGAAATTGAAAGGGAAAATAGTGAATTCTTCAACCCCGAGTTTTATGAATATCTTCCGGGAATGGATTCTGATCATTGGCAATTTTATGATGAAGATGATTATTGCCCATATTATTGTGAAGATTATTATAGTTCAGAAATACCTTCTGAATTGTTTACCACGGAATTTGACCATGTAAATCTCTATTCTCTTGATTATTATAAGAAACTTGTCCAGGATTTGGGAATACATGATTATATTTTTGAAATGTATAAACTTAATCCATTCGACGATGGCTTAATAATATGTAATAGAATAATAATTTGTAATGAGTTATGTTTCTTTAATCATAGTCAGATAGTTAAATATTTCGACTTTTTTGTCCTCGTTAAAAAATTCATTTTTCATCTAACTGATGAAATTGGGTTAGAGAATGGTAGGGATTTTTCATGCAATGAATGGTTAGATGAAGAAAGACAGGAAGTGTCTTTTACAATTTATCAAACTGAAAGTTATGATAATGGAAGTCATAGTTTTATAATAGACGAAAATGCGACTGAAGAGAGATTTCAAGCATTTATTGATTTGAAATTTAAAGATAACGAGCATGTAAAAAATTATGAGAGAGCGAGAAAATTATCAGAAATATTGAGATAAAGTAGTTCTTTGTTCTCATTTTAGAAAGTTTCTGACAATGTTCTGAATTTACTAACGGAGAAAAAAATTGTTATAATATTTACCAATGAAAGTTTAATATATAAATAAAAAATCCCGTATCCCGATGATTACGCAGTTCAACACTTTTCAATCCAACAATAGAATCCAAGACCAACTTGAAATCGACCACACAATCGAAGAATATCTTGGTACATACGAAAAAAAAATGGTTGTGTTTGAAAACAACTGGACTGGAGCATATTTTAATGATTCCTCCAGTCAGTCAGCAAAACCATTTTTAACCAATATCGGCCAATTAATAGGGGAGCAAGTTGATGTCGAACATTTTACAATTCATTCGAAAGACAATCTAACATACTTCCTGAAAAATCCCGGAGTGCTCTGGCATTCACCCAAATCATGGGGTGTCAGCGTATGGTATTTTGGTATTCATGGGATTAATGAGGGATTACAACTTCCTCCAGATATAGTGACCAAAGCTGAAATAATTGAAATGTGTACTGAATTTAGGGATTTCCCCAATATTCTGTTCTTTAGCTCCTGTTCACTTTTTGAAGATGATGCGTTTGGTCGTGAATTACTTGAAATTTCTGGGTCAAGAGGAATTTTAGGTTACAAGGAAAAAGTTCCATTTTCGATTGGCACTATTATAGATTTATTGTTCCTCTCCTCATTCTTCTTGTACAACTTTGGCGACCCCTTTAAAAATCTTGAAGGTATTTATCAAGGAGTGATTGATACGCTGCCTATGGCAAGTGAATTTGGGTTCACTTTGTACTGTTAAGTGGGCATCTTAAATTTCAATTTTAATTTATATTTACATCGATGTACAAATCGCCGTAATCCCAGATCTGTTCAAGTTCTAACCTTTCAGAAACCAATAAAAGGTTATGTTTAACCCTGAATGGTACTATCGTAGTTGAAAAAAGGCAATACTTTCTTACCAATTCAATAATCTCCGGCCTTTCTCTTTCACAAAGGATAGTAGGAAAGGGACGGGTATTATCATGCAAGAGTTCTTGTAATTTCTTTTGAAAAAATCTTTTCTTTAATTCGTCATCCATCCTGAGTACAAAATTAATCAGGATGCCCAGTAAGAAAAAATCATTCACGATTTCGATATAGGTCAAGATGCTGGCTCTTTCTTGTACCGGAAATCGATTTGACCAACTTCAAGAGATATATAATGGTGTGTTGCAGGATTATCCAAGAGCGAAAGAGTGCGGGTTCTATTTGTTTTTAAAATACGATAGTATTTGTATAAATCTGATTTTCTGCTTATTATCCTAAATAAAAAAGATACTTCAACTATAAAATATTCGATTATTTGCTTATCTTGCACTCAATTATTGTGATTTTACTCTTGACAAATACGGATCTTATGAAAAGAAATTATATGGATTTAGGACCATTAGAGGCATTTGATCAAATGCGAAGGTTAAGACAATCAGTCAGTCCACTTGCGGCTCTGTTTCTCATTATGGATTATACCTCTGAAGAACTTGAATCTTCAATAAGTAAGATTAACTCAAAAGATATGGGACGTCTTGGTATAAGATTTGGTGTTGCCAAACAATTCTTAGATAGGCAATGGGATAAACTGGCACGTGAAGAACAAAATGAAATTGAATCTTCAACAAGAGCCAAAGTGTTCTACACTGTCAAAACAGCTGCTAAAGCAATAGGGATTTCTGAGGGTTCTATAAGAAATGCTATTAAAAACGGGAAACTTAATTATTCGAATGTTGCAGCCCAAGGGGAAAGAAAACAATATAGGATATCGCAAAAAGATGTTGATGAGTATATAAAGCACAAAAAATAAGGCCAGATTACATTCATCAAGGGTTTAAACCCCGGAAATGTCAGTGAAACATGACATTTCCGGGGTTTTTTAATTTCAGAAACTCGGATTTTCTCCTATTGATCCAAAAATATTTTTTTAGTTCTACTTGATACTTCTTGGTAATATCTTGACCTTTTTTTGACCATTTTTTATCATTCGTTGATATTTCTTAATACTCCTTAGTATAGTCGTATAATATTGATTATCAACTTTTTAAATCGGTTAAAATTTTTTTTTCTTTATGAACTGTCGTAATTTTGTACGGTCAATTCGAATAAAATAATTTAAAACGATATAATGGAAACCAAAACAAAAATGTACAGGGTCATTCCACTGAACAAAAACAAAACCATCTTACGTTATGTTCAGTTGACACGTTGTCAATTTGGAAAATATTTTTCCAAAGATGTAATTAATTTCTTTTTACATCAAAGTACTCTTCAACTTCCGAAATCTGGAAAAATCGGAAAAATTTCCATCGTCAAGTTGACGATTGATTCAAACGAATGTTTAGTCGTCAATCTATCAAGTTGGTCTTTCACCAATCGATTTTCCGGTGAAAACTTCAATGTAATCACCAAATATTTCGGACCATTGTGTGAACCCAATAAAAATGTTTCCGTCATCGAACCACGACCTGAAAAGGCAGTTACTGAATTACCATCTATAAATGTTACTGAAACTAAACCACAGTCCGAAAAGACTGACACTGGTCATACAACCAAAAGAAAACCAACCAAGACGAAAGTCATAGAATTTCCCAGTTATCTTGTTTTCAGCTATGACTACTCTATGGTTATCCGTTTTAATCGTCAAAATCCTTCCAATTCATTCTACTTGTCCAATGTAGGATAAATCCACCACACATAACACTGTTATTCAGTGTGATATGAATTAGAAGTCAGGTTTCTGACTTCTGTACAAGCCACAACTGTGCCCTTTTGGGAACAACTTTACTGAACCTTATCAAATTGTTAATGAGTTGTTTACAAACATTTAACCTGATTATTAACCAAATTAAAATGAGAAAGAAAATAAAGAATAACAAAAAGAAAATCAAAACCAGAAAGAACGAATCAAGACATCTGAGAACAGTCTACAATTCTATTGATGTTTCAGGATTCTCTCCTGAGGATTTCCTTAAGGAGAGTGCTTTATACGAACAGTATCGTTTGGAATCCAACAGGGTATATCCATTTTTATCAACATTACCTTCTGACAACCCTTTGGTCCAGATTATCGATAACAAAAGGCTTAAGTATTTACAGCTTTGGGATTCGAAAAGAATTCCAGTTGGAGGCGGAAGGAAATCGGATAAACAAATTTTAACCGACTTCCACAATCTTCGGAATGAGAAATGGAAGAAGATTTTGATTAAGGACTCTAACAAGCGTAAGATTATCCTTTGGGATTTTTCATCTCGGGATTCCGGCGTGAACCAATACTTCCCAGAAATGCTTGATGTTATTACAACAAAGACCAGCGTCCTTGACTGTCTGCGGAAGAAGGATTGTTTTCTCAAAGACTATGAGAGAAAAATATTTAGAGATAATTATAAAAGTATTCAGGAGGATACCAGAACTTTTTACAATGCTTTCAATCAAATGCTTCGATTGTGTAGTGGGTCACACCCAGTTGTCAATTTTCCATCCCTCGCTGCTCAATACATTATTATGGAATCCTACTACGATACTATCAAAAGAAACAATGGTATTGAAAATGACAACTTCGTAATCTTAGATCCGGCAAGCGGGTGGTCAGGCAGATTAGCGGGTGTTTTATGTGCATTTCATAAACTCCGTAACGATTATCAAAGAAGGTACGGTAGAAAACTTCATGTCACTTACTTGACAACTGATCCGAACACGGATGTCCATGAAAGATTTAGCGCATTAATTAATGATTGGTTCAATTGGGTTGAACCAAAAAAATCTATATACAACTTCCATTTCCATAAGGAGATTCTTGGTTGCGAAACTCCTGAGTTTTTAGATTTCTGTAAAAGAATCCTTGGTGAACTGAATGTATCTGGAGCCAATGTTGCATTGACATCGCCACCATATTTCAGTCAGGAGTGGTACTCAACTGACAAAGCTCAATCATGTGAAATGTATCCTGAGTATCAATTATGGGTAGACAAATTTCTTTCTGGAATGATTAAGAATGTCCACACTTTATTACAACGAAAAGGCCGGTTTTACTTGAACATAGCGAATACTAAAAAAGGAAATAAAAGATATCGGTCGGAATCAGAATCAGTAAGGCTGTTGAAAGAACATGGTATGAGAGAAGTCATCATTTATAAACTGTTACTATCAGGAACTGGGAAAGGGGAAAATATGGCAACGGTGAAAGGGAAGAAACCAAAAAAATTCGAACCGGTTTTTGTGTACGAAAAGTAAATAATAAACAATCAAATAAATCATAAACTAATACTAAAAGAAAGGAAACAATTATGTCAAAAAGTAATTTAAAAATTACCGCTTCCACTATATGTGACGGAACTCCATTTATTGGAAAGCTCGAAATCGGATTTACAGATGTGATTCCTGATTTACCATTATTAATCCAAAAAAGTTGGGAGCAAGAGATTCTTAAAAATGGTATCCAAACCACCTTGAATGTAAGGGTGGTAGATACCGACCCTGTCACCTATGTTCTGGTAACCGGACATTTTGAATACGAGATGGCCTTAAAACATTCATTACCATTCAACATCACTCTTCGGAAATTTGAAACCGATGATGATGTTATCCGCTTTATTATCACTGGTACGCTTTACCGTGAACACTTGAATACCTTCCAGAAAGGTGAATTGGTGCTTCGCTACAAGTATGTTCTAGCCTCTGAAGGTAAAGAAAATATGAGGAAAGGGGGGAAAGGTATTAAGATATCTGAGAACGTTGATACTATGGTTCAGTTGGCTCATATGATTGGTTCGTCACACGATACACTTCGGAAAGTACAATACCTACTTAACACCTTGAAGCCAAATGATGACCGTTTAAAGAAGCTCCGTGAGGGTGAACTGAAAATTAACGGGGTTCATGAAGAAATATCAGGTAAGCAAAAGAATACCAAGAAAAATCCTGTTGATGATTTCTTTTCCGTGTTTGAAGATAATACCAATACCAATAATACATCCATCAACATTCATGGGGATAGAAAAGTTGCTATCAAATCTAAATTTCACATCGATGAAACTGACAAATATCAGGTTGTCTATATGAAGCCCAAATGGGATATCTCCAACGCGATTACAATGCCAGACACTCACCTTGTTGAACTGCGTAGAATGAATATTTCCGATATCGTTTACAACAAGTTTTGTACTCTTTTAATTGAGACACCATCGAAATATTTGGGTGATACATTGGAAATCATAGCAAGTTGGGGTTTCAAGTGTGTAGATTCGATATGTATTTCCAATCCAACTACACTCTATTCCTCAAAATACTCTGAGCAGAATCATGAAATTCTTTTGGTGTGTGAATTAGACGTTGCCAGTATTCCACAAACTTATATCAAGAACCGTCCCTCCTGTAGCATCATCAATTCCGAAGATGTCATGAATACCATTAACGGAATGTTTGATAAGAACATTTCTAAGGTCTGCATTTTCTCAGAACCCATTGAAGGATGGGATTCATATGACTTCGACAATGAGTCAAAAATGATGATAAAGTTTTACAACAAAGCTGCATAATCTAAAAACGTAATAATTATGAAATCTAAAGCCCATAGTATTATAGGCGCATCCAATAACTGTGGTGGTAGAGTGTTGTTGGATCATTATCCAACGCCTCTACCCGCAGTAGAAAAGCTAATGGAAAGAGAAGCATTTGTGGGAACAGTTTGGGAGCCTGCTTGCGGAGAAGGAAATATATCCAAGGTACTAATCAACCATGGATATAAAGTATATTCTTCGGATATATTTGATTATGGATTTGGTCGATTACATGATTTTCTTAATCCACCCAAAGAAGTTAATGATACGCTTGTGGACAATGTTATTACTAACCCGCCTTTTAATAGAGCGTTAGAATTTGTAAATAAGTCGAAAAGATACAGTAGAGATAAAATTGCCTTCCTACTAAAAACGCAATTCTTAGAAGGAGTGGAAAGATATTCCATGTATCAAGATAAGGAATTTCCTTTGAAGAAAATATACCAGTTTGCTCGGAGAGTTACATTCCAAACCTCTGACAGTAAAAATGGAGGTATGATTGCGTTTGCTTGGTTCATTTGGGAACGAGGATATAAAGGAACACCTCAGATAGACTGGATTATTTAAAATATTTTAGACTAATATACTTGGGAAAACAGTATGGTAAAAGTAAAATAAATTTATTCATCTAAAACAAAACTTGTACAAATGAAATCATATAAAATTGAAAATATTTTTTTAAGAGCTTCCATTAATGGCCAGCCAATTCCGGGTTCATGGAAAAACAACACACCTAATAGTGATTTCAAAAACATTGTTGGAAAAAATATCGGAACTATTGTAACATTCAATAAACAAAGGCTATCCCGGAAGTTTATATCGGAATGGGTCAATGGAATGGAAGAGAATATTATTGCTGAATTAACGAAAGAATATAACCTAATTGGTGATATCCGTGTCTTTGACTTCTATATTGAATGGAAGAAAATAAGTGATGAAAAGCCTGTATTATAAAGACCATGAATCTAAAAACTTTGTGAGATTTGACCTGCTCAATCCAATAGCTTGACCAGATTTGATCAACTCCAAATTCCCTCGATTTTGTGGAATATCAATATCAAGAGAGAATTCAATGCATCGAAGAACTCGGTTCTGTTGGATGGCAAAATTGGCGGTGTGCATCGTGCCACCGTCAATTTCAGTTTCGATTACCACAACACCTTGACTTATCCCGCTTTGGAGTCGGTCCCTTTCGATAAAGAAACGCCTTTGGGGAATGGTTCCGATGTGATATTCCGAAATAAGAAGTCCCCCGGTATCGGTTATGACTTTGGATAATTTTCGGTTTTGAATAGGATAGATGTTATCAATGCTAGTTGGAAGAACAGCGATGGTTTTTCCTCCGTTTTCAATACACGTCTGGTGAGCAATCGTATCACAACCCTTAGCTAATCCAGAAACAATAACAAATCCTCTATCGGTGAAATGTTTCGACATGAATTTACACTCAGTGATGCCATGAGGGGATGGGGATCTTGTTCCAACAATTGTGACCCTGTTGGGTGCCTCTAAAAGTGAAATATCACCTTTATAGAAAAGTAGTATCGGGGGATCGTCAATGGATTTAAGATATTCCGGAAAAGTATTATCAAATGAAGTAATCGAGTGAATAGCGATATTGTTTGATTTGAGCAGTATGTTTTCAGCGTTTTCAATTGCGACCGAAACATCTACTTCAGAATACTTGTGGTTCAAAATATAAAGCAAGTGATCCTTACCAGTTATCCCAGATGGATTTTGTTGCAAGATTTTCATAATGGTTTTTCTACCTATACTTGGGAGTAGCGATAAGGCTAGAATGTAAATAGAATTCATTTCCCAAAATTAGGGCTTTCATTTGAAACTAAGGTTTGGTGCTGCAATCCCATGCGCTCCTTCGTAGCACCATAACCGAACCAAGCTGATGATTCTATTAGCAGACCTATTCACGAGTGCCAAAGCCATGACTTTAACCCTTTCATTTCGCTGTAGATTTTTCCACCGCAAGTAATTAATCACATTCGAGTCAAAGAACTTCGTGTTTTCCAAAAAATAACATTCTTTCGTATAAACCTATAAATGAGTACTATATGTGACTTTTAAAACTCCTAACACCCTCTATTCATCCAAAACTGACTTTACGACAACAATATATACCTGAAAAGAATCACTTAGGCTATGATGCTATATTTTTCAAATTCCGAGGGTGCAGATGGTAGCCTGTATATCGACTTTCATACCATACGAGATAGAGTCCAGCACCATATCCCAGAGACCACATTGTATCGATTACTTCAAAAACGTTGTAAGAGCTACAAATATCGAAACCGAGACTTATATCCGTTTAGAGAATTGTTGGAGATCCCTGAGCTGGCAGCGGATTTGAAAATAAATGAAACGGATGAATAAGTACATCTTAACTTTCGAAGGCTATTCAAAGCGAAAGAAGAAAACCAAGAAACAGATTTGGGATGAACTTCTCAGAATAAAACCACGAGAATTTAAATCGGTGAAGATAGAACCTGAGGTAGGGTTGAATAGTCCTGAATTGGTGATACCACTATAATTCGATTGTGGTCGAGAATGATTTTTGTGTCCATTATAAGAAAATGGTGCCAACCATTATTTTTTACACCATTTTTTTCCAAAATACAAAAGTACGCTTTGTGTTTCATATACTCACGCCTAAATATTCTCCATTTCTTCTTCCATTTCCTCTCCTATCTCCTTGAAATAATCTTCTGGCAAATACTCCTTTGTTGTCATGGTTTCAAGATTTGTAACATAGAATTTATTATCCCTAAATTCCTTTAAGGTATTTTTATCCCCAGGTATTATTCCCCCTTTTGGGTCATTGAACCTTAGGGTAAATGAAGATTTAAAAGCTTCACATTCATCTTCACTATTCAGAGTATTGTAACTTCCCAATCCATTATCATGCCAAATCTCTGCTGCCCCTACCGGGATATTTTCTTCACGTACATACCATTTCTCATCCTCCACTTTATCACCCGTTAGTACACTCTTCTTTAGTTCCCAGTACTCTGGAATTAAATTCTTGGCATTTCTGTAACCGCACAAGAAACAATTGAACCAATATTCACCGGTATTGTTTCGAAAATTCATATGACCGCGTGGATTCCCACAGTTGGGACATTTCTCAGGATAGATTGTGTAACTCATAATAATATTCCTTTTGTGTTTTTCTATTTATATAACCATTGCTTGAAAAAGTTTTTTTTACTTCTGAAATCAAGCTGTTTTAAATAGAAATTCAACGATAACAAAGGAAAGATTTTCAAATAATGATGGGGGGAGTTCAATTTGGGCTATTCAGTCGAATCTTCTTTATACAAGGGCAACTTATCTATCTCTGTGGATATAACATCATCCTGAATCACGATTCCCTGTGTTCCTGCCTCTGATTTGATTTTAGTGTTATCCTTTTCGAGTTCTTTAAGGTTGATCTGTTTAGCCCTTTTCTCCGATGGCGGATTCAGTTTCTCTGACTTCTCAAACTCAATCACCTTTTGATGAATATCAGTTGGCAGGTCGGTCTCGCATCGATAAGCTAATTCAAAGACCTGTTTAGCAAAATAGCTATCAATCTGTATTCTTCGCTTGGAAAGGTGAGCGAACTTCCCCAGTACCCGACAGATATTATCACGGTCTTCTGGGTTCAATTGTTCCGCAAATTCGTACTCTTCGATTTTCTTCAAACTCAGAATTACAGGTTCTAGCGCGTCAATGGAGATGATAAAGACAGTATAATCAGCTAAATGAAAAACGAATTGTTCAAGGTGTTCCAATGTGTTTGATGGCACAACTAAGAAGATGTCTTTCTTAACAAGTTCTTCCTTGACGTATTTCTTAACACTTTCCGATTGAATTTTAAGGTATTGGGAAAAGTTTGATAGATCGTCCGACCCTGGACTTTTAGCATCAAATATGATGAACTCATCCGCAACTTTAATAGTATTGTCTGGACTACCTTTGAATGGTACTTTCTCCAGGTATTCGATGGTATGTTTTGAACAAATTTGCTTTATCTGGAGTTTGACCAGTTCTTCATGATTTGACCATGTTTCTTTGAGTTTCATGATACGGTCTGTATCCGCTTGATGACGTTCTTCGACTTCTTTGGTTCTATCCTTCTGGATCTGTTCCTGAATCCTCTGTAACGAAGCAACAGCGTTTGAATGCTCTGTTTTCCGAAATTCTTCGTTGGATACCAACTGAGTATTTTGATCCTTTACCCTTGAAAGTTCCTGCTCAACACCTGTCAGTTTCTGTTTTATTCCAGCTAATTCGGTTGTTAAATCAATGTTCTTCTGGCTCTGGTTAGACAAGGATTCAGTTTTGGTTGCATTTTCCTTATTCAATCTATCGTTTTCCGTGGTCAAATTTATGATAGTTTCTTTGTTTACACGAATGTCCCCGGTCAATATATTAATTTGATCCTGAAGTGATCCATTTCGGGTTTTCTCCGACGCTAAATCGTTGGAAAGTTTTGTAATCTTGGGATCCTTATCCTGACATATCCCATTTAGGCGATTAATTTCATTTTCCTGTTTTATAACGGTTTCGCGTGAAAGCTGTAAATCCTTGGTGATTTCAGATTTTTCCGATTCCAGTTTTGTTTTACCTGATATGATATTATCAAGTGAGGTCAACACCCCTTGGAAATCAGAGGCCGCATCAACCAATAAGGATTTTATTGTATGCCACCGAAATAAGCGGTCAAAGAATGTGAAGGTCTTTAGCTTTTCAATAAGCTGTTTCAAATCATCAGTGTTATTTTCCACGGTGTCTGGGGTTTATTAAGTTCTATGACAAAGGTATGGACAAGCGATTTAAGAAAAAAAATAAAACAATTTCAAGGAAATGGTTTAATCAGGATTTGTACAACTGGACATACCCACCCTAAACTTCAATCGTAGACGATCAACAGAGGTTTGATCCAGATGATATCTTTAAATGGTTAGTAAAGTGATCGGAAAGATTAGAAAAATATCGAAGTACAGTTTTATTTCAAGAATATAATCAAATAATTTATAACTATAAAGTTCGAGAGTGTTGTTTACAAATAAATCCACAAATCTTCGATTTTTTTAGATGCATATTCAGAATCAAAATCAACTATTCTGATAAGATTTTTCATTTTTTTCATAAGAAAGGGTAATATTGGATCTTGTTTTAAATCATCTGCTGATTGATCATTATCAAATTTTTCTTTATCAAAATCAATTCTTCTACCTAATCTATATCTGTCGCTCTTTTTTACTGATATATAAGATGCTAATCTCATGAATTTTTTTATATTTTCCTCTTTATTAATATCTTCCTTTATTTCGTGCTTATGGCGGAAAAAAGAGGAAAATTCATTTTCATCAAAGATCTGCTTTTTATAATTTTCTATTTCATATTCCCATCCCCATATGGTTTTATATTTCATATTTGTTACAGTATATGTTTGACCAATAACTAAAGGTAAAACGACTGTATCTGGAAAAACAGCTATAACTTCTTCACCTAATTTAAAATCAGATGGCGGTTTGGTTTGGATTTTTGGATCTTTTGGATCTTTTGACATTTTTTAATGATTTTTATCCTCAATGATTTTTCCCTCCCTTTGGCTTAATTCCCGCAGCTTGCTGCGGAACTTGAGTCCATAGCTTGCTTTGGGGTTCATTCCCTTTGATTAAGTTCTCCAACAAATGTATGGACAAGTAGTTTTAGAAAAAAATCAAAACCGTTATGGGATATCTGCTTATACAGGAAATTTGAAAAAACGAGATACCAGTCTGGAAAAAACACTCGTCTTTACCTTTCTTCGCTGAATCAATCTAACCACCTCACCTTGTTGATTGTTAAGATTATATTGTGGTCAACAAAAATTAGCAGAGTGTGGTCAAGAACTCCGATTTTTCATGTCAATAACCTTTTTCTTTTTTCAATTGGTCCTTATCTTCTATTATTCACAAACATTCTTCCTGGGATAGATTCAAAAAAATCGGGTTGAATAGAACATCGTAGAAATCCCTTGTGGATTTGATCCAGGGTGCCAGCAGTTTGACTCCATCCTTGCTGATATATTCCCATAGCGGAGAAAAGATCGTTTGCTGCAGCCCCTTATTTTCATTATCGGGGGTATCCAAAAATTCCGAATGAATAGGATTAGGGACCATTTATTGAAGGTTAACTTATTCTGAGAACCGTTATGTGTCTATTTATCAACCATATAAAATAAACCCCTACCTATTCTTACCTCCGTTTAGCTAATTCGATAATCTTAAAACTATCGGATTTTGGTTTTGTGGGTTGATTCATGTGGAATTCATCACTTCCAAGAAATTACAAGAATAATTCCACAGATAAATAACAGAATCGAGTTGGCTCTTTATCACAAAGTTGACCAATTTGCTTTAATCCAATCCTTGATATGTTGCTGACTGTGTAAGTGTGCTGGAACTTTTTCTCTTATTATTCTTTCAAGTTTCTTTCCAATAGAATGTGCGTCATCATGATGAATTTCAGCAAACTTATTAATAAAATAAAGCATCTCATAACCTTCTCTTCTATTGAGAAGTGTACTGTCTGGTTCCCCTGTTATTTTGGAATTGTCATTATTTAGAACCGTCCATGAATAATCGGTGTAACCCATGTCTGACTTTGTAAATCGTGCCATAAATGTTGAATTTAAAGTGGTACATAAATGATTAAGAATAGATAACGATGATTTTATTCTTTATTTACCAGAAATCATAAAGATTCGTTTTAATACTCATTTAACAAACATAACTGAAAATGTTCAGTTATTAAATAGCTACATAGATTCGATTTTTTGATCGGGCAAATAATTTCTCCTTTGATCTGGAATAATCAGCCCAGGAGATTTTCTGACGAATACAAATATTATGTTGACGCACATTTCTTCTAAATTGCCTTATTTGTTCATCTGTCCAGTTTGAATGAATATAATAATCTTCTCCGGATTGTCTTGAAGCATGAGAAGAATAGTTATCGAATGTTTGAGTTAATGGGCGAAATCTACAATCAGAGATTTGGACACCTAACTCATAACATTTTTTCCGTTTTTTTTCGAGCTCTTCAAAATCAAAACTCCAATTATAAATCATGAATACGAACATTTCCCTTGGATTATAACCAGCTGCTTTAAAAATTTCAATCCATTTTTCAACTTTCTGGTACTGTTCAAACGCAAAATCCCAGGCAAACCGAATATTTTTGAATCTTGCCTGCTTGAGTAAATAGGCGAGTTCTGGATCTTCCTCAATTATTCTCCCATCAAACCCACTCTGGCACTCACAGATCACCACTCGGTCATTAACTCGAATGCTAGCTAACATTTCAAGAATAGCCTTGATATTGGGATTGGCCAACATGTTATTGTCATAAAAGACAAGTTTATTGGATGTTATCTCCTTTTTGATCTTCTTATGACTCTTAAAATGTTTCTCTTCCAGTTTCCAGATACCACAAAATGGACATTTTCGAGTACATCCTCTCATTCCATGGATAATCTGATAATCAACATCCACTAACTCATATGCAGGAAGACATTTCTCAGCCATAGGATGTATCCCAATAAAAACCTCATCACAACCGGTATATTTCTTGCAATGATCCGGCATTAATGATGCATAGATACCGCCAACAATAATTTTTGCTTTGGGATAAAGAATCTTGTAGAAAACAACAGACTCTTTCACATATATTGACCAATATGTGAACAGGGAAGTAATTAAAATCTGATCAGGATAAAACTCTGCCCTTTCATTTCCCCGAACTAATTGTATGGTGTTTCCAGTATGCGAATAGTAATTAGCAAGTTTTAGTAATCCAATTGGTAAAAAACTCGAATGATTCTTGCTTTTATATGGAATAGGGAATTCAGGCTCAACGAGAAGTACATTCATTTAATTTTCGGATTTGTCAAGATAAAAGTATAAACATGATCAAAAATAGTTATTATTTCATTCCCGGATATTTCTATTGAAGTTGGATGAGCACATGAATTTCGAGAATCATGATGCCCCTTCAATTTATTAAACTGTGTATCAGTTATAAATTTTTTAAAGAAAAAATAAGAAACAAGCAACATATCATTATTAAATCGTAAATCTTCAATCGAAGAAAAATCAGCCTTACAATCTTTCACAAAATGGTTATATAAACGATTCTTTTTGCTTTTCATCAATCCAATAGATGAATTGAAGTCAGCAATATCTTTCTCAATATATGATAACAACCTACTAATTCCTGTCGCCCAAATCATCAATGTCGCTGCTTTAAAACATCGATTTTCTACACACCGCAATGCTTCACTGATATATTCCATTTCTTCTGATGAGAATAAAGCTCCAATATCCTCAAATTTGGGTCTTAAATCATTCAATTGCTTGACATCCTTCTTTGTGATTTTGATATATTTAAAATCAGTGGGTCTTTCTAATTCGGAATTCTTTGAAGAAGGGGTGTGGGGTTTTTCAACATGCGGATCCTTTTTAATATCAGGAGGTGGGTTTTGTTCGTCATTTGCTTTCGAGCTATCCTTCTTGACCTCATTTATCGATTCAGGGACTTGAATATCGGTTGAAGTTAGTGTTTCAATAGCTTCAAATAGTTTATTAATTTTTTCATGAGTTTCCTCAATACTAACTGAATCATTCTCGAGAAAATGAAGCAACAAGAGTTCAATTTGATCATTCTTCTCTGTATGATCAAACACATCTTTAAACTCATCCATCAAGTACCTTGTTGAAACTAAAAGATCATTTTCAGCTTTACTTATAAGGATTTCCCGTACCTGGCTTTCACTAAACTTTTTAAGAATATTTGGATATTTTGTTTTTATTTTCCTTAAAAAATCCATTTCTATTCTTATGGGATAACTAAATTTCAGATTCTTATTAATAACTTTCTCAATAACTTCAACTGGATATTTCAATAAAATTATCCATTCATCCACTTCTCTATCTGTAGCATTGGTTATTTCTAACAATTGCCTTTTTATCTCAGAATCACTTATGTCTGGATTACCAGTCCTAATATCCTCAATGATTATTTTTAATGAAAAAAACCGATTAATGGGTTTCCAATCTTTTCTTAACATATGAACCTGATATGCTAAAACCCTACCGTCAATATCCGAATCAACAATAATAGCACGGACAATCTCTAATTCTTCCTTTATAGTAGCCCTCAATCTTCTTTCACCATCAATTAATACATACCCTAAATTAGTTCTTTTTACAATTAAAGGGGTTAAAACACCATGTTCTCTAACTGATTCACATAAGTTCTTGAATTTTTCATCCTTTAGAATTTCTTCTTCAGGTTCATTTCTGGGATTATTTAAATCAAACCTAATTAACGATGTTTGAACATCTTTGAACTCATAATTATTTTTCATTGATGATGGTTTTTATGATTGAATAGTAAAGATAGAAAATTAATCAATATGTTCATTTTTCATTTTAAACCCCTTTCACTAATAAGAGGAAACCTTCAGAAATCGTTTTAGGGGTTGATCCAAGGTGCTAACAGTTTGACTCTGGCCTTGCTGATATTATTCCCATAGAAGAGAAAAGATCGTTTGCTGCAGCCCTTAATTTTCATAAAACTATACTTACTCATTGATTCTCACAATGAATCAGCTTAATTAAAAAAGTTTAAACAAGCCGGAAAGTTTTAAATATCAATAGAGAATTTGATGACTGAAAGAGATTGGGGGTTGATAAAGTGTAGTTGGTTTTAAGGGGTGTTGATTTTTAGCCCCCTTTTTCTTTTCCATCTAAAAATGAATCAACACATTATTCAGAATGAAAAACACAAATTATTACTTTGCTCATGACTTCGATGCCGCCTCCGATCCTAAAACCACTTATATGCTGTCAGATTATGGGGGATTAGGATATGGTCTGTATTGGAGAATAATAGAATTACTACATAAGGAAGCTAATCACATACTTCCACGAAAGCCTTTTCTCTACATTGGTTTAGCTAAACAATTGATGACAAAAGAAGAGAATGTCACAGCATTCATTGACGATTGTATAAAAAAATATGAACTCTTCAGTGAAAACGAAGATGGTTTCTTTTCGGAACGAGTACTTACTAACTTCAAAGAAATGGCAAATAAAAAACAACAAATTTCAAATATCAGAAAAGCAGCTGGTAAAACCGGTGGGATAAAATCTGGGGAAGCAAGAAAGAATGAGGAGTAGGTAACATTGATTGAACCAAACCCAACCAAACCCAACCAAAAAGAACCAAAACGAACCAAACCCAACCAAACGAGACAAAAGAAAAGAAAAGAAATGAAAAGAAAAGAAAATACTATATCAAACGCTTTCAGAGGTTATTTAAGTTTCCCTACCCCTGCGGGGTGGGGAACTGGAGTTAATTAAATATCATTGTTGCAAGCTGCATTTGATTTCAAGATTTATCCGGCTTTGTGCCCTAGCGGGGAGATAAGTATTTCATTGAAGGCATAAAATAAATTTAATTAGCCAGCCGATAAGTCCGATTCCGTTCATTACCATAATCTTAAATAAAAGTTCAATCTAACAATTTTAAGTACGATATCTACCACATTCCCTTAGATCCTTTCCAGAGTGTGCCGCAATGTGCCAGCAATTCGATTACTCTCTCGCTAGTATCTTACCATAGCGACGGAAATATCGTCCAGCGCAACCTCTTATTTTACGTTTTCCTTGATATGATATCAACTATAATGGCTCAAAGTTCATTCTTACATGAAGCCCTAAATATCTGTTATCACATCTTGCCCTTTCAGCTATTATAACCATTGGTTAGTTTTTTAAACTTTTCACTTCCCCTTAAATATAAAAAGAACCTAGGGACGTTCCTTGGGAAAATTTGGATGAATATGATTTCTATTAGTAATACAACTTGCAATAAATGTGGTTATGAAGAAGCATTTTATAACCTTGATATAGATACATTAGAGTCTATTACCTATTGTCATTGCTGTCATTATCGCTGGAATATATTTGTAAAAGAGGAATATTGGAAGTTGAAAAATCAGCTTGAAACAGTCCCTTATTCTGGGAAATGGTATAAAATAGAACAAGGAATTCCCATTGGGGTTGGTCAGGTTGTTTTTAAAAATGGAAATGGATGGACCTGTGATTTTTATAATACTGACGAAATGGAATCATACAAAGAGGAATTTCAGAAACTGTTCAAAGCAAACTGCGAAATATTTGAGTTGGGAAAAAATCATATCAGAGAATTTAAAGAGAATAAATTCATAGTTACTGATGTTGAATCACTTTTAGTAAAAGAATATCTACCCTAAGAATTTTTCAAGGGATTCGAGAGGGATAGTTTGGATGGTAGCCCAAAATTACTTTATCCTCCATATACTTCTGAGAAAGAAATAGCAAGGACATTGTTTAATCTGAGCTTAAGTAGACCTGAAAAACGCATTAAAGTCCAGTGAATTGATAATATTTGATTCAGATTTAATCTAAGAATTTTGATAATTGAATTTATAATAAATAAAAACCATAGATATGAAAAAGTTACAAGTAAAAGCTGAAAGTTGGTTGGAATTTAATGTTCCCGATAATTTTAATGAAAACAATCTTAAAAATTTGAAAAATATGAATTTTGAAGAACTCACCGACTTAACAATTGATTCAAACTTTGAAACCGTTGGAATTGAAGATTGGTATGAGGATATTAAGTTTTTAGGTCAATTTTGGCTGGAATCAGACGATGACTTAGCCTGTTATGACAAGGAGTAAATCCTTTTCAAAATCTCTTGCACCGATATTGAAGCTGACGACTAATTTGTGTTGTGGTAGGGTTTGGTAGGTTATGGTGTGTGGTAGTAGGGGTTGTTAGGGCATGGCGTGGAACTGACCTTTATTGTAAGTTGAAAAGGGGGCAAGTTGTCCCCGGGATGGTCAAGGGTGGAAATATTTAAGGGTGATAGGTGGCAGATTTGGTAATGTTTAAATATATTGCATACCTTTAGATTTGTTTGTTGAGTCTTATTATCAAATAGACAATGCCAGAACGAACCGTTTATACTCTATCAAAAATACTTAAAGGTATTCGAGACTACTTAGAAATCAGAATAAAAGGAAGGACGTTTTGGCTGAAGGTCGAAATCGCTGATCTGAAATTTCATAAAACAGGTCATTGTTATCTCGAGCTAACCGAATCAAATAATGGTCAAAATGTTGCTCAATGTAAAGGTGCGATATGGCAGAGTAATTTATCGATAATAAAATCAAACATCGGAGAAGATTTCGATAATATCGTAAAAAAAGGCAATGAAATTGTCTGTTTGGTTGAACTTCAGTTTACTGAAAGATATGGGTTGAACATTATTATCAAAGACATTGATATTACCTTTAACCTTGGAGAACTGGAAAAAAGAAAACAAGAAACTATTAATAGACTTACAAAAGAAAACCTTCTCGAAAAAAATAAGGAAAATGTACTTCCAACGGTAATTCAAAAAATTGGAATAATAGCATCACCCGAAACCGCGGGAATCACAGACTTGCTAAAGCAACTAAAGAACAATCAATATCACTATATTTTTGACATTGAAGTATTTTCTTGTTCCGTTCAAGGAGATAAAGCACAGGATGAAATTATTAGTAGACTTCGACAGTTAAAAAATAGTCGGTTTGAAGTGATCTGTTTAATCCGGGGAGGTGGTTCGAAGTTAGATTTGGATGTTTTCAATTCATATGAAATAGCTAAAGAAATCGCACTTCATGATAAACCGATATTTACTGGAATTGGACATGAAACGGATTTTTGTGTGGCTGATCTTGTCGCAAATGTTTATCATAAAACCCCAACAGCGTTGGGGAGTTATATCGTAGATCGAGCAAGGAATTTTGAGGTGCGGTTCGTAACTACATTCAGCTACATCCTCGAATATAAGAACAAGTTTCTGGAATCGAGAAAATCAGCCTTAAATTTGAACATTCAGACATTTTCTTCCAAATCAATAAGTTATACTCAGTTAAGGCGGGGTGACCTTCATACGAAACTGACCAGAATTATCTCGGAAGTAATTAATTTGATAAATATTCAAAAGAATCAGATTGGTATATCCCACGAAGTTCTTGCAACAACACCCAAATCATTAATGAACGCAAAAACTCAATTTCTAAACCACACTGTACAACTTGTCGATATAAATTCTCAGAAACACATAAAGGCGGGATTGATGTTTCTTACAAATAATTTTGAACTCATTCTTTCACTAGCTCAATCAAGAGTCTCCGAAAGTTCCAACTATATTCATAACATCATCGATGTTATTGGTATCTATCACCCTGATAATATCTTACAAAAAGGTTATGGAATTCCAAGAATAGATGGGATTCTATTGTCAAAACAAGAATTAACTCCCGGTGATAGTATAGAGTTAGAACTTTCAAATAAAGTCTTAGTTTTATCATTTATTAAATATAAAGAGAAATGGAAGAACTCAATTACGAACTTGCTGCGAAAGAATTAGAAGATATTCTGGCAGAATTAAAAGGAGATAAGATTTCTATTGATAAACTTGCAGAGAAAGTCGAAAGAGCGGCGAAGCTTGCTTCCTTTTGCTCTCAGAAATTAAAATCGACAGAAGAAAAGATAAATGAAATTGTTAAAAAGCTGGGATTATGATTCGACAGCAGTCCATGTTTATTTAACAATAAACGGAAACAGAATGTTTTATGATAAATAAAATCAAATAATATGGATTTAACTGGAAAAATAATAAAGGTTTTGCCTATTCAGTCCGGTACAGGTAAGAATGGGGATTGGAAGAAACAGGAATATATCATTGAGATGCCAGGGCAATTCTCCAAAAAAGTTTGTTTTACCATATGGGGTGACAAGATAGACCAGTATAAATTATCTGATGGAAATGAAGTCAAAGTAAGTTTTGATCTTGAAAGCCGTGAATATAATGGGAAGTGGTATACTGATGTGAAAGCATGGAAGGTGGAAAAGATACAAAAAGGTGAAATTGAATCTATACCAGAAAATTCGGATGGTGACCAGTCGAATGTTCCACCTGATGAACCGTTACCACCTGACGATTTACCTTTTTAATTTGGTGAATAGACGTGTCGTTGCTGTGATTTATTGAAAGAATTATAAAATATTCAGATATGGTAGAAGTAGAAAAAATCATTAGGATTCTTGATGAGGAGCTTCTTTTACAAAATAAATCCTATTTTACTCTTCAACAGGCCAATAAAATTCTACTTGATAGGAGGATCTTTCAAGAATCTGATATTAAGAGTAAGACGCTAAAACATCTTTTGGAAGAACAAAAAATTACTAATGCTTCTCAAACGATACATGAACCAAAACAATGGAGGATAATTCATTCAGGAAACACCAATACATCAGAAAAAGATATACCACTCAAACATATAGACTTTTCAGATAATCAACCAAATGAGGATAATCCGGAAAAAGATCATGTGTTTTGTCCTGAATGTGGTAATTCTATTGAAATCAAAGACGATCTCAAAACCGAAACATTTCTAAAATGCCCAACCTGTTTGAGATATTTTCATAATCCCCGGAGCCATAATGCCCTATTCTCCGATTCATTTAAGTCCAAGGCAAAGGATCTGTTTGATAAACACGGCTTAAAAATTGTCATCGGTATAGTTGTTGTTATACTTATCTCAGTATTGATTTTTAGAGCAACCGAAAAAACAGACAGGGGGGGTGACACCAGAATACTGACAGAATCAGAAACAAGGTTTGAAAAGCTGAAGGATATTGCAACCGATGTCATTCATAAAAACGAATGGTGCTATGACCAATGGGCATTGCTAACCTATCTGCAATCAGCAGAAGATTCATACTATGGCGACAAAAGTATAAATATTGATATGTATCCAAGTGAAACAATGGATGGCGGAGTAGTAATTACCACCTCTAAACTTATTATTCCCTCACCAGAATCTAATGCTTATAAGCATCAGGAATATGGATTCCCCCGAAACATCTTTTACAGGTTTTATTTTGATTCAAAAGATAGTATAACTGCCAAGTATCTTATCGTATCATATGATTCAGGACACACAGTTAATCTTAATTTCAATTTCCGTCCTATTGATATATTACTGAACAAGGCTGTCGTATCATCTAAAATTAATAAATGGGAAGATTACAGAAAGAAGATGGCTGCAAAGCAAAAGCAGAAAATTAGTAATTCCGATCAAATGAAACAGATTGTAAACATATCTGTCGTATGCAAGGATGAATTGAAGTATATTAATTTTGTATATAATAAGCTAATAAATAATGTTAACGACCTTGTTCACCAATATAAAACACTTTCTGACCCCGGGTTCAATTTATATCTGGCTGAGTGGAATCTCTCGGCAAAGGGTATAAAATCAAAATATAAAATAGAAGAGTTTAACTGTTTTTTTGCTGTTAATTTCAACAGCATGCTATCTGCCTATCAGCAGGTTGGGCTAAAATTTAATATGGGTGCTACTAATTATTATTATATTACATCTGGTATCGATGAGAGTTATAAACGTATTCTGGATAGTTATCATAGGAAATAGGATTTTACAACACAATACTTTGTGGTAATCTATATAGTATGTTTTATAGATCTGGATTTATTTTTACTTTTGATATCCATCACACTGAACACATTGATAATCATTTATAAAACAGGTTTTATATGGGAAGCAATCTAATTACACCGGAAGTTCTAAAACACCTCTTAATAATCTCAATTGAGGAAGTCGAAAGTATGAATTTCAAAGAATTGGCTAAACTGAAAAATCTGAAGGAAATGTTAATCAATCCAACGTATATCGTGGATGATTACCCTTCTAACCCGGGACTAGCTAATCTTCATAAAATTTCAGCCACTGGCGAGAAAGCCTTCCAACGAGGAATTTATAATTCGGAGCATTCAATATTAACAGGATTAACTAAAAAATATGATGAAAAAGTAATTTGGCTGGATTTGGAAATCCCCGTTTCACTTAGTTCAAAAGCTCGCAGACGTTGTGCTGATTTAATTGGAATTGTAGATAACTACACCCCGGCGCTATGTGAGTTAAAATACAAAGAGAAGGGTTCATCTGATCATCCACTTTATGGAATTTATGAATTGCTCATTTACTACTATTTGATATTATGTAATCATGAAAAACTTGATTCGCATAAGATTTACCATAAAAACGCCAGAGATAAAATGCCATGGAAAACATTTAATGATAATTCTTTACCATACTTATTACTGGTTGCAAATAATGACTATTGGAATTATTGGAGGACAAGAATTGACTTGAAATGGTTTAACACTCTTCTCTCAAGGATCTGCCTTACAATGGATGTCAGATTACGGCTTTATGAAGCAACTAATGAAACCTTTATAAAGCAGAAAGAAACTTTAATAGATGGGTTCAAACCTTATGTTACTGATCCAAATTGGCAAAGAATAATGGAACTTTGATGAACTTTAAAATCCATCGTGGCACAAAAGAAATAGGTGGTTCCTGTGTTGAAGTCTGGACAGAAAACACAAGGATATTGCTGGATTTTGGTATGCCTTTAGTCGAGAAAGATGGAAAAGAGTTCTCCTTCACAAAATACAGAGTATTAAATGTCAATGAATTGGTTAAACTCGGCGTTCTACCCGATATTAAAGGACTTTATAATGACACCGAACAAGTAATTGATGGTGTAATTATTTCTCATGCACATCAAGATCATTACGGATTAATCAATTTTATAAGCAAAAATGTTAAACACTATCTGGGGGAAGCAACACATAAAATTATTGAAATCAGTAATTTATTCATGCCCCAGAAGATAGATGTTGTTAATCCCACCTATTTTGAAAGAGAAAAACCATTTCAAGTTGGTGATTTTACAATTACACCTTACTGGGCTGACCATTCCGCATTCGATTCATACTCGTTTTTAGTCGAATCCAACGGGAAGAGTATTTTCTATTCAGGAGATTTTCGGAATCATGGTAGAAAAGCAAACGCTTTTAAATGGTTTACCCACAATGCCCCTCAGAATGTAGATTACCTTCTTCTCGAAGGAACAACCATTGGAAGAAATAAAAAACCCTTCAAAACGGAAATAGAAATTGAGAAGGATTTCATTAAAGTATTTGAGCAACAGGGGAAAATCAACCTAATTTATACTTCTGGACAGAATATTGACCGGTTGGTTTCAATTTACAAAGCTTGTAAAGGAACGGATAGAATTCTGGTTGTTGATGTGTATTTAGCAGCAATCCTGAAAGCCCTATCCCCCTTTGCTAAAATCATGTTCCCATCAAAAGACTTTAAGAACTTAAAAGTAATGTTTACCTATTACACAAGTAAAAGGATGAAAGATACTGGGAATGAGAAAATATTATATCAGTTCAAGCAATACAAGATTACCAAAGAGGAAATTGGTAATCAAGCAGACAAAATAGTAATGATTGTCAGACCTTCAATGCAAAAAGATTTGGATAGAATTGAAGGTATTGATGGAGGTAACATTATTTATTCCATGTGGGATGGATATTTGGAAAAACCAGAAACTAAGAAGTTCATTGACTATTTGAAAGGTCGAAAATTCAACGTATTTAGCATTCATACCAGTGGACATGCTGATACTGAGACTTTGAAACAAATGGTTGAATCTATCAAACCGAAAAACATTGTTCCAATCCATACATTCAGTGGACGTGAGTATAAAAAAATATTTACGGCACCGATTGTCTTATTGAAGGATGGAGAAACAAGGCAGGTTTAATCAGGAAGTATGACCAAGTTGGTAATTTTATTCGTTCGCTAAAAATTCACGATATTGATTCTTCCGTCTCTCATTTCCATTCTCCCCCATATTTCGCAAGGCTTGTGGAGACGGTGAATATAAAATCCTGACCTTATATGGTTTATCGCCAATTTTCACTGTTTGTTTTTTCTTGTTGTCAATTTCAATAACATGATAAGTGTTGCATTTGATATTAATTTGTGTTTTGACAAATTCACTTGTATAAATTAGGGTTTCGATACTTGGATTGTCAGCCAACAAACTCGCTAAGTCTTTATGATTTAATATTTTCAAATTCCTATCAGATGCGGAATTATCTGCACGAATGCATTTTTCAACAATGTCGGTAATACCTGTGTTCAATTGCTTTAATAGTTCTTTTCTTTGGTTTATAGAAGAGATGTCATTTACAAACTTTAAATCTTTTTCAAATATATCATTCATTATTGTCCAGAAATAATTGTCTTTACTTCCGTAATAAAAATCAACATCCTTTTCATATAGTACTTGAGGTATCCTACAAAACCTTGAAGGTGGAATTGTCCCAATAATGAGTTTTCTGGCCCCCTTGGGAATAAATGGTTCATAAGGATGAACATCAATCTTTTCCTCGTTCATAATATTTTGTATTAACAACAGTTTATCCTTACCAATCATCCTTATGACCCCACTGCCCGACCTCTTGAAGATATTCCAGAATCAGGTCAACTATCTTAGCCATCTTTTCCCGTTCCATTGGGAAATCAATTGAGGTTAGGTATTGATCTGCCGAACGTTTGAAGTCCTCATCCCCGACCATCTGTCCAGTGGAATAATTCCATCGCAACCTAAAACCAATTTCGGTATTATCGAATTCTTTATCACTCAAAGGTAGTAATAGATTCTTTCTGACATACTCTAACATTTCATTGATCAAAATTGGTTTGTATTGCTTTTTCTGAAAACAACCAGAGGATTGATGATTACATTGTTTCTCTGATGATGACACTACTGGCCTTGAAAGACACTCAACAGCCATAGCTGATAGGTCAATAATTACTTTTTCTAGAGATATCGGGGTCAAATCAGCCCTACTAAGAAAATTATCCAGTATCATTCTGCTTTGTGATGAAGGAGTCAAACCGAAATATCTTAAAATTTTATCAGCTCTTTCAAGCAGCAAGGGATTGCTCCGGAGATTCTCAGTATCAATATTTCCGTTTTTAAATTGATCATTTAAAATAAACAAATCCTTCAATTTTTTAATAACTTGTGTTTTATTCATAATCATAAAAATTGGGTTAAATATTCCATGTAATACAATTCAATACGCCCCCTTCTTCCGCTATCTCACGACAATCGAGTTGAACTACCCGTTTAGATGGGAAGTATTGCTGAATTTTCTCAAACGCCTCATTATCTTCCTCGATTTCAAACTTAGGAAAGATGATAAGTTCATCAAGTTCAAGGTAATTCATAAAACACCCAATCGCAGTATAGTCCCCATCCTTATTCTTCCTTTGGAATGATCGGTAGGGCAGTGTACCAATAATTTTGATTCCATTTGACTCCAACGACAACCTTAAAGCATCAATGAATTCTCTGGTATAACCATCTTTTGAAAGATAATCGTTAATAATGACTGCATTTTCCCCAACAAATCTGACCATCCCATCTGAATGACCAGTATAATCTTCTGATTCAATTGGAATGATGACTACTTTATCAACTTCCAGTTCTCTTGAAATTTCTTTTATCAGCATAGGTTTAGACCATTTGGGATTTTCCGGGAATATCTTTTCTGTCATTATAACTGTTTTCCCAAACTTGATAACATTACCACCATCCATGACAAGTTCGGATTTCAATGGGAAGAAATCCAATGATTCTGTTACCTTCCACGAATCAGTTTTCTTATAACTCCATTTCCCTTTTAAATAATCTGGGTCGTAAACAAACTGAACAAACATATCATCGGAGACTTTGATCGGCATATAATCCCGACACCAGATGTCATTTGTTGAATCAAGAAACTGATACAAAACTCCGTTCCCTAGCAATACATTACTTAGTCTGTTCATGAAGTTAGTGTACTTGAAAGTAAGTTCAGTGGAAATGTAGACAACAGCACCACTCTTCAAAGAGGATTTTGGTATAACCAATATGGATTTGAATTGGGTTTGACCTAATCGGAATTCCAACTGAGACCTTTCTAAGTTTGCAATTGCCTCCTGATAAACAAAATCCTCCCAATCTGGATGTCTTACCATCTCAATGAAAATATCTTCATATCCATGGGCTAATGGTAGACCATAACTAAACAAAATTTCTTCAAACAATTCATTGGTTCTTGGAAGGCAAGGAGATCCATTTAATGGTATACCTTTAAAATCAACATATTCAAATAAACCGAAAATCTCTTTTAATTTATCTTCTAAAGACATAATTATATTATTATAAATAATTAATAATTAATATGTTACGTTATTTTTACAAAAGTGAGGAATGTTTTTGAAATTAACAAATCTTACAGGCGAGATGATTGAAAATAAATTGTAATAACCTCATTTCCCGCCATTTAAATTTTTTCCGCAAACGCAGCATTCTACCTTTGTGGTATGAAAAAAGAAACAGCAGTAAACCACATTTTAGAATGTATCGAAAAAATATGTGCTTCAACCCACACGGCTAAATTCACTGAAGCCAAACTGGATGCTGTTAGTAGTCACGCAAAGGACCTAGCAACCTACCTGGGCAGCACAGAACGACAGGCTTTTTGGTTCTCAATCCTGTTTTCCATTAGTCTGCATAGGCCAGAAATGGATCTGGAGGACATTGCATCATATCTGAAATGCGCGATTCTTTCTGTGTTCAAGTATATCAATGACTTTGATGAGCTCGTTAAATTAAAGGTTCTCAGAAAAGCAAAATCGGAAAGGCGTCGCAGACGATGTCCTGACCGACTGGACAGTATGAAGTTTTATGTCCCCGTATACATTATTCAATCGATTTCCAATGGGGATGAAAAATTACCTTCACGGCAAAAGCCCAATCTGACCATTTATGAAGTACTCGATGCTTTTGGAAACTTACTGCAAGAAAGGAACAATGAACTGGTTTCGCAAGAGGAATTTGATGAAGAAACGATATCCCTTCTCCATGAGAACCATCACTTACCTTTTGTTAAGTTGATACAGGGATTTAAACTGAATCAAACCGATTTACTCTTATTACTTTATGTATGTGCCGAATTCACTGATTTCGATGATGCAAACTTAATTACTTTTCTAAAAGTTTATTGTTCAGATAATACTGAACAAATGAGTATAAGGAAGGAGTTCCTCAGAGGGGAGAATCGTTTGCAGCAATTGAATTTGATTACGACTCCAAGTGATAATTTCCAATCGGATAGGACACTTATTCTTACCGAATACTCGAAAGAATTGTTTTTCGGTGAGGACAAAGACCTTTTCAATGTTCAGGACCAGAGAAAGTCAGATATCATTCTATCATCTGATATCATTCCACAGAAATTGTTTTTCAATAAGAAGGAAGAAGAACAATTAGCTTTTCTAACGGATTTACTCCAACCAGATAATTATCAGACGGTTTGTTCACGAATGAAGGACATGGGAATGCGGACGGGATTCACAATATTACTTTATGGTGAACCTGGTGTTGGCAAAACAGAGAGCTGTTTTCAATTAGCAAAACAGACTGGCAACCGATCGATATATAAAGTAGACATCGCTGAGACAAGCAGCAAGTGGTTTGGTGAAAGTCAAAAATTAATAAAGGGCATATTCAATCATTATGGAAAGCTGGTATCGAAATATGACCTCACCCCGATCATGTTGCTGAACGAATGTGATGGGGTTCTGGGGAAAAGGCAGGTAGGAAGCCATAGTTCAGTCTCTCAAACTGAAAATGCCATGCAAAATTTAATGTTGGAAGGCCTTGAACAATTTTCTGGAATCCTGATCGCAACAACGAACTTGACTCAAAACCTGGATAAGGCTTTTGAACGGCGGTTCCTCTACAAACTGCAACTGAAAAAACCAGATTCTCAGACGAGATGTTTAATCTGGAGAGATAAAATTCAGGGATTGACAGATATAGATTATCAAACATTATCCGAGAATTTGGAGCTTTCTGGAGGTCAGATTGACAATATTTCTCGTAAATATATTCTCAACCAAATCCTAAGCGGAGAAAAATTGAATCTATCACAGATCATGGATCTTTGTAATGAAGAATTTCTGGATAAAGCTGGGGAAAGACGCAAGATTGGTTTTTTAACGTAGGAACTCGTCTTCCTAAAAACTGATTATTTACATAAATCACTTTAATGAAGTGAAAATCCAAAATAGAAGGGCTGATTCCTTATTTCAATAAATTCTGAAATGCTTACCTTGTGAATCCTTTCAATAACTGAGACTGTCAAATCTCCATTTGATGTTTGGGAACGAATGACCAGCTTCCTGTTTTTTTCAGAACCAGTCGAAAAATAGGGTTCATATATTATTCCGTACCTTGTATAAGATTCAATCAGTTTATCAGGAAATGGTTCAGTTGATCCCAAGGAATAAGCTTCAAATGCTTCAAAAATTTCACGAGGTAGTTTATCAGTTTCAGCTCTTGGGAGGATAAACAGTTTTACAAATCCTGTTTTTCTGTCAACAAATTCAGCAGAGATTAAAAATCCGTAATTTTCTAAATTATAAATATCAAAATGATCACCCATAATAAATGTTTATCCAGTCAGGTCCTCAGAACAATTGAGAAATGGTTGCAGTATACAGAATTAATCCAATATGTTATTGATTTAGAACATAATTAAAAGCCTTCTCTAAAGTTTTCTCACCTATACCATGATAGTTCGCCAATGCAATCATCGATTTTACTTCCCCAGATTCGATTATATCGTTAATCTTCCGTGCATACTGAGGCTGAATCTTCGTCTTTTCTTTAATTTCTTTCTCGTTTAAATCGTTCCATTTTCTTTTAAATGTCTCGAACAAATCATCTGGAGCGGTTGGATCATAGTCATAGATTTCTATCTCAATTGTACATTCTCCAAGACACTTTTCCATTAACAGTTTGACTTGGTTAGGATCCAAACCCCCATTATGTGTTCCTAATAAGGGAAAGGCAATAGATGTTATTCCTTTTTGGTTATATGTTTCGACAAATTTTCGAAGTCCCAATTCAATCCATTCAATCTTACTATCAAACTTCCAGTGGATTTTCGTTGGGAAATTTAATATCCAAGGTGCATTTTCTTGCTTGTTGAATAGCCACAAGATGCCAGGTTTCAAAAGTCTATTCTTACAATGCTCAATGTATTCGAGATACATCTGAGGATATCTAAGTTTGTATACTTGTGCAATCCCCTTCCCCATTACGCCCACGCAATTGATAGTGTTAACAATGGTTTGACATTGAGAATTGAAGATATTACCGTGAATAAACTTGAGTGCCATCTTTTATGTTTTATTTTGATAAATAAACCAATATCTATTAGATTCATCAATATAGGTAATATTATAGCTAATATTTTTCGCTCTAAATGCGATAAAGCTCTCAAAAAGGATATCACCCTCTTGAAATTTTATTATATCACCAGACTCAATATAATCTTTGTTTATTGGAGGATTGGTGCTAAGTTTTAAAGTCCCTGATTTATATGTATCTACCTGTATTAAGGAATCGTTGATTGTAACATTAATTCTGGGATTTTCGAAATTGTAAATATTAGGATTGAGTTTGATTTTTGATTTTAATGTACAAGTCTCCTCTAACAGGTTCTGTAAAACCTCCTTATCAGACTCCGTAGCGCATATAATTTCAACACTTTGCATGTCAGAAAAGTCCAATTCGTCCCTAATTAAAAATTCCTGTTGTGAGTACTTTTTATATTCTTTCCAATTCAAATATGATATGTCTAAAAACATTCCTTCATAATTCATTTTATCAACCATATCTTCAAATTTTCCAAGGATGGCCCTGTTAGTTTGCATATTACCATCTCCCATAAAGCACCCATTTATTTTTTTCTCAAGGACCTCTTTTAAGGAGAATCGGAAAAAAATTGGAACGGGGCACTTGGGATAACCCAAATTTCGAGCTTTATCATCTGTTCTTCCTAAAAATTCATTATAATACTGAGTTGGAGTATGAGGTCTAAAATAGAAACGTGCATAATCATGTGCTCTATGGTGTCTATGAACTACTGTACCAGCCGCATCGCTTTTTTTATTTGCCTTATTTCGACTTTGAATTTTTTGGCTTTTGATAATCTCAAGAGCATTATCAATATGGGCAAAATGGTAAATATATCCTTTCCAATCTGAATATTGGGAATCAATTCTCTCCAGGAACCGAATTTTGGGGGTCTTCTGTATTTTCTCATTTACATAATTTCCAACCTGTTCTTTAACCCTGAGGTTTTCTTTTAGAATCGACCAGTTCCAATAGTTCTCGAATCTTTCCAGAAGATCTATTGAGTAATTTAAAGATGTATTTTCTGACAATACATTCCAATCCAAAAAGTCTTTGAACTCGTCACTAAGTATGTCACTTAAGCTAAAAATCCCCAAACGACAAATTGTATTCCAGTTTAAATAGCTTTTGAATGTTGAAAGCCATTCTTTTGACAATTCAATTTGAAGATGTGCTGAAATATAATCCCAATCCCATTTATCAATAAATCTTGATAAGAAATCAACTTCGTTTAAAGGGATGTGTCTATTCCTACTCAAATGTGACCAATTCCATTTATCTTCAAATTTTGATAGAACTTCTTTGTCAATCCAAAGATCATTTCTTCTTGACAGATAGTCCCAGTCTAAATCAAATTCTCTCGTTAGAGACAGGACCTCTATACTTGGAATAAATGAAGGATTTTTCGAGACAGATTGCCAATCCCATGGTTTATTTGATGTTAGTTCAATAAATTGCTTATCAAAAGACAAACTCTTACAAATAGACAATAGTTGCCAATTCCATGATTTATGAATCAACGCAGAGATGGTTTTATTATCAAGATTTAAATCTACTCTACCAGAAAGAGTATTCCAATCCCATGGTTTATCAGACAATGTGATCAATGTCTCCGAGCTAATTTTCATTTTCAGATTTTCGGATAAAACCTTCCAATCCAAATTCTTATGATGATATTTTAGGAGAATCTTATCAGATATTGTAATATTATTCCTTCGTGAGAGTGAAATCCAGTTGATCGGGTATTTTTGAAGTTGAAAAAGAAGATAATCCTCTTGATCTTGTTTTTTTCTGACCAAGAAATCACCATACTCACTTAAATAATCCCAATCCCACTGCACATTTATAAATTGCGATAAAAGTTTTCTGTCCCTGTGTATATTGGGGTTTTTTGATAGAACCTTCCAGTCCCAATATTTTTCGAATAAAAGTAAATATTCCTGAATATTTTTAAAACAGCCCTTTTTATCATTACCCCAATTACCGTAATCAAATTTTTTCCTGATGGCTTTGTTATCACTTAGAATTGACCAATTCCATTTATCTCTGAACTTCATCAAGCTTTCCTTATCAGCAGAAATATTCTCTAAAGCCGAGATAAAATCCCAGTCCCATTCAAACACATTTATGTTTGCTGTAAAATCGATGTAAGAATAAAGACTTCTGATTGGAAATTTTGAGGTAATAATTTCCCATGCGAATTTCCTCTTATTCACTTCAACTTGAGATAAACAAGTGGCTATTCTTGCAAGTTGACCACTTTCTTCGAGATTAAGTTCCTCTTCAATTGAGAAGACCGTATTTAGTAAATATTCCCAATCCCAATAATTAATCCCTTCTTCTAAAAAGTCGAGTATTGTCTCCTTATCGAGTTTTCTTGTTGCAACTTTCCAATTCCATTTATCAAGAAGACTTTGATTATTAAAACTGTCTATTATTATTTCATCTTGGACTATGGTTGTCAGATAGGTCCAGTCCCATGGATAATCAAGATTCTTGAAAATATAATCACGTGATTCTTCCATTGTAAGCTTTTCCCAAAAACAGACAGCCTCGGGAGTAGTGGCAGGGATTGCATTAGCAATTTCTTCTATATATTCATTCCAAAAGTCTATGGGTAAAGAATCAAAAATATTCCCCCAATTGAATGAAAGTAAGAAAGGTTTGTGAGTGAAAACTATTTTGCTTATTAGATTAGCTCTTTTATGTTCAATAGTTTCTATATCCCAATTAAAATCTGAAAAATAATCAAGTAGGGTGTTGTCTGCTACATTTTCAGAGACAATTTTCCAGTTAAGACTTGATGAATATCGCTTTAGAAACTCATTGTCGTTGATTAAAAATGAATTTTCAGATAAGCCATTCCAATTCCATTGGAAATCTGGAAATTCCGTTAATATGGTGCTGTCAGAAACCTTTTCGCTGAGATTTAGGAATCCACCGTCAGTTTTTATATAGCCCCTGAATTTACTGAAGATAGGCTTATTCCAATCAACAAATGTATTTGTATCAAATCCTTTTGAAAAGTTTGTGGTCTCCCAATTGATAAGAGACAGCTCTTGGAAAAATTCAATTGTTTTAATGTTCCAAATATAATCTTGAGATATTATCCTGAAATTTTCAGGGAGTTTATCATGGAGAAGTTCTTTGAACTTTAGATTCTCAATGACATTCTCGACAATCTCTTTATCATTAAAAAACCTATGTAGAACAATGTGCCAATGAACCTTATCAGCGAATAATCCAATCTTTCTATACAGATAGCTGATGTTAATATTCTCAAAGATGTATTTCCAATTCCACTGGTTATTTAAATATTTATTGGGATCTGAATTAAAGATTTGTTTAAATAAATCAAATTTTTCTGTCGTCAATAGATAAAAATCAAAAGGAATTCGATCTACATTTTTAGCAATGAATTCATCAGGAAGTGTTTTCGTCAGATACTCCCAGTCCCAATTGTAACTGAGAAATTCATCTACTAATAAAAGATCAATTACAAATGAGGGCTCTTTTTTTGATAGCTCTTCAAAGTCCCATGGGTATAATTTTAAAGTGGTTTTAATAAGCTCATTGTCAAATCTTCGGGTCAAGATTGTCCAATCCCAATAATCTTGATAAGCGGTTATGATGCTTCTAATTGCCAGAATATCCGCATTCTCGGATATCAGGTTCCAAATTAAGCCATCTCCATTTTCTTTAAAAATTTCGAAAACCTGAGAATCGGACCAATCAATTCTATTATTTACCACTAATGTTTTCCAATCCCATAATTGGTTATAAAGTTGTATTTCCTTAGATCTAATGGGAGAGGTTTCATATTCCCAAAAGTGGATAAATTGACCTTGAAAGATTAGTTCTTTCTTTTTCTCAATGTTAGCCTGATATTCAATTAATTGAAAGAGTTCAGGCTTTTCAATATCAACTTTATAAATCTTAAGCTCAAGGCTGTCAGCAGGACCTAATAAGACACATTCTAAAGGGATCTTAATAAAATCGTAATATTTGTTTTCAAGAAACGACAGGACTTTCCCCTGAAAAATATCAGATTTAAATAATTGATAATCCAATTGATACAATGTGTCAGGATCATATGACTGATCAATATTATCTGAGTTATCCTTTTTAAGTGCGAGTTGATTATTTAGGTTAAAACATTGATTATAAGAGAAATTCTGTGGCGTGTTTTTCAGTTCTGAATTGGAGAACAAGTTGACAGTGGCTGAATGAAACTCATATTTTAGTCCAGTTTCAAGTGCTTCCTTTCCAAGATCTGTAAGGCGGATCTTATCATCTTCTAATTTAATAAGCCTAAAATGAGTCAATTCATCCAAGTATTCTAAAAATATTTCTTCTTCTGCCAAATCCTTGTATTTCTTATCCTTTATTGAATCTATTAAGTTGAATCCTAATAGTTGCCCTAAATCAGAAGTAGTAGTTTGTTCACTTCGGGATTGAAGAATAGAACAAATGACTTCATCTAACACAGTGATTTTATGTGCTTTTTTAAAACAAATATCAAAGGATGATGATTTTATCACCCATCGAAAGGGAAATCTGGAATATATATTATCAACTTCAGCGTTATCCATTCATGTTTAGCGTTAGATCCAGTTCCATTGAGGGAACAATCAGTCCAAATTCAGATTCTTTAATACTTTTATAAACATTGTCGTAGATAGGTTTACGTCTAAAATGCTCACTATTTCCGACTATGATTAATAGCCGCCTTGCCCTTGACAAAGCAACATTTAGTCTGTTTGGGAATTCAGCAAAACCAAGGCTATCCTGTCTGGGAAATCCGATTTCGCCATATAATTCATGATCAGGTGGTTGGTCTTTGGTTGAGGATATTATATTGCTACGAACTAATGAAACAATAATTATGTTCCGCTCCATACCCTGGAACCTGTCCACAGTGCTCACCCTTATTGGAATATCATTGTGAGCTTCCTTAATCATGTTTGTTAAATATTTTATTTGTTTTCCATAAAAGCTAATTACTCCAATTTGTTTTTCTTCAATTGGCTGTGGTTTAAGCCATTCTTGGAATTCTTTAAAACCTGTTGATGATTTTATCATTTGCAATACATTGCCTACTGCTTTAACTTCTCCAAAATTTACTCTTGAAGTGCCTTCTTTCGCTTCAGGAGTATTTGTATCAATCCATAATACATGGATATGAGGGTGAAGAATATTGGACCATTCTAAACCATGGTATCGTGACATGGGATCAAAAAATGATTTATGGTCTTCCTCATTTAAGGATAGTCCACAACTCAATCCGCCATCAGCTTCATAAAATTGAGAGATAACATTATTGATCGAAGAATGCATCCTATATTGAACAGTGAACACCCCTTTCAAGCTATTGTCAATATTTTCAATAAGCCTTTCAAACTGTGAAATTTTGAATTCGTCCCTGCTCAGGGTAAGTGCCAATTTCTTTTCACCAATAGATAACAATGCGCCTTTCATCTCTTCATCATCAACAATTGGTGGCAATTGTCGATGGTCACCAACAATTATTGCCTTCTTTCCATAAATCACAGGCAAGGCTAATTCTGGTGGGGTTGCCTTGCTTGCTTCATCAATAATTACTGTATCAAAACTGATTTTTACTTCCTTACAAGCTTTTCTGTCATAGTATACTTCAGAGTGGAAGACTTTTAAATAAGAATGGAAGAACGAAGTGAATTTACCTTCAGAGTTCCTTTTTCCTATAGAACTTCCAGTTGCTCCAATTGTGTTAGTGTACCTCAAATATTTGTTTCTGAATAATTCTCTTAACTCTTTTGACGGATTCACTAAATAGTTTTTCCATTTCCCTAATGGTTCTTCAATATCATGATTAACCGAAGTATCTACTCTCCTTACAATATTATTCATCCACTGATTAACAGCATTATCTCCTTTTGAATTATCGCCATTAACCCAACTATCAATTGACAATAATGAATAAAACCTACCTTCCGATTCCAATTTATCATCGCTGCCAAACCTTATTGGTTTTACCAAATTATGATTAAGGTTTTTCAGGCGATCAATTGCATTATCAACCGCAAGATTTGTTTCCGAACTTAAAAGTATGTGCTCTTTTTGATTTCTCAATATATGATGCCAGATAATCTCAGCTATGGCAGTTGATTTACCTGTTCCAGGAGGACCTTGGATCATTACCAATTCTTGCCCAAACAGTGATTTAAAGATTGCCTGTTTTTGCGATTCGTTAAGCTGCTTCGAATATATATTCTCTTCAAAATGCTTCCATTCATGGGATTCTTTATTTAGTAGGTAATCAATATCATCAATACTCTTGGCAAAAGAAGAGTCAAATAGAAATTGTTTTACATTATCGTTTGGTAATTTCTCTTTTGATTCAAGTTTATTAAGAGTGTCCAACAATCTCGCTATTTTATCTTTTTCTCCTTTTAAGTCTGGAAAAATTGCTTTGATCTCATGAAGGGAAATATTGGTTATGACTTCATCTAATTTATCAGGTTCAACATAGAATTCTATTTCTGGATAATCTATTCTCCGCAGTGATCCAAGGAAATACTTATTTTCTTTTGTCCCAAAATAGAAATCTTCACCACGTACATTTAACAGTTTCTCTTCTTCTTGTTCTATCTGTAGATCAAAATTTTCCTCACACAAATATTTCTCTTGAAATACATTATCGATAGTGAAGAGAAAAATGTCGTTATTGATTAGGTTATTTAATTGGTCTCGTAAGTTGTCTAAAATAAACCCTTTATCACCCGTTTTATAAAACTTTCGAAATACTAATTTTTTACCATTAGCAATTAATTTGGTAGTTATGGTTGGAATATTTGTATTTATGATATCCTTTAATTCATGTAATCCTGTTTGAAATATAACTTGGAACTTAAACCTATGACCTTCTTCCCAATCGCTAATCTCAATGTACGGGAAGGTCTTTAAAAAGTTAAGTTTTTCAAATAACTCCTTCTCGCTAAAAAAATCAAAGGAGACAGATTGCTTACCTTGGCTAATTTGGATTGAATCGCCATGAATCTGATCATATAGTAAGGACCAAAACAAGTCTTCAGAGAACGGTAAAGACTCTCTGTGAGTATTAAATATCCTCGAATCAAACTTGTAATGAGTAGAATATGAAAAATCAATTTTACAACTCGAGAAATAATACTTTAAAATCCGCTTAATTCTTGTCACTTCGAATGAAGGATCACTATCTTGTGAGTTTAAGTCGTATTGTGAATAGTGAAAAGTTAAAGTGTCGTTATGCAGGGCTGGTAAGACAATTCCATTATCAGCTAAACTTTGGATTTTCGCATTTATGTCATCATCCCAATCGATTTTAAAATGTAAGTCATACTCTATTTTCTCAAGTCCAGCGACTTCCGTGAAATATTCTAACACTACAGGATGAAGTTCTCCATCTTGAACGACAATCCTATGATTTTCTTGACATATTCCTTTTTGTTTGTATAAATTAGAAATATAATAGCATAGAGATGGTTTTATATGGTACACTGCTCCTCCTTTATCATTAAAGATCAACTCATTGTCAGAGCTTAATGAGTTTTTTTCCTTTAAAGTCAGGAATACTGTGCCATTTTTTTTAAACTGAAAATCATTTGAAAACCTCGATATAAACTCATCTAACCTGAGACTCGGCTCAATCCTTGGAGTAATTTCACCTTCAATAATTGGGAATTCATTAAAATCAATATAAAGTCTCTGAGCTTCCTCTTTAAGCCTTAACAATTCATTATGGTCAATTTTTTCAGTAATTTCAACATCTTGTAAAATGAACCTATTTTCGAACTTGAAATCTTTGATTTTAAAAAATTTTTCAACCTCATTAACGAATATCTGCTTATATACTTCCTGATCGACTTTAAGAATGAGCTTGTTAATAACTACCTTATTCTTAACCTCTGGCTTGATTGCAATAGGTAAAGATCTGTACTCTAAAATCTTTTCCTGAGCTAAAATAAACTTTCTCCAAACTTCCCTTTGGTCCATTGTATACCAATTTTAGATTAGCGAATCTACCGAGTCAGAATATCAATAGGTTGTAATGACAAGTCTAACGGCAATTATCATCAAAGGTTAAAATGTAATATTACTAAAAAATCAAGAGCATTAACTTATAACTAAACTTTAACAAGTAAAAAAGTCTTCTGTATATGTATTAACCTGGTTAAACTTTGCATTAAAATACTTAATATTGCTTGAAAGAAAAACTTATGAACCGCATCAAAGAGGTTTTACAACAGCAAGGGCGAACACAAGTATGGCTGGCAAAGATCCTTGGCAAAAGCCAACCCACCGTTTCTTTGTATTTAAATAACAAGCAGCAGCCAAATCTGGACGTATTGTTCCGCATTGCCGAGCTTCTCAAAGTCAATCCAAAGGACCTTCTTCAAACCGATACCAATACTTCCCAGAAATGAATCTGACTATTGGACAAAGAATCTCTACACGAGGAGAGGATTTCATTATTGTTGATACTAAGGAGAATTTTGATAGCAATACCATTGTTTACACTGAAGGGATCAGTGAACTGGTAAAGGGGAAAAGGTTTGTTTTCGACACCGCTATCGACATAGATATAACTCCGATTGACCCCAATCTTACCAGATTGATCCCCGACACTGATAGTGGTTACCGAAAAACAAAACTCTTTATTGAAACTCAGATTAGGAATGCTGCGATCTTCTCTGATAAGATAACCATAGCCACAAAGGGTGCTTTCAACATTGCAGAATACCAGTTAACTCCAACATTGAAGGCTCTTCAGTTGCCAAGACCACGATTGCTGATTGCCGATGGTGTTGGTCTGGGTAAAACCATTGAGGTCGGGATATTTCTTGCTGAAATGATAAAACGGGGTAAAGGAAAGAGGATAATGGTTTTAGCTCTGAAATCTATTCTTGCCCAGTTTCAGCAAGAGATGTGGAATCGATTTGCCATTCCTCTGGTTAGGTTAGACTCACAGGGTATTGCCCAGATAAAATCCCAACTACCCTTAAACAAGAACCCTTTTGAATACTATGACAAAACTATCATCTCTATTGATACCCTGAAGAACAATGCAAAATTTCGACACTATATTGAAAAGTCAAAGTGGGACATTATTGTAATTGATGAATGTCATACAGTTTCAAATGATGAAAGCCAGCGGGGCGACTTGGCGCAATTCCTTGCTAAACAATGCGAATCCTTGATATTGACTTCTGCGACCCCACATAATGGCAAAAAAGAGAGCTTTGCCAATTTGATTCGGATGATAGAGCCTACAGCGATTCCGAAGAGTGGTGAATATGGAAAAAGCCATGTTGAACCTTATTATGTGCGTAGGTTTAAGAATGACATCCATGATGCAACTGTGCGGTCCAATTTTCAGGAGAGGGAGATTATTCGAATTCCAGCAAGATTAAGTGCATTAGAAGAAGATTTTCTTCAATACCAGCAATACCTTAAATTTAAAGCCATTGCAGCCGTCAATGAAGGAAAACCAAAAGACGATTTTCTGTTCTCCATTGGCATATTTAAAGCTTTTATGTCTTCTCCCTTAGCTGCATTAGTCAGTATAAAAAGGAGGATTGTAAAAGTTCAAGAAAAGATAAATGGCATTAGTGATAATGAAGAAAGTCTCGAAATCCTTGAAATCCTGAAATCGAAACTCGAAGCCATATTAGAATCCAAAACAGACAGCAAATACAAAGAGTTCAAAAATAAAATTATAGAATTGGGGTGGTCAGGAAGACCACATGACGATAGATATGTACTATTCACGGAAAGAATTGATACAATTGAATATTTGAAGAACAATCTTATCAATGATTTCGATTTATCTGAGTCTGCCATTCAATATTTTCACGGTGGCTTATCAGATGTTGATCAACAACTTATCATTGATGATTTTGGCAAGGAAGATTCTACGGTAAGGATACTTCTTAGTTCAGATGCTGGTTCCCAAGGGGTAAACCTTCATTATTTCTGCAATAGGATGTTCAATTATGATATCCCCTGGTCCCTGATTACACTCGATCAGAGGAATGGACGTATTGACAGGTACGGTCAGAAGAAGACCCCGTATATACATTACATTGTGGCAGAATCAGATCTTCCTGGTCTTAAAACGGATCTGCATATTATTGAAAATCTCACCCGTAAAGAGGAGGTGGTTTATAAAACCCTTGGTGATGCTGGCTCTGTCATGAAATTATATGATAGCCGAAAGGAAGAAAGTTTTGTTGAACATGCAATGTTTAAACAGAATGAGAACTTTCTTGATAATGGCAAAGACGTTAAAAGTGGATTTGATTTTTCGACCCTTTTTGGTGATGAGGGTGATTCAACGGAAGTTACAATAACCGATTCCCCGTATGACAAGAATCTTTCGATCTATCGCTCTGATGAGATCTATTACAAAGATCTGTTCGAACAGTTAATCAGTGCTAATCAGATTCAGAGGGATCAAGTTGAAGTCAAACCCGATGGATATATTGAGCTTGTAAATAACAAGGAATTGAACCATGTTCTTTTTGATCTTCCCAATGAAGCAAAACCAAAAGTTGGAGGTATCTACAAACTATCATTAGATAAAGAACTGGTTCAGCAGTCAATCGATGAAGCACGAAAAAAGAAAGGTCAATGGGCGGAATTTCAGGTACTTTATGAGCTTCATCCAGCGATCCGTTTTTATATGACCAAGCTGGAAGCAAGTGTTGACAAAGATGTCGCATTGGTAGCCAAATCGAAAAATTTCCCTACTCAGACTGCTTGGTTTGTTTTTCAGGGCCAGATTTCAAACAATTTGGGACAACCTGTAATTTTAGATTTCCTTGTCGTTGGATTAAAATGGGATGGCAGCTTGTTTAGGAATATTTTTCCTTTTGAAGGGTTCGTGAAAGAATTTAATCTTCTCAATCCACTTTTTACTGAGACGATATTACCAGAACAGATTGTTAATCTGACTGAAATTTTACCAGATGCGGTAAGATGGGGGAAGCATTATATGTTGGAGCAACAGCAGCGGTTAGAAGGAAATATGGAAAGAAAACTGCATGAATATCAGGAACAACTCGATAGATGGAAAGTTGAATCGATGCAACAATTGGAACTTGATTTCAACGAAAGAACGAATAGTAATTTCTGGATTCGAATGAAAGATTCAAAACAAAGAGAGATTGAGACCATATTGAGTACATCAAGTCAATATTACAAGGATCTTACCTCCCTTCAAGGGGAAGCCTATCTGAAAGTATTGGCAGTCTTCTTTAACGCTAAATAGCACCATGATAAGATTTATTGAAAATATTGGTGATTTCTTCTCTTCAAACTATTTTGACGAGGATTTTTCACAAAAGGTATTTACAAAGACTGGATATGCTAATGAAGATTTGTTGGGATTTAATAAAATCCTTGTTCCTTTAAAAGATAAGTATTTCCGATACAAGCAATTAATATTGGAAGGGAAGCTGAGGACAAAAGATGTTATTTTCGAAACATACCAGTTTCATACAAATCTATTAACTGCTCTTGGTTATGATGGCTCAAATACTCAATATGATCATCTTTTTCATCTCAATGAATATGATGTATTGCCCATCAGACACATTCTTTACCGTGGGGACCAGATACATTTAATGATAATGGAGATGCAACCCTTAATAAAGGAAGGGGATGAAGAACCTGATGGTCTTTTTGAGCAACGTTACAATGTCGAAGAAGAGGAAGTAACCAATCCGCCCCAAAAGTATCATCGATCTCAGTGGGATCGTATATTTCAGGTTCCTGAAGGGTTAAGAATTTCTCCAATCATAATAAATAAAGCTATTTCTGAACTCTTTCTTATAGAGCAACACTTACGACCCAAATACATACTACTCCTTGCTGGTAATATCATCTTTCTATTAGAACAGGAGAAATGGTTCAGGGGAAGTTATTTAAAATTTAATCTGGAGGAACTCTTTTCAGAGGTGGTTATTTCTCGGAATCTCTATTCCCTTTTCTACTTCCTTATCAGTAAAGAAGCTCTGGCTCCAGAAAGTAAAATGATATTGATGGCACAACTTGATGAGGAAAGTCATAAAAGTGCCTATGAAGTAACTAAAGACTTAAAGGAAGGGGTTATTCATGCTGTTGAGACGTTGGCAAATGAAGCATTATTTTATAAGAAGCATGCATTAAATGAAGATTTTGATGAAACGGATGAGCAATTTGAGCAAGACGTTAAAGATGACTGTCTTACCATAATCTATCGTTTGCTTTTTATTTTCTATGCAGAGTCGAGGGAAGACTTGGATATTCTACCAACAAATGATCGAGTATATGATCGTGGTTATTCATTGGAAATGTTGCGTGACCTGGAACAGGTCCCACTTCATTCAGAAAGTAGTCGCAATGGTTATTTTTTTCATGAATCATTGACCCAACTTTTTGATTTACTTGGGTCTGGGTACAAGGAGAAAGAGAATGGTAGAAATAGCAGCTTTAAGGTGCGCCACATTGATTCACCAATGTTTGAAAATCGAAGACTTCATTACTTAGGGCATTTAAAGTTTCGGAATTTCGTATGGCAAGATATCATCTGCCAGCTTTCACTATCAAGACAGCAAAGGGGTAGAGCACGAGGACGTATATCATATACAAACCTTGGTATAAACCAATTAGGTAGTGTTTACGAAAGTTTATTGGCATACCGTGGATTCTATGCTGAACAGGATTATATTGAAGTGCATAAGGCTGATGAACCTCAAGATGGCACATACCTAATACCTCGCAGTCGAAGGGATGATTTTCAGGAAAATGAAATTCTGAAAGATGAACATGATCGAGATATTTTGACTCTTAAAGGTAGTTTTGTCTATAGATTAAGCGGAAGAGATCGTCAAAGATCTGCATCCTATTATACCCCAGAAATTCTTACCCACTGCACAGTGAAATATGCTTTAAAACCAATCGTTGAACGTTTGGTGCAGGGAAAGATTTCCGCATTAGACATTTTGGAATTAAAGCTGCTTGAACCAGCAATGGGTGCGGCTGCATTCCACAATGAAATGATAAATCAATTAGCGGAAGTTTATTTAAACTTTAGACAAAAAGAACTTAAAAAACGAGTACCCCCTGACCAATTCAAAGAGGAGATTCAAAAGGTTAAGGCATATATCGCTACTAATAACGCTTATGGCGTTGACATTAATCCTACTGCAATTGAATTGGGCAAGCTATCCTTATGGCTAAATGTAATCCACAAGGATATGGAAACACCATTTTTCAGTAATCGACTCGCTGTTGGAAATGCCGTTGTTGGTGCATGGTTAAAGGTTTATAAGGAAAAGGACTTTAAAGAAGAGTACGAAACAAGCGGTGGTAGAAGAACAATTAAAAATAAAGAATGGTGGAATAGTTCGCCAAATCCTATTGCATTTGGGTCAAAAGGGATTAACCGCAAATCTGATGAAGTCTACCACTTCCTTTTGCCAGATAAAAACATGATACCTTCTGCGAGCATTAAATTGTTAAAAGAAGAGTATCCTGTTCACACAAAACGTGCAACGGAGTGGAAAAAGGAATGGATTAGACCACTAAAACAATCTGAGATTGATTTATTATCTTCAATTTCTACAAAGATTGATGAACTTTTAAAAGAATATTATCAATTTCAAAAGACAATTAACATTGAAACCCAAAATAGACAAAATATTTTTGGAGGGTTTGAAAAAGGACAGCAGCCAAAATTAAACTTAAAGTCCTATGATGAGAAAGAAAAATTGGATGATCAACGTAATAGACACAATGCTCCCTATTTCAAGTTAAAAATGGTAATGGACTATTGGTGTAGTCTTTGGTTTTGGGATATAAGACAAGTAGGGGAATTACCAAGCCGTCACCAATTCTGGCAAGATATTGCTGACATACTTGAACTTGATTTTGCACAACCCCCTAAAGGGTTAGATAAAGAATCAAATTGGGTAGCATCCAATCCTATACAAGGTGAATTATTTGACAAAGGGACAAAACAACTGGATTTTTCTGATGCAGAGGATGTCGGGATTTTAGCTCAAGAAAGAATTATTGCATATACTAATAGAAAGGATCTATTTGATAATAACCTCAGATTAGAGATAGTCAAAAACCTTTCAAATCAATATAAATTCTTTCACCCTCAATTAGACTTTCTTGAAGTGTTTTGGGAGCGAGGTGGTTTTGATCTAATTTCAGGAAATCCGCCTTGGATTAAAATAACTTTTGAAGAAAAGGGTATAATTTCCGAGAAATTCCCAGAAATAGCGATTAGAAATACAACAGCTCCCCAAATAAGAAGTCTTCAATCCAACTTTCTATCAGATCACAAACTAAAGGAGATGTATTTCGAAGAGTTGTTGGAGACTGACTGCACGAAGGTTTTTATGAATGCACCGCAAAATTATCCACTACTTGTTGGGCAACAGACGAATCTTTATAAATGTGTCATAGAAAATGGGTTAACCTTATTAAATGAAAAAGGATTTATTGGACTATTACATCCTGAGGGGGTGTTTGAGGACCCAAATGGTCAATCAATGCGTAAAGTGCTATACAGGCACTTAGAGTATCACTTTCAATTTTTGAATGAACTCTTTTTATTTCAAGACGTAGGAGACCGTATGCTTTTTGGAGTGAATGTATATAGGGGGAAGAAAGCCAACGTTAACTTTATTTCAATCAACAATCTATTCCATCCAACAACAATTGACGGCTGTTTTATTCATGATGGATCTGGGGCTTGTGGCGGATTTAAAATTAAGGACGAATCGGATCGTGGATATAGATGGAACACAAATCCACACAAAGACAGGATTATCCATTGTACAGAAAATGAACTTAAACTTTTTGCCACACTTTTCGAGAACACAGATCAGTATCAGTCTGTAAGATTTGTTAACATTCAATCTGAAAAGATTATAATGGTTTTAGAGAAAATATCTGAATTTAAAAGTAATGTAGCAAGCTTTAATAATATCATTACAGAAGGATGGCACGAGACTAATTCAGTCAACCTAAATATTAAAAGGGAAACTAAGTATGCAAATCTTAATGCCTATGAATTTATATGGAGTGGCCCACATTTTCATGTTGCTAATCCTTTAAACAAAACGCCAAGAATTGTTTGTACCGAAAAAGGGCATTATGATGTTATTGATTTAAACAGCATTGAAGAAGATTACTTTTCAAGAACAAACTATGTTCCGTTACAAAACATTCAAGATTATGTCAAGGAGTTTAAAGGATTTGAAATAAAAAGAGATAAAAAAAGTATCAGTATTTACGATAACTGGATTGATCACTATAAGCTTGCATTTAGTAAAATGCTGAATACAAGTTCTGAACGGACACTGCAACCAGCAATAATTCCTAAACAAACATCACATATCAATGGAGTCATTTCTGTTGCATTTAAAGATATTTATCGGTTACTTGAATTTTCAGCAATATCAGCATCAATTATTTATGACTTTCTCATAAAAACTATTGGTACGGCTAATCTCACAAATTCTCGTTTAATTTCATTACCTTTAGGCATAGAGCCAAAGTTTCATAACGCATTGTTTGTGCGATCTTTAATTCTTAATTGTGTGAGTAGGGTATATGCGGATCTTTGGGAAACCACATTTAAACATGATTTCGTTAAAGATTCATGGAGTAAGCCCGATAATCGCTTGAAAAGTTTTGCTGATCTTCAACAAAAATGGACATGGGAATCTCCCTTGAGAAATTTCTTCGAAAGAAGATGGGCATTAATTGAGATTGATGTAATTACTGCCATGGCTCTCAACCTGACTCTTGATGAATTAATCACCATCTATAATATTTCTTTCCCATTGATGCAGCAATATGAGGATGAAACCTACTATGATCAGAATGGGAATATCGTTTTTACTGTAAATAGAGGACTTACAGGTATTGGCGTTGAAAGACCAATATGGGAAGAGATCCAGGATTATAAAGCTGGTGAAACATTTGAATTTACTGTTACTAAAAGCGAATTATATCGTAACAGAAAGATGATTTTTAAAGCACCTTTCGAAAGATGTTATCGATTGGAAGACTACCAAGTTGCATGGAACCATTTTGAAGGAATCTTTAACAATAAATAAAAATTAATATGAAAAGAGAGAATATTCATTATAGTACTTCTGATGGTTTTTTAAAAGATCCAAAGTATACTGCGGATCTCTTACAATTTCTCAGTGAGTACAAGGATAAATTTGGACAAGCAGAGACATTAGAAGTATCACTTGAAGAAATCCCATATTCCATGTTGGATTATAAACGAAAAGCACCTATTCACTTTTCTGATGATGGGAAAAAGGTGACTATTACGTTCACAACACATAGATATTATGACACCTCGGGCAAGGCTACTGGTAAACCAGACCCTATTGATGTCTATCGTGATCTGAGATTTATTATGGATAAAGCAGTAAAGGAATATTCAGAAATATTTATAAAAAGGTAAATGCTCCCATTACAACAGGCTTACGAGGTTAAGTATTCGATTATTGAGTATTTAAAAGCAACTTTCAGCTTTAAGGATAAAGCCGTCAATGAAGCATTTTACGACTTTATTAATAACCCTGAAGAAGGCATCTTTAAAGGTCCATATATCTCTTTAAAATTACCTTTTGTAAAAGCCCTCGATGATCAGAATATTCCCCTTGAGATCAAACCTACCTTCCCTCCCTATCAGCATCAATCTATCTCCTTTGAGAGATTGACCACAGAAAATGATCACCAACCTCAACCTACACTTATTACAACGGGGACTTCTTCAGGGAAAACGGAATGTTTCCTTTTTCCTGTTTTAGACTATTGCTTTAAAAACCTTGATAAAAGAGGGATAAAGGTCATAATCCTTTATCCAATGAATGCACTTGCAACAGACCAGGCAAAGCGTTTAGCAGAGATTATTTGGAATGATGACCGACTCAAGGGAAAAATGTCGGCTGGTTTATTTATTGGAGAAGGGAAAGACAAAAAAAAGTTTCCAAAAGAAATGGGAGAGCATAATATTATCGAGAACCGTGATAGTATTGTCGATAGCCCTCCAGATATCTTATTGACGAACTTTAAAATGCTTGATTATGGTCTTATGAGGCATAATTTCCATAATCTTTGGACATTTAATCTTGAAGACCCAACTCTATTAAAATTTTTAATACTTGATGAACTTCATACTTACGATGGTGCCCAAGGGACGGATGTGGCGAACCTGATTCGTAGGCTTAAATTGAAACTTAACATTCCCAAAGGACAGATTTGTCCAATAGGCACTTCAGCAACAATGGGCACTGGAGAGGAGTCAAAACAATTATTAGCTGAATATGCTGAGAAGGTATTTGGAGAGCATTTTGATGAAACAGCAATTATAACCGAGCATCGGGTTTCAATTGATAAGTTCTTTGTAATTCCTGAAGAAGAACTGGAAGCATATATTCCAAGACAAGTTGCGTTGACAGGGAACAGATTAACTGCAAATGAAACATATGAGACTTATATTACTAAACAAAGAAGGTTGTGGTTAATTCCTGAATTATCAGACCAAATCGCTTTGGGTGAGGAGCTGAAAAAACTAAGAATTGTAAAGAACCTGATTTCAATAACTTGTCAAGGAATATTCAGCCTTTCGGATATAATCATAAAACTTGCTGACCTTAACAATGAATTCAGGAGATTACCTGAATGGGATCCAGTTAATGAATTGAATCCAAGGGAAGAATTGATAAATTCACTTATAGCACTTATTACCGAAGCAAAGACAGGCAATAAATTTCCGCTGCTTTATCTTCAAATACAGCTCTGGATAAGGGAATTGAGCGGGGTTCTCCGTGAAACAAGAGAAGTCCCAGTTTTCACATGGAAGGACAAAGTTGGAGGCAAGTATGATTGCAAAGCTTTACCCGCTTATTATTGTCGGGAATGTGGTGCCAGTGGATGGTTGGGCATAAAACATGACAATAAAACTAAATTTGAGCCCGATCCCAAAGAGGTTTACGATCATTTCTTTAAACACCATAAGAACATTTATTTTATTAATACTACAAATCACCCTTATATTGAAGAATTTGAGCCAACTACGGTTGAAAATCGGTTTATTCATGAAGTCGATCTTACCCTTCATGATAATCCAGGAGATTTAAGATTTCAAATACAGGCTGTTCGTAAGTTAAGGGAAACTAAATCAAGACACATCTGTCCTGAATGTAATACTGAGAATTCAATAAATATCATTGGAACCAGAGTTGCAACACTTTCGTCTATAACAGTAAGTCAGGTATTATCTTCAGATTTAGATGAAAGAACCGAAAAATACAGAAAAATACTTGCTTTTTCAAACAGTGTTCAGGATGCTGCCCATCAGGCTGGATTTATCGAGGCAAGAAATTATCGGTTTACCTTCAGGTCTTCATTACAGAAAGTGCTAAATATTATAGGGAATCCCGTTACAATACCTGAATTACAATCAGCATTTAAAAACTATTGGAAACAGTATGCTGATGAAACGGGAGAATATAATGATGAAGCATATTTTTTTAGATTTTTCCCATCAGATTATGCTGGAAAGATTGACTTGTCATCTGATTACAAGGACCATACTAAAAAATTTACTGCTGCTTTTAGAACAGAATTTGATCATCGAATGGATTGGGAGGTTATCTCAGAATTTGGCTATAATGCTATCATCGGGAGAACATTGGAAAAGTCGGGTGCATCAGCAGTGAAATTTGATGAAAACAAGATTAAAAATGTTTTTCCCATATTAAAAGAATGGTTGAGCCAAAACAATCTATTAGTCATTTCGGAAAATGATCTTCTGCCTTTTATTAATGGCATTTTGCATAGGATCAGAGTACGTGGTGGTGTTGATCACGAATATCTTAGGAAATTTAGAGAAGGTTCATTCCAACTTTGGGATTTAAACTGGATGAAGGACAATCGTCACTTCCTGAACAGGATGTTTCATCCCAGTTCCAGATTTCCAAGAGTTATAACTACTATACAACATTCCAGAGGTGTACTTGATTCGACTTTCACCAATGGAATAAATTGGTTTAGCAAGTACTACATCAAATCCTTTCCATTAGCGAGCCATTACCAACCAATAATTAATGAGTTTTATCAGAAGGTATTTGAAGCTCTTAATAATGTCGGTATCCTTCACGCTGAAGGTGATGAAGAGCACAGAAACTACTGCATTGATCCTAATTCGATTATTGTCGAAAACAAGGTTGCAATATATGGATGTTCACATTGTGGTTCATTGCTATCGGTAGCTCCTTCGGACATTTTTACTAATAATACTAAATGCCTTGATTATAGTTGTTCGGGAACCTACGTTCTTACCGACAAATTGAAACTGAACTATTATCAACTTGTTTACAACAGAAACAGAGCTCCTCGGATTTATGCAGCAGAACATACTGGGCTTCTCGAGCGGAAAGATCGTGAAACGAAAGAAATTGACTTTAAGGATCGTCCCAAGTTTAATTCCTTGAACACTATTGTGGCAACATCAACGCTCGAAATGGGGATTGACATTGGAACGTTAAATTCCGCAATAAACAATTCTGTACCGCCATTACCGTCAAATTTCCTTCAGCGTGTTGGTCGTGCTGGGCGTTCTTCAGGCACAGCACTGATAACCAACTTCGCTCAAAGTAAATCTCATGATCTTTTTTACTTTGAGGAACCTCGTGAGATGATGGAGGGTGAAATCAACACTCCAGGTTGTTACCTTGAAGCAAAAGATATCTTTTTTCGTCACTTTTTTGCCTTTTGCATTGATAGTTGGACTGCAAATGACCCGAAAAATAATGCAATTCCACAAATATTAGGTCTTTTACGATTACAGACAACTGATTTATCCTCACCTGATTTTCTGATCAATAAAATCCTCTCCTTTCTGAAATCTAATGAGAATAAATTTTTTACATCATTCTCATCAATGTATGAGCCAGATCTCAAAGACAAAAGGGTCTTGATTGACCTTAAAGAATATTTGCAGAATGAGGGATTCTTTCTCGAAAGAAAAAGAGTTTTTGTAAAGGTTAAAGAAGAATATTTGACAATCGAAACAAAAAGAAAAGAAATAGATGAGCTAATTAAAGCTAAGAATCTTCCAAATACAGATGCAGAAAGAAAAGAGCTTGAATCTGAAAAGAAGGCACTTTGGGGCTTAAAAAGGATTATTGATAAACGGTCCACTTTAGAATTCATGACGAATAGTGGATTACTACCAAATTATGCTTTCCCTGAGACTGGTGTTACACTCAATGCATGGGTCAGATCTAATAAAGCTAAGGCGAGTGATAGTATTCCAAGGGATAAACAGTATGAAATTGTCAGATCTTCAAGAGTTGCTATAAGGGAACTTGCCCCAGACAACCAGTTTTATTCACAAGGGAATAAGTTGGATATATCAGGATTAAATACTTATGATTGGAAAGATCCCGATACATTATTGATAAAGCGATTCTGTTCGAATTGTGATCATATTGATGATAAAGTGATATCCACAGAGGTTAACTGTCCGAAATGTGGTGATCCATCATGGTCCTCAATCAGAAATCAGCATTCATTTGTTAAATTAAATGGGGTCAAATCTGTTAATTTAAGAGAACGGTCAACCCTTGATGACAGCAATGATGAAAGAGATTACAATCATTACAATATCTCCAGACATCTCAAATTCGATTCGAAGACATCTCGAGGTGCATGGGGGATGAAAGACATCCCATTTGGAATTGAATATGTTAAATCTGTTGTGATAAGCGAGGTCAACCTGGGCCTTTCTTCTTCTGGAGATGCAAATAAAATAACCATAAACAACCTTGAGAATATTCCTTGTCATGGATTCGTGACTTGTAAACATTGCGGCAAATCAACTTCAAATCCGCATCAAGCACATTACGACCAATACTTTAGGTTTCATTATGGGTACTGTAAATTCAAAGACCATCTCTATGAGGGGAAAACAGATAACGTTTTCGAAGAGGTATTTCTTTTCCGAGACATTATAACTGAAGCGTTAAAAGTTTTACTACCTGTACAGGACTTTGAAAGTACTGCAACAGTGAACATGTTCAAGGCTGGACTGGAACTTGGACTTAAAAAGTACTACAAAGGAAATCCGCAACATATAGCAATTATTAACTATTCAGAATTTAACCCAATAAATAGCCGATTTGACAGGTACCTCGTTTTATATGATAACATTCCTGGAGGGACTGGGTATCTTGAAAAGCTATTCAATACAAAAGAATTCACTGAACTTATCAATATCGCATACAAATCTATCAAAGAGTGTGGGTGCCAATTTAAAGGTAAAGATGGTTGTTACCGATGCATATTTACCTATGGCAACCAATACGTTCAGGAGGAACTTAGTAGGGCGAAAGCGGAAGCTCTATTCAAGAAAATAGTGGATAAATCCAATGCGTGGGAAAATTTAAAAACTGGATTGGGATCTTTATCAGGAACGGGTCAAATAGAAGAAAGTGAACTTGAGGATAGGTTTTTACGGAGCATTCGAAATTATTCTAATAAAAACAGCGAAACTGGATGGAGATTCGATGATTTTAACGAAGATGGAATCATTAGTTATAAATTAACCGTCATCAATGGCTTATATCAATTTAATTATATCGTCAGACCCCAGATTGATTTAGGAACTTCAGATAATGTTAAATATAGAACTCGGACAGATTTTTTTATTACTCTGTCCAGCATAAACTATGAAGGTAAGCCAATAGAAGATCATGAAGTTTTAAATTCAGTCAAAGCAATTGCAATCTATCTGGATGGATACACTTATCATGCAACAAAAGAAAACTTGAGGTTCTTTAATGATCTGAGGAAGAGAATTGCCATTGAGGAATCTGGTGATAAATTGAGTTGGACCCTGACTTGGAATGACATCGAGCAATTTGATGAGGGTATAGGGGATTCACTCAAACTTGATAAAGCAAGATATTCTCAGACAATTAGCACCTATAATCGGATACCATACTGGAATTCCTACAAAAGTGAGCTATTTGAACTGAAGAATTCAATGGAACGATTGTTATGGGTTCTTGGGAATCCATTGGAAGATCAGAAGAAGCACCAGAAGGTTGGTTTGCTGTTATCATTAATACAAGATCAATTCGGGAAACCATCTCTCGATTCTCAACAGTTAAAACAAATTTGGAAATTCGATACACCTATAGATGATAACGTTCAGGCGACTGATCTGAGTGCGGGCAATTTTTATATTATATCAAATTGTAACCTTGCTTGTGGATTTGGTGATTTGAGAATAGCCATCAAAGTGAATGACCTTAACATTGAAAGTCGGGGGAGGATAAAAGAAATTGAAGGTGGTCTGGAGAAACCTGACTGGCAATATTTCTGGCAGATATATAACCTTATTCAGGAAAATTGCACGCTTGGGTTTGGTGAGTCAACTCAATCAGAAGACCCTCGCCCCGATCAAGAGGAACAAGACTTCAGTTGTTTGCAATATTTTGATGACGACTTACATCCAATTGTCATGACGCTAATAGAGAATCATATTTCTTTTAATCGGGAAGGAAGTTTCTTCATCGAAAAGGATGGGATACTTTACGCAGAGGCAGCTATAGGTTTTGCGAATAAGAAGATCTTTATTAATCCATTATCAGAAGATGATCGCATAGCATTTATTTCCTCTGGCTATAAAGAACTAAAACCGAATGAATTCAAAATTGATATGGTATTATGATCAAGTTGTATATTCATGACAAATGCATGGAGCAGCTTTTTAATCTGCCCAAACAGGTTCAAAAAAAAGTCCTCGATTTCCAGAGGAAATTTCGTGAGAATCCTAAGTCTGCTGGAATTCATTTGGAACCAATAGGAACTTTTAAAGACGAAAATCTTAGGACGGCAAGAATTGATGATAAATACAGGGCTATTGTGCGTGTTCCTCAAACAGGTGATGATTTCTACCTCTTGTGGGTAGATAATCATGATGAAGCAATGCAATGGGCTCAGAGTAAGATATTCCAGTGGAATGAAAACACTCAAACTATCCAAGTCTTTACCGCCCCCGAACTGCAAGGACCTAAACCTAAAAAGGAAACCCGCAAGGCAAAATTATTTGACCGCTACACTGATCAGCAACTCATTGATATTGGAGTTCCAGTAATTATGTTGCCACAGGTTCGATCAATAATTGATTTAAATGAATTTGGTGCCATAGAGAAAAACCTCCCAACAGATGCCTATGAAAATCTTTTTTATTTGACAGATGGGATATCCATTGACCAATTGTTATTTGAAATTACAGAAGGTAAAGTAAAGGCTGATAGTATTGAAGAACAGATTCTAAGCATAAACAACAAAAGAAGTTTCATTGAGGTCGATGATAAGGTGCTTGAAGAAATTCTTAATGGAGATTTAACTACATGGCAGATTTTCCTCCATCCATCACAAAGAAGATTGGTTGACGGAGAATTTAAAGGATCAATGAAAGTCACAGGTGGTGGTGGGACTGGGAAAACCGTTGTTGCCTTGCACAGGTTAAAACGCTTCTGCGACACAGTCCCTATTGATGATCCTCGTCTTGTGCTATTTACTACATTCACAAATGCTCTGACAACCAACCTAAGGAAGTTGGTTGAAAAAATGCACATTGATCTAGCCAAACATAAGTTGATCAACATCGATGCTTTGGCACGTGAACTTGCCTTAAGTACTGGGATTATCTCAACCGATATACGAATATTAGATTTTTACGGCTCAAAAGGAAGTATTGAAATATGGGAAGAAATCTTAGAAGATAATTTATCCGAACTTGATGCCTCTTTTCTGAATACTGAATATCAGGATGTCATTCTATTCAATAATATCATTTCTGAAGACCACTATTTTCGTCAAAGTAGGTTGGGACGGGGAAAACCAATTACAAGGAAACAGAGAACGGATGTTTGGCGGATGGTCTCTGCATACAATTCCAAGAAAAGGATGGATAAGTACATAGACCGAAATGAATTATTTAACATGCTTTCTGATCATTACCAGCAAGCAAGCAACAAGCCATTTCGCCATATTATTGCTGATGAGATTCAGGATCTGTCAAATGCTGAATTAAGGTTATTAAGATCTCTGGTTGAAGAAAAAGGAAATGATCTATTCCTTGTCGGAGATCCCTATCAAAAGATTTATGCAAGAAAAATCAATTTTACATCAGTGGGAATTAATGTCAGAGGAACCAGAAGCAAGAGGTTGCGAATCAACTATAGAACATCGGAAGAGATAAAACGATTGGCAATTAGCACAGTAAAAGGCTTCCAATACGACAATTTTGATGGAGAAGCCGAGGTCCTCGATGGTTACCTTTCACTATTTCATGGGGAAGTACCAGTATATAAGACGTTTAAAACAAAAACTGAAGAAACTGAATACCTCCTTGAAGTAATAAAATCCCTTACCGATAGCGGCATTAAATTTCCAGAAATTGTTATTGCCTGTAGGTTAAAAGATTCACTAAAAGAGATTAAAACGAAGCTTCACAATCAAAAGCTGCCATACTTTGATGTCACCTCCAATAGTGGTGATATCAGCGGCATTTCTTTATCAACATTCCATAGTCTGAAAGGGTTAGAGTACAAAGCAGTGATTCTTTCAGATGTCAATAATAGAACAGCTCCTTTGTTGATTGCTCAATTATCAGAATGGGATACTATCCAAAAGAATCAGTATTTCCAGAATGAAAGGTCCCTTCTTTATGTTGCTATTACCAGAGCTATAAGTAAGCTTATAATTACAGGGACAGGAATAAAATCAGAGTTTATCCCTTTATGAGGTTAATAATTTGCAAATTATTGTTACCGATAATAATTAGCATTCCCCACGCACCAGAATAATGTCTTTTCCCTTTGAAGGTCAATGTTGTGAAGCATCCAATCATAGGCCTTTGCTTCATATATCTCATCCAACACAAACCCCACAGAGACCTTCACCTTTAACTTCTTACTGTATTTAAACCCTGTTCCTTTGACATAAATATAAGGCACACTCCCTTCTATCCCATTGATTTTCTGCCGTCTGTCCATTCCGGATACGTGTACTACATAAACATTCTTGATCCTTTTCCCATACTTCATAATCCCTCGTAAAATACCACCGGCAGTGATCCCACTACCAGTCGGGATTACCAAATTATCAAGGCTATTAGGTAGATTCTTAACCTGATCAGCGATACAATCAACAACGATTGGATTCTTTTCGACATCAATCCCAAATTTGATGATATAGAAATTCTTACCCGTTCCGGCTTCTTGTAATTTTTTCAACCTGCTGGTGATCGCGTTATCGAACCCTTGGTTGATTATTGACTCTGCAACTCCATCATTCTGACGGATATGATTGATAAAAGTGTTTTCAGTCAATGTCTTTGGACTAATGTTGCCATATCCAACGAAACAACCGAGGTTGTATGCTCTAGCCACCCGGCTAATGATCATGCCTTGAGGTGAGTCCTTCTGACAGGTAGTAGCAACCTTACCATGATAATCCGTTTGAATCAGGACAAGGTTGGAGTGGATTAGGCTTATGGCCTGGCGTACCTTCCCCCCATTGAGTTTCTCGTTTGGGAATGGCATGAAAAGATCATCACGTTTGTATAAAACCCCGTTGTATTCTTCAACTGGTGTCAGTTCGGAGGCTTTTCTTAGGAGTTCATCCATAAATTGTAAATTTCGAGAAAGTAAAATTAGGCAATATTGCGAACTCAGGTTTCATTAGACAAAAAGATTTGTTCAAAACACAAATCTCACATATTCAGAGGAATATTAATAATTGTCCCTTCTCAGAATCTTAGAACCTTACTCAACTTTTCAAAATTTTTTCACTCTTTTTATTGGAAATTTGAAAAATGCAAGATATTCTTGCCAATAAATAGTAATAAGCACAATTGCTTTATATTTGTTAATTATTCATCTGCATTTAATTCAAATGATATGAAACCTCTTATTTTAGACTACGCCATTAATCGGATTGGGGAATTTAAAGTAATATACACTTATGATTCTAAACAATCATTAAACACGGTTTGTATTAATAATGTGCAGACACCGTTTATTAATATTGATACAGGTGAAGTTTCACTATTGACAAAAACGAAGGTCAGACAGGAAAGTGATGATGATAACTTATCTTCCGAATTGTTGACCAAGACAAGGGTAGACCGAGAAAAGGATGATGATCCATGTACACTCCTTGAACTTCAGACAAAAACATTTACACAAAGGGAGCGAGATGACGAAGATCCTTCTTATCTCCAATAAATCTGATCTCACGACAGATTTCATCGTCAAGAAACTTACTGAAACCTGCATTAGTTTTTACCGGTTTAATACTGAAGAGCTAGGTGTTTCATTATCACTTTCAATTGATTTTGAAAAAGAGAAGTATCTTCTTTTCGATAAAATCTTAAAAGTTGAATTTGATTTAGCAGAATTTTCCAGTGTTTATTACAGGAGACCAGAAATTCCGAAGATTGAAGAACCAGATTTAAGTTCTGGGGAACAAGAATTTTTAAGAGGTGAATTATTATACTCTTTGGAAGGAATTTACAAACTTCTTCGTAAGGCATACTGGGTAAGTCCGTTGTATTCGATTAGAGAAGCCGAGAATAAAGTATATCAAATTGAATTAGCGAAAAGTCTTGGATTTATTATACCACCAAGTCTAATTACTACAATTCCAGAAAAGGCTGTGTATTTCTTTGAAAAACACAATCAACATTGTGTTATTAAACCAATAAAATCGGGGTTAATCGAAGATACCAATGAACCCAAGGTGATTTTTACTTCTAAACTAAAGGATTTTTATCAAAATTCCAGTAGAATTGAGTCTTGCCCAACATATTTTCAAAAAGAAATTGAAAAAAAAGCAGATGTCAGAGTTACTGTAGTTGGTGATTCTATCTTCCCTGCATTAATTCATTCTCAAGAAATTGTTGAATCACAAACTGACTGGCGAAGAAGTGAAATACCCTTGAAGTATTCGAAAATCGATCTACCGGAAGATATAAAAACCAAATGTATTCAACTTTTGCAATCATTAAACCTCAGATTTGGAGCAATTGACTTTATATTGGATGTAGATGGAAGATTTATATTCTTAGAAATCAATCCTAATGGACAATGGGGATGGATTGAAAAGCAATTAGAATACGATATTTCAGGTGCAATTGTAAAACTATTAGTAAATGAAAACTTTTGAAACAATAAGGGAATTTTTCTGGCCATTACTGGAAAAAGATGAGGGTCCTAAATCACCTGTGTCAAGATGTACTGTTGATGTTGAATCAGAAAAATTGGATATGGTTTTGGAATTAATGTTTAAGATGCAAGAAACTGAGGAAGACCGAAGAAAAACAGTTGAATCAAAATCATCATTATTTATTGGAACTATAAGTGTAGCAACCACAGTTGTGATTGGTGTAACCTCTGTCTTGATAAAAGAAAGTGATTACAAATTTTCATTAGGGATAATGGTTTTCCTATTATTCGTATTGACTATCTATATGACAAGAACAGTCTGGTTTTCAATAAAAGCACTTGAACGAAGAAATTATCTTTGTTTGTCGAAAAAAGACATCCTTCTAACTGAAAAAGGGGATGAATTTACAAAGAAAATTATTTCAACGATCGCATATTCAACGGAAGTGAACTCAAATACAACTAATAGTAAGTTAGATAGTATGACAATGGCTCAGGAATACTTTAAAAGGGCTATTGTTGTTGTTGCATTGTATGCTTTCATTCTTATATTCTTCTATTTTTCAAAATCGGAGATTGATTTAGATTCGTTTGTTAAATCTTTAATTCAAGATCTAAATGAAATAAATTTAAGTTGCTGGAATATTGTAATCTTATACACACTAGCAATTGTTTCGATAGTTTTCAGTGTTAGAGCCAACTTTCACAAAAATAAAATTTCTAAATAATAGAATTCAGCTCTTTAATAATTCGCCTTCCACAAGCACCAGAACAGCTTCTTTTCCCTCTGCAGGTTAAGGTTGGTCATCATCTAATCAAAGGTTTCTCCTTTATATCTCTTCCAGGTCCAGCCCTATATTGAATTTATCCTTTTCCTTCCTAAATAATGGATTGCCGGTTAATTTGAGCAAACAACATAAAACACTGTTTAACAAATTATATTTCAATTCGTTAACCTTTTCAGATTCTGGGAACCTTAAACCGTTATGGGAAGAATTTTACTTTTCTTGATCCTTTCTTTGATCCAATTTTTTTTCCTGAAAGCGCAGCCTCATCTTTGTTTCGAAATTGTAACACGCTGATTATGAAAGATAAGGAAGTGATTACACTGAAAGGTAAAATTTTCATTTACTATTCAAACAAGGGCTTGGTATTTCGATATCCAACAGGTATTGATCCCAAACTCCAGAATACCCAAGAAAACCAGAATATCATTCAAAGCCTGGTCAAGAAACAAAGGGACATTATATATCGGTACCGGTTGGAGCAGGGCACGAATCCACCAAGGGAATATTTCAAAGCGAAAATGCGGGATGAGATCCTTTCCAACCACGCTTCGCTCCAAGATTACTACAAAGAATTTTACACTTTCAAAACCACTGAAGTAAAACACGGTAATTTGAAACCCCAATCCTTAACTGATTACATCAATCTTCGTGGATCTTTGACAGGATTTGAGAAAGCCATGAAAAAACAACTCCAATTGCCTGATGTTACAGAGGATACGGTGAACCGGTTCAAAACATACCTGATTAACAAACGAGGCATGAATAACAACTCGGTCAAGAAACGGCTAAAATCGTTTAAAATCTTCCTGAACTACTGTGAATCGCGGAAGTACATGAAACTGAACTTCGATTATTCCAGAGTGAAGATCAAGACATACGATCCCACCATCGTGACCCTGACCGAAGAAGAATTCCGGAAACTGAAAGCGTGGGAACCGGGAAAGTACCAGCGGGTGAAAGATGTTTTTCTTTTTGGCATAATGACTTCTTTGAGGTACTCCGACCTTATATCAATACGGGAACACCATATTATTAATGGAAACATCGTAAAAAAAAGTGAAAAAACCGATATTCAACAGATAATCCCACTGACACAGTTATCCAGAGAGATATTGGAACGTTATGATTACAACCTGCAATTGTACACGACACAATCCTATAATCGGTTGTTGAAGAAAATGGGTCAGGAATCTGGAATCTTCGATATTGATGTGGTTTTGGTTGAACAACGAGGAAATCAGAAATTGGAAATCCGGAAGAAAAAATGGGAATGTTTGGAGAGCCATACTGCTCGTCGTACCTTCATAACCCGAGCCATTACGAAAGGGATTCCTTTGAATATTATCATGGGGATCACCGGTCATACCCGGATTGAGACCCTAACCAGGTATATGGATAAGTACACGCCTACCAATGGGTATCGGGAGTTGTTGGAGGAATAAATGAAGCAATGTTCTATTCAGGATGAAAAGAATATCATCGTAGTGATCACTGAAGTGCTTTGAAGGATTTACAAATGGTCATCAAGAATATTTTTAGCTCGTTTTCCTCAACTTTTGCAGAAAAGTGTTTATTTGCTTCTGTCAAGTTATTTTCGTCTACTATTTTTTGTATCTCCAATGGAATCTCATTTTGTTGTTTGTCGAAAAAACTCACTTCGAATTGTTCATTGATATAATTAACATCAAGCTCAAATAGATTTTGCTTATAGGTCCAGAAATTCAGGTAAAAACATGGTTCATCCGACTCCCCGCTGACCGGATAATAAGTCAATGAGTCAAAAGGCTCAGGATTAAAATTATCTTTCTGCAAGTCAATACACATAGCCAAAGTGAATAATTCAGAATGTTCACCGCTTGTTTTTACTCCTTTCAACAAGTAAATTGATGTGTCGCTGTTTTTTCGGATATACCTTGCCCATCCCAGATAATCATCATTGAACAATTCCGGATATAAGATGAATTTTTTTCTCCAAGCAGGAATGCCAGGATCATAATCTGCTGCTATTAATTCGAGTGATTCCAGGTGACTGGGATCAAATTGCTTGTCATCAAGAACACTCTTTAAAAATTCCCTTTTATCTTTTCGCCCTTCATCACCTTGTAATAACCTTTTCCAACTTATATCTCTCCCTTTATCAATCAAAAAGCTGCGATTGGATTGGGCATTCAACAAATAATCTCCTTTACTTAAAACTGCACGATGTAACCTGTGATTCTCTTTCCCCTTCTGTTTTAAGCCTTCATCTTCGAAGAGACTAAAAACCAACTTGATATATCTCTCAAAGAGGGTCCGGTATTTTTCATCTTCTGCTTCATTCCAATCACAATTCTTTTTATTATCATCATAATACTGCTCAATACCCGAAAATGCAAGTGCGAAAGTTAATTGTCCTTTAAAATATTTATGTTTTTCATATTCGTAAATACTATCCGACCATTTTTTATTTTTTCCTAACAAACAAACCTTAATTCTTTCTTCTTTGATTTGAGATGGATTAAATCCAGTAATAGACACACCAGATTGCAGAAATTTGAAAATGTCATTACTAAATGGAAGCATTTTATCAATTGTACCTATTGCACTGATAAATTCAGTGTCGTTATTATATGGGACCGTGTTTTCAGACAGATTTGAAATTACCCTCATCCAATCTGTATAACCATCAGTCTTCCCATTCCATTTTACTAAAAATGAGTAGTAGGCGAAAAACTGAATTCTTTCGAGGTAGGCTGAATCCGTAAAATCTTTATTGATAATCTTTTTAAAAGCGTTGATTTCATCATAATAACAAAAATTAACGAGGTACTGGTAATAATCATGATCCCCGCTGATTAAATCAAGAGTTTTGATAAGTGTAAAACCAAAGTTCTCATCTAAATCGGCGAAAAGGGTAAAGGGCAGAGAAGCTTGATTATCTATAAGGCCTTTTACTTCATTTTTATTTAAGGCCACATGATTTATTGCCAACGTACTGATAAAATTCATCAGCAAACTATCAATTTCAAATTCGTACAAAATCTCACCGCTTTCATGTTCTCTTCTCTCCTTTTTTATTTTAAATTTCCAAAATAGATCAGCCCAGTGAGTATCTATCTTATGAGAGAAATAAGATTTTGTATCTACTTCCTTCTTTTTCTGTTCAGGTCCATAGTACAAATCATATTTGACCAAATTAAAAACATCTTTATCAAGAGCCTTCTCAAATTTTGCTTTAAAAGTTTCGAACCTGGTCAAAGGGATGCCACGCGAATTCATCTTTATATACAAATCATCAGTTAATCCGTGATGTTTTAACGGAAGAAAACGGAATGTGATTACAGGACATTCACTATCTGTCAATTTTGAATAAAAGCCTCTTGATCCGCTAAACCTGTCGTTTATGGCATCTAGCATACAGAGCATGGATTGAATGGTAGGATCATTGTCCCATGAAAGATGATACCAGTTACGATCTCTGATGGTTTTAGACAAAGCATTTGATTGATCCGGATCGGGGATAAGCAGCATATTTAAATCTATCCCATTAATTAAGAAAGCATTGCAAAAATCTGTTGCAGATTGCCTTGTCTTGTACCTGAATCTTGAAAAATCATTTATCAACAGTTCGTTTTTAAACTCTGGATAATGATCATCTTTAATAGACAAATACCAATGAAGAAGGAATAGTGTAGTCAACCGCTGCTGCCCGTCAAGCGGTATTAAATTTCCATTGGAGTCTACATCCCCATAAACGAAGTCCAAATCTCTGAAAGGTGTTCCTTCTTCCAAATAGTCATATAACTTGTTTAAAAAACTAACCCGTAATTCTAATGCTGATTTTCTGCCCTGGGCGTAATCCCGCTGAATTATGGGGACTTCTATACTGTACCCTTTGTCAGTAAAGAGTTGATAGAAACTAAGTTGTTCACTTATGACTTTATTCTCCTTCATCATTCAGTACCTTTTGTATTTCCGAAAAGTAATCCGATGCATCATTTTTTGTCCAGAACATTATTTTCCCCATTCTCCGGCTATACGCTTTTAAAAAGACATTCCGGGTGCAGAATGGTATGAAAACCCCTTTCTTTTCCCTGTCGATGATGTGTTTCCTTTTAACAGGGAAAAAGGCATTTTTGTACATGCGGTTTGTAGTTTCATCCAATAAGGTAAGGTTTGATAAACCGTCTGGCTCATCAACCTCACCATCTTCTTCAAAATATTTGCTTAATTTGTTGTACAAGTCAATAAAGATATCATTATCAGGATCTTGGTCCTTAATTATTGCCAACAATTTATAACAGTAGCCTTTTTCTTCTTCATTCAAGGATTGGATGGAGTCATTTATCTCTTGTTCATTATCTCCATCCCATTTCAATCCTGTAAAGTATTCCAGCAAAGTTATAACCCAATTTTCACGGTCCTTCCCATTTATATCTTTGCTTGTTTGTGAGCGGATATGTTCGATATCCCGGTTTTGGTTATGATAATAATGGAATGGAAAACGAATAGCTGATTTTTGATTACCAATGATTGAAAGAATATTGAAAAGAAGTAAAGTTCTTCTTATCTCCTGTTTATGTTCGTGGAAATTTAACTCTTCAAGATCAGTCCGAATAGTTTTTTTTGCCTTTTTCTTTAGAAAAGGTATAAATTCTGTCTTGGTCAATCCGACAGCGGATTTTTTTAGTGTTTGTATGCTATTTTCAAAAGTATTCCCGGTAGCAATTAAATAACCGATCAAGTGAAATAATTCCCTGTCAAGATACCAATCTTCAAATGTTAAAAAGAATTCATTGATGTCGCGCCAGATTTTTTCAATTGCCCTTGGATTGCTTTTATCTTGTTCAAAATCCTCAAGAAATTTGTAAAAAGTGAAATAATTTTCATCATCTTCTTTTTTATCCTTCATCAAATCAAAAATGTATTCAATCTTGGTTTCGTACTTTTCTGATAGGGTGCTTATAAAATACCAAAAATACGGTTGTTGCAACCGTTGTTCAATTTTATCCCACTGTGAAGCAATATTTATCTGCTTCACAGTGCGGCTTTCAGAATCAGTGCTGTTGTCCGATTTGCTTAAAAATAGTGCTTTGATCAGCTCGGCATTTGTAAGTGGTATTTTCCCGATATTGAGGCGTGTAAATATGTCTATTGCAAATTTTTCGGAAATATTCTCATCACTCACGTTATACCAGATGACCTTTACATTCTTACCCGATTCATCATCGTTCAGCAGGGTTATCAGGAAGTTTATTTTAGCATTGCCGTCTTTACCTTGAAACCATTTCTCTATGGTTTCAAGAGCCGAGCAAAAATGGTAATAGTCAATATTGTCTTCTTTTCTACCTGGATCAATTTTCTTTAAAAAATCGTCACTATCGGTGCGGGTCTCGTAACGGATGCTAAAATTATTTTTACCCAGGAAAGATAAGCCTTCTTTTAAGTAGTAAAGAATCAGATAGATGGTCGTTAATCGCTGTTGACCATCTATTACTTCCCACTCATTTCCCTTTTTTGATACCACCACAGGTTGTAAACAGTAGAATGTTTCTTTATTTTTTGATTCGGTTTCTTTTCTAAAATTCCAAATATCGTCTAAAAGATTTTTTACCTGAGTATTTTTCCAACGATACCCTCTTTGATAGGATGGTATGTAGAACTTCTCTCCGAGAAGTTTTGTAATTGGCGTCAATGCTAATTTTTCGTCATTCATATCAATCTTATTTTACCCGTTAATAGATTCTGCACGTATCCTGCTTCACCATAAAATATTTCTCCAATTTCGTTTTCAATGTTTCAAACTTAAACTCAATGTCTGAAGGAAATTGAGCAATTTGAATTGCATCCTTCATAATAGATGGAGTTAGAATGTGAACCGACCTATGAAAAGTCCATTTTGACAATTTGTTTAAACTCGGTTAATCCATTCATAAATTTGAATTCCATTAAGATTACATGCTTGTAAAACAATCTTCCCACAAGTAATCGAATCTTCTAAAGCATCATGATGTTGGAATTCTATATCCAAATACGAAGCTAAGTTAGCCAAATTATATCCTCCTTCAAGACCTTCCCATGTTTTTCGAGCTACCTTAACAGAATCCAACCATTTTACTTCGAAAGGCTCCAGTCCATATCTCTCAAAGACTTTCCTAAATGCAACCCGATCAAATGGTGAGTGATGAACTACAATGTTATTTTCGAACATTTGTCGGAGAATAGGGTAGACCTTGGGGAAGGTCGGCTTCCTTTTTACCATCTTTGGAGTAATCCCATGGATTTCAATGAATCTCCAGTGGAAGTAGTCCTTAGGATCGATGTAAGATTTCCATGTATCGACCAACACTCCATCCTCAAACACACCAACCCCAATCTGACAGATTGTTGATTGATCTGGGTTAGCGGTTTCTATGTCCAGAGAGTAAAATTTCATTTCTTCTTATATTGTTTCATTGCGTTCTCATGACGTTCCTGTACCTCTTTGATCAAACTCTTTGGCGAAATGACGGTTACATTTTCAGCATAAGACAGAATTTCCGTTACTAAATCAGGGGTGATCAATAGAAATAGTCTGATCCTCAATTCTTCTTCATTGTCAATGAGAATCGACTGTGATTCGTGCAAGGGATAGCTTTTTACATAATTACCCTGAAAGGGTTCAAAAGAAAGAATAATCTCCTGAGGCTTATGATCCGAAAGATTAATGACTCCGAAACAATATTTGAAATCATCATTGGCGTTGAACTTTTCAAGTGGAGAAAAATGTTTCTTGGTAATATCAAAATCAACGATACGATCCAGTCCAAAGGTCTTGACCTTATCCGATCCAACTTCTTTTGCTAGTAAATACCATCTCCCTTTTGATTCTTTTAATCCATAGGGTTCTACTAAACGTTTTGTGGGTTCATCGAACTCAAACTTTTGATGACTCAGGTCAATGACAAACCTGTTCCTTACAGCATGTAGTAATCCATAGAAGTGATGTGTTCCTTGGGGTTTCCGTTTTTCAAAGTAAATATACTGTGTCAGATCTTCTGACATTTTCAAGGTTGAGATGAAATCAAAAGCCTCCATCAACCGGTTATTCAAATCGGGATTCTCATCTTCCACTATAAAATAGACCTTTCGTGAACGATCAAACTGTATATCCACATTGTAGAGCGACCGGATCTCATTTATGTCACGTTGGAATGTCCGTTGTGAAATATTGAGATCAAATTCATGAAGTTCTGACTGGTCTTTAAGATAATAAGCTATTTCTTCAAACGTCGCTTCCTTGCTGGTTCGGAGTTTACTTATGATTTTTTGATGCCGTAACAGGGTTTCGTGTTTTGACATATCCTATACTTTGGATGTTGTAAATTCGATCTGTGTGTTATTTACCATTTTCAATTGACTCTCATACAAAAATCGATAATTTCTTTGAGATCATTGGGTTTTCAGCCACCAATTTTTTCAGTTTGTACTCACAGCTTTAAATCCTATCGGGGTTCTACTTTTCCTTTGTTGAAAATCCTTCTCATCCTGGTTGTAGATTGCCGTGAGTGTCATAGGTGAATCGAAAATTGATTTGAATCCTAATTTTCGGGAAAGCAATTGAGCCTTCTCTGTTGTTAACTCTTTAAACTCATAGTTGGCAATTAGTCTGCCTTTCCTTAAAAGAGCGTTGTCAATCTTTGAAAGATCTGTATTGAATGAACAGATCACCTGAATGTTTAAGCAATCCGAAAGTAACCCATCGGAAATATTCAGTAAAGCCGTGACTGGTGAATGTCCATCTTTTTCCCTGTCCACCACGATGTTTTCTGCATCTTCTATCGCTAATATCGAATTCGGGTTATCGATCAAAATTGAGATCAAATCAGGGTTGGTTATTGTACTTGCCATATTTGGAGGCAAGAATATCACATCTTTTTTAAGTGTGGATATCAGATAGCGAATATAAGAAGTCTTTCCAGTACCGGGCTTACCATGCAATAGAACCAAACCTTTATCATTTTTCTTTGAAAGTCTTTTAATGATGGTTTGGTGGATCTCCTTGAAATCATCGTTGTAGTTATCTTCAATGCAAAGTTTTGGCTTCAAAATTTGCATTGACTTAGCTTCAATGCCATACTTGGTGTTTACTAAAAGAGAAATTTCCGGCTTACGTCTTGCTTTTCGTTCTTTAAAATTCTTTATCTCATTGATAACAGCTTCTACTTTTGAAATATCAGTTTTACGAAACAAAAATCTTACTATTGATTGATTAGTATCAAAATCCACGAGTAAGTCCTCATCCAAAATATAAAAGATGTCATCATATTCAGCCTTTTTACTGCTTTTGTAATATATCTTGTTAAAATAAAAGTCTTTGATCACGCCCTTATATTTTTCAGCGAACCACCTGTTTGCTTTTTTGCAATCAATATTTGTCTCGTTGATGAAATTTGGAATTGAGTTGAAGTGGGCAATAAACAGATTGAACTCATTCAGATAAGAACGCTTTCTTTCAGAAAACACTTCTCCTAGATTCATCTTAGAAGTTGTTTTTTCCAGTTCGACAGGGTTTCTCTGTAAATGGTTTGGGTTGATTGATTTTGACTCCATACTGATAAATTATTTTTCTTTCGGGATCAAAAGTAGAAAGAGTGGACGCCAATCTATGTCGTTGAAAAAATTTTGAGGATGAATTAGGGATGATATGAAACAGTCGTAAAATTCCATTCTCCCCGAGAATGGAACTCTCTCCTGATAATCAACTCCATACACAATTTTAGATCAAAGATCCATCAAGAAGTTGGTCATTTCAGTTTGTTCAATTTACTTTGTTCGTTGATATTCAATAAAATATGAAATTCAACAAATACTAATTGAAAGCACTTTAGCTTTCTCAGAAACGAAATATTGTCCTGTAGTACTATAGATAAACCCATCATGTTTTAGTTTCAATGAAAAAACAATGTAATCGCTTTCCTTAAGTTTTGACATACCATTAGTGTTTCAGCTTAATGAATAGTTGAACTGCATGTAAAAAGGATAGCAATATTAAGATGTAACAATGCAGGAAATCTGCAACATAAGGGCATTTCTGGCGTGACACACATTCTGACCGGCGTGATACCGGGAGTTTATTTCAGTTCCTCCCGCAATTCCATCAGCAACCTGCCGAGCATATTCTCACCTTCAAGTGTATTGTTTATCATCACTGCACCCCAGAATCTGTGCCTGGCCCCTTTTCGTGCCGATACGTCCTCAAAGATTGTATGATCGCCTGATCGCAGGAGTCGTTCACGCAGGTTCGGGTGCTGGCTAAACTTAAGCCTTAGGCACAATCTCATGTTTCCAAGGTCCTCCTCCGACATGGGTGCAACAACCATTGCCTCCCTGTGACTCTTTGCAACCATCTTCGCGGCCATCGGGCTTTTCTTAATCCTTATCAATTCTCGGATCTCCTTATCGTTAAACCTGAGTGCCTGGAAAAGTGCTTCGCTTGTTAACCAGGTTTCTCCCTCATAGTTTATGGGTGCTGCGTACATGTTTCCCATCCATCCGTAGGGCTCGTTAACTGCTGTAAATCTGATGTATGCCATAAGTGAGAGTTTATTAATCGAAAAGAAAATATGATAAATAGGAGAATAAGGAAAATACTGATTCAGCTTACAAATAATCGTGTTGCAGGTAGTTTTCAAAAACAAATGTAAAAGATTCATCTGAGAGAAAAAAACTGAAGGTGCGTATTTTCCGCAGGATTAGTTATCTTTATGTATTGAAGATGTCATCCGCCAAAAATAGAGCGTATGTATTCAATAGATGTTTTCGAAGCCATAATGAACGATACCACAAGGCAGAGGGATGCCTTGCTGAAACTGTTTGCAGACAACCGCAACAGGATATTTACCCGCCTGCAGATCATAGAGGAGATGGGTAAGCTTACCTATCGGAACATTCTTACGCCCGACAGTGTAGATGGCGACAATCCTTTTCTTAACCAAAGCGATGCCCGAAAAGTGCCTACAATACTCAGGGACAGGCTGGCCGACCTTATCGGGGCAGGTGTGATTGAAATGAAGAAATCAGGGAGGGAGGCCGTCTACCAGTTATTCAGCGCATTAATGTTCTTCTCAAGGAAATGAAGGCCAAGTACAATCTGAAGATTAAGAATTTCAGTTCGCACAGCATGCGTAAATGTTTTGGCAGAGAGATTATAAACAGGTCTGGGGAGAATGCTGAAATGGCATTAACCAAACTTAGTCAATTATTCAATCATTCAAACCCGGCAATAACACGAAGGTATTTGGGCATTGCCAAGGAAGAACTGTTTCAAAAAGCATAAATGGGAGTGTCTGGAATCGCATACTGCTCGCCGTACCTTCATAACCCGAGCCATTACAAAAGGCATCCCTTTGAATATTATCATGGGGATCACAGGTCATACCAGGATTGAGACTCTGACCAGGTATATGGATAAGTATACTCCTACGAATGGGTACAGGGAGTTGTTGGAGGAGTAATAACTCAATTGGGATAAATTTTCCATCTATTTTTTCGAATCTTCTATTACTGGGAAAATGTTTTTAAATTTGAAGTAAAAAAAAACCATATGTCCCTGATCGTAATAGATATAAAAGACATTAAAAGTTTAGAAGATATTGAAAAGTTCTTCATTCTTCTTTATAAGGCTGGTGTGCTTTTCCACCCAGAGATGTCTTTTCATGATTTTATTCACACAGATGAAAATAGAAATACTATTGGTCCTTCTTTCTCCGAAGAGGAAAGTGAGCGACTTGACCAACTAATGAAAAAATGCAAGGATTTAGTTGATGAGTTAGAAACAGATATCTGGGAGATTTGTAAACGAGCAGACGAAAAAGTTCTTGGGAAACTTCCTTTAAAGAAAAAATAAAAACCCATCAGTTATCGACAACAGTACCTTCCTGGCTACTTCTGGGCGGTATTCCCATCTTTAGTATTCCATTCCACGAGTGAATGGAACTTCTCTATGAAAATCAACACATTACACCATTACAGATCAAGTAACCATCAAGAACCCGGTCAACTTACCTTTTCTCATTTAACCTAATGGTTGATTACCAATGATTTATAAAATGTCATGATGGTGAAGGTGAAAACCATAAGATTTCACCGAAATCGAAATCATAACCCATCAGAAACCGAGCGTCTGTTTCAGTCAAAGCCATACCTTGTTTAAGGACATTTATATTTTTAAAAATTACAAAAACTTCCCGTAATAGTTGAAGGCAAATTCGATTCGGTCCACGTTCCCACGCGAACCGGCGATGACTTTAAACTTGAAACTTCTATTGAGTTCTCCGGAAGAATTCTGACCGATCTTCATTCGATTCAGGTTCTTCCGCCAGAGTTGAATGGTGATCTTAGCCCAGGCTTCGGCTATTTGATGTTCGGAAAGTTTATTTTGAGATGTTTGCATTGAGCAAAGAAAGTCTCAATGCAACGGAAGATAAAGGACACAAAAAAAGCCAGTCCCTGACTGGCCTGGTTATTTTCTACCTTTTGAAAAGTATTGTTACTGAATCACTAACTTTTTCGTCTCAATTCCCATCTTAGTCTGAATTTTTAGCAAATAAATGCCCTTCATCAGCATGCTCACATCCATCTCGATTTGGTTTTGATTTCTGAACTTATTATGTATTATCAATTCTCCTGTAATAGTGAAAATACTAATTATGGTTTCCTCTGGTAATTTTCTCTTATCCGAAATTGTTATTTTATTATTTGCCGGATTAGGATAAATGTTGAAGTTGGACTGTGGTGATAGAATTTCTTCAATAAAATTGGTCCCTCCATTAATAGTTTTTAAAATGGTTCCACCTTCACCCACTGCATAACCTATATTGGCATTGGTAAAGTAAACTGAATATAAATAGTTAGTTGTTCCGCTTGATAGATCACTCCAGGTTATGCCGCCATCCGTGGTTTTTATAATTGCCCCACCATATGGTTCATTTCCATTAATAAAATCACCACCCATTGCATAACCCATATTGGCATCAGTAAAGTAAACTGAATGTAACCAATGACTTATTCCGCTCGATAAAGATGTCCAGGTTGTGCCTCCATTAATAGTTTTTAAAATGGTTCCATACATACCCACCGCATAACCATTATTGGCATCGGTAAAGTAAATTGAATATAACGGATTAGTCGTTCCACTTGATAAAGGAATCCAGGTTGTGCCTCCATTGAAGGTTTTTAGGATAGTTCCACCTTGACCCACTGCATAACCATTATTGGCATCGGTAAAGAAAACTGAATTTAAACTATTATTTGTTCCACTTGATAATTCAACCCAGGTTGTGCCTCCATCTGTTGTTTGTAAGATGATTCCATGAAGGTAAGAATCCCAACCCACAACATAGCCTGTATTGGCATCGGTAAAATAAACTGATGATAATATGTAAGGTGCTCCGCTCAATAAAGTACTCCATGATGTTCCACCATCTATAGTTTTCAGGATACAGTCTCCTACAGCATACCCTGTATTTATATCGGTAAAGTAAAGTGAAAGTAACGTATGATTTGTTCCGCTCGATGAAGCAACCCAGGTTGTGCCTCCATTAATAGTTTTCAAGATGATTCCACCACCACAACTCCCACTTGAACAACCCACTGCATAACCTGTATTGGCATTAGGAAAGTAAACTGAATATAAATCATAAAATGTTCTACTCGAGAAAGTAGTCCAAGATACACCTCCATTTGTGGTTTTTAATAGGGTTCCCCAATCACCCACCACATAGCCTGTATTGGAATCGGTAAAGTAAACTGAATATAAACTTCCTGATTTTACATTTGATAAAGTAGTCCATGTTGTGCCCCCATTTGTGGTTTTTAAGATACATCCACAATATTGATCACCCCCAACTGCATAACCTGTATTAGTATCGGTAAAGTAAATTGAATATAACGAATTAGTCGTTCCACTTGATAAAGGAGTCCAGGTTGTGCCTCCATTGATGGTTTTTAATATGATTCCACCACTACCCACCACATAACCTGTAATTGCATCAGTAAAGAAAACAGAAGTTAAAAAGGCAGATGTTCCGCTCGATAAAGCACTCCAGGATGTGCCTCCATTTATCGTTATTAAGATAGTTTGCCCCCCCACAGCATAACCTATATTGGCATCGGTAAAGAAAACTGACCATAACATCGCTGGTGTGCCGCTCGATAAAGCACTCCAGGATGTGCCTCCATTTATAGTTTTCAGGAGAGTTCCACCATAATTATAATCCCCCCCCCACTGCATAACCTATATTGGCATCGGTAAAGTAAATGGAATGTAATTCACTTGTAGTTCCGCTAGATAAAAGAAGCCAAGTCGAACCCCCATTAATCGTTTTCAAGATGGTTCCACCTTTACCCACCACATAACCAGTATTGGCATTTGTAAAGTAAACTGAATATAAATCTTGAGTTGTACCACTTGATAATGCGATCCACGATGTACCTCCATTGGTGGTTTTTAAGATGGTTCCAACATCCCCCACTGTAAAACCAGTATTGTCATCGAGAAAATGTACTGACATCAAAGAATTACCTTGAGGTAAGGGGTTTTGCCATGTCCACTGTGAAAAGGCAAATACTGAAATAAACGATAAACAAATTAAAAAGGAAATTTTTTTCATTTTATTAAAGTCTTAAATTTTACTACTACTCTATTGGCTTTTCGGAATCTGCCACCATTTTCACTCACCGTGCGGAATTAGTCCTTTAATAAAAAGTGCACTCTGGTCTCAACTTTTTGCTCGCTGGCATAAGTCTATGCCTGATGCCAGCATGGTCTTTAGCATTTTGAGGTATTCCACAATTCACTGAAATGGCCAGTTGATAAATATTATTTTTGTAATGGTTGAGTTTATTAAACAATATTAATTTTCAATTTCTTTGTTCATCTTCGCCTCAAAGTATTCAACCATTGATTCTATTGATGCCCAGGAACCTGCACATGTTATATCATAAAAATATTTTTTTGCTTTTTGTGTTTTCTCGTTATCATTAGTTAAACTTAAAAGCCTGATTGCGCAACCACCTCCACATAAATATCTGATTGCACACCTTTTACATTCTTCGATATTATCAACATTGAGAATAGTGTTGTATTTTTCGTAAAATTTCTTGCACTTATTTTGAGATAAGGGATTAGGATCTTTCAAAATATTACCCATACAAAAGTCAGGTTGTCCAACAAAGTAAATGCAGGGATATACATCTCCATCATGCGTTACGGCAATAGTATTACCTAATATAATACCACAATCAAATTTCACAAACTCTCCAGTTAACACTCTATTTACTAATACATTACTTGGGCAAATACTACTAAGAGAGAATTCGTTATTTTTAATTACTTTCGAAAGTTCAGAATAATAAACTTTGCTATCTGGATATTTTTCTGAATCTAAAATTGTTCCTTCCGAATCGACTGGAATTAATGTAGGAAATGCACATGCAGATGGTTCTAAATGTTTATGATGCTTAGAGATATCATCAAGTGATTCAACATTTTCTGAAGTAACTGTTGAACGTATCTCAAAATAAATTTTATGCTTTTTTAGTATCTTAACATTTTTTACAATTATGTCATAGGAAGGACTCCCATTTCTGAATGGTCTCATTTTATTATGAAGATTGCAATACCCGTCAATATCCACTAAAACTGAAATGTTGTATTTTGATGCAAAATCAATAAAATCTGTTGGAAGAAATGTAAGATTTGTAGTTATATTATGTTTGAAATTAATTTTAATAGGTGGATGCAATTCTTCTTCAATGTAAACAACAGCTTGTTTTATTAATTTCCAATTGAGAAGAGGCTCACCACCAAAGTAGATAAAATTAATTGTACCGTTTTGCAACATCGAATCAACGGCATAATCAATCGTTTTTATCATAACATCAAAAGACATTGAGGTTGAATTTAAATAGCTTTCATTGTCACCTAAACAATATGTGCAACCTAGATTGCATTTTTGAGTAACCAACAAATATAAACCTAACTCGCTCTTACCTTTATCATTGAAATTTTGATGAGTAAATGGAATAGGTTCTTCTATATTTTCATCAATGAGTAACCTATACTCCTTTAATAATGTCAGCAACTTTTCATTTCTTATAGTTGCTGGATTTTCGATAGCCCTATTAACTAAGTCAATTCCTTGATAAAAGATCAATGGTCGTGGAAATCGGCCATTCATCAGTACAAGTTTATTTGGGTACTCAAATTTTATTAAGTCCGAAACTGTCTTTAACATAGGCGTAAGGATTTAAAAGCTATGTCTACCAATTCCCATTGGTAGACATAGCTTTAAGCTTAAAACAATAAGTTAAAACAGCATATTACATTGATTACAACTCGTGCAACCTGTGCATGCACCCGGGCAGCAAACTTCACAATCTACCCCTTCATTTGTTAGGATAGGGAGATTACCAATGGGTGCAAATGCCGAAAACTCATCATCTGAGTAATGAATTGCTTCGATGTTTAGAAAGTTTTCTTTCATAAGACCGGTTTTAGTTAATACTTAGTTGATAGTAATGTATTTGCTAATAAGTATTTTATAATTAATATTCCCTAACTCACTAACAAGATTAACCGATAATCGCATATTCATCGTGAAATGTAAAAATATGCAATAGTCTGCATCTAAATAATTATTTTGAATGATAATTCTTACAAACAACCTCAATCATCCCATTCTTGATCTGAGGATTGTAATTCAAAAACCTATTCAAATATATGAAATTTATCAATAACCAAATTTTCTAAAGGAATTATTTCTCGAATGTGGCTTGAATGGATAACAGAGAATGGAAATTCTTATGACTTTTCCCATCTGGAAGGATCATATTCCAAATCAAGACAATCCTGGAGTTTGAAAGAATACATCACCCCATAATCATTATCAAACACCGGTCCCAGCAATTCATAACTCACGGAATTGATACTAAAGCCTGTAATGGCTTTCATAGCAAGAGGTTCGCATTTCAGATAATCGTGCAGTATTCGGGCAATGATATCGGTACCAATCTGCTTCATTTTTGAGGTAAGATGCAATTCACCGGAAAAATCATCGATCTGATTTAGGGGTCCGATGACCAGGAAACCTCCATTGATCGAATCCAAGATGTTATCCAGGTTTGAAGCCTCAAAATTACCGGAAAGGCTGGTTAAGATCTGGGCAGGATATTCGAATGCAAAAGTTCCATTCTTCCAAGGAATGGAACTCCCCCGTGATAATCAATACATTACAATCTTCTGGATCAAATATCAGTCCAAAACCCGATCAACCAAACCAATCCCATAACACATAAGACTTGATTATCAACAAGTTGTAAAATTCCATTAGTCGTTAAGGTGAAAATCGGGTAACTTCCACAGGGAATCGGTGTAATTCGCACCTTTTAATATGACTTTTCATTTCCATCGAAACACAATACCTATGTATGAATATGGATTAGGACAAGATAAAATTTTCAATTTTAGGATCCATCGTCGGGGAAAAAAGAAAATAGAAATAATGCTTCCAATAGCCCTCGGGATTCAGTTCTATACATTATTGCCACAGCTTCTCCTTCGTGTTTTCCCGGCTTTTAAGGGCTTTCTCCATTCCGGGAGAAAACGCAACCAAAGATTGGTAACGAGGGTAAACCTCAATATGATGACGTGGGACCATATCCATGAACATCTGCTCGAGTTCAGTATCGCTCATCTGTCCAAGCTCCTCAGGTGTTTTGTCTGAGGCCAGGAACGATCGGATATACTTTTTTACACTGTTGCGGGGAAGCCCTGTCCTCTCCCCGATGGATTGTTCATTACACCTTCGGTGTAATATAAAGACTGATAATGTTTCTTACTTTGCTCATAACGATTAGTTTGTTTGACATTTAGGATTAGTTTATAAGTCAACATAATCAAAAATGCCTTGCCGTTGAGCAAGAAAAATATCCTTCTTAAGGGGTGGTCAATTTGCTCCAGCAGAAGCCGATCATTTTCGTCGGCGGGAGGTGGTTAATTTGAATCGGCGGGGACTGGTCAATTAGACTGGTTTATCCAATATCCAAGCCACAGGAATACCAGCATTATGAGGAATACACCCAAAAAAATATAGAAATTCGCCCCATTCAAGTAGAATAAAAAAATCAACGGGAATAAGAATAATAACAATTTCACCAGTTTTGAAGCTAACCCGTATAAACCATCCAATTGATCACTTAAAGCATCTAAATTCATTTCATGTCTTTCCTCGTTAAATTATCTGGAACATAGGTCGTTATTTTAAATTTTTTGAAATCTTACAAACGAGGAATTATTCAAATTGTCAATCGTCATGAAGGCAACGCACAGAAAACGCATTTACTCTGGATGATGGATATAATGACACACCCGGATTATAATCGTTCATGCCATGTGCCCAGGCTGTGAATGGCCCATTTGCAGTTGATGACCAAAAGAAAGTTGCAAAATCATGAAAATCCCACTGCCGGTTAAAATGTTTTACTCCACTCAGCAATGCATTAAATCCTGAAGAACCTGAATACTTTAAATACGAACCGGCATAGCCATTGTTTGTCCAATTGGTAAAAAGTGTGTCCCATTCTGCTTCAGTAGGAATATGCCATCCCGGAGGGCAAAGACCTTTTAATCCTGGTGTATCATCGTATTGCATGATTTCATCCCACTGGTAGTAAATAGAACCAAGTTGGCAGTTCGTAGCTAAATCGTTATTACAATATTTCTCCGGAATACAATTATCACTCTGGTGCAATGATGATATGAGCATTGTTCCGTAATTCAGATTTGCAGCCATCCAACACTGGGAACCAATTTGAACAGTCGGATATTCTTTGTTATCGCGGAGATCAATCAGATTATTTCCACATGTGAATGCAGGAGCAGATTGTATAATGATAGTTTTTGTCTTGCTTGCACTGCATAGAGAAACGTTGGTGTATGAATAGGTGATTGTCTTTGTTCCAATACCTGCAATAGATGGAGTAAAGACTCCTGTTCCTGAATTAACCCCCATCCCTGAATATGTGCCTCCTAATGGGATTCCTCCCTTGAGTACAATAGGTTGTGCATTCAATATTGTAACAGTATCAAAACAAGATGTGAATGTGACAACTGGGGGATTTGCTATGATCATGGATATGGTATTACTGGATGCAGGATTATTCAAAGTACAAACTTCACTGGATGTCAGTATACAGGACACCAGATCGCCATTTGCTGGAACATACGTGTATAACGGTTGGCCTGTACCAACGGGTACTGCATTCCTGTACCATTGGTAGGATGGAGTACCTCCATTAGCGGGGTTTGCTGTAAAAGTAACTGAAGACCCTGCACCACATATCGGGTTTGCAGAAACTGATATCGAAACATTAACCAGCAGATTCGGATTGACTGTAACCGTCTTATTGGATGAGGTTGCTGAACAACCATCAGTATTGGTTATGGTGACAGCGTAATTACCAGAAGATAATACTGTGATGCTTTGTGTTGTTGCTCCATTGCTCCATGAGTAAGAATTTGCACTACTTGAAGTAAGAATTACTGAGTCGTTTTGACAAAAAATTGTTGATCCGCTTGCCGTAATAGTTGGTACAATTGAAGAAATTATATGAATTGAATCAGAAATACTGCGCCACAAACCATCATGTTGTGCTTGTAGAGTAAATGAATTATACCCTGACCAACATGTAGATGGGAATATTAAAACTGAATCATTAATTATTTGAATATTTAGTTGCGAAGGAGAATAACCTACTTGAAAATTCATATCATTATGAATAGAATCTGGATCACTAAAAAAGTATGATAAAGCAACTTTTAAGGTATCGTGTTCATTTACAGTGAGCATCGAAACATTATTAACAATCGGTGCTTGCTTCTTCATTATTACCAATGCTTCTTTTGTTGCTGTTCCATTATTGAAGTTGATAAAATTGTAGTTGAGTTTTTGGACTGTTGAATCATATCCTGCAACTGTTCCATTCGGGTCAAATGGAATTTTTGTGAATGAAGTACCATTGTAAATTCTCATCAAATAAATGCTATCACTTGATAAATTTTCAATTTGGTCAAGTACAGCTGCAAAACGGATTCCTGACCAATTTGAATTGAGATGCCTTATTTCAAATTTCCTGCTCTTTGGAATTAAACCCATCCATGAATAGCTATCATCATATTGTTTGATGGAAATGATGCTTTGTCTTGCGCTGTCCATTATAGTAACGTTTTTGCGATATTGAATTTTGCCGTGTGCAGGGAAATCAACAATACTGCTATCGGTAAGTGAGGAATATGAGTGTGGAAATAAATGTGAAGAAATATTTATTGTTGCTGCAGAATCAATGGTAACCAATGAATCTGAATAACCGAACTTCAAAAATTTGAATGAGTTTTGACCTCGTAAAACAGGGATCGTGTCAATAGAAGCATTAATCTGTTTAATAAACTGATTGTTTACATAGATTTTCGCGCCAATACTCATGGTATTAGCTGTTATTACAACATTATAGGTATTTTGGTTCATCAAACTATTGGGCCAATAGTATACTACCTTGGTAAGCCTAACGGTATCCTGCATTCCAATGAACCGAACTAGTATAACATTATTTCCTGTATCTAATTGGGATGTAAATTGATTGTTGATTAAACTTAAAGAAACGAAAATACTGTCCTGATTGAATGGACTATTTATTTCATAACTTACAACATTTTGACCAGTTGCTTCAATATTTATCGTGCTATTTGCTGTGATTTGATTTTGATTAACAAGTTTTAATGAAGGATATTGTATTTTGTTTATTGGCATGTTTGAAGATAATGTTGCAATATTGAATGAATGTGAATTAATAATACTTGAGTCAATCGAAAATATCACAGTTTCTTTTCCTGTTGCTTCGATTTTCAAGCTGTCATTGATTGAAAAGTTTCCGAGTTGTGAGAAATTTAGATTTCCATTCTCATCAGTCGCTCCAATCAAATTGTATATACTATCGGTTGCAGTTTTAAAATAAATTTTTGCGTTGGGTAAAATAGAAGCAGAGGTAAAAGACGAAAATATAAAAATATCATCTCGAACGCAACTTGAAACTGCCGGATAACCCCTCAAAAAATCATTAATCTTATCAATATTTGTGTTAAATAGACTTGTACATTCCCCATCGTTTGATAAAATATTATTTTTATAAATTTGAGAGTGTAATACATTTAAACCAAATGGATTATTAAATGGATTATAAATAAATTCCGTGGTATTTTGATAAAGTTGAATATACGGTTGGCCGAGATAAGGCTTTTCACTTTCAACTAATAAAACTGCTCCATCTGTTAAGAATATTTTACTATAAAATCCAGTGAGGTTTAGGCATTGGATACCTGAAGGTATTGATACTGCACCACCGTTTAAATAATTAATAACACTACTGAACGGTTTTAAATCCTCTCTTGCAGGGGAGTATTGCTGAAAATGTATAGGTAGGCATTCTATTAAAGCTCCTTTATGTGGAACATCAAGAAACACGACTTTTTTAATAAGACTAGCCGAATACCAATTAGACGTTTGAAGATTAAATGATTCTCCAGAAATAGACTGTGTTAAGTTCGAGACGATTGAATTATTAGAACCTAATAACGCCCGGGTCTCTAAACCACCTTTTGAATGACATATTATGTCAATTTCATTGGCTCCGCCAAATTGTCTTTGACATATTGAGGTAATTGAATCTAAAGCAATTCCTAAATTGTACGCATTGCTTTTAATATAATTTGTGTTGCCTTGTGCAATATACCATGTATTACAATCCAATTGGTAGGTAATAAAAGATGCAATTGAAAATGGAAGATCAGAATTACGCAACCAAGAAGTTGTAGCATTATTATCTAATGTTTTAAAATCTTGTTCCATATTATTAAATATCCCAGCAATACCAACTAAAATTCGATTACTGTTAACATTAGAAGAATTTAATCTGCCAATTTTTGTCAAATCTATATAGCCAGTTTCATAATATCCTGTTCCATAATAAGAAATTTGAAACATAAATTGACCGGGAGTGACATTCATTAAATTAGGATAATTTATTATATAATATGGCGTTTGATTGCCTGATTGTTGAGCTTGACTAATATTATCAGAAGAACTTATTGCCCATCCAAAAGGACATGTCTGAGATCTAAAATTATCACGAACAAAGACGATGTTGACAGAAGATGTATTTGATAAATATTTTAAAGGAATTTTAATTTGACGTCCACTTGTATTATAATAAACCACATTTTTTGTCCACCATTGGCTTTCAATAATAGTTGTTTTTCCATAAGAATCCAGAGGTGTTGACCCTCCACTTGAACTTACAACTGAATATGAAATTTGTTGTGGCTCGGTTGGGTAAGGATAGAAACTTACAGGAAGTGTCCATGAATGTGTGCCACTATTGCTATTAAAAAATGATGAAAAAATTGTGCTGGTTGATATTGGATTATATGCTTTAAATCTCCATTGAGTACCATCACTAGTTATGCAGTTAGCACTAACAATAACCGATGCTTCATTTGCTCTCTGCCACGGTTGGACAGTTGCTGAATTGACGGCTATGGTGGTCGTTGAAGCAGAAGTTATAAAGGTCAAATCATTTCCGTATGTTGTACCATAAGAATTGACTGCCTTCACCCTGAAATGATATAGAGTGTTTATAGTCAAACCAGATATATTGGCAATCACCGAAGTATTTGTAGTGCCTGTAACGGTGTTTGGTGTCCCTGGCACTGTACTACCATAACCTGATGTCAAGCCATATTCAAAAGTTACTGTTGTAGAATAATTGTTCGCATTAACAGTCCCGTTTAGTGTAGCACTTGTTGATGCTATATTTGTGGCTGGATTAGTTGTTGCAATTGGTAGTGATCCACCCCCTGTAGTTGTAAAGGTCAAATCACTTCCGTAAGTTGTACCATAAGAATTAACTGCCTTCACCCTGAAATGATATAGAGTATTTGTGGTTAATCCAGATATGTTTGCACTGACCGAAGTATTTGAATTTCCGGTAACGGTGTTTGGTATCCCAGACATTGTACTACCATAACCTGATGTTAAGCCATATTCAAAAGTTACTGTGGCTGAAGAATTATTGGCATTAACAGTCCCATTTAGTATAGCACTTGTTGATGTTATATTTGTGGCTGGATTAGTTGTTGCAGTTGGTGCAGATGGTCCAGAGTTATTGCTTAGAACAAATTGTTTTGTATAATCATTACCAGTGGCAGTGTAATTATAAACAGCAGGTGTCGATGTGTTGTAGTTTGGATGGGTGCAAGTAATATTTCCAGACCAACCTACCGGTAGTTTATATTGATAAAAATCACTACTGCTGTATGTTGACCCAATTGAACCTAAAGTAATATGTGCTCCATTAATATTTCCCAAGAAAGCGCAATTACCGGCATTATCGCAAACTCTTCCTCCAATGTTATAATAGCTTTGAGGACTTGCAATAGATAAATATGCTCCACTCAGCCAACCTGTATATTGGCTACAATTCATTGTAAGATGAACTTCGTACCAGATAACTCCACTAATGTTTGAAGTATTACCTGTTAATGCAACAATTGAATTTTGCCCAAAACATGAATTCACCCCTCCTATGGTTACCCATTGTGTTGTACTCCCAGCGGTAGGACGAATATTTAAATAGGGGGAAGCTGTCACAGTAGCATAGCTGTTAGATTCATTAATTCGAGCATAAAATTCACCACAGGCCATATATCCATATGCAATACTTCCTATTGTGGTGGTGGTTGGCAAGCATACTTTTACCCAATTATAAAAATACGTGTCATTACTATTTGTTACTAATGATGCTGCACCTATTTTTGATGTGACATAAAGTAGATCTAGGACAGAGCTACCATAACTAGCAGATTGACGAATATTTAGATTAGCTCCACCTGCACCTTGCCCATCATAATAAACTTGAGGGAATTGACTTACCTGTGTCCAGCCATTAATACAAAGCATTGTAATTACAGAAAGAAAGAAGAAATGTTTTTTCATTTCCGTGATTGTTTAAATCATAATATAAGTATTTGCGGGCTTTGTGATTAACAGTATGTTATGACAATGAAAAATGTTAAGCAACTTTAAGCTATTTCGTGGTGTCGATGCTTTTCTTTTGCTTTTGTAAAGGACAGTAAATACGACTTGTCTAATTTTTTTATGTTATTCAATTCTTAACAGTTAGTGTAAAGAGTCGCTTATAGTTACCTCGTTGAACGGTCGATTTTGCCCCCTCGTCCGATTTAAATTGATTATCCCCCAATCGACATATTTTTGATTATCTTTCTGTTACAGTGGCAAACCAGAGCGATGGAAGTTTTACAAAGTCATTCTATTTTTTTGCCTTTTCTGCTTCAAAAAGCACCTTATATAAATAATCCTTTGCTATTTTTTTCATTACAACAATTTCAGTACTTGAATATCCATGGAAAGCAGTTAATCTTGCACTAACAAGTTTTGATCTTGCTAACATTTTATTAGTTTTAGTATCATAAATTTCAACGTTTCCTTCTGCTTTTAACTTTCCAGGGCTTAGTATCACACATTTTATTGTAAAATCAGAATTTTCTTGGTTCGTAACAATGTTCTTTTTTAATTTTAACAATTTATCAATTATCGGTTGTTCAATTCCTTCTGATGTGGGTTCAACATAAATTTTTTGTGCTGAAACAATCTGTACAAGAATAATTAAGAAAGTGAAAATTAAGAGTTTCTTCATTTTTTCCTCCTTTTTTATTAAATAAGTAGAAATATATCTATTAGTTCTTAAATATTTTCCCAACCACAATATTATTCTCATTTTTTACTTTAATAAAATAAGCTCCCATTTGAAGGTCACTAATTTCAATTAGTGTCTTATAACCTGTGATTGGCATTTCTCTCAATATCTGCCCATTGATATTTATAATGGAAAGAGAACCATTCCTTAATTGCATAGATGTCTCAACATTAAATTTACCATTAGTTGGGTTTGGGTAAATTTTTAGAGATCCTGATGAAATAGAATTTTCCTCAATACCTGATAATGAGGTTCCGGTTTTTAATATTGTTCCATTAGCTCCTATGATATAGCCAATATTTGGATCAGGAAAACAAACAGATCCTAACCACTGTGATGACGGGTCAGTTTGAAGTGTCCAGTTGAATCCTCCATTTGACGTTTTAAGGATTGTGCCCTCATCACCAACAATATAACCAGTATTGGGGTCGGAAAAAAATACTGAATTTAAATTGTTCGTCGTTCCCGATATTTGAGATACCCAGTTTATTCCGCCATTTGTGGTTTTAACAATACTTCCAGAACTCCCAACGAGATAGCCAATATTTGCGTTTATGAAGAATAAAGAATGAAACCCAGAAGTATTCAGATTTTTCCAGGTCTCCCCTCCATCTGTAGTTTTGCACAAAGTTGAACCAACAGCATATCCAATCTGTGGTTCCGGAAAATAAACTGACATTAAATAATTTGTTGTTCCCGAATTTTTACAGGACCAATTTACTCCACCATCAATAGTTTTAAGTATTGCTCCATTTTCGCCAACTGCAAAGCCAGTGTTTTCATCTATGAAGAATACAGAATTTAACCAGTAATAAATGCCCGATTTCTGAGCCAGCCAATTTATTCCTCCATCTTTTGTCTTCAGGATGGTACCATTTTCACCAACAGCATAACCAATATTTTCATCTAAAAAATAGACTGATGCTAAGGTATAAGGTATTATCCCTGGACTTAGAGCTTTCCAAGTCACACCACAATTAGTGGTTTTAACTATAGTTGCAGATACACCAACAGCATAACCAGTATTGGCTGTTGGGAAAAAAACCCCATTCAATTCCATGGAGGTTCCGGAAGTCTTGTTTATCCATTCTTGTGCGCTTAGAGCATTACAAATTACCACCCCAAGTAATAATAAATATACTTTTTTCATTTACCCTCCTTTTTATATGTATAAATATTGGAAAAAAACATCCTTGCTATTATTTAACAACAGTAGGGACTGTGTTAATTATTTTTTTGAAAGCCAATTGTGCAACTTCATAAAAAGGAGGGGCTACCATTCCTTTAGTTTTCCCGTATTCCACAACGGCATGACTTGATGATTGCCACAATATCTTTCCATTGCTGGTATTTAACAGTGAATAACGAAATGTAAGAGAAGTATAGGCCTTCATGCCACTAAGTTTATCACTTGATTTAATATCAGTAACACTACCTTGTAATATTGCATCAATATTGAATAAAGATTTTAATTTCTTCAGAAATACCAAATCCGGTATGCCTGAAGATTCAAAATTTTGCAAAAAGTTAGCTAACTCTGGTTGTAATTTTTCTTTATTAATAAGCTCCTTAGATTGAGCTATATCTATCAGAGTAATTGAATTATTTTTTTGCGAGAATACTTCTTTTACCTTATTATCAAATTCAACTGATTCACTTGGATTCAAAGCGGAATTTCTCATAGAGAAAATAGCAACTGATTTGATAACAGTGGTTTGAAACGTAGGATCGTAAGATACTATTATTTTAGCACGCCTAGTTGCACATGCAGAAAGGAGAATGCCGGCAATGATTGTAAAATAAAAAAGTTTTGTTTTCATTTTTCTAAGATTTAAATTATTCGAGGATTTTGTTATACTTCAATTTTTTAACATACTTTAAAGAGTTATTACTATACCTAATAATCAATAACTTAAATAAACAAATTAATATTTTTAAGCAGCTAATATATCAATAATCCGGTAACTTTTTATAATTAATTTAACAATGACCGATGTTAAAGTTATGTATTTCAATCAGTTTATAACAGATTTTATTTTTTCAAAGTTAGCTCTCGACAAGAGTTGCGAAAAATACAAAAGTCTCTATAAGGAGTGCTTGAATATCGGCAGGTTAGCTGCATAAATTTTTAACGGAGTATTGAACTAACATGTCATTGTTAATCATTATTTAATTTTTACGGAGTATTGATAAATATTATTGAATCACGATCTTGCTTATATAAGTTCTTTCTTCTGAGTTTATCAGTACAAAATAAATTCCCTTTGGCTTATTGCTCAAATCAATTTCAGTCATCTTCATTAGGATTTCTTGATCATAAATTTCTTGTCCCAGATAATTGAAAATTTCAATTTTATAATCTGTTTTCCCTATATCCTGACCTCTCATCTCAAGAGTAAATATTCCATCAGTCGGATTCGGATAAATCTTAATATTACTTGAAATAATATCTTCAATAGCATTCGGGCATCCAGTGGTTGTGGATATTGCTTTGCAGCCATAATTGTCTGTGATTTCAACCTGATAAAATCCACTACCTGTACAAGTGTAAAACTGTGTTGTAGCTCCTGGTATAGGGGTCCCGTTTAAATACCATTGATACGCTGTCCCTGGGCTTGACATAAATATAGTGCCATTTACAGTTATTGTTGGCACAGGCGGAATAGAAAGAACAGTTACTGCTAATGTTTGTGTAGTAGAAATTCCGCAAGAATTCGTTCCATAAACGGTGATATTACCGGATACGGCGTTCATTGGAAAGTTCACTGTGATGGTATTATTAGTGGCAACTCCTTGGATGGCCGCAGGGGCTGGAACTGTCCAAGTATATTGAGTAGAATTTCCGCTTGTACTATAACTTTGAGTTGTGCCCGGACAAACACTCGAACTGCCTGTAATATTATTGCAGAATGGAATTCCTGTAACTGTAACAGCATAACATGCCTGTGTCCCAGGACCGCAATCATTTATAGGCGTACAACAGACGTTACCCGAATTGCTGCCCACAGTAACAGTAATTGAACTATTTGAACTTGAACCTGACCATCCGGGGGGTAATGTCCAATTATATGATGTTGCGTACTGTGATGAACAAAAATAAGTTTGTGAACTACCCTGACATGTAGGACTTGGTCCGGTTATATTAGCTGGACCGGGCAATGTACCGGATCCTGCTTGCGTTATTGTGTATGTAGCTATAAGTGCATTTGTACATGTTATATAAACATAAATATATCCTGTCCTCGTTGCACAATCGGTATTAGCATCAATATTAAAATCTAATTCACCACCATTATATGATATTGTAATCCATGAATCACTTGCAGACACATAATAACCGCAGGTGCCGCCGGATGCATATACGTTAAAGTAACCTGAATTAGAAGATGATGAATAACTCCCTGATGTTGGGTTTATGTACCAACCGGTACATGTATTATAATCACCATCTTGTGTCACTTGGAAACTAGTTACCCAATTATTATTACTTGCATCATAAATATCAATAATCCCTGTTCGTGAAGAACAGGTATAATTTGCATCAACATCGTAATAGTAACCACCATTATAATATGTTATACTACTCTGGGGTATCCATGCAACACTGCTAGTTGCAGACATATTGCAGGTTCCTGATGCAAAAACCTGGAAGTAACCTGAATTGGCAGGCCATGAAAAATTAGCTGATGCCGGTACTGTATACCAATTAGTACATCCTCCACCTCCATTCGATCCCATGTAAACTAAAGTTGCACAAGTGGAATTTGTTGTACAATTATATTGATTGGTCTTTACTCGTACAACTCCGGTAAAATTTGCCGTCCATATTATTTTACTCTGGTTTCCACAATAATCATCATTAAAAGCTAAACACGCTAGTGTGGAATTATCATATAGGCTTAGCTGTGTATCCCATGTAGCACTTCCGCCATCTGTAGAACAATATGACCATTCATATGAATAGCCATACGTTACATAATACAAACCATATTCACCGGCATACTGACAAGTAGTTGCTGTTTGCCAATAATTTGTTGGCGTCATTATCCCTAAAGGATATTGTGTTCCGCTTGATGTACATGGACATTGGCTATAAGCACTTCCCATCATTGCAACTACTAAGTAGATACTTATTGAAAGTAAAAAAATTTTCATGGCTCTATCCTTTAAGTTTTTAATAATTTTTATTCCTTTAAATTGTACGTCGAAACTCATGAAAAAATTATTTATCAGGCATTTCGAGAGGTTTCTATAAAGCATAACGCAATGCTAGTGATTACTTTTGGGTATTCCAAAGTCAAAGACTTTATTGTTTGAATAACGGTCAGGTGCAGAACTGGCATAGACAAAACAGTATTCACCTGGTTTTAACGGTGTTTTGAATGTAACTGAATAAATTCCCGGAGATACTTCGTTATATTCAAAAGGAAGTTTGACTTTTTCAGGAATACCTGACGAGCCACCACTATATCCGCCTCCAGAACTTACAATACCCGTCTGGAAAGATCGGCTTTTTTTACTTTCATTTAATTTCACTAACGCAAATTCATTTGGTGATGTAGCAGTTGCAAACCACCAATTGCTCATCATAGGATTTGCATTTTCCTCAAAATAAAAATAAAAAGTTGGGGTTCTTTCATAAATTTGCAACTTACTTTCTCCTCCAGAAATATTTGATTTACTACCGCCGCCTCCAATACCATAATAGCTAGCTGCATGAGTTTCTTGGCTACCGACAACTGTAGGATCAACTCTTCTTAACTGTTTTTCAGGATCATTTGGATTATAATAATAAATACCCGGTGCGTGCATTGTATTTGGATTATTGGCATCTTTCTGCGTCAATTCAACAGATTTGTGTTCTGAATTGACTTTCATCATTTCATTTATTACATCTGCTGCAACAGAGTTGTTGCCTAATTTAATTAAGGCATCTGTACTAACATCAAACTTAGTAATACTGGAATGAATTTTACTGATTATCACTGAGGGTTGTAATCCTATTTTTGTTAATTGAATTATAGTTTCATTTGTAAGGATGTCTTCATTGTTCTGAGCATTAGCGAAAAATAAAAGAGACAAAAACAAAAATGTTAAAGTTGTTGTTTTCATATAAATTAATTTAGGTGCACCTACTCGTTTGGCTTTTCGGTTTCGCCCCGTTTTTTAATGGTTTCTGGTCTCCACTATTTCTTTCAAATATAATTAACTGACAAAAAAAGCCAAAAAGACTACTCTCATCTGTAATCCTATTCCTGGAATTTCTTTAGTCAAGTTAAGCTTCCATCAGAATTAATTTCATTTTCAATAATTCCTTCCTGAATTTTTAACCATCCCAAAAGAATTAACATAAAAGCTATTAAAGAAATTAGTGCATTAATTGTTCCTCCTGCAAAAGGCAGTATTCCTATCAAACTTCCAATAATCATCAACCCCATCGCAATAAGCAGATTACTTATGCCAGCTGCTCCCTTTGTACCAAGTGTTGTTGACTTCTGTAATTGCAACAATCCTACCAATTGAATAATAAAAGCAATCAAATAAAGAATTCCAGCAATAATACCGCCTAATAATGGAATGATATGAATAATAAGAGCTACAATTCCTAAGATTGCTGAATTTTTTAACATGCTTAATCCTTTTTGACCTGGTTCATCTAAAAACGAGTTGAGTTGACCGAGCCCTATAAAGAATAAGACGAAACCAATAATTGCAGTTATTGTAGAAGTCCATCCACTACCAATATTGTTGTATGTGGTCAACATATTTCCAACAAGAATTAATGTGACTGAACTAATAGCTTTTTGTTTCATACTTATTTTTTATTATATACCTACACATCCGACTTTTTGGCTTCACATCATTTGTTTTCTGGTTACTAAGCCCCATTTGTAAAACACACTCTAACGCAAGCTTTTGTTGTCTTTTGAACTATGGGATTTGCATTAGAGTGCATATATGTAATGGCATTATTTGCCATATAGACTACCAGAGCTTTATTGGTTTTTGCTTTCAACTATCACTTCCATTCTTCTTAAGATCCTTTGAATCGAAAGAAGTGTTAAAATTGTACCCAACAGCGCGATTGCAATAAACCCTCCGCCAACTGCATATACAGATTTACTCCGTAATTCACTTTTCTTTTCCTTATCAGCCATAAATTTCATTTCGGCTTCTGCAGCTCTCATGGTCGAGTCTGCCAATATTGCTACAACCTGGGCCATGTATTCATCATTTATCCGGCCAATCTCTGTATTACGTTTCTCATTCTTCTGGTTATAGACGGAATAAAATTTCCTCAATGCTTTGGTGGGGTCAATTCCACGTAATTGCGGAAGTAGCTTATTGAATTGATCGGTTGCATCTTTCTGAACTTCGAAATTACTATTGAAGGAAGAATAGAAACCTTCAATCAATGCTGATAAGAAAGAGGATCGGGCACTATCCGAGATCTGGCCACATGTACGACCTGCAAATGGTATAAAATCAAAACCCGCCTTTGGGTTATTCAGAACAAAACTGATAAGATGCTGGGCTGCTTCAGATGAATTCGCAAACGTCTTTAAATTCTTTGCCACCATAGTCAGTGCCGAATCAAGGACATGAAGATCGGTAAAACGTTCATTGATATTATTAAAAATGAAGTTCAGAACTTCTGTACTATTCTTCGAAGGAACCTGTTTTAAAACTTTTATATAAGAATCAAGCGCTGACTTTTTTGCAGTATAATTTTTTGCTTTGATTTTTCTGTAAGAACGTTCAAGCCTTTGTTCAACATCCTCACCATGTGAAATCCATGTCCTGTAATTGGGATCGGAAGGATGCATTTGCCATGCCAGTTCTCCCTTAGGATAATTCCAATACCCAGGCTTCCATTCATCGGTTGGAATAATTCTTTTTAATTCTGATAATGTAAGATCATATGCTGGTTTTCCAGGATCGTATGCTACTTCAATTTGTGGCCTATCAACGGTAGGCGGTGGAGATTGTACAGAAGGCTGTATCACTGGCTTTTCATCATTTATTTTAAGGTCAGCCAGTGTTACCTTTTCGACTGGCGGGTAAGCTGCTTTTGTCGGATAGGCGGATGATTTCACTTTTTCTTTACCAGGGGGAATGATTGACCAAACCAACAATACAATTCCAATAATTGCAGCAATAGTGATGATTCCGATTAATAAATGCCAAAAGGCAGTTGATACGCGGAAAACAAATTTATCTTCTACACGCGTAAAGTAGGATGTTTGCTTTGAATCTTTCATAAGATGATTTTATTGATTAAATGATGAGATATTTACTGATGACCATTATATAATGACTGAAATCTATTTTGATGGCAAGAGTTGGCTTCCATTGCAAACAGTACAGACATTCCTGATTTCTTCACCAAAATTTCCTCTGCCACTACAGTAACGGCAAACTAAATTTGTTTTCCCGGATCCGTTACATTTATCGCAATCTGATGAGTAATTACCATTACAATAAGTACAAGTAACTTTTCCGGTTCCATCACATGCATAACATGTTAATAATCCTCCGCCCGAACACTTCTGACAAGTAATGTTCCCTTTTCCTGAACATTGAATACATGTAAAAGTTCCCCGACCAACTCCTCTACAGTAAGAACAAATAGCAGTATAGGTAAGAAACCCACCTGCCATACTCGTTGTTATTTTTCCAGTTCCATTACATTTTGGACAATAGTAAACAGTGCCATTTCCATTGCATTTAGAACATCGTGTTGTCTTGTTTCCATAACAATTATCACACTGATAGGTTCCTATTCCTCGACAATTATTACAATTCATTTTCCCTTCGGTACAATGCCTACAGAAGAGTTTTCCCTTGCCTTCACAATATTCGCAGTTGGCAATCCCATTTCCATTGCAATGAGTACATTTTACATAGTCTATGATATACCCTTTACCGTTGCAATTTGTACATGCCGTCTTCGTTGACTGGGCTTCACCGAAGATGTTATAAGTAGTCCAGACTCCTGATGGAAAACCGTTCACATAGAACTTCTCGCTAGCTAATTTTCCATTTTCAAACCATGCAGTTTGTTTTCCATCTAAAATTCCGCGAGAATAGTTTTCATCATATTCCAACTGATGATTCGGATACCATTTTCTAATGCGTCCGTTAGGTAGACCATCTAAATAATGACCGTCAAAACGTAGTTTAGTTTTATCAAACCTCACTCCATCAAAGTCAATGGCTTCTCCAGTGTAAGGTGATCCATTCCAGTAAAGCATTTCGCCTTGTTTCGGAGATGGATTAAACTTTTGCACATTTTCAGTTTGAGCTTGGAGGATTTTACAAAAACAAGAGAAGAATAGAAAGAAAATCAAAAATTTTCTCATTTTGTTTTAGCTTTAAATGTTAATATGATTGAGAATATTTTTATGTATTTGAGTAAAAAATAGATATGATACGTTCCAAATTCAAAAATTAAAATCGATAAATCTTCTATATTTTATCAGCAACGATATTAGTTTAGTCACTATCGTTCACCATTGTTTTGATAATAATAGGTTCAAAAACTAAATCAAAGATAAAGAAATTATCATAATCCTAACAAAAGTGAATATTATTTTTGGAGATCAAAAGGAAAGGATGCCTGGAACGAATTAATTTAGGACTTTTCCCATCTGGAAGAATTAAATTCCAAATCAAGACCATCCTGAAGCTTGAATGAATACATCACTTAAAAAACCGGAGTTCTTGACCACCCTCTGCCGATTTTCGTTGACCACAATATCTTCTTAACTATCAACAAAGTGAGACGGTCAGATTGCTCCGGCAAAGACTAGGCAAAGCGAGCGTTTTTTCCACCCACCATCATGGTTACAGTTACACACCTTGAAGTCGGGATTATGCCCGACCTGACTATCTGCGTCTGGGCACACTCAATCTTTTAAGCATCTGACCGAAAAACCGACCTTTTTATCATAATAATCATGCAAAATATTTTCTTTCATATTGAAAAACATCCAATAACCAGGATTAGAATCAGCATTTTGCGTAGAAGACCAGAAATACCCATTTTTTGAAAGAGATGCGAAACCCTGGTCCGAACTGCCACCAGGGAGTGCACTAAAGCCGCTACTATTATTAGCACCAGTATTGGGAGAGTACCAATATGCCGTTCCAACATCTTTCATCTTCCCTCCGGCCATTGTAAGACCACCAAGATATTCAACCAATTTGTTCCATTCTGCATCATTGGGCAAATGCCATCCTTGAGGACAAACGTGTAATGCTGTTTCCCAATCGTATAACCGGCCATATATATAGCAATTTGATCCATTATTATCATAACAAAAACTATTCCCAGAATGATAATTCATGTTCGTTTTCAACCAGCATTGTGTTCCGATTTGTACGGTAGGGTAACTTTGTCCATCACGTGGGTCATTAATTGCAGGTATGCCATTGCAAAAATCACCCAATGAATTACTCTTTATGTTGACGTTATCTGTATTTACATTCGGAATTATATGTCCAATAACATTTCTTGCACTTTGCCGTCCGGGTTTATTTTCAGAATTTAAATCCCATCTTTCAGTATAAACATTTGTTGGCCACAATTCACCAAGGAGCTCATCAGTAGTAAATGTATATGTTATTCCAGAACCATTGGTGAATATTACTAATGGATTTTCTTTTAGAATCATATTAGGCATTTGCCATTTTGAAACTCCGCCGCCGGCTATTCCTAAAGATTTTCTTCTAATACCTGGTGCAACAATAAAATTTACTATTCCACTAATAAGATTAGTTGAAAAAAATGTATTTGCCTCCTTATATGACATGGGTGCAACAATAGATGCAAAATAAACCCCACGATCCTGATCATCTAAAAAAAGATGCATTTTAATTGTTTGTTTATCAAAGTCATATTCATCTTGAAAGGCATAACACATACCACTAATTTTAAATATAGTTTTACTATATTTCTCATTTGCTGAAAAATATATATTTCGAGTTTGAACTATCATATTGATAATATGGTCCTTTTCTGAAGCAATCTCGAATTTATTTTTCGATTTTAACTCAGAAAAATAAGTGGATAGCTCTGGTAGTGAGCTGAATTTTATATCTACACAAACGTTTGGATAATAACAAAATAAGTCATTTTCGATACATGCATAGATGGCATCCATTTCCATAGATTTAATTTGATCTAAGCTTACGAATGTCATGTAATATGAAGTAATTGGATTGAATGTAGATAATCCAAAATATTTTGTTAAGGAATCTGGTGAAGCATAACTCGAAAAAAGAAATGTATTACTAGAATACCCTTGATGAAACAACTTACAATAACCTGGTATTTTTATTGAGTTCTTTTGAGAATTTGCATTTGACTCGTTTATTTCTTGAATAGACAGAATTTTATTACATGAAGTACTTTTTCCTGTTTCATAATTTACATTTCCGGTTAATTGAACTTTATATACAATATTGAAGAATTTACCAATTAATGATCTATTCGGTCCACTATTATCCTGATTTAGAAAATTACAACCCAATTCGGGTTCTTTTGGGTTCATAAAGTCGCGACAAAAATTAATTTTTGTCCCGTCTTCTTTACTAAAAATTAATGTATTCTCACCTTCAAAGCCAATGACTATATCATTAAATTTAGCTTTAATTGTCCTTTTAGAAGGAATATTCTGTTGGGCATTGCCATATACAGAACAAAAGCACAGTATTGTAATTATGGAAATAGGGATTAGCTTTTTCATTTTAACGGTTTGAAAGTTCATATTTACAAAAACAAATTAATATGGAAAGAAAAATGTATGGAAAAACCGGAGTTTTTGACCACCCTCTGCTGATTTTCGTTGACCACAATATCTTCTTAACTATCAACAAAGTGAGGTGGTCAGATTGCTCCGGCGAAGACTGGGCAAAGCGAGCGTTTTTTCCACCCTACTTTTGAAATCTTTTCAATTTCAATGTATTGAGGATTAAAAAACAAATGAAATAATGTCTAAATACTTCCTGTCTCATTTTAACTTCCTATTCTGAGTGATATTCACTTTTCTGGATTTCCTAAGACCCAAACCTTTTGTTTCTTATCATAATATTCGACAGGGGAAGAAGGCGTTCCGTTTTCCCATTTACTTTCATTTCTATTATACCATTGAGAACCGCCAGCCAGTTTGAATTTAAAATCAAAGTTTGTCCGTTCCGTTGGGTTTCCAGCAGGGTCGACTTTGGTGACAAATTCATAAAATTTTATTGACATTTCAGGATCCCCCCCGATGAGTCTCGGGAAAAGTAAAATTCCCGAATAGGTATCGTCTGGTAAAATTTCTGTATCTACATCCCCAATTAATTTATAATTTTTCTTATGCACACTTATTATTTGTGAAGGCACACCAATAATATAATTCAATGTGAGAAATCCTTTTTTTCGTTTTTGATTCCAGTTGTTCTCAAAATATGTGATCCAATGAACAAGGCTTTCATCTTTTGCTATAGCACTTTTAGGAAGAAGGACAGTTTTACCGCTTCCATCTGGAATTACAAAATCAACAAGAGTAGGGTCACCAACCTTAGTTACAGCCTTTATAGGATCTTCCCCTTCGACTCTCATAAGCATACGAGCATCCTTCATCTTTAAAATATGACCAGTATTATTGGTGATTTTAACTTTCATTACTGTTAATAAATCTTCTCCAAATCCAAATGTATAACACCATCTTGCCCCTTGATATTCTGGGTAAAATGATCCTACGTTTATACTCCACGCAGACGGTAAATCTGATAGTTGAAAAGTGTACAATTCTGGATGATTGTAAGAAACCCTCATATCCAATGGTTCAATTTCAATTGTCAATCCACTTTTCTCTTGTTTAAGGTCTGAGCCATTGGGTTCCCAATATTTAAATTGGTAAGTTAAAACATCTTTGGCTTTTTGCGAGAAAATGTTGTTGTATGAAAATATAAATAAGACTAATAAATATATCGAATATTTTGTTTTCATAATTCTGATTATTAATGTTAATTAATAGGTTGAATAACGCCAATATTTGATAATAACTTAGGGTGGTCTTATGCTTTCTGTTTTCATGCTTAATCTAGTTACAAATGAAACAACTCAGTTAGGAGTATTCTTTTGTTTTATTGGTTGGCAGTGATTTACTATATATAGAGTGAACGCTTTGATTTCTTCGCCAATGACGCTTTCCGCAATTTATAATCAAAAGGAAAAAGATTTTCAACAAACAAAAAATATAATACTTAATTGGATTTAAAGCTATTAATAAAAACTAAACAAGAACAATCAATAATATCAGTTTTCATTTTACATTTTTTCAAATATTTTGTTCTCTTAATTTACGGTCTATTATTAATGAAGCTCCCCGCCGCAGAGGAGCGGGGTATCTTAGTTGTTTAATTTATTTCTATTCGCCGTAAACGGCGGGGAACTAACCCCAAAAGAGATTAGATGAAAACCTAAATCAAAAAAATAATTATGGTATTAATATGACGTTATGGTAAAATATGAACAAATGCTTTATATAACCTAACTATATTGTGCAAATCACAATTTTACAGAAATCCAGAATTGGAGTCATAATGACCGTAAAAGTAATACCTACCCAAATGGAGTAAAACATTAAAAAACTCAGCAAAATCATTGAAACGCTGTAAATATATAAATAAATTCAATAACAAGAAAATAATGCAAAAATTTTAAGATAATGTAGTGTTTATCGGTTAATAAACTAATAACCAATGAAATAAAAATAATTATTTTCAATAACTATCAATCAGGTTAATAATTTTTATCCACCCTTACAAATGATTTGTTTTTATGTTTAACTCCCCGTAAATTAGCAAACTGAAACCAATACGAAATAAGATGAAAACAGTGAAATTATCAACAGACGAAATCTCTTTATTACGAAACTTGTATTCAGAAGAGCTCGGTCAGGCGGAACTGTATGTTAAGCGGATCAAGGATACGTTGAAAAAACTGGGAAATCCAGCAAAAGAATCAAATGAAATCTCCATAGATATGGAACCCAAGGTTAAAAAGAGGAGAGGACGCAAGTCTAAAAAATCAAAATCTATTGAACCCAAGGTGCCAAAGAAAAGGGGAAGACCCAAGAGGGTAATTGTACCCACAGTCGAAGTTGCTCCAGTAAAGGTCACCAAACCTGTTAAGAAAGAATCGAAAAAGAAGGCTGAACCTATACCTAAAAAGAAGATCGTAGCCAAACCAAAAGTTAAGAAGAGAGCCGTTCAGAAACCCGTTCCCAAAAAGAAATCAGCAAAAAAAGTTGAAGTTGTACCCACAACTATACCCACAAAGGAAGTAAAGAAAGTCGTAAAGAAAAAGGTTACCAAGAAACGCAAAGGGATATCCTTGGTTAACTTAAGAAAACCGTTACCCAAGAAAGAAGTTGTTGCTGAATCAGAACCAGTGGCAGAACAGTCTCCAATTGTTGAACCTATTGATACGACAACGGAGGAGCCAAAGGAATAGATGAACCCTAAAAATCAGAAAAGCCTACCCAGTTTTGGAGGCGGGGAAAATATTAGTCAAGGAAAGGAAAGACAATCAATCTCATTCCCATAGTGATTTTAGATTTTCCTGTTTGATTTCCTGAGCTTTAGCCTTAATTGATTTTTTTAACATCGCTGGACTAACCTTTTGATCCTCCAATGTCATACTGTTGGATGTTTAAGTGACTATCATTTTAGCCACCTCAAAAGCTCGCTTATCAATCATTTTTTGCAATGGTTCATCCATAGTTGGAAAAACCGGAGTTCCTGACCACCCTCTGCCGATTTTTGTTGACCACAATATCTTCTTAACTATCAACAAGGTGAGGTGGTCAGATTGCTCCGGCGAAGACTGGTCAAAGCGAGCGTTTTTTCCAATAAACCAATCAAGATTAGTATTACAGGTTCTTTGTTCTATGATATTGATCATAAACCAGGAGTAGTAAGATACAAAAAACTAAAACCAAAAACTGCATGGGAGATCCATCCCGTGACAGATATCGTTTTTAAATAGTTTCTTCCTTTAAGTCAATATTCCTCTTGGTTCTGTCAAAACGAAGAAATCCGTTCCTTGCGTGTAATAAGTTATTCCCAAGGTTCTAAGAATTCTGAGAACCCAGATAGAATCCTCTTATATCCAAGATCAAAATTATCTGAAATTGTTTGAATCCTTAATCCCAGAGTGAAAATTGGGCAGTTTCTTTCGACATTTGACCTCTTAATTTTTTCTATTCTTCAAAGCTCCTGGAGATATCGGATCTATTATCAATGACTTTCAATGATATAAAGAAGCAGAAATTAATCTCAACATTCTAAAAACTTCCCAATACGGCTCTTATTTTCAGCTTTTTTCATCTCCGCTAAAACTTTTTGTTTTTCTGATAATATAATAGAGAAAAGACGGAAAGACTGGATGGATAATTTATTTGAACTTTATGATTTCCTTGATGATTGTGACACAGAAGCACTCTTATTAAAGATAACCGGATTAACCAATTACCTTAATGACCGATTTGGTCAGGATTCTGATTTTCGGGTTAAAAGTTATCTGAACAATTTGAAAAAGCTATACAAATTGACGAAACACCAATTTGAAAAACAAGGAACTGGAATAGAAACGAAAAATGTAAATCTGAACAATAATAAAATGAACTCGGAAACATCCATAGTTGAAGTATTATCAGAAACTATTGGTAAAAAAGAAGAAGTCGATTCTAAAGCTACAATGGATAAGTATAAAAACATGGATTCCGGTGATATCGATTTTGTACGATCAATTTTACCATATACCAAAAACTACATTCGTGGTTTATGCAGGGCCGGAATTCTTCCGTATGAAAAACCAAGAGGAAAATATATTTTCAATAGGTCAAAAATTGAAGAGTGGAAAAAACAGCATGGAAGTGAATATAAAAAAGAATTGTTGTCTATTGGGAAACGATCCGGGGGGACAAAGAAATTAGTACAGACTTTTTGAAATCTCTTTTATCTGTTCATCACCAATGGAATCAAGATATATTTCTGTCGTTCTGGTATTCGTATGACCCATACTTTCTCCAATAATTGTTGGTGAATAACCTTGTGTTTTAAGAGTCGTTGCGAATGTATGGCGTGAGATTCCGGATGTCAGGATAAATGGAAGCTCCAATTTTTCACCAATATGTTTCAGTTGTCTGTTTAGATTTCTTGTAATATAACCTACTATCTTCCTTTCCATTACATTTTGTTCTTTTTCTGTCATTGATTTTAGTTCATTGAAATAGGGGAAAATATAGTCATCTTCTTTTCTATTCTTGTTTCCCCACTTATCAATTACATCGAGGGACTCAGGGGTGAGGACGACTCGTATCCTAACGCTATGTTCTTTCGTTCTTTGGGTTTTCGTTCGTTCAAAACTTAAGAAGGTCTCCTTCTCAGTTCGGTCAATATTATTTTCCTTCAACTTACATAAATCGATCATGTTAAGTCCATTTGTGAAATATTGAAAAACGAAAATATCTCTACCCCACTCAATTCTTGATTCTCGTGTAAGTTTTAATTTCCTTAAAGAAAGAAGCTGTTGTTTCGAAAGGGACTTCTTTCTGGATATAGTAGACCCAATTGTAAATCCGCCTTGACCAAATGGATATCTGTCTTTACTTACACCGTGCTTTATGATTGTATAATTATATACTGTTCGAAGATCTCTCAAATATGATTCTACTGTTGGCCCTTCGACTTTGGATTTCATCGAATCCCGGTACTTTTCAAGAAAATCAGTAGTCAATTGCGAAAAGGTGATTTTACTTTTAAACTCTTTGAATGAATTTTTTGACGTCACAATATGGTCAGAATATGAAACCGGACGATTTTTTTCAATTAGATATTTCTGGTATTCATCAAACCAATGAAAAACATCATTATCCTTTCGGATCTTATGAAGTTCATTGTAATATGATTCTTCAAACTGATCGAAGGTTAAATTTTCATTTTTCTTTAATACCTTTCTTGCTGTGGTTTCGATCTCTTCGATTGAGTCCCTGACCTCAATTAACTTTTTATCTTTAAGTTTTTTGGAATGAACTTTCTTCCATTCATTCTCTGTCAAATCAAATTTTGTTTTAAGATAATGGCGCTCCCCATTGAGATAAATACATAATTTTACATTGTACTTACCATTTATGTCTTTGTATTTTTTTAACAGGGTGCAATGAGCTGTATTTTCCATAGAAAGTGAAAGTATAAAATTGGACACATAACTGGACACACAAATGTAGTGTATAATCGATTATCTTAAGTCATGAATATTTTTGAACAATTAAAAAAAGTACACATAAGTCTTTTTCTATTAGTATTTACTAAGTATAATCGTACATGATCATCTCTTTTCAATTATAATGGCTTTACTGACTGTTAATCAGAGGGTCACTGGTTCAAGTCCAGTCTGGGGAGCCTCACTGGACAAGGCGACAGAAATGTCGCCTTTTCTTTTATTGTCAAGCGATTCGGTAGTTGCAACTTTCTTTTCTAACAAGTTTTTTAGTGCGATGATTAGCACGAATGAACGAAACCGACGATCTATACGCTTGGGTTAAAATTGCAGGTCTACCAATGCTGGTCTTGTTATACCGGCCGAGGGATAGTCAATCGTATTGGTTTCTGCAGTACCGAACCAACCAATTAATCTCTACCTCGAAACTGTTGGATTAATCATCGATACACCAATTCTTTCTCCTTCTTTGATCACAGTTTCATAACCCTTTAAAGTATTAATCAATAAATCTTCATCGATACGAATTTTGTTTTTTTCAAACAGCAGCACTACCGTGGAACCCCCAAATTTGAAATACCCTTTCTCTTCCCCTTTTTTTACAAAATTCCCTGTATAAGTCTGTACGATGCTTCCTACCATGGTTGCACCTACTTCAGTCATCACAACATCTCCAAACAAGGGGTTTGAAATGATGGTAAATTCCCTTTTGTTCAGGCAGAATATTTCAGTCATTTTGCGCAAAGCAAGGGGGTTAACTGAATAATAATCACCGTCAATCCGGGTGATGGGTGATACACTTCCGCTAATGGGAAAATGGAAACGGTGGTAATCGAAAGGGGCAAGCCGGATGATCACCAGGGTGCCATCAAGGTAATTTTGAGCAAGGCGGGCATTATTCAAAAACGAAAAAATATCGAAGCGGTATCCTTTGATGATAAAATCGCTGTTGCTGATATTGGCATATGCCAGTATTTTTCCATCGGCAGGCGACACTGTAACGGTTGAGTTGGTATCCACCGGTCTGGCATTATTCTTTAGTTTCCGGGTAAAGAAATCGTTGAAAGAGTTGAACTCCTGTTTTTGGGCGGTACTCATGTCGATATCACATTTTTCAACAAAGGGTTGTATTTTTTTGGTCGATGAAGGACGATCCATTCTATTGCCATAAACAGATGAAACCACCTTTCTTTTGGCCAGCGCCCATAATGTTGCTTCGCCAACCGGATTATTATACAGCCACACCAACCATTTTTCGCCAGCCACTTTTTCCGTTTTTAACAAGCCACTTTGCCTATCGTAATATTGGATGGGAGCTTGTTGCGGCAACGGATATAAAGCCAGTATGGCAATGACAGCAAGCAATAACAAAATGAGGCCCCACCTCTTTTTAGTTTTTGAAATGTTCATCTGTTATTATTTGTTTTTTATGAGTCAGATGCCTGCCAGTCGTCAGGCAGGGAATACGCCAGATTAAATCTAATATCATCATAGGTTGGTGATTTATTCCAAACATGACTATTTCATTTTTGCTTTGTTTGCCTTGAATAGCAAATATAGTGCAAAGTCCAATAAATCATAGCACTGATCAGATGGGGTTATCCTGTGACATGATAGAGGGAGTTTATTAAACACCAGTAATTATCCGGATAAATACTTATACGGGGAAATTGACATGTTGCAACTTTGAGCCATAAGGGGAACTTCACTGGACAAGGCGACAGAAATGTCGCCTTTTCTTTTACTGGCGAGGAGTGCCATGGTTGCAACTCGTCCAAATTCTCTCTAATAGATTTCTCCTCCATTGTAATAAAAGACTTTTCAGGTGCATTCTCCCCTTTAAAAACCACATATTAATATTATATCTTTACTTTTGAAAATTACGCTGACGATTAACAGTCAGTATTTTCTTATGACTAACGAGAATTGAGAAAAAACAATGAATTATGAGATCTGTAATTTTCTTAGGAATATTATTATTGATGGTGGTTAATATTGCTTTTTGCCAGAATAATGGGGAATATACAAGACTGATTGATGAGGCCTACAAGCTTTATCAAAATAGAGAATATCTGAAATCAGGGAATAAGTACGCAGAAGCATTCGCTAAGAATGGAAACAAAGGATTATTAGATGACAGATATAATGCTACCTGCAGCTGGGCATTGGCTAATGAAACAGATTCCGCTTTTGCGCTTTTATTCATGATCGCAAAAAAAGGTAATTATACAGATTATGATCAACTAATAAATGATAACGATTTGAAACCATTGTATAATGACTCCCGGTGGGAGGAGATTAAAAGTATTATAAAATCGAACAAAGAAAAAAAAGAAGTTAATTATAAGCAGTAACTATTCCATTTTGCACATAGAAACAAGGTGGTTTTTTATCATTCCAACAATATTGGTATGTATCTCCATGCCCATAATTCGAAACATTAACACGATCTGGATTTCCTCTTTCATATTTTAACATTGCGTATGTCATACCAATCCAAATTTCGTGATTGAGTACTTTTTCACAATCATTGTAATTCCATCCCATTTTTGTTGCCAAATCATTTATAACCTTTGATGAATTGACAGCTCTCTTATGTATTGAATCATAATTTAATCCATGACGTACATACATATCCCTCACCGATGAATCATATTTTACTAACTCAATAGAATCTTTTATCTTTTTTTGTTTTGCCTCTGCTCTTGCTTCAGCTAATTTTTGTTCCTCACTTTTGCAGGAAACAATAACTATTACACAAATAAGTGTAATAAAAATCAAAATGATAGTTTTCATGAAAGAATGCCTTTTAGCAAATATACAAAATCAAATAGGAATTATAAAGATTCCATTGCCTTCTGAAGCCATTTAGGAATAATAGCAAATCTTACATAATCATGGTATTCCATTTTTTGTTCAAGAAGATAGATCCTTCTGCTTAGCCTTGTTTCTTTCCCCTGATAAATGGGGTGTTTTTAAGAAGGAAACTACAGCTTTCTTAAAATAGCTGATTAAATGATGAACAATTGTCAGGGTAAAAATAACAGAGGCATCCAACACTACCTGAAAAGCAAGAAATGGCTGCTGGAACATGAACATACCTTTGCCGAAAGGAATCTGTTCTACATGAAAGTCTGACTGCAGAAAAAACAAGAAGCTGCCTCACTTTTGAGCAGCTTCTTTTACGTTTTAGTAAATCATCCTATTGCTTGATGATCTTCTGTGAACCCAGGTTATCTCCACAGAAAACGCGGATGAAATAGATCCCGGTCGGGTTACTTTCAAGCGAAAACTCATGTCTCTTCTCTCCGGTGAACTGATCATTCAGTATTTTCTCCCCACGCATTCCATAGATTTCTATTTTCACTACCGAAGTTTCTGAGACTTCAGATAGTTCAAGTATGAAGGATCCGGTTGTCGGGTTGGGGTAAACCTTGAAGAACGATTGTTCTTGAACTTTCTCTATACCCATCGGAACCGTTACAATTGAAGGTGCCGTTATCGGGACGCACCATGGGCCACTGGGCGTGATGTGACCCCACATATAACCTCCGGACTGAACAGTAGTACCTGGCTTATAATCAATTGCCACCCCTGCGATCATTTCTACATGGCCTCCGCTCTGAACAGTAAATGTTGGTGGGTCACCGGCTACTGTGATCATATTGGTAGCATTGTAACATACGGTATTATTGGTAACAGTACCATCAACCAAAAGATTTACAGGAACAACAATATAAGATGTTTCAGTAAGATCGCCTACAGGATAGCCACCATCCGCCCCATTAAATGTATGCAGATAAGAAACGCTATTTAATGACGGGTCGAAATAAAATATATTTCCAATAGTATTTGCACCACTGGAACCGGAGTATGTCATACCATATAATTTCCCGTTGGTCGATTCAATCAGGCTGCCAAAGGAATAGCCGCCGACGTCGGTAAAATCAAAAAGATCAGTATAACTGTTAAGAACTATATCATAACTGAAAATAACGCCCATATTATTCAAGCCGCCCGATCTAGCCATGCCATAAAGTTTACCATCAGTAGCTTGTTTAAGACTACCTCTTGGATACCATCCTGTAGTCTGATTAAAACTGTATAACGAAGTAAAATTATTCGTTGATGGGTCAAAACTGAAAAGTGTTCCCTTATCATTGGTTCCTCCTAGAGGTGTCAATCCATAATATTTTCCATTTGTGGCTTCTATAAGTCCTCCTAACGGTTTAAAACCATTTATGCTGTCAAAATCATGTAAGTCAAGATAGGTATGTGCAGCAGTGTCATAACTGAAAATCACTCCGTACCCTAATCCATTATTATATGCCCCACCTCCATATGCCAGTCCATACAATTTTCCATTCTGGCCTTGCAGTAAACTTTCACGGTTAGGGTAGGCACCTGTAGATTTTTGAAAATGGTACAGATCTGTATAGGTGTTTGTTGAAATATTATAAGTGAATATTACTCCATATCCTCCCAAAGGTGAATTTGCAGTATCACCTCCATAATCTGTTGTGCCATATAATTTGCCGTTACTTGCCTGCATCAGACTTCCTTCAGAACCCTCACCATTTATCCAATTGAAATCTTCCAGGTAGGAGTAATTTTTATTCACCGGATCATAGCTGAATATTCCACCTGCATCATTTACGCCACCTTTAAATGAAGTTCCGTAAAACAGACCATTCGTTGCCATGAGTAAACATCCGTTAGGATTAATGCCCGTAACAGTATCAAAAGAATAAAGACTTTGAAAGCCGGAACCGTCATTGTTAATCTTAAAGATGACACCGGCTTCATGAGCCCCTCCCACTGGAGTCATTCCCCAAAGCTGAGTTTGTGCTTGTGCTGCAGCAAAAATGCAGAAGATTGATACCAGAGTGATGATTGCTTTTTTCATGGGTTTTTTATTTAAGTGTAAATCGTCAGTGAAATGTGGATCATTAAAGGGAGGTTGGGACTCCACTATTGTATTGTAATATTTCAATGTTTTTCAAAAATTCAAGAACTGTCCAAAAAAATATTTTTTGGTTTTCTTGTATGTAGCTATGCTGCAGTTGTTTTTCAAACTTACGATAACGATCGGGGATATTTGCATAGAGGATTGTGTGATTCGTTTGTAGACACCGACAAGAAAGTAAAATTCCAAACCAATAAATACTAACTTATATCTACCTGTCAAGTACGTTCATCGCAAATAAGGGAGCTCACCCTGTAACATGAGCGTTTACTTAT
>Ga0224525_1000014_pt1 | contig 179382 bp, 131 predicted proteins | sample CFST100metaG_FD_179874 | JGI IMG/M metagenome (GOLD analysis project Ga0224525, IMG submission 179874) | Peat soil microbial communities from Stordalen Mire, Sweden - C.F.S.T100 | ecosystem: Environmental > Terrestrial > Soil > Wetlands > Peat | place: Sweden: Norrbotten County, Stordalen Mire...
CATATGATCTCACGGTAAGCGATGCATACAATTGTTCAAAGACTTTGGAAGCAATCATACTTGAGTCATCCAATATGCTAGCAGTATCAGCCACCACAGTGATACCGGTAAGTTGCACAGGTTCACACGATGGATCAATCGATGTAACAGTAGCAGGTGGAACAGCACCATTCATTTATTCCTGGACAGGTCCTTCTTCCTTCACAGCAAGTACAGAAGACCTTTCTGGACTGGCACCAGGTACATATGATCTCACGGTAAGCGATGCATACAATTGTTCAAAGACTTTGGAAGCAATCATACTTGAGTCATCCAATATGCTAGCAGTATCAGCCACCACAGTGATACCGGTAAGTTGCACAGGTTCACATGACGGATCAATAAATGTCACTGTAACAGGCGGCACCGCACCATACATATATTCATGGACAGGTCCTGGTGTATTTACAGCTAGCACAGAAGACCTTTCTGGACTAGCTCCAGGTACATATACTTTAGTTGTAACTGATTCTTATAATTGTGAAAAGTCTTTGCAGGCAGTAATAACGGAACCAGAATTTTTAACAATTTCAGCAACGGGTAGTATCCAGGTATCTTGTCACAATGTAAATGACGGAGTAATAACAGCCACTGCTGAAGGCGGGACGGGCAGTTATACCTACTCACTCAATGGTGGTCCAGTCCAAAGCTCTAACATTTTCACCGGATTGGCCAGTGGATCATACAACATCACAGTATTTGATGCAAATTCATGTTCAGCAACTACTGAAACTATAATCAATATCATTAATCCTCCATTGCTTGAAGTATCAGCGGTAGGAAGTTCTCAGGTATTATGTCATAATTCAAATGACGGAGTAATCACAGTTACAGCTTCAGGTGGTACAGGCACTTACAGCTATTCACTCAATGGCGGAATAATCCAAAGTTCTAATGTTTTCAGTGGTTTGCCGGCAGATACTTATTTAGTGACAGTTTATGATACAAATAATTGTTCAGCTAATGCACCTGCAGTTGTAATAAGCAATCCACCATTATTAACTTTGGCAGCTACAGCCTCTACCCAGGTTAGTTGCCATAATGGGAGTGATGGCGTCATCACAGCATTTGCAACCGGAGGTACAGGGTCATACAGCTACTCGCTGAATGGCGGGCCAATCCAAAGTTCTAATGTTTTCAATGGTTTACCTGCAGGCACATATAATTTGACTGTATATGATGAGAACAATTGTTCGGCAACCAATAGCACAATTATACGTATAGGTAATCCTCCATTGCTAACAGTGACAGCTTCAGGAAGTAGTCAGGTCAGTTGTCATAATTCAAGTGATGGTATAATCACAGCAACAGCCACTGGTGGAACTGGTGCATATTCATACTCACTGAATGGTGGACCAACCCAAAGCTCTAATGTTTTCAGTGGTTTACCAGCAGGCAGTTATATAGTGATCGTTTACGATGCTAATGGATGTTCTGCAATGGCTGAGCCACAGATAATAATATCTAATCCACCATTGCTAACAGTAACTGCAGAAGGCAACAATCAGGTAAGCTGCCATGATGCAAGTGACGGGGTAATCACTGCTACAGCAATTGGAGGAACAGGTGCATATAGTTATTCACTCAATGGCGGGCCAGGTCAAAGTTCCAATGTATTCTCAGGTTTATCGGCAGGCAATTATATTGTTACAGTACATGATGCTAACGGATGTTTTGCAGAAGCTCATCCTGCGATAATCATAACCAATCCTCCTTTATTAACTGCAACTGCCGAAGGTAGTAGTCAGGTAAGTTGCCATGACGTAAGTGATGGAGTTATCACAGTAACAGCAGCCGGCGGTACAGGTGCATACAGCTATTCTCTGAATGGCGGACCAATTCAAACTTCTAACATATTCTCTGGTATGCCAGCAGGTACATATTTAGTGACTGTCTATGATGCAAAGGGATGTTCTGCTATAGCAGAGCTACAGATTGTTATTGTGAACCCAGATGAATTAACATTAACAGCTGAAGGCTATAGTCAGGTAAGCTGTCATGATGCAAGTGATGGAATCATTACGGCAACAGCAACCGGCGGTACAGGTGTATATAGCTATTCCCTTAATGGAGGACCTGAACAGTCATCAAATGTATTCTCTGATTTGTCAAGCGGGACATATGTAATTGTTGTTTTCGATGCAAATAATTGTTCAGCATCAACAGAATCTCCGCTGATAATAACTAATCCAGATTTGTTGACAATTGATGCTTCTCTCACATCACAGGTATCCTGCCATGATGCAAGTGACGGAGTAATCACTGTAACAGCAACTGGTGGTACTGGCGCATACAGCTATTCTATTAATAGCGGTCCATTCCAGTCATCGAATGTGTTTACTGGTCTCCCAGGTGGAACTTATGTAGTTACAGTTATAGATGAAAATAAATGTTCAGCAACTTCACCAGAAATGATTATAATGAATCCTGAACTATTGACCATTGATGCTTCTGTATCATCACAGGTATTATGTCATGATGAAAGTAATGGAGTTATAACAGCAACTGCAACGGGAGGAACAGGAACATATAGCTATTATATCAATGGCGGGCCACTACAGTCATCGAATGTGTTTACTGGTCTCCCGGGCGGAACTTATGTGGTAACAGTGGTAGATGAAAATAAATGTTCAGCAACTTCACCGGCAATGATAATTACGAATCCAGATCTGCTGACTATTGATGCTTCTGTAACTTCTCAAGTATTGTGTCATGATGAAAGTAACGGGGTGATTACAGTTTCTGCAGAAGGTGGCACAGGTGTTTTTAGCTACTCCATTAATGAAGGACAAAGCCAGAGTTCAAATGTGTTCTCAGGTTTGTCAAGCGGAACATATTTAATTACAGTTTTCGATGCAAATAATTGTTCTGTTACTTCAGATGAAATAACTTTATCAAATCCTGAGTTGCTGACAGCAAGCATTTCAATTACATCTGAAGTATCGTGCTACAATGCAACTGATGGTATGATAACAGCAACATCATCTGGTGGCACGGGTTCTTATAGCTATTCTCTTAATGATGGACCTCCTCAGGAATCCGGTGTGTTCTCTGGCTTGCCAGCAGGATCCTATGTTCTGACATCAATTGATAACAATGGATGTATAGCAGAAGTTCAGTTTGAATTGTCTCAGCCCGATCAAATTATTATTGAATTGTTATCTGCTGCCGATGCGGACTGCACTGGTAATGAAAATGGATCTATCAATGTAGCAGCTTCTGGAGGAGAATCACCTTACACTTATAGTTGGTCAAATGGATCTGTATCACCTCAGATTGTTGGGCTTAGCGCAGGAAATTACACCGTGACTGTTACAGATAGCAGAGGCTGCCAGAACGACTTTACAAGATTGATTAACCCAGGTAATGTTGAGGAGCAACTTGTTATTGTCAATGCTTTTACTCCTAACAGCGATGGGAATAATGATCTGTGGGTAATCAAGAATATTGAACTATATCCTGATAATAGTCTGGTAATAGTAAACAGGTGGGGCAACGAAGTATATTCAGTGAAAGATTACCAGAACAACTGGGACGGTAGCCAACTCGTTGAAGGTACATATTTCTACATTCTGAAAGTCACTATGTGTGAAGTTCAGAGGACCTTCACCGGATATGTAACTATTTTAAGGTAAATCTAAGTCGAACTTTAAATAATACTGTTATGAAAACAATTTCGAAAATACTAGTACTGATGCTTTTTACAGCTACAGGCTACGCACAGCAGGATGCACAATATAATCAGTATATATTTAATGAACTGGTCATAAACCCGGCATATGCTGGCACAAAGGAAGTGTTCAATGTGAATGCAATTTATTCAAACCAATGGACTGGATTTACCGGATCTCCTACTACTCAAACATTGAGTGTTGACGGCCCTGTAACTGATAAAATTGGAGTCGGGCTTCATCTGATTAATGATAAAATAGGAGCAGAAAATCAAAATGGGATTTTTGGAAGTTACTCGTTTAAGGTTAAAATTAACAGTTCACTTAAACTATCTATGGGTATTGCAGCCGGAACAACTAATTTTAATATAAACGGTAACGATCTGGTAACAGTAAATCCTGATGATCCACAAGTTCCTAAATCCATGATCAATAAATTCAGGTTTGATTCAAAAGCAGGTTTGTTTTTGTATAATGTAAGATTCTTTGCTGGATTTTCATCTTCGAATATTACAGCAAATATTTTTAAAAGCAAAGACCTGCTGGTTGCTAACCAGGTCAGGCATTATTACCTGACCTCCGGCTATGTTTTTGATATTGCTCCTAAGTTTAAATTCAAACCAAGCTTCCTTGTAAAAGCTGATTTTAAAGCACCTACAAATATTGATTTGAATGTCTTTTTCCTTTATAACGAAAGATTCTGGTTAGGATCAAGTGTTAGGACAGGTGCAAATATATTTACTTCAAATGACCTTCAAAATTCTCTGAAAACAAGAGATGCTATACTGTTTATGGCTGAGTATAATATTAACGATCTCTTTCGCATCGGTTATGCTTATACCTATTCTCTTTCAGTACTGAGTGACTATCCGGGTCATGAATTCTACCTGGGATATTATTTCCCGAATAAGACAACTTCAAATATGAGAAATCCAAGGTACTTCTAATTAAAAATAAAAACATATGAAAACACGAGAAATTTATATCAGGTCAATCGCGGCAGCCATTATAGTTTTCGCTTTCAGTTATACTTCAGTAGGGCAAACATCGCTGCAAAAAGCACACACAGCTATGGCAAATTATCAGTATGCCCTTGCAATCGATTCATATAATGATTACTTCAAATTAAATGCTCCTGCGATTGAAAACGCCCGTGATATGGCAGAATGCTATATGGCATTGCGCGATACAAAATCAGCCGAGATATGGCTCTCAAAAGTAATTTCATTTGAAGGATACTTAGCCGTGGATGTTCTTAATTATGCAAATATTTTAAAATCAAATGGCAAATATGAGGATGCCTCTTTACAATACAATCACTATGCTGAGATAAATCCCGAAATGAAAGAAAAAGCAGATGAATTAATTTTATCCTGCAAAAAATCCTTGGACTGGATAGCTGACCCTGCTTATTTTAATGTCACAAATGCCAAGGGATTTAATACACCATATTCTGAATTAGGTTTGATAACATTCAATGAGGGTTATATCATTTCATCTGACCGTATTATTGATGGTGATAAACTTTCTAAGAAACAAATGGATGGCTGCAGCGGTAATTCATATTTTAAATTGTACTATATTCCAACGTTGAACTCGTCAATGAATTTACCTGATTCTATATACTATCAGGACAATTCAGGTGGCGTTTCAAGCTATGGAATGTCGGCACCTTCAGGCTTATCATTGGATATAAACTCCTATCCCGAATATGATGATGCTCAGCTAATGGATCCAGTTCTTATTACCAGCCTTAATAATGATTTCCATAATGCTTTGTGTACGTTTGATAAAACTACCAATACTCTGTATTTTACAAGAACAAAAATGCGGTTGGTTAGCAAAAGACCCGTAAACAGTGATCCTACGAGCTGGTATGATTACTCATCAGCAAAAAAATACACTAACTTTCTTGAAATTTATTCTGCTAAATATCAAAATGGAAAGTGGGTTGATGTAAAACCATTTCAGTATAATAAACCAACTGAGTATTCAATTGGTCATCCTGCAATTTCGCCTGATGGAAAGGTTTTGTATTTTGTATCAAATATGCCTGGTGGCTATGGGAAAACGGATATTTATTATTCTACAAAACAAGCAGACGGTACATGGGGGCAACCAACAAACGCAGGGGCCGAGATTAATACAGATGGTGAAGAATCATACCCTCATTTAGATTCAACCGGTACTTTATACTTTGCAAGTGATGGTCATCTTGGAATGGGAGGACTGGATATTTTTTCTGCAGTCGGGAGCAAAGACAACTGGGAACAACCTGTAAATCTTAAATACCCTATTAATTCATCAAAGGACGATTTCTCAGTTTTTTTTACGGATCCAGGAAAGTCAGGTTATTTTTCATCAAACAGGGATGGAGGTAAAGGGGAAGATGATATTTATTATTTCTCTCCAGAACTACCAGCAAAATTAATTTTAGCAGGAGTAGCTAAACAGAGACTGGAAGACAATTCTATTGAGATTTTAAAAAATGCTTCTATCAAGATGGATGATAAAACCGCAAACACCACAGGAACTATAGTTTCAAATGATGCAGGAAAATTTTATGCAACACTGGATTGCAATACGGCATATGACTTCACTGCATCAAAAGATGGATACTTTACTCAGTCGAAATCATTGGAGACAACAATCTGCAAGACCAGGCATGATACTGTTTTTGTAGATCTTATTCTTGATAAGATAATTCTAAACAAAGCCGTTGTTCTTGAAAATATCTATTATGATTTTGATAAAGCAAATATCAGGAGTGACGCTGCATTAGAACTTAACAAATTGGTTGACCTGATGAAACGAAATCCGGATATCAAGATTGAACTTGGTTCACATACCGACTGCAGAGGATCCTCCGCATATAACGAAAAATTATCGCAGAAGAGAGCTGAGTCGGCAGTTGCATATATCATTTCTCAGGGTATTGATAAAGGAAGAATCACAGCAAAAGGATATGGAGAAAGCGTTCCGGTTAATACCTGTATTGATGGTACAAACTGCACCGAAGAACAATACCAGATGAACAGAAGAACTGAATTTAAAGTTACTGAAATTATGAAAAAATAAAAGAGTTAAGTTCTATAAGGACTTAACTCTTAGATACAGCAGCTTCTGACAAAAAAAGTGCAATTATTAAAATTAGTATTGTAAAATAATGGACAATAAAAAAGAAGCACCATGAAAGCAATTGTTGTTATATTATTCATGACTCTTTTGCCCTTGACAGTGATATGCCAGGACAATCAAAAGAGCACTAAGAAGGATACTAATTTCAGCGTGACAACACAGCAGAGGCCATTTTATCCAGGAGGTGATATGGAATTAGTTATGTTTTTTTATAAGAATATTACATATTCTGAGGAAGCCATTGCAAAAAAGATTTCAGGAAATGTGATGCTGAGCTTTGATGTTTTGCCCGACAGCACAATATCAAATATTGCGGTGCTGAGCAATGTTGGCTATGGACTGGAAGAGCAGGTTGTAAAACTTATCACACCTCTTAAATATGCACCTGGAATTCAAAACGGTGAAGCAATGAAAATGAATGTTATTCTCTCTGTGCTTGTAAGAGCTCACTAAAAAAATATTTAAAATAAACAAACCTGCCCAGTATTCCGGACAGGTTTGTTTGTTTTTTGAAATTGCAATTCATTTAAAATTCTTTTACATAATCTTTATATAAAGTTCACATTGCTTTAATAAGTTTTTTTTTTTTCTGATCTAATTTTGATATACAAAATAGTTGATAAATAAATTTAGAATTATGAAAAGAAATTTATTCTATCCAAAATACAGTCCAGTAATTAGAAATTCTAAGAATCATATTTTTCGGATACCTCTGTTTATAGGTCTCCCATTCAGTCTGCAATTTTTAATTTATCAGCAGTAATTCATAGTATATAAAACAATGAAATTATTAAAAAATAATACAGGAGCAGAGGCACTATTCTTTACAATCAATATGATGTTATTATTATTTCCATTGAGTTTTTTAAGAAGTCAGGATGTGGTGAACAACGGAAATAATATAGTTATTGGTTCCGGTATTTATGTGATAATTGGCGGGGATTATATCAATCTTTCATCAGGAAGTGATGGGAAAATTGATATTGACGGAACGATGCTCATTAATGGTGATTGGATTAATAATGCTCTCTCTCCTGTTTTTACAAATATTGAACCTTCTCCAGATGGATTGGTTGTGATGGATGGGGCAAGCCCACAAATAATATGTGGAACTTACCCTACATATTTTGAAAATCTATCATTAATTCGTTCGAGAAAAACAGTTCAGATATCTAATTGCATTATCAATGGAATTCTTTCAATCAACGCTGTTCTTGATCTTAATAAAAACAAATTAATTTTAAATAATAATTCTCCTCAGGCAATAAATTATGTGAGCAAATATATTTTTAGTGAAACAGCACCATCACAAGGTTATGGTGAAATTCAATGGAATATTGGTAATTCTTTGGGAACATATAGCATCCCATTTGGATCAGGACAAACAATCGACGCTGACCTTAATTTAAGTTTGTCTACTATATCATCAGGCAATCCGTCAACAGGAAATATTTCATTCGCAACCTATCCGACCGATTGTTCCAATAATGAACTTCCCGCAAATGTTACCGAAATGAATTATCCTGCAAGCATATTGGTTGACAGGTATTGGATAATAGATCCGGATTATTCTGTCAATAAACCGGATGTTGACATTACATTTCAATACAATACAAATGATATTGATTTATGCAATGATGATATCATTCAGCAAAATCTTAAAGCAATCCGATTCAATACATCACTTCTTACTTGGGATGATATAAAACCAATAGGATTAGCCGACAAAAGTTCAAAGACAGTGACTGTCAGTGGAATTCTGCAAAACGACTTTTACACATCGTGGTCTTTGTATTCAGAAAATCCTGTAATAAATTTATTTATACCAAATGCTTTTACTCCTGATGGAGATGGTCTTAACGACAATTTTGCTGCAATTGGTCAAGGCCTTGAACAATATGAATTTCATTTGTACATTTTTGATAGATGGGGAGAAATGATTTTTCAAACCAATGATATTAATACGCCGTGGGATGGTACGGTTGCTAAAAGCGGGAGGGGAGCTCCTTTAGGAGTGTACACATATTTAATCAGCTTATTGAACGAAAAAGGAAATGAGCAGCGCTATGAAGGATCAGTAACTCTTTTAAGATGAGTTTGCATTAATAAAATCTGTTTTTATGTTGAGGAAAATATTTCCATATCGAAAAATCAATTTACATTCTGTTTTTATCTTGGCAATTATTTTGATTCAATGCTCAACTGCTTTTTCACAAAAAAATGTTGGTATAAATTCAACCGGATCATTACCTGATCCTTCTGCTGTGCTTGATATTTCCGCATTTGATAAAGGTCTGTTGATGCCACGCCTTACAGCTCTACAAAGAAGGTCGATACCAAATCCTGCCAACGGACTCATGGTATATGATACTGATTCAATGTGTTTTTTCTATTACTGTTTGCCTCAGCATACCTGGTTTTCTTTATGTAAAGCAGGGGGAATGGGTTCAACAGGCCCTACCGGAGAAATTGGTCCAGCAGGACCTACAGGTGCAACGGGAAGTACTGGAGCTATGGGACCACTTGGACATACAGGTCCCACTGGAAGCACTGGATCTATAGGACCTATTGGACATACCGGGCCAACCGGAAGCATTGGAACTACAGGTCCTACAGGGCATACTGGTCCAACTGGAAATAATGGTAATGTAGGATCTACTGGACCTACGGGGCCTATGGGGCCTATAGGAAGTACAGGATCTATCGGACAAACCGGAAACAATGGATCTACCGGACCTACAGGTCCAACTGGAAGTACTGGATCTGTCGGAGTTACCGGACCAACTGGGATTAATGGTCCTACTGGCTCAACAGGTTCAACAGGTGCAACTGGAATGATAGGTTCCACAGGGCCTACAGGAGCACCTGGTCTAAATGGAATTAATGGAAATACAGGTCCGACAGGTCCTCCCGGGCCAATTGGCTGTAGTACGAACAATGTTTTAATGAAATCAAATGGGATATCTGCAGTGTGCACTGTTGCTCCGGTATATGAGTCAGCAACCGGAAATGTAGGAATCGGCGACATTACACCATCTGCACTATTTACCGTTGGTAATGGTGATTTATTTCAGGTTGTTTCAACTGGTCATGTAAGGGCAATTGACGGTTCAATTGCTATGCCTTCCTTTTCCTTTATATCTGAACCAGGGATGGGCATTTATAAAAATAGTCTGCATGATATGAGGATAAGCATTAATGGAGTTGACCGAATGAAATTTGGAGCCACAGCAGCCGGAACAACTGAAATATGGGTAAATACAGCTTCTCCTTATATAGGTGATGTTTTCAGCGCTACGTCAACACTTGATGGTGAATATACAGTAAATGGTTACAATACTAATCCTGCAGCATCCACCGGAGGTGGTGTTTTTGGGCAGGCTTGGTCAGCTACAACTATCGGCGTAATGGGAACAAATAGTAATGCAAACGGAACCGGTATTGTAGGAACAGGGAATGGACTAATTTCAAGTGTAATGCCAAATGGAAGCGGAGCAGCATTCTCCGGTGCATCCTATGGAACTTTATCAAGATCTGAAAATGTAGCTGGTTTGCGAGCCGCAGAAGTTCTTATATGTAATAATGGAGCAGGTGTTGCACAGCAGCATTTGGCTGGTGCGTATGTTGGAGCAACATTATATAAAATAATCGGACCGGGAATTGTATCAACAGTGGTTTCTGTATCTGGAAATGAAAACGTTACTTTACATGCTCCTGAAACACCAGAAGCATATTTTCAGGATTATGGTGAAGGTCAATTAAACAATGGGTTTGTTCATATTAATCTTGATTCATTATTTGCAAAGATTGTTTGCATAAATGAAAAACACCCAATGCGAATTTATATACAATTGGAGGGAGATTGCAATGGTGTTTTTGTTGAAAATAAAACGAAAGACGGTTTTGATGTAAAAGAATTAAATGGCGGAAAATCAAACAGTAAATTTCAGTGGACAATTATTTGTAACAGATCTGATTCCTATGATAAAAATGGAAATTTAATTTCAAGATTTCAGGATTTACGATTTGAGAAATCATTTGAACCTTCCAATACATTTGATATCCAAAAAAAAAATAAAAAATAATCTCAAAACTAATAATTTAATTATTGCTTAAATAAATTGAATTAATTCCGGAAATTAGAAGATTTCTTATTTTTTATATTTGGTTTTTGATCATAGAAATTAGAAAAATAAATTTAGTGTAACACTATGTAAAAAAAGTGTTACTAATTAATTATATGAATTCAATTTTCATTCATTTCTTAAATAATTTTTAAAGGATGGGGCAAAGGTCAGAAGCATTTATTCTTTCTCCAATATTGAATTAGCAGCAAAATTTCCCATAGAAAAACAACCCTGAAGCAGAAAACCACCGGTAGGCGCATCCCAATCGAGCATTTCACCAATTGTGTATATCCAAGGATATTTCTTCAGTGAAAAGTCATCATTTACTTCATCCAATTGGATTCCGCCAATCGTAGAAATGGCTTCTTCAATTGGCCGCAGCGAATCAACGGGAATAGCCAGTTTTTTTATACTATTAATGAACCCGGTTTCTGACTGAAAAGTATCTTTACTGGTGTAAGCTTTTATTATGGCCAGCTGAGCAGTACTTAAATTGAATAATTTTCCATAATCCTTTGTTTTAATATCTTTCACTTTTATTTTTTGTAAAAGATCCTCATGTGTATTTGATGGTTTAAAATCAATATATATACATGCGGGTGTATTTGTATTAAGCATATTACGTATTGCTGGTACCAAAGGATAAACGGCGTTACCTTCCATGCCGTAATTGGTAATTACTGATTCGCCCATCACTTCAAAATCATCAGTAAATAGCTTGATATTTTTGATAGGTTTACCGGCATGATTCTGCTTTAAAGTCTCCGGCCAACGAATGTTAATGCCGCAATTGGATGACTGAAATGGATTTGTTGCAATACCCATTGATTCAAAAATATGTCGCCAGGATCCATTTGAACCCGTTACAGGCCATGAAGCTCCTCCCAAAGCAAAAAGAATATAGTCTGCTTCGAGTACAATATCCTCGCCATTATGCTTAAATGTAACATGCCTGCTGTTATCAAAAGCTACAAACTCGTGCTGTGTATGAAACTGTACATCTTGCTTCATTAGCTTCATTGTAATCTTGTTAAGAACATCAATAGGTTTGATACCTTTCTCTTGGAAAATCTTGCCACTTGAACCAAGGATGGTAGGGATACCCATATCAGAAAGCCAACGACGAAGAGCTAAAGAGTCGAAAATCGATAATGCTTTGTTCATAAACCCGGGAGGTGAATATTTACTGTTTAAATCCTCACCCTGTAAACTATTGGTCAAGTTAAATCCACCCTTCCCGGCTAACAGAAATTTCTGCGCAACATTTTTTTCTTTATCAAATATACACACATTGTGAGCGAAACTGAGTCTGTCTGCAGCAATTAGACCTGCCGGGCCGCCACCAATTATGATAATTTTTTTTCTTTCCATTTACAATCTTAGAATTTTTAACATGTGATTTGAGAATACTGATCCCTGAAAATAATATGGTTTAGCTGCCATTCAAACATTAGTTCTTTTAAATTCTTTAGTTAGTAATTTAATATTTTATATTATATCCACGATGTGTTGCTACTGGCCGCAATATGCTATTGTCAGCCTAAAGCGTAATATGAATTTGTAAAAATTTCCTTTTATTTTCCGATGCAAAACTTACTGAATATCGAATCAAGAATATCCTCAGTTGTAATAGCTCCGGTGATCTCGCCCATATAGTGCAGGCATGCGCGGATATGTGTTGCAAGCAAATCATTTGATAATCCCTCTTTCATACCTTTTATTGCTAAATCAAGCGACTCCTTGGAATGCAGCAGTGCATCAAAATGTCGTGAGTTCGTAACTATAGTTCCGTCAGTATTTAAATATCCTTCAGATACAGACTGTATAAGTCGTTCTATTATCAGATGTATATTTTCCCTGCGTTTTGCACTTATGAAAATCGTATCATAATCTAACAACTCCTTGAATCCTTTAGGCGATTCAACCAGCATATCTATTTTATTTGCAACAAGAATTATTTTTTTATCCTGATCTTTTATTTGTGAACGGAATTCATTGATAGTATTCTTTATTTCATCAATACTGCTATTGCTGACATCGACCATATAGATGATTATAGAAGCTAGAGCTATTTTTTCGTGAGTTTTTTCTACGCCAATATTTTCAATAAAATCCTGTGTGTCTCGAAGTCCAGCGGTATCAATGAATCTGAAACAAATGCCCCTGATAATCATCGTATCTTCAATAGCATCCCTTGTGGTTCCTGGAATTGCGGAAACAATAGCGCGATCTTCATTAAGTAAAATATTTAATAAAGTTGATTTCCCGACATTCGGTTTGCCAATGATAGCAACAGGTATACCGCTTTTTAAAACATTTCCAAGTGAATAGGAATTCAACAATTCGCTAACTTCAAAATTTATTTTCGATAGCAGCTCTGTTAATTTATTTCTGCTTGCAAATTCCACATCCTCCTCACTGAAATCAAGTTCAAGTTCCAGCAGGCTGGAAAGTTCTATCAGCTGATTGCGCATTTGTTTTATCTGGTTCGATACTCCACCCTTCATTTGTTGGATGGCAAGTTTGTGTGTCGAACTTGTATTTGATGAAATAAGATCTGCCACGGCTTCTGCCTGCGCAAGATCCAATTTCCCATTCATAAATGCACGAAGTGTGAATTCTCCGGGACGGGCAGCCCTTGCGCCTTTCCTTATAAGCAACTGAAGAAGTTGTTCCTGAATATAAATTGAACCATGACATGAAATTTCAACAATATCTTCACCGTTGTATGAATGCGGGTTTTTAAAAAAACTTACAATTACTTCATCAAGCAGGGTACCATCGTCATTTAATATTTTTCCGAAAAACAAAGTATGGGAAACTGGCTTTTTGAGATCTGCTTTTATTTCATTTGATGAAAAAATATTTTCACAAATTGAAAATGCATCCGGACCCGACATACGAATCACAGCGATAGCACCATTCCCGAAAGGTGTACTCACGGCACAGATTGTATCGTTTCCATAAGAGGCAACTGCCTTTGTCATGTTTTATTTTGTTAATTAATTCCCAAATTTAGATAAAAAGCTTGGAGGAAAATAATAATGATTAAATTTGTATAATATAAACTTTAAAAAGAAAATACAGACAATGAGTGTTCTTGTAAATAAAAATTCGAAGGTGCTTGTGCAGGGTTTCACAGGCAGTGAAGCTACTTTTCATGCCACGCAGATGATAGAATACGGAACAAATGTAGTTGGCGGAGTTACCCCTGGTAAAGGTGGACAGACACATATTGATAAACCGGTTTTTAATACTGTCGCTGATGCAATTAAAAAAACTGGTGCGAATGTTTCTGTGATTTTTGTTCCTCCCGCATTTGCTGCTGATGCAATTCTTGAAGCAGCAGAAGCAGGCATTAAACTAATTGTTTGTATTACGGAAGGAATTCCTACAAAGGATATGATTGCTGTGAAAGAATATCTTACAGGAAAGGATTGCAGGTTGATTGGTCCAAATTGCCCGGGTATCATTACGCCTGGTGAAGCCAAGATCGGGATTATGCCGGGCTTTATCCATCAGGCTGGTTGTATTGGAATTGTTTCTCGTTCGGGAACCCTTTCATATGAAGCAGTTGATCAGATTACAAAAGTGGGCCTGGGCCAGACAACAATGGTTGGAGTAGGTGGCGATCCGATTCCGGGAACTACAATTCTTGATGCCATAAAACTTTTCATGGATGATAAAGATACCAAAGGTATTGTAATGATTGGTGAAATAGGCGGTGGTATGGAAGCCGAAGCTGCATACTGGATTAAAGAACATGGTACAAAACCTGTGGTTAGTTTCATTGCAGGTGCTACTGCGCCTAAAGGACGCACTATGGGACATGCAGGTGCAATCATTGGAGGCAAGGATGATACTGCCGAAGCAAAGAAAGCAATTCTTCGCAAATGCGGCGTTTTTGTTGTTGATTCTCCTGCAGACCTCGGAGAGAAAATGCTTGAAGTATTAAAATAATTATCTTTATTATATATAATAAAAAAGGTGCAATTATCTGCACCTTTTTTTATTTCTTCTCATAAGCCCCCATATCAGGAGCTGCATCGTTTGTACGGTTGTGGCGAAGAATGTCGAATGGAATGTAATCTGCAATACTCATTAATCCTTTGTCGATGGCCGCCGATCCTGTGTTCAGCTGGTAATCATTATTTGTGTAATCTTTAAAGGCAGGATCACTGTTGATAATGCAGTTTATATACCTGGAATAATTTGTATGCGTTTGGGTTTTTACAAGACAGTGATCAAATGTATAATTGAATAAAGCGGCAGTGATACTGTCCTTCAGCAATTCTTCCGATAATGCACCATAAATAATGCAATTGCCGAAATATGCATTTGTAAGATCCCGCGGATGAATAAAGTTATCTGCTCCAAGATACCAGTTATTGAGTACAAGGGATGGTGTTTGTCTGGTTGTAAGAGTATAATAATTTCCAATTGTGCAATGCCTGAAATCGTATTTGCCACCAATGTTTAGCACTACCGCATACTGAGCGCAGTTTCCGAAAACGCAATTTTTGGCAACCACCCAGCTTCCTTGTGCCAGCAGGGCTGCAGCTCCCATGTTTTCGATAATGGTATTGTCCATTGTAAGGGTAGGTTGTGTAGGGTTAGTTGTAGTGGTGTCCACATGAATCCCTATATAACCATTTTTTATTACTGCATAATTCACTTCGTTATTTTTACTTCCTGAAGACAGCCATATTTTTCCCCATTGACCAGGTTTGTCTTTATAATATTGCTCAAGCCTGTCGCCCTGGAAGGTAACCGGATTTCCTAGCATTCCCTTCACTTGTAGTGTACCATCTTTATATACCCAGAGCACTGCATTTTTGTGTAGATAAATTTTTGTGTTTTCAGGGATTGAAAGTATACTGTCACTGTCTACAATTACGTACCCGTATAGGATATGTGGCTTGTCATTTTTCCATGGTGTTTTGCAGTGTGCATATGAAAATCTTAAAAAGCTTCCGTCAGGGAAATTTAATTTTTGATCAGGGGTGTGATAATATGCATCTTGGCCCCAGGCTACAAGCTGCACCTGCTGCATGTTTCCGTTTGTTTCAAACATGATCGAATCGCTTATAACAAGCGGCGAGTTGCTGTTGTTTGGATCGACAGTTACTTTAACAAAAATATAAATGCTGTCGTTTGGCTCCAATTCTACATCATTAACTTCAGTAGTGGCAACACCGTCAACATTTATTCTGAAATTAGAATTGGTGCCATCAGCAAGCCTGATACTTGAAATTTTTATTTTCTGATTATATGGGTTATGAACTTTAATTTCTTTCGTCACCGAACCTACAGTAGTAAATACGGTATCAAAGAGAACCGTATCAGCAGAGAAGCTAAGCTTTGCATTGGAATCAGTAAGAATTTTGTCTTTCCTGCATGAAGATATCACGAGAAAACCTATGAGAATTGGAACAATGAAAAGCGAATATTTTATAATCTGGTATATTTTCATGAAGTTGTTTAAGCAATTGCAAAAATAAGGATTTATACTTCCATCGGACAAGCAAGTTTAAAATTCCTGCATTGATATCATTAAAGTTCGTTCCTTCTTTTGTAAAATAAATTTGTGATCAGAAGTACTTACGTTAATTTTTAGTTATTATTGTGTTATGTATATCTTAATCACAGCTATATGTTTGGTTTTTAATAAACAACCTTTAAATAAAATAGATAAGATTATTAAAACAATAGACAAAAATTTTGTATATTTGCAGCTAATTTTTTATTTAAGTACTCCTGATTATGAGTTATATAAACTTTGATAAGAACCAGCTGGTAAACCTTGAATATTCTCTCAACAGGGAATTGCTGCGCTCTAACAGGGCAGGTTCTTACGCATGCACCACAATACTGGGATGCAATACGCGTAAATATCATGGCTTGCTTGTTACACCTCAGCCCGCCATTGATGGAGAGAATCATGTTCTTTTATCTTCCCTTGATATTACAATTATTCAAAGAGAAGCTGAATTCAATTTTGGTATTCATAAATATCCTGGTGGTGTATACCTGCCAAAGGGACATAAATATTTCAGCGATTTTACTACAGAGCCTATACCAAAACTTACATTTCGCGTGGGAGGTGTAATACTTACTATGGAACTTTTGCTTGCACTTGATGATGAGAGGCTGCTGGTGCGTTATGTGCTTGAAGATGCACATTCGCCAACTATTATAAGAATAAAGCCTTTTCTTGCTTTCAGGAATATTCACAAGCTTGCAAAAGCAAATGTTTTTGTGGACAAAAAATATGAGAAGATAGACAGCGGGATTCGTTATCGCATGTATACCGGCTATTCCAATTTGTTCATGCAATTTTCCAAAGAGCCTGAATATACTCATGTTCCAGATTGGTATTATAATATTGAATATGCCAAGGAACAGGAAAGGGGATATGATTACCAAGAGGATCTATTTGTTCCCGGATTTTTTGAAATGCCTATAAAGAAAGGCGAAGCAATTGTATTCTCAGTTGGAACTTCTGAAAAAAATCCGCAAACATTGAAGAAATTATTTGTTAACGAAATTAATTTTCGCATACCTCGGGATAGTTTTTTTAATAACCTTGTCAATTCCGCTCACCAGTTCATTGTCCGTCGTGATAATAAGACTGAGGTTATTGCAGGATTTCCATGGTTTGGCCGATGGGGCAGAGACACTTTTATTGCTTTACCCGGAATAACACTGGGAATCGACGATCCCAAAACTTGCAAAGCTGTTATTGATACTATGGTTGCTGAATTGTCGGGACCATTGTTTCCAAATGTAGGTCATGGAAATTATGCTGTTTACAATTCTGTTGATGCACCTTTGTGGTTTTTCTGGGCATTGCAGCAATACTCAGAATATACAAATACCAAAGACCGGGTATGGAAAGAGTATGGAAGAAAAATGCTGATGATTCTTGAAGGCTTTAGAGATGGTACAATGTACAATATCAAAATGCAGGACAATGGTCTTATATATGCTGGTATCACTGGAAAAGCACTTACATGGATGGATGCAGTGGTGAATGGAAAGCCAGTTACACCGCGTATTGGTATGCCTGTCGAAATAAATGCACTTTGGTACAATGCCGTTATGTTTGCAATTGAAGTTGCAGAACTAGCAGGTGCAAAAAGTTTTGTTGATGAATGGTTTCCTCTCAGCTGCAGAATTCCCGCTGCTTTTAAAGAAACATTCTGGAGCAAGGAAAAAGGGTATCTCGCTGATTATGTATGCGGCGATTATAAAGACTGGACTGTGAGACCTAATATGGTTTTTGCTACATCACTGCCTTATACACCCGTAAGCGATAAGATACGCCAGCTTGTACTTGAACGTATACAGCAGGAGTTGCTTACCCCGCGTGGCTTGCGAACTCTAACACCAAAGCATCCTGATTATAAAGGATTGTATGGTGGTAACCAGCCAGAGCGTGATATTGCTTATCACCAGGGAACTGTGTGGCCTTGGTTGCTCGGCCATTTTGCCGAAGGATTTTTAAAAATTCATGGTAAGAGTGGTTTATCGATGATTAAATGTTTATACGATGGTTTTGATTCAGCAATGAAAGAATACTGTGTAGGAACCATTGCAGAAATATATGATGGCGATCCTCCGCATAAAGCCTGTGGAGCGCTTTCGCAGGCATGGAGCGTTGGTGAAATATTGAGAATGAGAAAGATTATTGAGCAGGTTGAGAATAGTTAGTTATAGTAATAAAATTAAACAATTTTAAATGGTTTGTAGTTCGTGGTTATTTGTTGTACAATTATTTTCAATCTAACAATAAACCTCAAACAACAAACAAATAACTACAAACGATTTTTAAATTTAAGAAATGAAAGTATTAATGTTTGGTTGGGAGTTCCCTCCACATATAACCGGCGGCCTGGGAACAGCATGTTTCGGACTTACCAAAGCACTGCTGAAGCAAGGTGTGCAGGTTTTATTTGTTGTGCCGAAAGCATATGGCGATGAAAGTCAGGAAGCCGTGAGGCTTATTGATGCCAGTGATGTTTCAATTGATATCAGAAATAAAATGTACCAGGATTACTGGAAGCAGATTACCTTTATGGAAATTGGTTCCAACCTTATTCCTTATGTATCACCGGAAGAGTTTGAGAAAATTTCAAATGAAAATGTTTTAGATCATACTGACATAGATCAAACGGTTTTTTCAAGCAAATTTGTTTTTTCCGGAAAATACGGAAAAGATTTAATGCTGGAGGTTTCGCGCTATGCACTCATCGCTTCCTCAATTGCTTCCACAAATGAATTTGATGTGATTCATGCGCACGACTGGCTTACTTATCCTGCAGGGATAGCTGCAAAGAAGATCAGCGGAAAGCCTTTGGTGGTGCACGTTCATGCTACCGAGTTTGATCGTTCAGGTGAAAACATAAACCAGAATGTTTATGATATTGAACGCAAGGGAATGGAAGCTGCCGACATGGTTATCACAGTGAGCCATCTTACAAGACAGATTGTTATTGATCGTTACGGTATCAATCCTGATAAAGTTGTGACAGTGCATAATGCTGTTGAACCACCTGAAAATCCTGCTGTTCTAGATGCAAAAAAACATGTAAAGGAAAAAGTAGTAACATTTCTTGGCCGCGTAACATTTCAGAAAGGGCCCGATTATTTTGTGGAAGCAGCTAATAAAGTATTGCAGAAAGATAAAAACGTCCGCTTTGTAATGGCTGGTACAGGCGATATGCTGAACAGAATGATAAAGCGAGTAGCGCAGTTGCATATTTCTACACAATTTCATTTTACGGGTTTTTTAAAAGGAGATGAAGTGGACACGATGTTTGCTATGAGCGATGTTTATGTGATGCCATCTGTTTCTGAACCTTTCGGGATATCACCTTTGGAAGCAATGCGATCGAGCGTTCCTGTGGTTATTTCAAAACAATCGGGAGTTGCAGAAGTATTAAGGCATGCATTGAAAGTTGATTTCTGGGATATTGATGCGCTATCAGATTCAATTTACGGACTGATACATTATGATGCACTTTCAAGAATGTTTATTAAACTTGGAAAAGTTGAAGTGGACAATATGAAATGGGATGACTCTGCCATTAAAGTCCGCCTGGTATACGAGATGGCGCTTGGAAGAGCAGAATCGTAAGTTAACAGGATGATAATAAACCAGCAAAAAATTACGAACAACAAACGAATAAAAGTTTTATAAAAATTCGATTATACAATGAGATCAATTTGTTTCTATTTCCAGGTTCATCAGCCATTCCGCCTAAGAACATACAGGTTTTTTGATATTGGCGTTGACCATCATTATTATGATGATTATGCAAATCGCTATATACTTCGCAGGGTTGCAGACAAATGTTATATTCCTGCCAATAAGACTATGCTTGACCTGATCAAGGAATTCGGGACATCATTTAAAATCAGTTATTCTATTTCTGGAACTGCACTTGATCAGTTTGAAATGTACACACCCGATGTGATTGAAAGTTTCCAGAAACTTGCAGAAACAGGATGCGTTGAATTTCTTGCAGAAACTTATTCCCACTCATTAAGTGCCTTAAAGAGCAGGAATGAATTTACAAGCCAGGTTACTCAGCAAGCTGCGAAAATAGAACGACTGTTTGGACAGAAACCCAAAACATTCCGTAATACGGAGTTGATTTATTCTGATCAGATTGGTGCTATGGTTGCAGATATGGGTTTTGAAACTATGCTTACTGAAGGTGCAAAACATGTGCTGGGATGGAAGAGTCCAAACTTTATGTATTGCAATTCCATCAACCCAAAATTAAAAATTCTTTTGAAAAATTACCAGTTGAGTGATGATATTGCTTTCCGCTTTTCTCAGACAAGCTGGCCAGCCTGGCCTCTGACAACTGAAAAGTATGTGGATTGGTTGAATGAAACACCCCATGAACAGGAATGCATAAACCTTTTCATGGATTACGAAACTTTTGGTGAACATCAATGGCCTGAAACAGGCATCTTTGATTTTCTGCGTGCCTTACCAGGAAGAGTTTTATCAAATTCGAATTTCAGGTTTCATACTCCGAATGAACTTTCGCATATGTTGCAGCCTGTATCACCAATCTATGTTCCTTATCCCATTTCATGGGCCGATGAAGAGCGTGACTTAACTGCATGGCTTGGCAATGACCTGCAGGATGATGCTTTCAACAAACTTTATGAAATTGAAGAAAAAGTAAAAAACTGCAATAATTCATCAATACAAAAGGACTGGAAGTATCTACAGACCAGTGACCATTTTTATTATATGTGTACAAAATGGTTTTCCGACGGTGATGTACATAAATATTTTAACCCTTATAACACTCCATACGAAGCATTCATCAATTACATGAACATTCTTTCCGATTTTTTGATCCGGATAAATGAAGTTTGTCCTTCTTCAGGTGAAATAATTATAAATACTGAATTTGAGAAACCGCTGATTGCTGCAAAAGTGGAATCGCAAATTAAAAAAGCTGTTCTGAAAAAAGCTATTAAAAAACCTTTGATTGCTAAAGCAAAAAAAGTTTCCAGCATTACAAAAAAAACTAAGCCTGTTGTAAAAAAAGCTTCACCAGCCCGAAAGAAGAAAGCACCCAAAGTTCGCGGCAGTGAATTAAAACTTTTTGGAAATCTTTCTAAAAAGGCAATCAAGGACATCTTTCACGATTATGATTTGAAAATTCTAGCAAAGTCGCTGGTTAATGCAGATGCTGAAATTGAAGAAAAGGTTAAGACAGCTCTTGGCCAGGGTATTGGACGGAAACTAAAAACTGCTATAGGTAGGGTTGTAAATCCAAGCGCTGCTGAAATCAAAGAAGCCCGAAGATTGATTGAAGAAAGGATAAAAGAATATTTTTCGGATTTGAAATAATATTTTATTTATCTGGATATAGTATACGATTCAATGTAGTTGACTTATGGATATCCTTTGTTTTTGTCTATAACAATTTCACGCTGGTAGATGTAAAATATATATCGGCTGAATACACACAACCTCATTTTCATTTCTTCGTCTATTTAATTAATCAGAAGGGACCGCAATTTATTTTAATTCGGTTTATCTAATTAGTTAAATTGTATTTTTTAAAGTGAGTTTTTATGAAGTATAGTGCAGGAAATATAAAGAAGAATTTTTTTATTTTCTTTCTTGTAATCATTTTTAGCTGCAATGCTTATTGCCAGTTAAGTATAAGTACAGCGATGACTCCTGCACAGCTTGTTCAGAACATTCTTGTTAGCGGCGGAGTGAATATAAGCAATGTAACATTTTCTGGAAACACGGGTAGTACCACATCACAATTCGGATCATTCACTAATGCCAGCACTACTTATCTTGGATTGTCTTCTGGAATTGTTATGTCAACGGGATATGTTCCTCATATTGCAGCTCAGGGAAATGCAGGTGGTAGTATGAGCGATCTTCCTTTAACGGGGAGTGATGCAGACCTGGCATCATTGGCAGGTATAGCATTAAACAAAACATATGATAAATGTATATTGGAATTTGATTTTGTGCCAACCGGAAACACTGTTGCATTTACTTATGTTTTTGGCTCAGAGGAAGAACCCAACTGGGTATGTTCCCAGTACGATGATGTTTTTGGTTTCTTCCTAAGCGGACCAGGAATTGCAGGACCATTCTCAAACGGCGCAGTTAATATTGCACTCATTCCCGGTACAAGTTATCCAGTGTCTGTTAATACTGTCAATAACGGTTCAATAGGTTCAAGTACTTCCGGTAATAACTGTCCTTCATATGGCTTAAATTATTCCATGTATTATGTAAATAATCTACCGGATCCTTATGTAGTTTTCGGTGGACTAACAACGGTTCTTACTGCAACCTACAGTGTTACTCCTTGTGGAACCTACCATATAAAGCTTGCTATTTGCGATACTGGAAACGGAAACTTTGATTCTGGAGTTTTTCTTGGTGCAAACAGTTTTTCAGCAAACACTTTCGCTGTAAATACGCATTATACCAACACAGCACTTGGGAATAATGCAGTGGAAGGTTGTTCTCAGGGATTGTTTTCGTTTATATTGCCTGCTGCTGCGACTTCGCCAAACACTATAAATTACACTATCAGTGGAACAGCAGGTAATGGAACTGATTACACCTCAATTCCTGCAAGTATTACTATTCCTGCTGGCCAGGATTCGGCTGGCGTGTATATAAATCCTTTTTTTGACGGTATCACAGAAGGAAATGAAACAGTAATAATTACTTACACAAACGGATGTGTTGTTCAATCTGACACTATAATTATTAAAGATAATATTCCATTAACAATTGCAACCAGCAATGATACCACGATTTGTATGGGATCTTCAGCTTCACTTATTTCATCTGCAACCGGAGGAATTTTACCTTACACATATGCATGGAACAACGGCTCTTCTACAAACAATACTTCTGTAAATCCAGTAACTAATACAACATATACACTTTCGGTTTCTGATAACTGCGGACAGTCTGCAACTGGAAATATTCTGGTAAATGTAAACTCAGTGAACGCGACTGTTGCTTCCACAAATGAATTCTGCAACCAGGCCAACGGAAGCGTAACAGCGACTGGTACGGGTACTTGTAATTCCACTTTTGCATACCAATGGAATACTGCTTCAAGCACTCCAATTGTTTCGAATTTACCTGCTGGTAATTATACAGTGACGGTCTCCTGTGGGGCATGCTCCGCTTCAGCTTCAACTATTGTTGCAAATATATCAGGCCCTGCAATAGTTGTTGATTCCGTTATCACATGTGATTGCGGTCAGATGAATGGAGCAATTTTTATAACTATAAATGGTGGTACTCAGCCATACTCTTTTAATTGGAATTCAACTCCAGCGCAGACTACAGAGGATATTCAGGATATTCCTGCCGGTAATTTTTTGGTAACAGTAACTGATATTAATGGATGCACAGCTACATCAGCTGTTACTGTTGGTTTGGCCGGAGGCCCTGTATTGGCAGTGTCATCAACAAACGAAATGTGCAGACATTCTGATGGAACAGCTACTGTTATTGCAACAGGTGGAACAGGAACTTATACTTATTTATGGAGCACAAATCCTCCGCAGGCTACTGCTACAGCTACCGGACTTACTTCCGGCACATACACTGTGACCGTTGATGACGGGAATTGTTCGACCACTGCAAGTATAGCCGTTAACGGTACGGCAGGACCAACAGCTGATATAAATATCAATCCTCCGGTTACTACATTAATGAATGGCCCGATTGTTATCAGCGGAAGTTCAAACGGAACCATTGTGAACTGGTCATGGGATTATGGTGATGGAACTGTTGGAACCGGTCAATCGAATACGCACCAATATGGAAGTCTTGGGACATTTGTTGTAACCCTTCTCATTACCGATAATAGCGGTTGTGTGGATTCTGTAATTGACTCAGTGAAAGTAAAAGATATTTCTACGCTTTATATTCCGAATTCATTCACTCCCAATGGTGACGGGCATAACGACCTTTTTCTGCCTTATGGATTAAATGTTGACCCGGATACATATGAAATGATGATCTTCGATCGCTGGGGACAGATGCTGTTTGATACCAAAGAATGGGGAGTAGGGTGGAACGGAACATTGAATAATCATGGTACAAAAGATGATGTTGTACTAGATGTTTACGTCTACAAAATTAAAGCTAAACCCATCGATGGAGGCAAACTCCGCGAATATTATGGAAGAGTATTTCTTTTTCCTTGATAACGTTTCGGTTTAATTTAAAATTTTTCTCAAACTTTTTTAAACTGTCTTTAGCCTCTTGGTTAAATCTTTTCAATTCATCAAGGATATGCGATTGGTGCAAGAATCTGCATTTCGTCAATTGTATAATAATATGGTTTATTATTTACATAAAACCTGATTAATGCAGCGCCTTTATAATTAATTGGAGGTAGCGAACCTTTTTTTACTTCTTCATAAATTCCATTGTGGTAATCTCTTTCCCCTGGAAAATATTCTTCTGAAAAAAGAGAAATATTTTCACCAGTTTTATATCTCCTTGAAGAGTCCTGGACCGATGTGGTTGGAATGGTTAATGGAAACGAATTTCCATTTGTGATCCAAACAGAATCGAAACGTATTTTTGCATCTTTGTTAAACGAAATATAAAAATAATAATTTATTCCACCTCCTGAACCATAGGCTCCGCCTGACCATCCCTGACTTGTTGCAGAAGTTACTGTGAAATATTCATTTGATATTTGAGCACTTGAATTGTGTGAATAGATAATGATAATCAGAAATATTATATTTTTCATAGTATGTGTTTTGTTTTGTAGATGCAATTCATGAAAATATTCCATAAATAGCTTGCTAATCTTTTAGCAGTAAACGGATTGGATTTTACGAAAACTCACCGACATATACTTTGAAGGTTTATCGATTTTTTATTAATTTTACCTTTTGTTTTAAAGTGTAAATTATACGTATTATGTCAGAACATAGCATAGTTAAACCGAATTACCTTTTCGAGGTAAGTTGGGAAGTTTGTAATAAAGTGGGAGGTATTTACACTGTGATATCTACCAAAGCATTGACACTGGTGAATGAGTTGAAAGATAACTATATCCTTATAGGTCCTGATGTTTGGAAAGAAACCAGTGCAAATCCTGAATTTGTTGAAGATAAATTTCTTTACCGCTCATGGAGGGAAGAAGCAGAGAGTGAAGGCCTGCGTTTAAAAGTTGGCAGATGGAAAATTGCGGGAAGTCCCGCCGTTATTCTTGTCGACTTTACTTCTTATTTTGCAGTGAAGGATAAAATTTTCGCTGAGTTCTGGGAAAAATACAAACTTGATTCTATTGCAGGTCAGTGGGATTATGTTGAGCCTGCTATGTTTGGCTATGCTGCCGGAAAAGTTATTGAGAGCTTTTATGAATTCAATATATCAGGAAGAGATAAAGTAATTGCTCAGTTCCATGAATGGATGACTGGTTCTGGTATATTATATCTGAAGGACAGAATTCCACAGATAGGAACAGTATTTACTACTCATGCCACTGCAATAGCACGTTGCATTGCAGGAAACGGGATGCCACTTTACCGGAATATTGAAATATATAATGCTGAAAAAATTGCGAAAGAATTTAATATTACAGCAAAGCAGTCGCTTGAAAAAACGGCAGCAGAACTTGCTGATTGTTTTACTACAGTTAGTGAAATCACGGGCAAGGAATGCAAATTTTTCCTTGGAAAAAATGTGGATGCAGTTACTCCAAATGGTTTTGAAAATTCATTTGTTCCTGAAGAAATTATTTTTGAATCAAAGCGTTCAGCAGCGCGTGATAAACTGATTGATGTGGGAGAAGCCCTTTTGAATCAAAAGCTTTCACGCGACAGCATGATTGTTTGTATCAGCGGCCGTTATGAATTTAAAAATAAAGGTATTGACCTTTTTATTGATTCGCTTGGTAAATTAAATAAACGTGATGATCTTGGAAAAGAAATTATTGCATTCATCATGGTGCCTGCAAATCAAGCAGGGCCAAGGAAAGATCTATTTGACAGGCTTAACAATCCTAACTATGATCATCCGGTAAGTCATGATTACCTTACACATTATCTGCATGACAGTGACTTTGACCCTTCTCTGAGAAGGATTCGCGAAAACGGACTTGGAAATACACCAGATGATAAAGTGAAAATAATTTTCGTTCCTTCCTATCTGAATGGAACAGATGGTATTTTCAATATGCACTATTATGACGTGCTGATAGGATTTGATGTTACCGTGTTCCCATCATATTATGAGCCCTGGGGCTATACACCTATGGAAAGTATTGCATTCCATATTCCGACTATTACTACAACGCTTGCTGGTTTCGGCAATTGGGTTAATATGCATTACAGCGCTCTCGAAGATGGTGTATATGTTATTGATCGTAACGATGATAATGATGCTGAAGTCGTTGAGAAAATTGCTATGCGCATGTTTCAGTATTTACATCAAACAGCCGTTGAAAAAACGAAATCTCGACAGAAAGCATTTGAAATATCACAAGCCGGTTTGTGGCAGAATTTTATAAATGAATATTTTGCTGCATACAGTATTACACTGCAACGTGTAAATGAAAGAGCTGATCTTTTCAAAAATAAAATTTTACCTGAACGTCAGCCTGTACTAAAATCCATTCAACAGAATAAACCTGTATGGAAAAAGGTAATGGTGAAATCCGATTATCCTGAAGGTCTTTCAAATCTTGTAAGACTTACAAAAAATTTATGGTGGTCATGGAATTATGAAGCTCAGGAATTATTCGAAATGATAAATCCTGAATTATGGGAAAAATGGTCACACAATCCGATTCCTATGCTTCAGGCATTGACATATGAGCAATTGCTAGCACTTGAAAAGGATGAGGAATTTACATCCCGGCTTGCAGAAGTATATGGAAGATTCGATGAATACATGCGGAAAGACTGCGAGAAATCTAAGGACCAGATTGCATATTTCAGCATGGAATATGGCTTGCACGATTCATTAAAGATTTTTTCAGGCGGCCTTGGAATTCTTGCTGGCGATTATCTGAAGCAGGCAAGTGATTCTAATGTAAATATTGTTGGTGTTGGACTCTTATATCGTTATGGCTATTTTACGCAGCATTTATCTCTGAGTGGCGAACAACTTGAATCCTATCTCCCTCAGAAATTTTCTCATCTGCCTTTAAGGCCTGTGCGCATTGATAGTGAATTGGATGAAAACGGAAGTAACTGGCTCAAAGTGCGTATTGCATTACCTGGTAGAACAATGCTTGCAAAAGTTTGGCGCGTTGATGTAGGTCGTACTCCTTTGTACTTGCTGGATGCAGACATTGAGGAAAATTCGGCAGAGGATAGAGCAATTACGCATCAGTTATATGGCGGAGATAATGAAAACCGTCTAAAACAGGAGCTACTGCTTGGTGTAGGAGGTATACGCCTGTTGGAAGCTGTGGGGATCAGGCCAAATATTTATCATTGCAACGAAGGACATGCTGCATTTATTGGCATTGAGCGATTACGGAAATTTGTACAGGATGAATTCTTTACATTCCGTGAAGCCATGGAGATAGTAAGAGCATCAACTCTGTTTACTACTCATACTCCTGTTCCTGCAGGACATGATGCATTCAGTGAAGACCTTTTAAGAGCTTATATACCACATTATGCAGACCGTTTGAATATTGGCTGGGATAACTTTATGAATCTTGGACGGGAAAAGGAAAACGACCCGAATGATAAATTTTCAATGAGTGTGCTTGCAGTAAGATTATCGGAGGAAGTAAACGGTGTAAGCAGGATACATGGCAGAGTTTCGCGCGAAATGTTTAATAGTCTTTACCCGGGATTTTTCCCTGATGAACTGCATATCGGTTATGTTACCAATGGAGTGCATTTCCCTACATGGACTGCAAAAAAGTGGCAGCAATTGTATAATGAACAGTTTGGTGAAGCTTTTTACAATGATCAGTCGAATGGTGAACACTGGAAAAAAATATTTAATGTTACTGATGAGCAAATTTGGAAGATAAGGCAGGGTCAGCGTAAGGAGCTGATTGACTTTGTGCGGAAACGAATGATGGAAAACCTTACACGAAGGCAGGAAAATCCGAAGAATATTATTGAAACGATTGATTCATTTGATGAAAATGCTTTAACAATAGGCTTTGCGCGAAGATTTGCAACTTATAAAAGGGCACATTTGTTATTTAAAAATCTCGAAAAACTTGCAAAACTTGTAAATAATCCGCTGATGCCTGTGCAATTCATTTTTGCCGGAAAGGCTCATCCTGCTGATGTTGAAGGGCAGGAGCTGATAAAACAGATTATAGAAGTTTCAAAGAGGAAAGAATTTCTAGGCAAAATCACGTTTATCGAAAACTACGATATGGAAATTGCCACCAAACTTGTACAGGGCGTTGACATATGGCTTAACACACCCACAAGACCCCTTGAAGCATCAGGCACTTCCGGACAGAAAGCTGTCATGAACGGAGTTATTAATTTCAGTGTACTTGATGGATGGTGGGCTGAAGGTTATATGGAAAAAGCCGGATGGGCACTAAAAGAAGAAGTAACTTTTGAATATCCGCAATTCCAGGATGAACTGGACGCTGAAACAATTTATGATACACTTGAAGACGAAATAATTCCAATATTTTATAAACGTGATAAACATGGTATTCCGTCGAAATGGATTTCATATATCAAAAACACTATTGCCGAAATTGCTCCGCGTTTTACTACTAAAAGAATGATTGACGATTATATGCAACAATATTATCTGAAATTATTCGAACGCACTAGAATGCTTGCAAACAATGATTATGAGGGAGCACGTAAACTTTCCACATGGAAGAAAAAAATGGTGAGAGGATGGGAAAGTATTGAGGTAATCGCCGTGCATGTTCCTGATTCCACAAAATCTCCGTTTAAACTGGGTGAGAAATTTGTTGCAGAAATTACACTTGACCTTCATGAGATTTCTCCTGAAGACATAGGCATTGAAGTAATTTTCGGACAAAAAGTAATGGACGAGGTAAAAGAGATTTTTTATAAAAATGAAATGGAAAGGGTGAGAGAAGTTGAAAATGTTGTTACATATAAAACTCAAATTTTCGTAACACGCTCTGGTGTGTTTGACTATGCACTGCGTATGTTCCCGAAGAATCCCATGCTTCCGCACCGTCAGGATTTTGACCTTGTAAAATGGATTTAAGAATAATTTTTAATTTTGTATTTAATATAGTATAAACCCAAATCGAACAGGATGAAATTATTAGAAGGCAAAACAGCATTGATAACAGGTGCTTCCAGAGGCATCGGCAGAATGATTGCAATTAAATTCGCTGAACATGGCGCGAATGTTGCATTTTCAGATTTGTTTTATGATGACAAAGCAGTAGCACTTGAAGAAGAATTGAAATCATTAGAAGTGAAAGCTAAAGGCTATGCTTCGGATGCAAGTTCTTTTGCATCATCAGAAAAACTTATTACCGATGTGCTTGCTGAATTCACGGTTATCGACGTATTGGTAAACAATGCTGGAATCACCAGAGATAACCTGCTTCTGCGTATGTCGGAACAGGACTGGGACCTTGTGATGAATGTAAATTTAAAATCAGTGTTTAATCTTACAAAAGCTGTGCAGAAGGCCATGATCAAGCAAAGGAGCGGATCAATCATTAACATGAGTTCTGTTGTGGGTATTGAAGGAAATGCAGGACAATCGAATTATTCAGCATCCAAAGCTGGTATTATTGGCTTTACAAAATCAATTGCTCAGGAACTTGGATCACGCAATATCCGCAGCAATGCTATTGCTCCTGGTTTTATTGAAACTGAAATGACAGCAAAACTTCCTGATGAAGTTAAGAAAAAATGGATAGAAGAAATACCTCTGAAAAGAGTAGGGTTACCTGAAGATGTTGCCAATGCTGCAATTTTCCTTGCTTCTGATTTATCAACTTATGTAAACGGACAAGTGATCAATGTATGCGGTGGCATGCAGACGTAACATTTTATTATTTCGAGCAGAGCTAGAAATCTTTAGTAAAAAACCCGCAATATAATTCTCTCCCTGTTGGTCGAGATGACATAAAGAATAAAAAAATCCCGGAATGACAGCACATTCCGGGATTTTAATTTTGTGTAAACTTAAACCATATATTACTATTTAATTGAAAACTTCTTGCACCATTTCTCTGATGATCCTCTGAGTTCAGCGATATATATGCCTTCCGACTGATCAAATAATTCAATTGAAATTACATTCAACCCGCTGATATCAGCGTGATAAATTTCTTTACACAGTATATTCATAATTAAAAGTTCATTCCATCTATTCTGATTTCCCAATTCAATATATAATTTTCCATTGCTTGGATTTGGGTATAGCACCACATTTTCAATCATGGATACTTCATTAATTCCAATTGTAATGCTAATGTTTAAGGAAAATTCAGAGGTGTTTCCGGAAAGGTCAGTAGCTGTGGAAGTGATGATATCAGCAGGGGACAGGCCAGAGCAACTGAAAGACCAGTTGCCAGATCCATTTGCAATGGCATAACCTATAAATTTTTTTCCTTGCCCGTAGCCAGATATACTGTTATCTGATTTAAACAGTTCAATTTTTATTCCGCTTGGTCCGCCATTTACCGCGTGATCAATAATTCCAGAAATAGAAGTTATTCCGCTAACGAGATTCATATTCACATTTTGGATAACAGGGAAATTCATTAAATCGTTTGGCCCTGCGTCAGCATCCCCGGCATCATTGAGTGTTGGTCCTGCAGGAAAAAGATCAATACCTAATTCTGAATTATTAAAAATAGAATTTTCAGTAAATGAATTATACAATTCAGCTGAAGTCATAACTGTAATTCCATTGCCTCCGTTATATGCAATAATATTTCCTTTGCCTGCTTTACCTATAAAGTTGTGATGTGGTCCTTCGCCAATGCGTACACCGTCGAACATATTTCCTAGTGCAAGAGTTCCGGTAATATCAGTTCCGATTTTATTTCGAATCACAACATTGCTGTCACTGCCAGCAACATGAATGTCTATGCCGTTCTGACGATTTCCTGAAACTACATTGCTGTCGACATAATGATTGAATGAAGGTCCATCTATTACTATGCCATTGGAATTTGGTAAAGCTAATGTGCCTGTAATATCTGTTCCTATAAGGTTCCCTATAACAGAATCTCTTTGTGTTCCGGGGTTATAAAGAAAAACGCCATAGCCTGAATTGCCTGATAATAAATTTCCTGCGCCAGAAGTCCTTCCTCCCAGCCGGTTGTAACTTGCACCATCATCAAACAAAACGCCATATGTGTTGGGAATAGAATCAGTACCTGTAATATCTGTTCCAATAAAATTTCCTACAATAATATTGAAATTACAGCCAGTTCCAAAAACGGGAATGCCGTATGCATCATTCCCTGAAACATAATTTCTTTCAGCAGCAGTATAGCCTCCTATCATATTATATTTTGAAGTTCCTTCTATACTAATGCCATCATAATTTTTAACTGCCGCATTTCCGTTTCTGTTGAGCCCAACATAATTTCCTTTTATAATATTGTTGTTTGAATTTACCACGCGGATTCCAACATGTGTATTTCCTGAAAAAATATTTCTGTCGCTGGGTGTTGCTCCGCCAATAGTGTTGTGATAAGGCCCGCTTAAAATTTCAATTCCATGTGTATTGCTAAGTGTATCTGTGGCATTATAATTACAGCCAACATAGTTTCCTACAATAATATTATCATGGCTCGTACCTGAAACTTCAATACCGACTGTAAACCGCCCTATGATAAAGCTTTTCACGGTTACACCGGAAACATTGTATAAATGAAAAGCAAAATCAGAACCATACAAATGATTTCCATCCAGCATTATTTCCGGCCCGAACGGGTTGGTATCACCCTGATTCGTGGTTTGTGTGGTCCCATCAAATGTTACACTGTTGCGCGTGATTATTGGCAATGTGGATGTTGGTGTGATTTTCCAAACGCCTTGTGATGAAATATAATTCGGATCGGAAGCAGGAATATTAAAAGCTATTGTATGTGTGCCGGGATAAATATTTACATTAGTGATTGCTGCCCTCAATGAGCCTGTTCCTGAGTCATTGGTGTTGGTAACCGTGTAAACAGTTGCGTTTGAAATATTAATTGATAGAAAAAAAAGAAGAGCTGAAAAGTAGATTTTATACTTCATTTGTTTTTGTTTTTATAGCCGGCCTTATTATATTGGGCTAAAGCCCTTTTTCTAGTTTATTTTATTACCCCGACCTTAAGGTCGGGGTAACTGAGATTGCCTTTTTTTAGGGCTTTAGCCCAATAAATTTTGAAATTTAAGATAAATTGAATAAATTATTATTTCGTAATAATTACTTTACCCGTTTTTACTGTAACGCCATTCTCAGTGATAGAAATGAAGTACAAGCCTTGCTCAAGATTGAGTTCGGAAAGATTGTATTTCAATTGCACATTGCCACTTGAAATATTTTTATTCACAAATACCTTTATTAATTCTCCTGTAATTGAATAAAGTTTAATGTTTACAAGCTTTTCTGCTGATGCTGAATAAATAATATTCAATTGATTGCTTGCCGGATTTGGATAAACAAAATATTGATTGCTTACCGCGGTTTCTTTAATACCAACTGTAATATCTGAGTTTTGTGCAAATTCAGATGTGTTTCCATGAATATCAGTTGCAGTGGCAGTAACCATGTCGCCAGCTACTAATCCTGTACAATTAAAACTCCAGTTTCCCGAACTGCTTGATACCACTGTTTCTCCAAGGTAGCTTGTTGCATCCCCATGATTAAACATATTTGAACCATTGGATTTGAAAAGTTCAATTTTAATACCAACAGGGCCGCCGTAGGTAGCACAATCAATGGTTCCATCAATGGTGGTGATTCCTGTCTGCCAGGCTAAAAATACATTTTGTATAACCGGGAAATTCATTTGTTCATTGGAACCATTATCGCTGTCCAGTGCATCATTATTATTTACTCCATATGGATAAAGATCAATTCCTAATATTCCATTATTGTAAATCTGGTTGGCTGAAATAGAATTAAAAACAGTTCCTGTATCAATCACTGCGATACCGGTTGAATCATGATTTGCAATAATGTTGCCTTTGTTTAAAGTGCCTATTTTATTATATTTTGAAGCTTTTGCTATAACAATACCAGCTACATTATTTTTCAAAGGTGAAGTTCCGTTTGCGGCAACACCAATCTTGTTAGTGTAAACAGTATTGCTGTCGCTATGTTCATAAAATATAATTCCAAGATATTTGTTTCCGCTGATCACGTTATTCTCGATATTATTTTTGCTCGGCTTTGTAGCAAAGCCAATACCAATATAATTAGGCAATGCAGCAGTTCCATTTATATCAGTCCCGATATAATTTCCTTTGATGTCATTATAAGAAGTATAAATGTCCGCAACTTCTATTCCGTCAAACCTGTTTCCGGAAATAATATTTCTATCAGCAATTGCAGTTCCTCCAATAATATTGTGTTTTGTACCGCCGCCTAAAATCAAACCAATCTGGTTGGGAACAGTATCAGTTCCTGCTGCATTCGTTCCGATTTTATTTCCTGACAATTGATTGTAATCAGAACCTGTGGTAACGATAAACATTCCATAAGCACGGTTTCCTGAAAGTACATTATTAATAAATGGATTATGGTTTGAACCGCCATCCACGCAAATACCGGTTGCATTTGGCATAGGATTATTTCCGGTTGCGTCAACACCAATATAATTTCCAATTGTGGAATTGTAAGATGAGTTTCCATAAAGATCATGGCCATAAACCCGGTTTCCGGATATTACATTTCCTTCGCCTGCATTGTATCCGCCCGCTGTATTGTATTTTGCATTGGAATTAAAATACAATCCATTCGCCTGGATGAGTGTATCATTGGATAACTTTAAAGCATTCAAACCTGTTGCATCAGGGCCGATATAATTTCCTTTAATTGTGTTACTATCGGAAGATTCAATGCATAATCCCATTTCAAGATTTCCCGAAATAACATTGCGTGCACCTGAAGTCGAGCCACCGATTGTGTTCTTGTTGGCATTACTTTTAATATAAACTCCAGTATAATTACTCAATATCTGTGTTCCCTGGTAATCTGTTCCGATTTTATTTCCCAATACTGTATTCAATCTTGTGCCTGAATACGCCATAATAATTCCTGCCAGTGTATTTCCTGAAATCAGGTTTCCTTCGCCTGCATTGCTTCCACCAATGGTGTTTTGTGACGTTCCGCTTAGTAAAATTCCTGTTGCATTGGGAATAGAATCGGTGCCGCCAACATTTGTCCCTATGTAATTTCCTTTGATAGTGGTGTTCTTAGCGTTTGAACCTAGTATAGAAATGCCGCCGTCAGTATTGCCAGAAATAATATTTCTTTCAGCAGCGGTTGCACCTCCAATAATATTGTTGTAAGAATCATTGATTGCAATGCCATAATAATTAGGAACAGTATCTGTTCTAATAACTCCGTTTACATTGATGCCAATGTAATTTCCCTTGATTGTATTGTCATGCGAAATGTTTGTGTTGATAGCAACACCGGCATAATCATTTCCTGAAATTAAATTTCTCTGCAATGCGGTGGTTCCACCAACTAAATTGCTTGCGGAAGAATCGATTGCAACTCCATAATAATTAGGTATTGCAAACATTCCTGTTCTGTCGCATCCAATTTTATTTCCCTGTATAGTATTGCTGTTTGATCTTCTGATCGCGATTCCTGCTGTTGTATTTCCTGAAATAAGATTATCCTTAATTGTATTGCTGGCAACATCGCCATACAGTGCAACACCCATATCATTAGGTACAGCAATGCTTCCATCATAATTTACGCCAATATAACAATTGGAAACAGTGCAGCTCCCACTAGGATAGGTTCCATATTTAGTAATAATAATTCCCATTTGAAATCCATTTATTATTAACCCTTTTACAAATCCTCCTGAAAAAGGGAAAGCTAAAGCATAGGTTAAATTCGTTGTGCTTTTTATGCAAATTTCAGGACCATCAGGATTTGTATTTCCTGATTGTGTTGTTCCGTCAACTGAAACAGAAATGCTGTTAACAGTAGGTAGCAATGTTGCAAGAGTGATTGTAAAAACACCTGTTGCTGCATTATAATTCGGATCGGAAGTAGGAATATTAAATACAATATTGTCTGCATCCATAGGATTGGTATTTGCAGAAGTAATTGCCTGTCTCAATGAACCAGTCCCTGCATCCAACGTGTTGGTCACCGTGAATGTAGCTGCATCAGCTTTAATTGCAATCATTGAAAATAAACAGGAAATGAAAATTTTGATTGTAAAGTATTTCGTTTTCATAGAGCAGTAATTGTAGCGTTACAGAGGTATTTGAAATTTTCCTTTATTTATTATTCTGAAATTAATTTTCCATTCATAAGTGATGGACCATTTTCAATGCAATAAAAGTAGACTCCATTTTTAAAATTATTTCCATCAACTGTTATTTTGGTTCCACAGAAGCTACATGAAAATACTTGTTGTCCTAAAATATCTACAATAATCAATTTTGTTTCATGATCTGCTTTGTTTATCAAATCGAATTCAAAAGTTACTTCTTTGTCGAAAGGATTCGGATATACATTTATGTTTGAGATTGTAGTTTTATTTTCGGCAATTCCGGCGCTGCATGAATGGGTGCATGATGTGACACCTGTTCCAATAGTCCCTGTGTTTATATCAATATAAGGTGGTCCACTCATAGGTGTCTGATCGCAGATATCGATAGTTCCTTTGATATATCCGGCATTTGCAGAATAAGATGCAATACAAAAATATCCTGTGGTTCCGCGAAGCGTATCAAGATTTGTAAAATCGTTTGCAATAAAAACTGCGCCATCATTAATAAACAATGCATCGTGCGCTAAAGAATCGCCATTCAAAAAATCGTGTGAAACTAAAAAAGGATTGCTGGTTGCATTTGATAATATTCCCGTATTCATAAAATCTACAAGTACAATAACACTATCATTGATATCGCTTGTCCCTGTATTTAAAAAATTACTTGCCTGCATAGTGCCGTTATTTGTAAAATTGACCGTATTCAGGAAATAAGTAAGAACAAGCCGGCCATCATTAATGAGTGAATTGTTATTCCACAGTTTGGTGGCCTCAATTTGTCCATATGCATTATTGTTAATAATGCCATTGTTCTGTAAACTGTCAACTTGTTTTACAAGACCCGTGTTGGTAAGTATTGCAGTGGTTCCATTGTAATACGCATTGTTTACTATTAATGTATTTGAATTTGTAACGGAGCCTGCGTTTATAGCTAGCCTGTCCACTTCAAAAGTGCCGTCGTTTGTGAGCGAACCACCATTCTGAGCCCATGTTCGAATGGAATTATCCTTTACCAGTGATGCTCCCGAACTTATATTTACTATACCTGATGAATATGCCCAGTTGGTATTTAACACAACATTATTATTAACATTGATATTGCTTCCTGGAGTTGGAATACAACTGCAGTCCCAGGTTGTAGGCATAAGCCAGCTACCATCAGCAACAGAATTAACAGTTGTTTTTTGTGCAAACCCAATAAGTATCAACGTTGATAGTGTAAGAGTAGAAATTATTTTTTTCATAAATGTTAAATTAGTTTATTGATATGGATTTTGATAGAAACAAATATATGGATTTAAATATAAATTTATGAAACAAAGATATATTCATCTTGATGATTAATAAAGAGTAGGAAAGCCTGATTTCAAGCTACCAGTTAAGAGGGGAGAGGCAGGTATTTTTACGTGTGAATATCAGATCTATTCAACTATAAATTTACCAGTGCTTAATTTTTTTTCAGAATAAAGCTGATAAGTATAATATCCTTTATTAAATTTTATTGAAGGGATTAGAAAATAATTCTTTGAGGTATTGGCAGTATAAATTTGATTTCCAAATTCATTGTAGATATTAAGATTGAATGATTGATTCAATGGGTTGTCGAATTGCAATAAGGCCTGCGTTTGCGAAGGATTTGGCGAAATCCTGGATTGGAATTTATTATTGCCGTTAGCTTGAATCACTCCGCTGCAAATGCTGCTGTTGAAGGTAATATTATCAACCATCCATCCGTCTTTGTTCGTCTGTAATGAATCGCTAATGAAATTAAAACGAAACATAACTGAATCAGGTGGCCATGTTTTTACACCAAGACAGAAAAGCCAGGTAATAGAACTTTGCTGCCATCCGTTTGAATTACCAGTGAAGGCAGGTATACCGCCGTTTATAGTATCAGATTTTGTATACATATTATTCAGCCATGGCAGAGAATCTACGTATGGATACATTGGACAAGATGTCAAAATTGTATCATAAATAATATTCTGCCATTTTACACCTCCATTATATGATACATCAATATATCCACCATCATTGCCTGAATCAGTGTTAAACCTGTGAAAAAATGAAAGGCTTGAAGGCGAGCCCCAGAACCATTCTTGAGCTTTGATTGTAATAATAAATGATGAATGATTATTTACTGGATAAGGCAATAAAGTATCTGTTACTATTGCATTCGGAACAGAATATGCACTGTCAAAAACTGTTTTTGAAGGTTGCCCAATTTGCCAGATATTTCCCGGGTTTGTATCATTTTTTATATTTGGTGATGGTTGTTCAAAATTAATTGGAAGCCAGTATTGTGCCTGCGAGAATTGGATGCCAAAAATAAAATAAATAGAAAGAAGAAAAATTTTCATAATATTAAATTTTATTTCACAGTTTGAAGAAAGTATAAGACCAAATATAACTTTTTTATGAAAACAATTCCTGAAATAATTCAAAAAATGTATTTTACATTATCTTAGTACTGTTATTGTCCCATTGATCTCAACATTCTTATCGTTGCATGAAGATTTGTAGTTGGCTATATAAAAGTATACACCATCAGGCATTGCTTCTGAATTCTTTGTTCCATCCCATTTATCAGCAGGATCGGATGTTTCGAATATTTTTTCTCCCCATCGGTTATAAATTTCTATATGGTACTGAGCCGTGTTGTTTTGCTTGACTTCAAGATAATCATTGTAGCCATCGCCATTTGGCGTAAAAACATTTGGGACAGTAAAAGGAACATCTGCATCCCTTACAGTAACAGCTATTGTATCTGAAATTGTACAACCTCCGTTTGATGCGGTTAAAGTGTAAATGCCTGTGGAATCTGCAATAATCGCAGTATCTGAAGAACCATTCGACCATATAAAGTGTTGTGCTGAAACCTTCGGATTAATAAAAACTTTTTCACCAAAACATACCGTTGTGTCGTTACCCAGATGGAAAAATGGATAATTAGAAACCATAATTTTAATTGAGTCATTTGCCTTGCATCCATTGCTGTCAGCTTCACAGAAGAATACAGTAGTGTCGGCAAGTACAGTATATGGATTGCTTGTATTGCTGCTGAAACCAGATGGTACAGAAGACCAGCTATAACTTGCATTGGTAATTGTAGTTGAGTATAAGAAAACCATTTCACCATTGCAAATGCTGGTATCAGAAGCTGTCACCTCAAGTTTGATAGGCTTTGTACTAGTTATTTTAACAAGAATGGTATCCTTGCAACCAGTATTACTATTTATTCCTAATACAGTGAAAATGGATTCAGAAACTGGATTTCCGATAGAAATAATTTGAGTTGAATCGCCTGTCTGTGGCCAGTAATAACCAGCATATCCATTTGGTGCAGTTAGTTCCACGGTTGCATCACTTGAACAAAAATATTTTTTTGTAGTATCAGGAAGTGTCATGCCTTTATTTAATTCAATTGTGAAGTAATCGGAGTATGTGCATTCTGATGAATTTACTGTAAGGTAATAAGTCGTTGTTTCAGCTGGTTTTAAAATTACAGTGGAATCATTGCTCAAAAATCCGGGAGGGTCTGAAGTCCAGAAATCAAAAGCGTCTGCAATGTTTATTTTCTTTAGAATACTGTCACCAAGACAAATTGCAGTGTCAGGGCCAAGATCGAAGACCGGGGATTGTTTTACTGTTACAACTAATGTATCGAAGGATGGCGGAGAATCACAGTCCGGACCATTTGTAACTTCTACAATGTAAGAAGTTGTTGTAAGTGGTGCTACGAAAACACTTGCACCACTTGCGCTGTAACCTGCAGGAATTGATGTCCATAAATAGGTTCCATAATCAGTATTTGCTCCGGAGGCAAAAAGCATTGTCCCGAAACCTTTGCAGACAAAGGTATCCAAGCCAGCGTTTGCAACAGGATCTTCGATTTTGTCAAGCATGAATCGCATTGTGTCAAGACATCCGGCAGGTGAAACCATGGATAGAGAATAAATAGAATATTGAATTGGATTAGTAATAGTGATGGATTGCGATGTACTGCCAGTTTCCAGCCAATAATAATTTGAATAATTCGGTGGGCCTGCTAGCTCAACACTACTGCTGCCTGAACAATAGAATGATTTCGAAATAGGTTGTTCATAATAGTAATCGTATTCTGATATTTTTATACTGTCTTTATAACTACAGCTACCATCATTCACAGTCAGGATATAAGTTGTGGGGTATGCCGGCAATACAGTTATCTGATGGGCTGTCGAAATGAACCCCGGCGGATAAGATGTCCACAGGTATGTTCCTGGAATGCTATCGGCAATTACAGTAACACTGTCATCCTTGCAAAACTGTATGTCAGCACCAAGGCTAAATGCAAGATGACCGTTAACAGTGACTGTCACCTGGGGAATTGTGTCTGCGGGACATCCGTTTGCATTAATTTCATAAACACTGTAAGAAGTTGTTATTGCAGGATTAACAAAAATTATTGAATCATTTGATGTAAATCCTGCAGGGTTAGAAGTCCACAGATATGTGCCTCCATTGCCTGCGCCGGTTGCGGTCAGTTTGATAGTATCCTGCAAACAGATTGTGGTATCATGACTGATTATCGGGATAGGTTTTGGATATTGCTGAAAGATATGAACAATGGTAGATGTGCATCCCAAAGCATTCGTCATTGTTACGGTTGCAGTATCACCAGGCTGGGGGGCAGGAATAGTGATAGTTTGAGTGGTATCTCCATATGGCTGCCACTGGTAACTTTCATATCCAACAGGTGCACTAAGTGTAATATTGGAAACACCATCACAAAAACCGTTTATCATAATATTCTGAGGGCCGCAGGTGGCATCAATATATGCATATCCGTAATGACCTAGCAAGCCGCAATCTTCAGTTTTAAATTCAATTTTAATTGCTTGCCCCATGTATGGAGAAAGATCTACAGCCATTATTTGCCAGCCTTTATATCTCAACAGATTGTTTTGCTGCCAGCCTGCAGTTGCAGGGCCTGCAGTCACCTGGTAGTGCGAACATGGGCCGGGTAATAACTGACCTGTTGAATCATAAATATTCACTTCGAATTTTGGTTTCATGTTTTGTGAATGTCCCGGAGGATCTTCTAAAAATACTGCATACTGATATGTGAAATTTGCATTGTCGGGAGTTACAATAAAAGTTTTATAAAGTTTTTCTGATTCTCCGCCAACGAAGCAATTGCCAAGCTTTGCAGAGAATGAACCTCCGTAAGGAGAAATTTCTGTAACTGTTCCGTTTGTAAAAGGATCTGTTCCTGTACCTGAAACTATATGTTGCCTGTCTGGAATAATTCCTCTTATATAAGTTGTATCTCCGCAACAATAGCCAAGTCCACCAACCCATGTGGAAAAGTTGCCAAATTCAAAATCGTTATTTGAGCATGCACCGCAATTTACGGGATTCAATGTCACGCTTCCGGAAACATCTCCAAAACACAAATCATCTTTCATCCACACAAGTGAATAAGTTGTATTGGTACTGGGATAGACCAATAAAGAATAATCATTCGAATTTATATTTGTAATTGTGTCAATAGTAACGCCGTCAGTGTAGACAATTGAGAAAGGCGGGTTTCCATAAAATTGGACATCAATATATGCAGCACTTGCTTTGCATACGATTCCTGTATTTACTGCTGAAAGCACTGCTGAAGGATTTCCGACAAAAACATAATTATGTAATACCAGTGTGTCACAGCCGAAATTATTACACCCGACAAGCACTATATCATACATTCCTGGAATATTATATGTAATCACTGGATCCTGCAATGTGGATGTAGATGGTGTCCCACCCGGAAACTGCCATTCCCATGAAGTAGCATTAAGACCAGAGCTGGCAGCATGAAATTGATATGAAGTTCCTGTGCAAACAAAAACAATATTTCCGTTGCATACGACCGGCCCCGGAGGTGCTTCCACGCAGGTGACAGCGCCAAGCGCATTCACTCTTCCCGAACCAATTTTTGCTATTTTGGTTGGATTCTTCTGATTGATATTGTTGCAGCTGGCTTTAAGGCATAATTCAATATCATCGGGCGTCATACCCGGATTATTTGATTTCATTAATGCACATATGCCGCTTACAATAGGCGCAGCCATTGATGTTCCGCTCATCTGCCCGTAGTTATTGTTACCGCCAGCAAGTGTACTGAGAATATCTACGCCGGGAGCCATCACATCTATTTTGGAACCGTAAGATGAAAACATGCTTACCATATCATTCAGATTAGTGGATCCTACGCTGATAACATAATCATAAGAAGCTGGGTAAAGATCTATTTCAGTGCCTGTATTGCCTGCAGCTGCTATAAGAACAATACCCTGGTTATGTGCAGTAGTGCACAAAAGATTATAAGTTGCTGAATATATAAAGCCACCCCACGACATATTAATAATGTCCGGGTTTATTGATATCGCATATTCAAGGCCAAGGAAGGCATCGGGCAATGCAGGGCCGCTGGCTGTGTCGGGCTTGCATTTTACAGGTATGATGGAACAATTAAATCCGACAGAGGCAATACCATTGCCATTATCTGTTTCAGCAGCTGCAATTCCGGCAACATGTGTTCCATGTGTAAAATTATTGATGTTCGCATTCGATGGAGGATCTGCAACATTATCGCTATCCGAAACATCGTAGCCTTTTACATCATCAATATATCCGTTGCCATCATCATCAACTCCGTTGCCGGCAATTTCATTGGGATTTATCCATATTTTATTCGTCAGGTCTGTATGCGTTGTAAGCACTGCGTCATCGACAATGGCAATGCGGACATTGGCTGAGCCATGGGTTATATTCCATGCGCCGACAGCATTTATTTTTGAAAGAAACGTCTGGTTATTGATATTAAAGTCATTTGGAACGTAGAATGAATAATAAATAGGAATCTTTTCAGCATATTCAACAAGACTGATTTGTTTTAACCTGGAAATTATTTCATCAAGTTGATTTGTATCTTTAATACAAACGGTGTAAACAGCTGCAAGATCAGCGTTGTGAAGCTTTGTAAATGTTTTTTTTACTGATATGATATCTTTGTTTTCAATAAAATATGAAAAATAATTTTCTGCTAAATTGTTTCTGAAACCATTGCTTTTACTATAAGTAATATCCATATTAAGACTATTCTTCAGCTTAAGAAAAATCCTGTTTTTCTCATATGAAGGCAATTTCGAAATATCAACATACTGTTTGCTTTTCATGAAGGCCGAATCCAGAATGCTGTTTAGCTGTGGAAATACTTCCTTGGAAAACAGAATCAGAAAAGAAAAGAATATAAATGGAAATACAGAAAAACTGGGGAGTAGCGCTTTTTTCATTTTTTCCGGTTTAGTTAATACTCTGAAGAAAGTATCTCAAATTTAAACCGAATGAATCATCAAATAAAGCAAGGACTGGTTTAAGTGCTTCTTAAACCAGTTAACGGTAGGATTAAAAAAGTTAAAGGTTTTTTAAATCTGATTTCTTGCAGCAATTAAAATCTCTTGTCAAACTTACTGCAAAGGAATATTTTGGGGTGAGTTGTTTGCCAATGTAATTTTTATAAACAGGAATGTCAGTCATTGCAGCAAGGTGCCATTGTCCGGCAATCGAATAACTTAGCTGCGGAGAAATGAATATTATTTCGTTACCCGTATTATCTTTAGTTGCTCCATCTTCAATATCTTTCTGACGGTTTTCACTTCTGAACTGAACCACTCCAAAAAAATTCATTGCAATTTTCTTGGAAACAAAAATGGAATTCATAAACAGGTTTCCATACTTGTAATCATCACGATTGGTTCCGTTGATTTCAAATTTATTAAGTGTGAAAATCCTGAGAGTAATATCAGGGAATCCCTTATTAAAAAATAATTGAGTTGTTAGTCCAAAAGCGCCTGTGGATGGCTGAATGTCACGGGGAAGCAAAACATTGTCTACATATTGCTGTTCCATTCTGAATGGGAATTTTAATCCTGCACCAATTGTTAATTCAATGTTTTTAGCAGGTTTTACATAAGCGCCATATTTAATGGAAACAGAACCATTGGAAAGCCCAAACCCTTTAAGTACATATTCAGGCTTAAGGTCATAGCGTTGAATTTTGCTGATAAAATATCCCATTTCATATTCGGCCGTAAACCTTTTGCTTATGCCATATCCAATAGTTAGACCAGAATAATTGAAAGAGGAATTCTTTAAAATATTATAATCAGTGACTTTTGTAGCTCCTTTATAATAGGTGTTAGAAAAACTGCTTCTGTAAAAAGCAATTACCCTGATATCTTTTTTATTCAGCAAACCGACAAATGTCGAAGCGCCCGCAGGACTTCCGCTTGAACAACATTGCGCAAAAATATTCTGATATGAAACTATGAAAAGGAAAAGCAGTATTAATGCAAGTCCTTTATTTAACCTTGATGTAGACATCCTTAGTTTCTGTATTGTTGTATTTATCTTTTACCTCGCAAGTAATTTTAAATTTATCAGAGTGGCATACTGTAAATTGCACAACACTTCCGCTGCCAATGATTACGCCGCCGGAATATGACCATGTGTAGTTAAGCTCATCACCAGTTGCAACAGCGGTAATAGTAGTGGTTGCATTGATTGCCATCACAGTATCGGCTACCGTAAGACTTGTGAAATCTAATGGGTTCTGATTTCCGTCAGTTGAAGAATTGTTGTCTTTTTTACAGCTGGCTGTAACAATAATTAAAAGAAAAATTGGAATAAATAATTTCTTCATATCCGCTTAATTTTAAAATCCTACAACAAATATAGGAAATATTTTGTTTGAATTAAAAATTTAACAATTTTCACTTATTTTATTATTACTTTAGCTTAACTGAAATTATATAATATTTTTACTTTACAGGATATAATCTAAATTATATGGATGCAAAACCATTGCTATGTCCTTCATGCGGCGGACAATTAAAATTAAACAGCGATATGTTTAATGAAAAAATGGTGACATGTGAATTCTGCGGAACCATTATCGACCTGCATCAGGAAGCAGCTAAGCAGGAATTTGATATTAACGATTTTTTGAAGAATTTTCAAAACGGAACTTCAACAACTGTCACAACAAACTCAAGCACCATTGTGATGAAAGACGGGAAAATTATTTCAGGAAATTCAGAACAGGCTGATGATATTCTAAAATCTGTACAGGAACAGTTGAAGAAATCAGGAATTAATATTGATGGATTGATACAGCAGCAACCGCTGCAGAGGGAAGCAAAAACCATTACCACCAATACTTCTAATGCAGATTCAGGTCCTAATCCTAAAAAAGGATTCTGGAAAAAAATGTTTGGAAGTTAATTTTAAGTACCTGATGCGACTATCGCTGTAAATCGACATGCAGAGCATGAATTTATGTTATACATTCGATTTTGAATATGAATTTAGACCAACACGAAGTTTTTATTCCTTCCTGATAATTTTTTCAAAAAAATGAAGTTTTAGTTCTCAGTTGATTTCATGTTAAAAATTGACCTTATATTTGCGCGTTATAATACAACTGCCTTTGAGTTTTAATATCATCACCGAATATCCGCTGTGGTTCCTGGTTTTCTGCATACTTTCAGGTGCCGTTGTCACGACATTATTATATTTTAAAAATAATAAGTACACGTTTTCTCCTTTATTTAAAAGAATTCTGGCAGTATTGCGTTTTGTTTCAATAACCATTATTGCTTTTCTTTTACTTTCTCCTCTGGTAAAATCGGTTTTCAGACATGTTGAAAAGCCTGTTATTATTGTGGCACAGGATAATTCCGAATCATTACTTGTGAATAAAGATTCTTCATTTTATAAAAAAGAATACAAGGAAAAACTAAACAAATTTATTGAAAACCTCAGCGCAAAATATGAAGTAAAGACTTATTCCTTCGGGGAAAATGTTAAAGAAAAAATAAATTTCGATTATAAAGATAAGCAGACTGATATCTCTGCATTTTTCGATGAACTTCAAACCCGGTACACCAACAGGAATGTTGGTGCCCTGGTCCTTGCCACCGATGGGATATACAATAAAGGGAAAAATCCTTTGTATGCATCTTCGTTTGTTTCATTTCCTGTTTACACCCTCGCACTGGGCGATACCACGGTTCACAAGGACCTGATCGTAACTAAAGTCACTACAAATAAAATTGCGTTTCTGGGAAATAAATTTCCAGTGGAAATTTTAATTACAGCCAATAAATGCAAAGGTGCTACTTCAAAACTCACTGTCAGTAAAGGCTCAGAGATGCTCTTTACAAAGACCTTAGATTTCACTTCTCCAACTTCCACTCAAACTATATTTCTTGAACTGGAAGCAAAGCAAACCGGTGTTCAGCGCTATCATGTTTCTTTAACACCAATAGTAGACGAAGTAACCACAGTAAACAATGTCCAGGACTTTTTTGTGGAAGTACTTGACCAGCGTCAGAAAATCCTGATCCTGGCTAATTCGCCGAATCCCGATGTGGCTGCATTAAAGGAATCTCTTGAGAAAAATGATAACTATGAAGTTGAATCCTATCTAGCTTCTGATTTTACAAAATCGGTTTCAGGTTACAACCTGGTAATTCTGCATCAGCTTCCTTCAATAACAAATAATATTTCAAAGATCCTTTCTGCAATTGATACTGCTGGCATTCCTGCAATTTATATTCTGGGAGCACAATCGAATTTCAATACTTTTAACGGATTGAAAACGGGGTTGAGTATTGTTGTTAACACTAAAACATCGCAGAATGAAGCATTAGCGGTGATTAATGATGATTTTCCTTTGTTCACTATCAGTGATGATGTGAAAAGGTTTGCCGATGATCTTCCCCCGCTTTACTCACCATTCGGCACTTACAAGACTTCGAATTCAACAAATATTCTTTTTTACCAAAAGATAGGATCTGTATCTACAAAACAGCCACTCATTATGTTCAATGAGCACGACAGGATTAAAAGCTGCGTGATTACTGGTGAAGGAATATGGAAATGGAAACTTACCGATTACCTGAAAAATCAGAGTCATGATATATTCTTCGGGCTCGTTAGTAAATTTGTTCAATACCTTGCGGTGACAGAGGATAAAGGATTCTTCAGGATTACCGGTAATAATAACTATTTCGAGAATGAGCATGTGGAATTCAATGCAGAAGTTTACAATGAAAGTTATGAATTGATCAATGACCCTGATGTAAGCTTTACCATATATGATAAGCAAAACAAGAAATATCCTTTTGTGTTCAGTAAAACTTCCAACGCCTATCATCTTGATGCTGGAATTTTTCCTGTGGGTGAATACCGCTATGAAGCCCAGGTGAAAGTAGGAGAGAAGATATACTCTAAAACCGGATCATTCAATGTGCTTGCATTGAACATTGAAAGCCTTACCACCACTGCCGATCATAAAACACTTTATAATATTTCGCATAAGCACGATGGTGAATTATTTTATCCCAGCCAATTTGATCAACTGCTAAAAGCCATTGAGAGTAGGGACGACATCAAATCTGTTTCCTTCACTCAAAAGCGTCTGAACGAAATGGTAAATCTTTTCTGGGTATTTATTATTATCATGGTGCTGCTTTCCGCCGAATGGTTCATACGGAAATGGAGCGGTAATTACTAATATTGTCAGTCTGAGTTTATCGAGGACTGACAGTTAAAATACCAAGTCACACTTCGATGAACTCAGTGTGACAATAAAAGTGAGATTATCAAATCTGATTCGTAAGCCTGAGTTGATCGAAGGCTAATCCAAGACTAACCATAATATAAACATGACAGTGCCGCACTTCGAGACATCGTGCTGCTCCTCCTCTGTGTGACACTGCTTGATTTTAATCACAACCTACTAGGCTGGGGCAATGTTGAAAATCAATTAAATATTATCAAAAAATCTCCACTAATATTTTTATTTTCAAATAATTTCCTATCTTTGCACCCCCAAAACTATCAATTAGTTAACGGAGTATTAACCACTTCTGTATTTCAAATTTGGGATTGAAAGCAGAATACAAGTAAGTTTTTAAAATGACTGAAAATGAAAATGTAACCAAAAACACTGAGGTTACAAACGAAACCCCGGTTGTGGAACAGCCAAAAGCCGAAACGGCAAAACCTAAAGCACCAGAAAATTTTGACTGGGATTCTATCGGCAAAAAATTCGACAATTACAGCAAGGACGAAAGAGAAAAACTAGAGGATCTTTACAGTAAGACACTCAGTTCTGTTATCGAACATGAAGTAATCGACGGAACAGTAGTAGCAAAAAACAACCGCGAAGTAGTTGTAAACATTGGCTACAAATCGGACGGCATCATTCCGCTGTCGGAATTAAGGTACAACACCGACCTGAAAATTGGTGACAAGGTAGAAGTATATGTTGAAAGCCAAGAAGACCTTTCAGGCCAGCTTATCCTTTCACATAAAAAAGCAAGAGTACTTCGCTCATGGGAACGTGTTAACAGTTCACTGGAAAATGATGAAATCATCCAGGGATTTGTTAAATGCCGCACCAAAGGCGGACTTATTGTGGATGTATTCGGAATTGAAGCATTCCTCCCGGGCTCACAGATTGATGTGAAACCTATCCGCGATTATGACATCTACGTTGGAAAAACAATGGAATTCAAGGTTGTGAAAGTTAACCACGAATACAAGAACGTAGTTGTATCTCATAAAGCGCTTATCGAAGCTGAACTTGAAATGCAGAAAGCTGAAATCATCAGCAAACTTGAAAAAGGTCAGATCCTTGAAGGTACGGTTAAGAACATCACTTCTTACGGTGTATTCATCGACCTCGGCGGCGTTGACGGACTTATCCACATTACCGATTTATCATGGGGACGTATCAACCATCCTGAAGAAATCGTTAAACTTGATCAGAAGATCAACGTTGTTATTCTTGATTTTGATGATAACAAAAAACGTATTGCACTTGGATTAAAACAGCTTACTCCTCATCCATGGGATTCACTTGATGCAAACATGAAAGTTGGCGACAAGGTGAAAGGAAAAGTTGTTGTTATTGCTGATTACGGTGCATTTATTGAAATAGCAACAGGCGTTGAAGGATTGATTCACGTTTCTGAAATGTCATGGTCGCAGCATTTACGCAGCGCTCAGGACTTCCTGAAAGTTGGAGACGAGGTGGAAGCAGTTATTCTTACACTCGACAGGGAAGAACGGAAAATGTCGCTTGGTATCAAGCAGCTTATTCCTGATCCATGGACCAACATCGTTGAAAAATATCCTGTTAATTCAAAACATACAGCAGTTGTGCGCAACTTTACCAACTTCGGTATTTTTGTTGAACTCGAAGAAGGCGTTGATGGTTTGATTCACATTTCTGACCTTTCATGGTCGAAGAAAATCAAGCATCCTGCTGAATTCACCAAAATCGGAGAATCGATTGAAGTGGTTGTTCTTGAAGTGGATGTTGAAAACCGCAGGCTAAGCCTTGGTCACAAACAACTTGAAGAAAATCCATGGGATGTATTCGAAACTGTTTTCACTATTGATTCTATACATAAAGGTACTATAGTTTCTATGGCTGAAAAAGGCGTGGTTGTAGCTCTTCCTTATGGCGTTGAAGGTTTCGCACCACTGCGTCATATTCAGAAAGAAGACGGCTCCAATGCTAAGGTTGATGAAACCCTCGATTTCAAAGTTATTGAGTTTTCTAAAGAAAACAAGAAGATCATCGTTTCTCATTCCAAAATAGCTCAGGATAAAATTTCTGACGAAAGAACTGCTGAAAAAACAGATCAGAAATCGAAGGAAAAAGTTACCAAGAAAGCTGTGAAAAAAATCAAGGACAACCTTGAAAAGACCACACTTGGCGATCTTGATGTACTTGCCAACCTGAAAGCTGATATGGACCAGAATGAGAGAGATCTGAAGAAAGCAAAAGCTTCAAAAGCTGAAGAAACTCCTGAAGTAACTGATGAACCTGCAGAAGAAGAGCAGAAAGATGCTGAAGAAGAAAACAACTAATCTTTGTTGATATAATGGAAATCCCTTCGGAAACGGAGGGATTTTTTTTGAATTGTATTAATTCAGCAAACGACCTATTGTGTATTGCCTGCTTTTTTAATATTTTTTATTAATTACTAAAACTAACTAACAACCTACTGTTGAAAGATTCTGTGTTAAAATTTTGTAAATTTTGTGGAAGTGTAAAGTTTTTTTCTAAATTTGTTAGGCTTAAAAAAGTAAATTCATCTAAATTCAATCCTATGATCAGAAAATTACTCTTCACCGCAGCACTTATTTTTTCAGGAATTATCCTGTCAAATGCACAGTGTACTCCCGGTCCTTATACCACGCCGGGAATCTATCCCGACACAGTTGCAAACCTGCCTGTCGGATACGCTTTATTACCGTATTCAGGTGTTATCACAGCAGTGGTGCCGGCTGATACCGTAATCAGTGGATTTACTTTACCTATAGATTCTATTGGCGTTACAAATGTTTCCGGATTACCAACTGGTTTCATCTGGACAACGAATACAGTAAGTCATTACTGGCATGGTGGAACCGCCGGATGTTTTGCAATTACAGGAACAGCTACACATGCTGATACCGGCTGGTATCACCTTAATATATTTGTAAAATATTATGTGGCTGCATTGACTGCTGCTGATACAGTATTTGGGTATAAAATCCATATTAAAGATACCACACTTGGAGTAAACGAATCAAATATTGTTAAGTTTACAGTTGCCCAGAACAACCCGAATCCATTTTCAAATAAAACTTCTATTGAGTTCACATCGCCAAATGCTGATGTTTACAGTTTTTCAGTTTCAAATATTATTGGCGAAGTTGTATATACTCAAAGCGTGAATGCAATGCCGGGATCTAATAAATTTGAATTCTCAGCAGCAAATCTGCCTTCAGGAATTTATATGTATAAACTTGGCAATAAATCTGAGGTATTTACAAGGAGGATGATTGTTTCAGGAAAATAATGTCATTTAAATTAACCATTCTGGGTTGTAGTTCGGCTACACCTACTTTATACAGACATTCAAGCGCTCAGGTACTCAACGTAAATGAGCGCTTGTTTTTGATAGACTGTGGTGAAGGTGCACAAATTCAAATGCGCAAATTCAAAATTAAATTTCAGCGCATCGATCATATTTTTATCAGCCATCTTCACGGTGATCATTACCTCGGGCTCATGGGACTGCTGTTTACATTTCATTTACTTGGCAGGACCAAACAGATCCATCTTTATGCCGACCACGACCTGAAGGAAATTATTGATATGCAACTCGAGATTTCAAAAACAGAATTACAGTATCCTATAATATTTCATCCATTAGACAGCACAAGATCAACCGTTATTTTTGAAGACAGTAAAATTTCCGTGACTACAATCCCATTAGATCACAGGATTCCGACAGCAGGTTTCTTATTCAAAGAAAAAAATAAGGATAGAAAAATCCGTAAAGAAGTTATTAATAAATTGAATATCCCTGTAGAAGAATTTGAAAATATTAAGAAGGGAAAAGATTTTGTTGATGAAACTGGCAGGATACATAAGAACGCCGACCTGACTATAGCCGGGCCCGATCCCGTTTCATATGCTTATTGTTCAGATACTGGTTACACCGAGTCTTATATTCCAATTATAAAGGGAGTGGACCTGCTTTATCATGAATCCACTTTCATGCACGACAAGGAAAAAAATGCAAGAGAAAAATTTCATTGTACAAGTGAAGATGCTGCTAAAATTGCAAAAAAATGCGGTGCAAAGCAACTTATGCTTGGCCATTATTCAGCGAGGTACGATGATCTGAATCCATTGCTGGAAGAAGCTAAAAAGATATTTAAAAACACAATCCTTTCTGAAGAAGGACTGGTATACGATATATAAATTTTTAATCATGATATTAATAGCAGACAGCGGCGCAACAAAAACCGACTGGCGCCTGGTTCACAGCCGTCAGGATATACGCTCGTTTCAGACAAGCGGATTCAATCCTTTTTTTATTGACTCCACACATATTAGGAAAGAGGTTGAAAGTGAACTGGTACCATATATTGACAGCAGGCATGTGAAGGAAGTATTTTTTTACGGCGCAGGATGTACTGCTGTTGAACAATGCATTATTGTTGAAGATGGCATGAAACCCATATTTCCGGAAGCCAGAATTAAAATTGAAAACGATCTGCTCGGCGCAGCAAGGGCATTGTGCGGACATCATGAAGGCATTGCCTGTATTCTTGGAACTGGTTCTAATTCCTGTTATTTTGATGGGAAAAATATTGTTGAAAATGTTCCTTCACTTGGTTATATTTTAGGTGATGAAGGCAGCGGCGCGCATATCGGGAAAAAATTACTTGCAGAAGTTTTATCGCTTTCAGCTCCCAGCGATATTCGTGATATGTTCACAGCAAAATACAATTATTCACGCGTTGATATTCTTACACATCTATATTGGCAGGAGCTTCCCAGCCGATTTCTTGCATCGTTCGTAACATTTGTGAGGGAAAATATTGCTCATCCATTTATTCATAAATTAGTACATGATGCATTTACTGATTTCTTCAATACGCAAATTTTAAAATATAAGCAGTGCAGGGAAGTCCCTGTTTGCTGTACAGGATCCGTAGCATTTCATCTTGCAGATACTTTACGTGAAGTTGCCAAAGAGAATGGTGTTGAAATAAAAGAAATAGTCCAGTCGCCCGTCAATGGCCTGATTGAATATCACCTGGTAGAATTCGAAAAATTCAATAAGCTTAAATTTTCTTCCGATATGGAAGAATAATTACTACTGAATTAATTTTCCAAGTGATTGTGGCAAATAGAATGTTTTAATCTTGTCAGCGTAAACTACAATAGAATTAAGTATTACAGCCTTCTTGTTGAAATAAGCAATATTTTTATTTGCAGGAATTTCGATAGTGTTTTTACCTTTTGTTATCACAAGATTGTACTCGCCATTCTTATTAATGATAGTATCATTGCAGTTATTAAAAACTTTTTTGTAGGGCTCAAAATATTTATCAGTGGAATCGTTCAGGTTTGCAATATTTAAAGTTTTGCATAAATATGAATTGATATCTTTCCCTAACAATAGTCCTGTAGGATGGGCATAACCATCAGGACTGTACATTCCAAGAAAAACATCTTCACCTGTATGACCAGTGGTAGTAAAGCCAATGTACGTTCTTGCTGATTCAATTTTGGCCAGAGCATCTGTCAGACCAGAAGAATTTTTTGCAGCAATATTTTTATCAATGGCTTCCGTTTCGCTGCTGCCAATGCTGTCGATGCTCCAGAATTTTTTTATCAGCGGAAGATAAACTGATTGTGGATCAGTCTTGATAGTACCTTGATTATCTGCAAAAGTTTTCATAATCATGTGGCTCAATCCTTCTGCAGTAAGTTTGAATTTTGTAAGCGGATCAAATAACTGCATTGCGCTAAGCTTGTCATAGCCTGTACTTGAGAATTTATTTCCAATGCTTACACCGCTGTTTCCGTGATCGGGGCAAATAATAATTACGGTCTCTCCATTTGATTTTGCAAAATCCAAAGCAACTTTTACTGCTTTATCAAACGCAAGGAATTCTGTAATAATTCCGATAGGATCGTTACTATGTGCGGCCCAGTCAACCTTACTGCCTTCAACCATCATGAAGAATCCCTGCTCTTTATTTTTTGAAAGAATAGAAATTGCCTTGCTTGTCATTTCAGCCAATGACGGCACTTTTGAAGTATCACGGTCAATGTCGAAAGGGATATCTTTGGGAGTGAATAAGGCCCATGCTTTTGTTCCATTCAATTTTCTGAAAGAACCAATATTGCAGAATGCCGTGTCCCATCCGTTTTTCCCAAGATAATTTCTTTCCGTTTTTTTTAGAATAGTATCTCCGCCACCAAAAACAACATCAATATTATTATAGACCATTTGTTTTGAAAGAGTATTGTAATCCCTGCGTGAGTAGTAATGCGCTGAAAAGTCAGCCGGTGTTGCATGAGGAAATTCGCAGGTAAAAACAAGTCCTGTCGACTTGCCAGATAGCTTTGCAGCTTCCAGAACTGTCATCATAGGCTGGTAGGCTTTAGTTGCATCTATTTTTACAAGATCATTTGCAGTTTTAACCGGGTATGTTGCAATAAATCCTGTCTGGCTTTCCTGCCCGGTGGCATAGCAACTTGATGTTGGCGCTGAATCACCGATTGGGGCATCGGATGAATATGTTTTTATAAATCCACAAAGAAGTGAATCAACATTCAGGTTTGTAATATTATTGTTTAAATACCATTGATACCAGCGCGACAAAGAAAGAACACTTGATGATGTTCCATCAGGAATCATGATTATTACATTCTTGATTTTTTTATTGAACACTGTCTGGTTTTGCCCTGCCAGCTTATTGTTCAGGATAAAAACAAAAATCAGTAAGCAGGAGAGGAGTATAAATTTCTTTTTCATTAGTCACTTTTTTACAAAGATAAAGTTCTTTAATGATTCACCCGGTCAAAAAAAAAGCTGCATTTTCTGCAGCTTTTTTTTAATTAAAATTTAAACTTAATCAACAATAATTCTTTTTGAATAATTCATTGTGCTGTTCCACAATCTTAAAAGGTAAACACCTTTTGAATTATCATTCATATTGAGCAGCATCTTTGCCATGTTGCCTGATACCTGAATTGTCCCTGTTTTCATTGTGTTTCCGATTATGTCATAAATTTTAAAATTAATATCTGAATTTTCGGATGTCTGTATTTCAAGGTTGAACAAGCCTTTCGAAGGATTAGGGTAAATTGAAATAATATTGCCCTTGTTGAATAATGCTATTCCTGCCATGCTTATATCAAGTGGCCTTACAATCGTATCCGATCCGCATGGATTGGTTACGATGAGAGTTACTATATATGTACCGTTGGTTGCATACGTATGAGAAGGATTTTGTTGTGTTGAAGTCTGACCGTCACCAAAGTTCCATTGATAAGAAATACCGTACAATGAAGAATCAGCGAAATTTATCATCGGGTCATTATCCAGATAGCCGAAATTAGCAACGGGTAAGTTTGAAGTTGCTGTAACAATTACAGGTAATGATTCTGCTGTGCAGCTATCGTGAGTAATTTGCACCGTATATGTTCCTGTTGCATTCACTGTAATCGATTGTGTTGTCTGGTTTCCCGGTGACCATAAATATGAATCAGCAAGCTGAGCCGTAAGTGTAACACCCTGTCCATTGCATATTACAACGTTTCCATTCGGTGTAACTTGTGCATTTGGAAGCAGGATACTTGCTGTTACAGGAACCCTGTTGCTTAAGCAACCTGATGCTCCAATTTCCCAGTCATAGAAATAATAATAGTAACCAGCCAGACCTGCACTGTTACCGGTGATTGATACAATACCATTTAAAGTATATGGATAAGATGCACCTGCGCTATTCCTGTAGAAATTATTTGATCCGGCAACACCAAGGCGCAGACCAGTTCCAACAGGAAGATTAAAATTCAGTGTAACCCTGCTCTGCCCGCTTGGAATATTTACAATAGTGTCGAGTAGCACGGTACCTGCAGCGTTGGTAAGTTCAATAGTGCGATTACCCGCTGAATTCGCAAATACTTTTACCGATTTTAAAACTACTGGTGTAGAGCAGTCAAAAATTTCATAATGATATGAAGAACTTGTATAATAACTTCCAGTTCCAATTGTATTATCAACGGGGCCAACATACTGCGATGGTTGTGAAGTTTCATTCTGAACATAATAATTTGTAGTCGCACCAAGAATTGGAGTGTTGAATGAACTTCCTGTGTATACAAGGTTACCGCCTGTTGCAGCATCATACCAGTTTAATATGGTGCCGCCATTTGCAGTAAGTGTAACTGATCCGGAATCGCATCTTGCAGCCGGATAACCAATTGGATCTGTTGGTTTATTAATTGTAATATAAGTAGCTTTCATCATCGAGTCAAGTCCGAAGGTGTTTCCTGTACGCAATTTTACATTATATGTACCATTTGCAAGATAAGCATGTGTCGGATTTTGCTGAACAGAAGTGGTACCATCACCGAAATTCCATAACCAGCTGACAGGTCCGTTAGTGGTGAGGTCAGTAAAGTTGATTACCCCAGTACAGCTTGAAGTATCGCTTGCTTTGAAGTTAGTAATGGGAGGTGCTGTAGGGTAATTGCATTGCCAGTTTAACTCAAATCCTGATTGATTAACGCCTGCATCAGAGGTCTGCACAAGCGTTATGGAACCTGTTGAAGATATGATTGTGCCGCCGTTTGGCAAATTGGTGCCTGTGTAGGAACCAATCAGCGTGCTGCTTGTAGAAGGTCCATCATAAATTGCAAGATAATCGTAGCTTTGCTCAAAGCTGAATGAAACAAAATGCAGAGTTACATTCATGGCACCTGTTGGAGCAATGGTTATCTGGCTGTTTGTATTGTCCTGATAATTTGCATTGCCACCACTGTCAAACAACTGTCCATTGCATGAAGTCTGTGTATCAGCGGTACCTGTTTGAAGCATATTTACAATACAGGGATTTGAGGCATCAACAGAAATATAGGTCGTTTTGATAAGTGTATCTTTTCCGCATGCACCACCATCAGCTACCAGTGAAATTGTATAATTGCCATATGCCGTATAAGTATGGGTTGCGCTCATGTCGGTACTAGTGGTTCCATCACCAAAATCCCAATGAAAGACATTTGAATTAGTACTCATGTTTGTAAACTGCACAGTTGCCGGAATACTGCAGAATGAAGTGAAGTTAGCTGTGAAATCACTAGTTACGGTTGGATTGTATGCAGCGCCTACGCCTACTGCATACCATGCATTTGTTACTGTTTCAACTTGCGGAGTGCAGGCACCAAACAAATCCATTGCTGATAATATAGAATAGAAACGGGCATCAGCATATGTTGCACCTGAAGGAAGGTAAACAGTCAGTGTCCGGAAAGCCACTGCTGCAGCATTATCCATGCTTATTCCAGTAACGTTATAAACACTGCCAATATCGTTAGTTCCTGATCCTCCTTGTGAAGTAAGATAAAACCAATAAGCAAGCACTCCTGAATTTGTATGCACTTCCTGTTGCGGATCCCAGTTTGTTCCGAGGTATGTATCAGGCTGACCGTAAGCATTAGGGTTTGACATATCACGGAAAGGTGTTCCTAAATCACCACCCATTAACCAGTCGGCATTTGAAGGCCTTGCATATTTTTCAATACAAGTTCCGAAGATATCGCTATAACCTTCATTCAATGCTCCTGATTCATCCTGGTAAACAAGGTTTGCAGTATGTTCATCCACGCCATGGGTAATCTCATGTCCGCAAACATCCAGTGCTGTAAGTGGAGAGTGGGTAGCATCGCCATCGCCATAGGTCATTTCTGTTCCATCCCAAAATGCATTTACATAATTAACATCATAATGAACATAGCTGATAAGTTTGAAACCGTTATCATCTATACTGTTCCTGTTAAATTTATTTTTATAATAATCATAAGTCATTTCAGCTCCAAAGTGAGCATCTGTAGCAACTTCATCATGTGCAGCATTTACGTTGTTCCAATTGTTGTCCGCATCAGTAAAATCAACTGCAGTTGCATAATCAGTGGCCGTTGCAAGGTTATACGTTTCTATTCCATTGCCACGACCTGTTTCACGAAGGCGAAATGCGCTGTTATAACTGTCGGTCGTAATCGTTTGCGTACCACTATATTTTGTCTGGGCAGTGCCTGGAGTATCGGTTGTCTCAAGCCTGTTTAGTGAAAGAATTATTTTACCTGTAATTGCATCAACAAAAATATATTCGCGTTTTAAAGGCTTGCTGGCATAAACATCAAAACGGTAGGCCAGTCTGAAATCCTGGGAATTTAAATCTCCGCCTTCCGGTAAAATGTACAATTCTCCTTTTGGATAAAATGTTGCTTTCGGGTCCCCGGTTGTTAGTTTTAACAGCGCTTCTTCAGCAGGAATCTGCCATTTGTACATAGTTGCGTTTATATCAGCAAGTGCATAGGTAAGTGCAGCTTCTTCGCTGATGCTGCCTGTTGAACCAATATCAAGAGATGAAATGATATCACCGTTGAAAGAATACACTTTATTGTTTTTTGTATGAACAATAAATGATTTAGCAAGAATTGGAACACCCTTGTATGTCTGATTATATCTGTAATGCAGGTCTCCCGACTGATCGTGCTGAATATTTTGCAGTGCGAAACCCATGTCGGCAGAGAGTTTTAGCCTTGCCGATAGCCATGACTGCCAGTTGCCAAAATCTATTTCTTTCCCGCTTTGTAATTTTATGAAGATGGGTAAATCGTTACCTTTTTTATAAGCAATGCTGCTTGCTTCGCTTATTTTTTTCTGTGCCTCTCCATTATAATAAATCTGAGAAAATAAGCTCTGATGCACAAGCAATGCAACTGCAACCAGTAAAAGGGAAATTGTTTTTTTCATATGTTCGATAGTTAGTTTTAGTTTTATAAAGATGACCAAAAGCGCGATTTGGTTGTTTTTAGACAAAAAAAAAGCCCGAACCTTTCGGTTCGGGCATATAAATAAAACAGATCATCTTTCAATCATAATTTGTTTGGTAAAAACTAAATCTTTTGATTTGATCCTGAGAAGATACATGCCTTCGGCCAAATTTCCGAAATTCAGTATTTCCTTATTATTTGCTATCATTCCTGAAGTTATCACCTGTCCGAGAATATCCTGCACCTCATACAACGCTGTATTTCCCTGATCCCAGCCTGATTCAATTATAATCATTCCAGTTGAAGGATTTGGATAAATCTTCAAATTGTCAGGAACCAGATTGGATAATCCTACTATTACAACATTGATCACATTTGAGGTATCGGACACGCATCCATTGCCGTCAGTTACTATTACATAATATTCACCTGATGTAATTGCGGAATAGGATTGACCTATTGCGGTTGATATCGCAAAACTGCCCAGTGCATTCTGATAGTACCACTGGTTGCCACTTGCAGCATCGGATACAAGTGAATCAGAGTTGTACAATATTATCACAGGTGTTGGAACAACTGTAAATACTGTTGCTGTGATAGTGTTGGAAGTGGCCGGATTTCCTGATGTGCAGGTTGCTGAAGAAATCAACAAACAATTTATATTATCACCATTAACTAAAGCAGATGTTGTGTATGTTGAACTGTTTGTTCCCACATTTGCCCCGTTAACCTGCCATTGATAAACAGGTGATGTTCCTCCGTTTGTAGCGGTAGCGGTATACGTAACAGGTTTTCCGCTGCAAATGCTTCCTGATGGATTGGCTGCAATACTTACGCTTACCGGCAATGCAGCAGTAAGATGCACTGTAAGTGAATTTGAAGTAGCAGGATTATTTGTAGCGCACGATTCCGATGAAGTCATAATACAGGTTACAACATCATTGTCAGCAAGACTGTTGTTGGAATAAGCAGAGCTATTGCTTCCCGCATTTGTTCCATTCACCTGCCATTGATAGGCAGCAATACCTCCATTGTAAGCTGTTGCAGTAAATGTAACATTAGTACCAGAACAGATATTCACGCCAGGGTTTGCTGAAATTATTACTGCTGCTGTGAGTGATGAAACAATATTTATCGTCAGTGTATTCGATGTGGCGGGGCTTCCTGTTGCACATGTAATGGATGAAGTCATAACACAGGTCACTATATCTCCTGTTAACAGCGAAGAAGAAGAGTAGGTGGAACTGTTTGTTCCCACATTGGTTCCATTAACCTTCCATTGATATATTGGCGTTGTTCCTCCGTTTGTAGAATTGGCAGTAAATGTAATTGTTGATCCGGCGCAGGTGGTTGTTGAAGGGCTGGCGGAAATATTTACAGATGCAGGTAATGCGGAAGATATTGAAATTGTAAGGGCATTGGAAGTAGCAGGGCTTGCAGTGACACATGTTGCATTTGAAGTCATAATACAGGTAACCATATCACCATTGCTCAGTGTTGTACTTAAGTATGAAGGAACATTGCTTCCAACATTCAGTCCGTTCACCTGCCATTGATAGGAAGGTGAAGTACCTCCGTTTACTGGAGTGGCCGTAAAATCTATCTGAGTACCTGCACATACCGTTGTTGATGGACTTGCAACAATGCTGACACTTGCAGTACCACCGGGGTTTACCGTCATGGTAATAGCATTCGAAGTAGCAGGTGATCCTGTTGCACAGCTAAGGCTGCTAGTCATCACACAGGTTATTACATCAGAGTTTGCAAGAGACGTAGATGTATAAGTAGAATTTGTGGCACCTGAAATATTCGTACTGTTTTTCTTCCACTGATATGTAGCAGTACCACCATTAACAGGTGTTGCCGTGAAAGTAACACTTGTGCCAGAGCAGATCGCACCAATCGGGTTTGCAGCAATACTAACGCTGACAACACCAACGGTATTTACTGTCATCGTTATTGCATTGGAAGTAGCCGGCGAACCTGTTCCGCAGGTTACAGTACTTGTGAGTACACAGGTTATTATATCACTGTTTGCAAGCGCTGTGGAAGTATAAGTAGAGTTTGTAGCTCCAGAAATGGCTGTGCCATTTTTCTTCCATTGATAAACAGGACTTGCACCACCGTTTGTTCCAGTTGCAGTGAATGTAACACTTGTTCCGGTACAAATTGATGAGCCGGGATTTGCAGCAATAGCAACACTTACCGGAACTGACGGATAAACAGTCATTGTAATTGTGTTGGAAGTGGCTGGCGATCCTGTTGCACAGGTTAAGCTGCTTGTCATTACACAGCTTATAGCATCACTGTTTGCAAGAGTTGAGGAAGTATAAGTAGAATTGGTAGCACCGGAAACAGCCGTACCATTAAGTTTCCACTGATACGTTGCAGTGCCACCATTTGTAGCAGTTGCCGTAAATGTAACACTTGTACTTGCACAAATAGCACCAACAGGATTTGCTGCAATGCTGACACTTGCAGCACCACCGGCATTTACAGCCATCGTAATTGTATTTGATGTTGCAGGAGAACCCGATACACAGCTTGCATTGCTTGTCATTACACAAGTAATTGCATCGCTGTTCGCTAATGCAGCAGAAGTGTAGCTAGAATTAGTAGCACCAGAAATGCTGGTGCCATTTTTCTTCCATTGATAGGTAGGAGCAGTACCACCATTGGTTGCAGTAGCGGTAAATGTAACACTTGTACCGCTACAGATAGCTCCAGTTGGACTTGCAGCTATACTGACACCAGCCGTTCCGGCTGTATTTATTGTTGCAGTAACCGGTGTTCTGGAGCTAGTGCATGAAGCTTCTTTTACTTCCCAATTATAAAAATAATAATAACGACTTGCAGCGCTGCTTCGTGTAATACTGGTAACTCCAGCTAAAGTATAGGGGTAGGTAATACCTGTTGTATTTCTGTAGAGACCTGGACTTAAAGGTCCGCAAAGTCTTAACCCCGTGTCAACGGGGATGGTTAAGTTTAAATTTATTCTGCTTACACCTGCTGGTATTGCAACTGTATCGGTTGCAATTATAGTTCCCAGATGATCCTTTAAGGAAATTACCCTGTCGCCTGCAGTTTGTGCATTAACTTCTACTGAAACCAGGGTAAATGGTATATAGCTGTCGAATACAAGATAATGTTCAACAGCACTTGTAAACATACTACCATTGGAATTGCTTTGTGTGTTGCCAACATATTGGGAAGGTTGTGTAATATCATTCTGCACATAATAAGTTGTCGTATTGCTAATAGAAGGTGTGGTATAGGATGTACCTGTATTCACCAAATTACCTCCAGATGATGCATCATACCAGTTCAAAGTACCACTGCCTGTTGCTGAAAGTGCTACTGTACCTGTACCACAGCGCGACCCACCTGTAGTTACCGGAGCTGTAGGTAGATTAATTGTTATGTATGAACTTTTGGTCAAAGAATCAGAACCATAAGAATTAGTGGCTTTAAGTTTCACATTATATGTTCCGCTGGCTGTATATGTATGGGCCGGACTCTGAAGATTTGAGGTGGTACCATCACCAAAATTCCATAACCATGAAGTTGGTCCGTTTGTGGAAAGATCAGTAAACTGAATAATTCCGGTACATGAAGAAGTGTTGTCTGCACTGAAATTCACTGTAGGCGGTTGAGAGGATGAAACACATGTCCAGTTAATTTCATAACCCGATGCAACAACACCGGCATCTGAAGTTTGCCTTATTGTTATTGACCCTCCAGTTGAGCTTATGGTTCCACCATTTGGCAGGGTAGTCCCCGAATACTGTCCTATCAGTGTACTTGCTGTTGTTGCACCATCATAAACATAAAGATAATCGTAACCGGATTCCATGCTAAATGATGCAAAATGCAAAGTAACTGAAGAAGCGCCGGTTGGCGAAATTGTGATATTCGCATCCGTATTATTTTGGTAATCGCCGCAACCACCGCTGTCATATAATGTACCGGAGCAAGTAGTCTGCGTAGTTCCACTCCCTGTCTGTGGCATATTCACCGGACATGCATTGGAAGTACTGATATTTATAAATGCAGTCTTGGTAATGGAATCGCTTCCGCATGTTCCGCCAATTGCTACCAGTTTTACATTATATACACCCACGGAAGTATAAGTGTGAGACGGACTGGATGTGGTGCTGGTTGTTCCATCGCCAAAGTACCATTTAAATGTATTTCCATTTGTACTTGTATTTGTAAACTGAACTGTTGCAGGTGCTGAACAGAAAGTTGTAGGACATGCCGTAAAATCAGCAGTTGTAGGTGTTGATGACCATGCAGCTCCAATACCAACAGCATACCATGCATTAGTAACTGCCTGTGCTTCAGCACCGCATCCTCCATACAGATCCTGGCAAGCAAGAATTGAATAAGTTCGTGCATCAGCATAAGTAGAGGACGAAGTTAGATATACTGTTAATGTTCTGTAAGCGATTTGTTCTGCTTTTGTCATTGTAATACCCGTAACACTAAAGGCACTGCCAATATCGTTAGTTCCTGAACCACCCTGGCAAAGCAGATAGAACCAATAATTTAAAACACCTGAATTCGTATGAACACCACCATTATCACCAGTACCGGTGTACCAATTGGTTCCGTTATACGTATCAGGCTGAGAATATAAATTCGGATTCGACATACTGCGGAACGCTGAACCTATTTGTTCTCCAATAGTCCAGTTACCCGTGGATAAAGGAGGTTTTGCGTAAAACTCAATACAGGTTCCGAATATGTCACTGAAGCCTTCATTCATTGCACCTGATTCATCCTGATAATCCAGGTTAGCAGTAAATGAGGTAACTCCATGTGTTATCTCATGTCCGCAAATATCAAGGGTTGTAAGTGGTGAGTACGTTGTATTTCCATCTCCGTATGTCATACGTGTTCCATCCCAGAAAGCATTTACATTGTCTGAATATCCCATGCCTACAAGGTTTGCATGTACATAGCTCAATAATTTTAACCCGGCATTATCCACACTGCTTCGTGAGAATTTTGTATAATAATAGTCATAAGTCATTTCAGCACCCCAGTGTGCATCACGCGCTACTTCATCTTTTGCCGCATTTGTACCTGTCCATGTTGTTGTGGCATTTGTAAAGTCAGTGGAAGAATAGGTAGTACCAAGAGCCATATTGTAAGTTTCAATTCCAAGCCCTCTCCCTGTTTCCCTTAATCGATATGTGCTACCCGTATAATCAGTTGTAAATGTCCTTGTGCCGCTATACTTGGTGTCTGCGGTTGCAGTGACATTGGAAGTCTGAATTTCATTAAGTGTTTTTATAACTTCACCAGTATTCGCGTCAATAAAAATATATTGCCTGCTAACAGGTTTATTTGCATACAAATCAAAACGGTATGCAATGCGATATTTATCAGTAGCAAAATTTCCTTTAGCAGGAACGATATAAAGCAATCCTTTGGGATAATATGTTGCTTCAGGATTTCCTGTAATATATTTTATGTAATTTTCTTCAGCGGGAACCTGCCATTTGTATTCTGTTGCATTTACATAATTCAATGCATACTGCAGTGCAGCAGCCTCTGTCAATGCTTCACCAGTGTTGGGTTCTATGTATTTTTTTATTTTCCCGTTAAGTGAAATAACCTTGTTGTCTTTCACATGGGCGATGTATGTTCCGTTAAGAACAGGGATCCCATTTATAGTTTGCTGATATTTATAATGTGTATAACCGATCTGATCTTTTTCGGACCGGATGAATTGTAATCCAAAGCCAGGCGATAATTTAAAATTATCTGATAGCCAGGATTGCACTGAAGAAAGATCGATCTCGCTGCCTTCACTGAATTTGATATAGGCCGGAAGATAGTCATCATTAATCATTATTAAAGATTCAGCATCCTTAACAATTGCTTTAGCGCTGCTGCCAGACAAAGTCTGACCATATGACAATTGGTATAGAAACACAACTGCCATAACAAAAAACGTACAGGTTTTTTTCATAGGAAGAGGGGGTTAGGAAAAGACCATCTAATATAGAATAATCAGACGCTTAAGTCAAGGAAAATTGAAAGTTTTTTTGAAGAAATAGAGTTATAAGTCCTTATTAATGATAAAATTGCAATTTGCTTCGCTGAATGCATAAAATATTGGCTAAAGAACTATTAGGTTTTATTTATACTTTTATGGCGATTCTTTAAAATGAAAAAACTTATTAAAATAGTATTCCTGATTATCTTTCTGGCTTCTGCAACTTCAGCCAGGACTCAAGTAGAATATACTGAAAAAGGTGATTCTGTACCTGGCAAAGTATGGTTTATAAAAGGCTTTTTTCAGGATGAAGCAAAACTGTGGTCCTCGCCAATCCGCAATGCTGACAAGCGATTTATGTTTTGGGTACCAGTGATAGGTGCTACGATGCTTGCAATGGCAAATGATGAAAAAATATATTCTGAATTTAAAAAATTCCAGGGAAAGCATGAATGGGTCAGTAAAGCAAGCCCTGTTATTACCTATGGTGGCGAAAATATTACAGATTTATCAATCTGTGGTTTGTTCTATGCAGGAGGATTAGCATTTCATAATCAAAAGGCCATGCAAACCGGAACATTATGCCTGGAAGCCCTTGGTCATGCGGGTTTGATAGTAACTGTCGGGAAACTTATTACAGGCAGGCAGCGGCCTGGATATGATAATGGCAAGGATTACTGGCATTGGTTTCCTGCGTCCTTTAAACAGTTTGGAAGTGATCCTCAGCCCAAATATGATGCATTTCCATCAGGTCATACAATTGCTGCATGGTCTGTTGCATCTGTTATTGCAAAGCAGTATAAGAATTACAAACTTGTTCCAATCCTTGCATATACTGCAGCCACAGGTGTGGGGCTTTCAAGGATTACACAGGATGCGCACTGGATGTCGGATGTTATTATTGGCGCCGCTTTGGGTTATACAATTGGAAGTTTTGTGGCGAAAGAAAGAAAAAATACTAAATGGTCTATATTTCCTGTATCTGACGGGAAAGCCATCATACTGACGGGTGTATATAATTTATAAACGTGAAAACAAATTGAAATTAAAAATTAATGAATAAGAAATCAATAAAAATATTTTTTCTGTTTTTATTGATCAGTCTTGGTCTGCATTCACAACCATCTACTTCGTGGTGGGATCAGATTCATCACTGGGACGGGCATACACCGTGGCTCAGTTATCTGAAGTACTCACCGTATTATATGGGACCAAATGCCTTACCAGTTCCTGAAATTATAAATGGAAAGGTGGAAAGTACCGGAATAGTTGAGATAGGAGCGGTAGGACATTTCAGTAAAGGTGATAATACACAAAATTTATTTACTAAAATTTATTATCCGGTTGTTCCGAGATTAATTGCTGTTGAAGGATATGTTGTTCCGATAGAACATTTCAAAATGGATACTGCCACACGTGATTTAAGAGCTGCAAGGGTTAAGAGTGGGGAGGGAACTGCCGGCGGCGATATTTATTTCGGAACAGTAATTCAACTTGTGCGTGATAAAAAATTTCCGGATGTCACATTCCGGATGACATGCAGAACTGCATCAGGAACGAATGTATCAGCGGCACGTTATACTGATGGCCCAGGATATTTTCTTGATCTTTCAATGGGCAAGGATTTGAAGAGTAAATCCATTTTTAAAACGATAAGGCCTTTTGGAATGATTGGGTTCTTTTGTTATCAGACAAATCTGGCCGAATACAGACAAGATGATACATTCTTATATGGAGCTGGTGCTGATTTTTCTTCTGATAAAATTTCTCTTACAACTGCTATTGCAGGTTATTTTGGATATATAAACAATCATGACAGGCCGATTGTAGCCCGGTTGAACATTCTGAAAATTGGAAAACATTTTAATTATGGAATTTATTTGCAGGCAGGATTGAATGATTATCAATACAAGAGCATAAAACTTTCAATGATATATAAGATGCCTCAAAAGCTGATGATTAAAAAGGATTACCTTGTTAAATAATTATATTTTAAAATGATTGAATTCCTGAATAGGTGAGCAGTAATCAGTAATCAGTAATCAGTGATCAGTGATCAGTGATCAGTAATCAGTTATCGGTGAACGGTAAGCAGTTATTTTACTGATAACCGATTACTTGCTTACTGATCACCAAATATGAAATATAAAAATCAGAACTTGATTTATCGCTCCAGTTCCAATACTTCAAGATCCTTAATGTTATTTCCTTCAATTTTAAACCTAATTGCTGTTATTAGATGATGAAGTCCGTATTTTCCGGCAGCGCCTGGATTTATGTGAAGAAGCTTTAATTTCTTATCGAAAATAACTTTCAGAATATGTGAGTGACCACAAATAAAAAGTTTGGGCGGATTAGCGATAAGCTGATCTCTTATTTCGGGATTGTATTTGCCAGGATAGCCGCCAATATGGGTGATCAAAACATCCACATCCTCGCACATAAATCGCAAATTTTTCGGATAAACAGTTCTCACATCCTGCCCATCGATATTGCCATACACACCTTTGAAAGGTTTTAATTCAATGAGTTTTTCTGCAATATTTATATTCCCCATATCGCCGGCATGCCATATTTCATCGCAGTTTTCAAAGAATTTTAAAACACGCGGATGAAGGTAACTATGAGTATCTGAAAGTAGGCCAATGCGGGTCATTGTAGATATATAAGTAAAATGTCAATTCAAATTTCTATTAATCATTTCTATACTATCTTCCGGGCATGCATCGATACATAAGCCGCAACCATAACAATTATCAAATATAATTTTTAATTTATCATCCTGTATAGTTCTGGCATTGAAAAAACAAACATCAACACATGAACCACAATCAGTACATGAAGCCATATCTGTTTTCTCAATCATTATTCCTTTATCACTTTTTTCATCTGCATCGAGAAAGTAGGAACAACAATCGTTGCAACAGAAACAAACTCCATCGACTCGTGTCCTGTCCTCATTGCGAAAGGGGCGGGGAACAAGTTTTTTTTCTTTAGCCTCCTGCAAAATGGAATTTACATCAACACGTTTAATTTCTCTTTTTCCAGAGCCACTGGTTGGAATATCATGGAACATCAGGCATACATCAATGCGCGATTGATTGCATTTGCCCTTTCTTTCACGGCATCCGCAATTTGATACCCAGAATTCAGATTCATTTTTAATGTACTCTTTTGCTTCATCAATTGTGCAAACAAAATGCATATGGGTATCGTTGGTGCTCATATTCTAAAAAACTTATTTAAAACTATAAAACATTCCGGTTTCTATTCCGATAGAATAGAAATATCCGTAAATTGAGCCCTTATTTACTCTTATCAATGAACGCCTGTAGACAGGTTCAATCTGAAAATTAAATTTGCCTTTTTGATAATAAATCCCAGCGCCCAGCAATATCTGAGGGTTTATAATATAATATCCGGTTCCTTTATATGAGATAGAAGTACTTCTTTTAATATCACCCGATTCAAAAGTAGTTTTTGAAATATGTCGCTCAAATAAAAAAACGCTCGGTGAAATTCCTGCTGTTACGAATGGCTTAAAATTTCCTGAAAGAAATGTAAAGTTGATCTTTAAAGGAATATCCAGATATGTGGTATTGTATTTAAATGACATGGTCTTAGGAGCCAAAGGATCATTAGACTGCACAGCAATGAATTCATAATCTTTTGTTTTTTCACCTTTAATAGAATAATAAATTCCAAATTCCAGTTGTAAATGTTTGCTGAATTTAAATAATCCTCCGAAACCGGCGGTATATGAAAGTTTGGGAATTTCAAGAGAGTCGCGTAAATGATAAATATAATCATTAGTGCTTCCGGGGGCAGCATCATTTTTTAAAATTCTAAAAGAATAATCTGGCGAAAATTTAAAACCAAAACTGAATCGTGTACTATCTTGCGCAACAGCAGCAATGGTTATACAGCTCATAACAAAAAGAAAATTAAAGTGTTTCATAAATTTCAGATGAGTAAAAATACAAAATGCATTTCATTTACAATGATAAGACCATGTAATTTTATAATCGCTGCTTTAATAGCAGAATAATAATTTACAATGGTTATTGAAATGTTGGAATGTATTGCAATGAAAAATGCAGGATTATTTACTCTTTAAATTTGGGTAATAATATGTTGTAACAGGTCTGAAACCTATGAATGGCGATGCATCTGTAATTCCTTTATAGGCATCCGGTCCATCAATTTTTATATGTGATTCGTCATCAACGAAGCTGCCTCCTTTTGTTCCAATTGATACTGAAGTGCTGTCGCCATATACCTGAACCATTTCAGCAACATTGCCGGCCATGTCGTAAATGCCGTAATCATTGGGCTTGAAGTGCGATACAATTGCCGGAGAAATTCCAGACTCCAGGTTTGTTTTTGTTTTTTTTGCGTCAGGAGATTCTAAATATTTGAAGTTGCAAAAATAGTTTCCGTCTGCATCGACTGTTGCTTTTGATTCCCAGGGATAAATAGCGTCATTGTGTCCACCTTTAGCTGCAAGCATCCATTCTTCGGCACAAGGTAATCTGAAATCGTTAAAGTATTTATTCTTGTTTTTAATTTTAGCATTGAATTTTTCTGTAAGCCATTTACAATAAAGGATCGCGCCTTGCCTGGATATATTGACAACCGGGTAGTTGTCGTATGCCGGATGTGAAAAATAAAATTCCATGTAAGGTTGCATATAAGCATTTCTGTTCAACCATTTTGTAGAATCGGGATAAGCGATTTTATATTCATCCATTTTTCCCTGTTTCTTAAGATCGTTTAAAAAAACTTTATATTCTTCATTGGTCACTTCTGTTTTTTTAATATAAAAAGCCTGACATGATACAGTTTTTCCATTATTGATAAGAGTTCCCATTGGCACGAAAGCATATCCTTTGGGATCTTTCATGTACCTATTTGCCGGGCCTGTACTAAATATGAAAATTAAAGAAAGAGGAATGAGGGCAGCTGAGAGTAAAATTGATTTTCTCATAAGTTTTTATTTTAAAAACGTATCAAAGTAAATGTTTATTGCCAGAAGGCAATGAACAGAATATAAAACAAAACTAAAAAGATTATTTACAACCGTTGAAGACTCTATATTTAAAGCCCTATCAAGACATCAAAGGTTTTAGAAAAATATCAGATTACTTTGAAAACGGAAGTATTTACCCAACCAACGCTGCCATTGGCAATCTTAATTTCGCTCCATTCGCCTACTGTGTCTATCACTTTCACTTTAGTGCCATCATGAATTACAAAAAGATCGGTGCTGTTTGCATCGGGAGAACTTTTAGCTGTAACGGAAGGTGAAAATATAATTGCCTGTGTTGTACTGTTTACGCTGCTGTATTGTGTCTGGGCAAAAACAAAAAATAAAATTGTTATTATTAAAATAGCAAGCGAAGTCCAGAAAGCAATTTTTCGTAAACGCAGAATTTTTGAAAATAAATACAAGGATAAAATGCCAAAGAAAATTACAAGCGCGATAATGCCAATTACTGCCCAAGTATTGAAAGAAAAAAGATTGGCGATTCCATTGTACCATCTTATTAAAAAGAAATCGGGAACATCATCAATTTTATCTGTAATCTTGGTGTTGGCAACTTTCAGGTTGAAATTAATATCTTCATCGGCTGGTTTTAATTTCTTTGCTTTTTCAAAAAATAAAATTGCAGAAGCATAATCTTCAGTCTTGAAATAAGCATTGCCAAGATTGTAATAAAGCTCAGATGCTTCGTATCCGCTGGCTATTATTTTTAAATAACAATCAATTGCCTGCTGATAAAATTTACCGGTATATGCTTTGTTTCCTTTCTCAATGAGAGAAGCATTATCTTCAGCAAATGAAGCAATGTTTAACAGAACGAATATGATTAACAATAGCTTTTTCATTTCAGTTCTTTCTCCATTTTTATGATGATGTCAATGGCTTCATTGTAAATGCTAGCCATCGTAACACTGCCGTCTTCAGGGGCAAAGCGGGCATACTCGCAATTATTCAGCGTATTAATGAATTGCTGTGCGATATCTTCGTTTACATTCTTTTCAACGAATTTTTCATTTACAGTTTCCTTAGATAATTCAGCAATCGGAATATTCAGTTTATCGCTGACATAGCCCCACATTGCTTTGAACACTTCATCAAGAAATTTTTCTTTTTTATTTTCTTTAAGAAAAGCATTTGCTGTGTTCATACGCTTGTGAGCCACTGATGTTGCCTTTTTATTGCGCACCATAGCAATGTTGCTGTTTTCTTTCAGTTTTTTCCTGTAAAGAATTACAAAAAAGAAAAACAGGAATACAGGTGCAAGCAGCAATCCAAAGAATAGGGGAGAACCATAGAAAAATTTTCCGATCTCGGTTAGGTTCACCGAATTGCTTTTAATATATCGTACATCGCTGTTCAGGTATTTGATATCTTCCTTGTTGGTGCTGGTAACAGTGGTGTTGTCATCGCCGCTTCCTTTGGCCACTTGAATTTTAAATTCAGGTGAGGTAAGCGTAACATAAGCTCCTCTGGCTAAATCAAAATAGCTGAAATCGACCGGTTTGATTGTGAAATTGCCCGCGCTTCTTGGTATAAGAAGGTATTTGAATGTTTTACTTCCTGATATTCCTGCAGCTGTTGCAACGATATTATCTTTTGTATCGGGATCATATGTTTCCAGATCAGCAGGGAAATCAAATGCGGGTTTATCAATAAGGCTGATGTTTCCTGTTCCTGTTACTTTATAAGTTAGCGTTAAAGCATCGTTTGTTTTTACATCAGTTTTATCAACAGAAGCTTCAATGGTAAATTTTCCTACGCTCCCTGAAAATTCTGCAGGCTGGTTAGCCACAGGTAATGGTTTTACATAAAGAGTAAGTGCATTTGATGAAATTGTTTTTTCAACATTGGAATAACTGGTAAAAAATGAACTTCCGGTATTATTGAAAAAAGGATCGTTGAAAAAGCTTGCAAAAGGATCGTTGTATTGTTGCTTTGACTGAACCTGCACTATGCACTGAACATCCAGTGGATCAATTTTCAGTGTTCCTGATTTCTGAGGGAACAGTGCTACCTGCCTGATTTCTGCGACAACATATTTTGATCCGCCAATTGTTTCGTTGTACTGAACGGGTTTGTCCTTGTCTTTTGTAATTTCTTCTGACCAGAATCCGGCGAATGAAGGAAGTTTATCAATACCATATTGAGAAACTGGAATCTTGGTGTAAATTTTATAAGTAACTATTACCTGCTCTCCCACATAGGGGTTTGTTTTGTCAGCAAAAGCTTTCAGAAAAATATCTCCGCTGCTGGCATCGGTGGTTGTAGTAGTTGAAGTGGTTGTACTTTTTGTTGATGTGCTGCCATTATTTGTAACAGCGCTTCCACTATTTGTGACTTCTATTGTAATTGTATTTGAAGTAATCCATGAATCGCCGACTTTAGCCTTGGCTGCATCAATTGTGAATTTTCCAACTGATGTGGGCACTAGAGTATAAGTATATGTAGCTTCACCGCCGCCACCCTGCACAAGTTTTCCATTCATGTAAACAGTCATTCCACCACCTGAGGTCTGATATGAGCCGGTGCATGAAAAGTTTTTGAAAGTAGGTTTTACAAAATTTGTGGCACTACCTCCTGATAAGGAATAGGTGACCTGGAAAGAAGAATTTAAAGGTACTTTCGAGTAATTGCAGCTAGCAGTAAGTGTTGTCTGTCCGTTAACGAAAGCGTTCCAGCCAAAATATAAAAGAAAAAATATTATATGCCTTAACCTGATCATTTTCTGTTCTTAAATTTCAAATTTAAAATCATAAATTCAAAATCGTAAATCGTAAATCAAATTTACCAATCTTTCTGAATTGTTCCTTTGCTGGTATATACTGAATCTTTTTTGTTTTTAAGTTTATCCTGTAAATTTTTATCTTTATTATTCAATGCATCCAGCATGCGTTCTGCATCTTCTTTCGAAATCTGGTCCTTCTTCTGTTGCTTTTGTTTTGTGCTGTCCTGTTTGTTTTGTGTTGAGTCCTGTTTATTCTGATCCTTGTTCTGATCTTTCTTGTCATCTTTTTTATCCTGGTTCTGCTTCTGTTGCTGTTGCTGTTTCTGAAGCATTTTCATTGCATAAGAAAGATTGTACTTTGTGTCCTGATCGTCGGGATCGTTGCGCAGCGCATTTTTATAAGCGTCTATACTTTCTTCGTACTTTTTGGATTTCAGCAGTGCATTTCCAAGATTGTAATAAACTTTTGATTTGGTGTCTTTATCAAGATTATTTTCAAGCAGCGACTGATATGTTTTTATAGCTTCCGCAAAATTTCCCTGTTTGTAAATTGCATCCCCCATGTTGAATTTTCCTTTCACGTTGGTGGAATCTTTTGCCAGCGCTTTCCTGTAAGTGACTTCAGCATCCTTATAGTTTCCGCTGCTGTACTGAGCGTTTCCCCTGCGCACAATTTTTTCAGCCGTCTGCGAAAACAATGATGTGCAGGCAAGAAGCGATAGAAATAATATTGCAATTTTTTTAATCATCATTCTAATTAAATTTTCTTTTTCCCATTTCTATTTTTCCGTTCGCCATAAACATCAAGCTTCCAGAACCAACGGCTTTTGCGTTCAAAAATAAAAATTTCTCCAAGCATAAACAACAGAGCAAGGCCAACAAAAAACTGGAACTGGTCCTCATAATCAGAATAGACTTTGGCGTCATATTCCTTCTTTTCCATTTTATCAATCTCATCCATAATTTTATTCAGACCGACTTCAGTATTGTTTGCTCTTACATAAATGCCTTTTCCGGCAGTTGCTATTTCCTGAAGCATTGACTCATTCAATTTCGTAACAACAGTTTTACCGTCTGCATCCTGTTTAAATCCTGTTGTTTCGCCGTTCTTCATAACAATAGGAATCGGGCTTCCTTCCGGTAAACCCATACCAATAGTGTGAACATAAATTCCGTTCTCGGCTGCAGTCTTGGCTGCTTCCACGGCATCATCCTCATGATTTTCACCATCTGAAATAACTATAATGGCTTTGTTCTTTGTTTTGTCGCTGATGTTGAATGATTTCTCTGCAGTTTCAATTGCAGCTCCAATAGCTGTTCCCTGCGTAGGAACCATGTCGGTTGTAATTGTTGAGATGAACATTTTTGCCGCTGCATAATCAGTTGTAATGGGCAATTGCGTATAAGGTTTCCCCGCAAAGATTATCAGTCCGATTTTATCATTTTCTAATTTGTCGATCAGTTTGGTTATCGCTTGCTTAGCCCTTTCCAGGCGGCTAGGCTTAATATCCTGCGCAAGCATGCTGTTTGAAACATCAAGCAGAATCATCAGTTCAACACCTTTGTGTTTTCCTTTTTCAAGTTTTGAACCTGTCTGTGGCCGGGCAATTGCCATGATGATAAATGCAAGAGCAACCATCAGTGCTATAAATTTTAATAAAGGACCTGTTGTCGAAACATTAGGCATCAGTTTGCTGATAACATTCTGGTCGCCAAATTTTTTCAATGCTTTTTGTTTCCATCTTCCGAGTAGAAGATAAAGAATGACGAAAACAGCTATGCCAGCTAATCCAAAAAGATAATATGCATGTTCGAACTTCATTTCAATTTCCTTAAGGAATACTCCTGTAAATTAAAAATCTTGATAATAATTCAATCATAAACAAAGCGAGTGCTACAAGCAGAAGTGGTAAAAATTCTTCTGTCTTGTTCCTGAACTCAAGAACATCAATTTTTGATTTTTCAAGTTTGTCTATTTCCTTATAAATTTCTTCTAATTTTTCTTTATTGGTAGCGCGAAAATATTTCCCGCTGGTTTTTTCTGCAACCTGTTTTAGTAGCGCTTCGTCAATTTTAACATCCACATTCTGATAAGTGATTCCACCGAAAGAATTCTTAAATGGATAAGGCGCCATTCCTAATGTTCCGATTCCAATTGTGTAAACACGAATGCCATAAAGTTTTGCAATTTCAGCAGATGTAAGCGGATCTATCACACCCTGGTTGTTAATGCCATCGGTTAGTAAAATAACTACTTTACTAATTGCTTCGCTCTTTCTGAGCCGGTTCACTGAAGTTGCAAGTCCATCGCCAATAGCTGTTCCGTCATCAATCATTCCGCTGTGGATATCGTTGAAAAGATTTTTTAAGACAGCGTGATTTGAAGTAAGAGGACATTGTGTAAAGGCTTCGCTGCTGAAAACAACAAGACCTATGCGGTCGTTGGGCCTGCCGGCAATAAAATCAAGTGCTACTTCTTTAGAAGCTTCGAGCCGGTTAGGTTTAAAATCTTCCGCAAGCATACTTCCTGAAATGTCGCTGGCAATTACAATGTCGATGCCTTCCACTGAAACATCCTGACTGCTGCTGTGCGACTGCGGGCGGGCAAGGGCAACAATAAGAACTGCGGCAGACAACATGCGGGTAATGAACAATCCATGATATAATTTTTGTCTCAGAGTTCTTGGTGCGTTCTTAAAAACCGATGTGTCGGAAATTTGAATATCGGCGTTGTTGGATCTGTGCTTGAACCAATACCATATTGAGATCAGTGGAATGATGATCAATAGAAAAAGATATCCCGGTTGTGCAAATGAAATATTAGTCCACATGATTTTGATCGTCCGGTTTAGTTGAATCTTTTAATTTATTTTCCATGTTAATTTTTTCGTCTGCAATTTCAACGACTGCTTCTTCAAGCTTAGTAATCCTGACAAATTCAATTGCAATGTCAATGCATTTATCATGTTCATCTGGAAGTGGATTTGCTTTTGCAAATTTTACAAGATCGGCCAGCACAAGCATTTCCCTGAGTTTTCGCACTAAAGAACTTTCGATACCGAATGGTTGCAGCGATGAAGTGATTTCATCTGTTGTCATTTCCATTGCAAGTACAGCGAATCGGTTTTCAATATAGGTTCGAATAATCTCTGTGAGCTCGGTATAATATTGTTTTACCTTGTTGTTCTGCCAAAGTTTTTTGTTTTTCAATTCGTCAAGTGCTGACAGGGCCTGCACATGTGCCGGGATCTTTGGTTTTTTGAATCCAAGTATCGATTCGCCTTTTTTCCGTTTATTCATATACCAAATCACAATCCAGATAATTGCAGCAAGTAAAATTGCACCTAAAATATAAGGTAGCATTTCCATGAAAGTCCATGGAACACTCAAAGGACCTTTTATATCTTTTATTGCTTTTGTAGTATCAACAGGAAGTGTATTAACGTTTAATAATAATGAATCTGTAAGGGCTTCAAAATAACCGGTATCACCCGGATTTTTGTATTTGAATTTAATTTGAGGAACATAAAAACCACCTGAGTCAAATGAAGTAATAGTAACAGTTTGTTGCAATTTAAGGCGGCCGCCCGTTGTACTTAGCGTGTCAATTTTTGAAGTTTTAATTATTTCAATTTTACCATTCAGTGAATCTTTTAGTAAAGGCCATGTGATGGCTGTTTTGGAAGGATATTCCAGGCTTATTTTAAGTTTTACCTGGTCACCAATTAGAATATTATTGGAATCGAGTTTAGCTTCCGGAATAACTTCAATCTGAGCTGTTGAGCGACCAGCAATTAACAGGATAATAAACGTCAGTATGAAAAATTTTCTTTTTGCCACGTCGTATTTTATTTTATTTTATTTTATTGTCTTGATCCCCTTTTTTTGAATAATTTAATAAGTGGTTTTACATAATCCTGGTCAGTTTGAAGATCAACGGTATCCACACCGCATTTGACAAACAAATCCTTCAGCGATTCTTCAGCCTTGAGATTATTATTTTTATATATTTTTCGCAATGCTGCACTGGATGTATCAATCCACCTTGAAATTCCTGATTCCGCATCCTTCACTCTCACAAGACCGACATCAGGTAATTCTTTTTCTCTTAAATCAGAAATTTTTACTGCAATAACATCGTGTTTTTTATTGGAAATCTTCAGTGCATCGTCAAATCCATGATCCAGGAAATCTGTTATAAGAAATGCAATACTTTTTTTCTTGATTACATTGGTGAAATACCTAAGTGCACCAGCAGTATCAGTACCTTTGTGCTTTGGTGTAAAATTTATAAGTTCCCTGATAATTCTCAGAATATGCGTTGTTCCTTTTTTCGGTGGAATGAATTTTTCAATTTGAGAACTGTAAAAAATTACACCCACTTTATCGTTGTTGTGTATTGCCGAAAAAGAAAGCACAGCGGCAAGCTCAGTGATGAGATCCTGCTTAAGTTGTTTCTGCGTACCGAATTCATTGGAGCCACTTACATCCACAATCAGCATAACAGTAAGCTCACGTTCTTCATCAAAAATTTTCACATACGGATGATTGAAACGTGCGGTAACATTCCAGTCAATTGAACGTATATCATCGCCGAACTGGTACTCCCTAACTTCGCTGAAAGCCATACCTTTTCCCTTAAAGGCACTGTGGTATTGCCCTGAAAAAATCTGATCCGACAATCCTCTTGTCTTGATCTCAATCTTTCTAACTTTTTTTATCAGCTCACTCGTTTCCATTTTTTTATTTCAGAAGTTAGAGGTTTGAATTCAGAATTTTTATTTCAATCATTTAATGTTACTTCTACATTCCTAATTCTGACTTCAGCAATCTTTTAAGGTACTTCAACGGAGTTTAAAATATCATTTATAATTTCTTCTGTTGTTACATTTTCAGCTTCGGCTTCGTAAGTCAGGCCAATTCTGTGACGCAGCACATCGTGACAAACTGCTCTTACATCTTCAGGAATCACATAACCCCTGCGTTTCAGGAATGCGTACGCTTTTGCAGCTAATGCCAAATAAATGCTGGCACGCGGAGAACCTCCGTAACTGATCATGTTTTTGAATTTAGCAAGATTGTATTCCTGCGGGTACCTGGTTGCAAAAACTATATCTGTAATATAATTTTCAATTTTTTCATCCATGTAAACTTCGCGCACTATAGCTCTTGCCCTGAGAATATCTTCAGTTTTTAGTACAGTATTCGCAGCAGGAAGTTCCATGCCCATATTTTCTCTTACAATAAGTTTTTCTTCCTGTTTGCTGGGATAGGTTATGACTACTTTCAGCATGAAACGGTCGACCTGTGCTTCGGGTAAAGGATAGGTACCTTCCTGTTCAATAGGGTTCTGGGTGGCAAGAACAAGAAATGGTTCGTCAAGTTTGTATGTCTGATCACCAATAGTCACCTGACGTTCCTGCATTGCTTCAAGAAGCGCACTCTGAACTTTTGCCGGTGATCTGTTGATTTCATCAGCTAGAATAAAGTTGGAAAAAATAGGTCCTTTCTTAACCATGAACTCTTCTTTCTTCTGACTATAAACCATCGTACCAATAAGGTCGGCAGGAAGCAGATCCGGGGTAAACTGTATCCTGTTAAATTTAGCATCGATAGTTTTTGCAAGGGTTTTTATAGCCAGTGTTTTAGCCAGACCTGGCACACCTTCTAATAAAATATGTCCGTTGGAAAGTAGCCCTATCATAAGGCGCTCGATCATGGTTTTTTGTCCCACAATCACCTTGTTCATTTCCATGTTCAGTATATCCACAAATGAACTCTCTCTCTGTATTTTTTCGTTGAGTTCCCTGATATCGATAGTTTCCTGCATAAATGTTTGTTTTTTGATTGGTGCAAATGTAAAAATATAGTTAGAATGAAATCAAAATATACTCGTTAAAAAATGTTAGCATATTCGTTAAAAAATGTTAAACCTCCGCATATGTTAAAACGCGGATTCCTTTTATTCACAGGCAATATAAAAGTTGCAGGAAAAATTATTTTACAATAGTTGTCATCTCCGAAAATGGAATAAAAATATCTATCATTCCATTTGCATAACTTGCAATTTCATAAGGATTGTAAACAAAGCCTATTCCTTTTTTTGTAAGATAGAAATTCGAGGAAGGATCAATAGTTTCAACAAAAAATCCATTGTCTGAAAGTATTGCAGATTCAGGTATTCCGTATTGCTTTCTTAATGTTTTGGTAATAATGGCTGACAAGGTATCTTTATAACCGGGTTTCAGAATATCATCAAGTGAAATGTTTTTTCCTGTTCGAAGATTGATATTTTTATAAATTGAGCCATAACCGCCATGTGCGCCACCAGTGTAATAATATGCAGAAAACTCCAGGCTTAAAATATCATTCGTGTTGTAGGTCACTTTTACATCTTCATCAAAATCCCATGATAGCATGTAAGGCACACTTCCCATGTTTGTGGTATCAGCGTTTGAATTAATGTATGATGCAAATGCGGAGTCAGCAAAATTATTTAGCAATTGAACTGGATCATTCGTAGTGCTTCCGGTGAAAAATGTATTTTTTATACAGGCAAATACACTATCCTGAACAACTTTGCTTGCAAATTTTTCAGGAAATAATGCCGTGTAATTTACAGTACAGACTGGCCCACCAACCTTATACAGGAATTTTTGACTGGAAAGGCTATAACCTTTAAATGCCATACTGCCAGCGTCGGAAGTAGCATTTAAAGTTAATAGAAATTTTTTATTTGTTTTTAAATTATGAAAAGTGCCTGTAATTTTCGATTGCGTAAAAACGCCATAAAGTTCCGCCGTTTTATCCCAGTCCTTGTTGCATTCAAAAAGCTGCATTTCATTGTTGCTGGAAATTTTTCCGCGAAGAATAATAGGAATACCATACATGTCATAAGAATAATATCCCGAAATGGACGTATCGTTCACGATAGTAAGATCAGCGGTAATATTAAGGTTTTTTCCAATAGTTCCGGTATAATGATAATAGCTTGATATCCTTACCTGACCCATATCCTGGCTGAACAGAGAAAATGAAAACAACATAAGGTGAAAAAGAAAAATGATTTTTTTCATTGCTGTTTTTCTTAGATAATTTTTTTGATAAGGCGAAGCTTGTGAGTGTATTTCTTCAACTTTGCATTATAAATCCCTTCATGATCGAGGGTGTCAACGCGCACACGACCTGAAGAATGTATAATCTGGTTATTTGCCAGAATAATACCAACGTGAATTATAGCTCCTTCTTCATTATCAAAGAAGGCCAGATCACCCTGGGTTGCTTCCGATAAAAAATTAACAGCGGTTCCCTGTGTAGCCTGTTGCTGTGCATCACGTAATAGTTTTATACCGCTGAGTTTATAGGTCATCTGCACCAGGCCGGAACAATCAATTCCAAACGGGGATCGGCCTCCCCATAAATATGGTGCATCCAGGTACATATAAGCGTTTTCAACAATTTTTTCAGGGGTCACTGGTTCCTTACTCGGGCGGACATTTCCGTCAAAGGAGTATTTTTGATCGTCTATATAAAAAGTGTTGTTAACTACAAATGGCAATGAACTCCCAAGCACAACTGGAATCATATAATTTTTAGTCTCGTTAATGAGAACCTGCACAAGGTCGAGTGTTATAGTACAACCGAAATCATGAAGCTTGTCAAATGTTTCATTGTATAAAGGCATGTATTGTTTTCCATTCACCCAGCCTTCATAATTGTCGTAAATGATTCTTACTTTAACCCAGTCGTCGTTTTTTTCAATAATCTCGAAAAGCTCGCCGAACAGCAGTTGTGAAACCATTTCACTTGTATGTGAAGGTTCAATACGAACTGGTACCACACTTAAATTGCACATTCCGAAACGCATGCTATATTTTCTTTTGCAAAAATTAATTATTCAGTTAATTAACATTTTATTGAAAAACTGACTTCTTTTTTCTTCGTTAAATCTTTTTCACCAGCCATATTTTCAATTTGCAATTTTACTAATTATTAGCTGAAATAAATAATATTTATTCAAATTATTTGATACAAAAAACGGTTGATTAAAAATAGCAAAAAAAAGGCAGTTGCAATTTCCCAACAAGCCCAGAAAGTATAGGGCGAATTTTTGATGTCGCATTGCAAAATATTTTTTATTTTCGTGGAAACATTCAATCCATGAAGTTTCTTCAACGACTAGCTGAGCGGTACTCAGATATCTACAAAGCTTTATTGTTTATTGTGAGTATTGCTCTTGTGGTGCTGCAGTTTCCTAAAGAAGGAAAATTTAAATATGAATTTCAGAAAGGAAAACCCTGGCTGCACGAAGATCTTATTGCACAATTCGACTTTGCTATTTTAAAATCAGATGATGAAATAGCCGCTGAAAAATCGAGCATTACCGATGCAATGAATCTTTATTTCTCATACAATTCTGCGGTAAAGGACGAAAAAGTAAAATCCTTTGTCACAGGTTTTGAAAACAGGTGGAACGAAAAATACAGTGAGAAAAGTGAAAAATTAAAAAAAGTAAATTTAAAAGCAGGACTTGCAATACTTGATACTTTATACAATAAGGGAATAGTACAGCTTGCTGATACCATTGAAAATAAATCTGGTGATTATGTGATCAATGTAGTGAATGGCAATATTTCTGAAGAGCACGAATTGTCGGACCTTTACACCATTCAGAATGCCGATGATTATATTGTAAAAACACTTCCTGTAAAGACAGGAATTGATAAGGATTTGTTAAAACCGTTACTTGAAAATTCCATTGCCCAGAATATTTCTTATGATGAATTAATTACAGCAAAATACAAGCAAAACCTGTTGAGTAATATCTCTCTAACCCATGGCATGGTGCAGAAAGGGGAAAGAATCATTTCGAAAGGAGAACTTGTAACACCTGAAAAATTTCAGGTGATAGAATCCATGAAAAAGGAATACGAATCGCAGCTTGGTGCCTCTTCCAAGTATATCGGTATATTGCTTGGACAAATTGTGCTTGTATGTATTTCATTTGTTGTATTGCTGCTGTTCCTGATGTCGTTCAGGAAGGATGTTCTGAGAGACAACAAAAAAGTATTTTTTATTTTACTCAATATTTTTATTCTTGTCCTTGTAACCAGCATTGTTGTTAAGCTTGATGTTACATATCTTTATCTTGTTCCACTCTGCCTGATTCCCATAATTATTAGAGCCTTCTTCGACACACGGCTTGCATTGTTCGTTTACATTGTGACAATTATAATTATAGGATTTCTTGTTCCAAATAGTTTTGAATTTGTATTTCTGCAACTCATTGCCGGCATCATTACGATTGTAAGCATAGTGAACCTGCGCAAGCGTTCGCAATTTTTCTTCACGACCATTTTAATTTTTATTGCCTACTCTGCCACTTATACCGGAATAACTCTAATGCAGGAAGGAAGTTTGGATAATATTATCATTAATAATTTCATTTGGTTTGCTGGAAGTGCATTACTGATATTATTCTCCTATCCCTTGATTTTTATTTATGAAAAGATTTTTGGCCTGGTTACAGATGTTTCACTGATGGAACTTTCCGATATCAACAGTAAGCTCCTTCGTGAACTTTCAACAAAAGCTCCGGCTACACTGCAACATTCATTGCAGGTTGCAAATCTTGCTGAAGAAGCTATTTATGCTATTGGCGGAAACACTTTGCTGGTAAGGGCAGGCGCTTTGTATCACGATATCGGAAAAATGGATATGCCTTTATATTTTACCGAGAACCAGGGCAGCGGTGTGAATCCGCACGAAGAGATTACTTCAGAAGAAAGTGCTTCTATAATTATCAGTCATGTTATAAAAGGTATTCAGCTTGCCAAAAAACATAATATTCCTGAACGCATTATCGATTTTATTCGCACTCATCACGGCACACGAAGAACACAATATTTTTTCATGCAGTTCATTAAAAATAATCCCGGAGAGCCAGTTGATGAAAGCTTATTCAAGTACCACGGGCCAATTCCATTTTCAAAAGAGACAGCCGTTCTCATGATGGCCGATGCTGTAGAGGCTGTATCGCGCACTTTGAAAAAACCTGATGAAGAAGCCATCAACGCAATGGTTGAAAATATTATCAATACGCAGATAGAACAACAGCAGTTTGTGAATGCTGATATTACATTCCGTGATATTACTATTATTAAAAAGATATTCAAGAAGAAACTACAGAACATGTTTCATGTGCGGATAGAATACCCGGCCTGATGCAATGATATTATTAGGCAGATAACCACACCGAATGATGACCATTTATTTTTTTAAAAAAATAAAAGCTGCAAACCTTTATAAAGTATATTTAACAGGACTATTGTTTATTTTTTTATTCAGATGGAGTTATCGGCTGTTGAATGCAACATTATGGGCTGAAGACGGCACAGTATTTTTACATGATGCATTTAAATTTGGATTTAAATCTTTATTCATATCTTATGAAGGTTATTATCATACATTGCCAAGAATAGTTGCATATGTGGTTTCACTATTGCCAACAATAATAATTCCACATGTTATAGTTTTTATTTGTTTTATAATAACATTCTGCGTTATTTCAAACTTACTGAATAAATATTTTGAATGGATACTTCCTGATATACATTTCCGCGGAATTCTGATGTTACTGATAGCTATTGCCCCCGGCACATCAGAAGCCTTTGGAAATATTGCTAATATTCATTGGGTATTGTATCTTTATCTCGGATTATTGGGAATCCGCTCAATTGAGTACAAATTTAAAATCCAGGATTATATTTTCGCAACTATAGCCATATTTTCAGAAGGTGCAGTACTGACTTTTTTGCCTCTATTTCTGATACGCATAGTTTTTCATTATAAGATGAAAATGAATATTCTGTATTATATTCAGGAATCGTTTATGATTCTTGTTATCGTATTTGTGGCATTTATTAATTTCCAGCACAGAACAGATCAATCGGCAACGGATATTCAGTACATTTCATTATTGAATGTTTATTTCAAATCAATGCTGGCAGAATCTATATCGTTTCCGTGGTTGTATGTATTGCCTTACACTATATTTGCAGAATTCTGGATCATACCCTCATTAGTATTATTTTGTATTGCAACTATTGTAATTCGTAAGTTTTTTACTCTGAAAGCAAATATAATTTTACCGATTGTATTCTTGCTGTGTTTTTGGCTGTTGCACCCATTAATTGTGCTGGCCCGAAATGAAAATCTTACTTTAATATTAACTCATAACGATCATGGCTGGACACCTGATACCTGGTTAAATTTTAGATATTCTTTTTTAATTTGCTCATGCGGATATATATATTGGATTTGGATAATTTCTTTTATTCACAACCAGCAAAAGAAAATCGCAAAAACATTATCCTATCTAATTATAATAATTGCGCTGGTTTCCTGCGTCAATTCATATTTGTTCTTACATCCCCGATCGAAAAATTTATGGATAAGAAACTCCAAGAAAATTGATGATGTTAGAAATGATATTGATAAAAAATATATTGAAATTCCTATTGAACCAGCATCATGGAAAATTAAAATTGGTAATGGTAATGAAATGGTCGAACCTGAATAAACCAATAGACAATATTAATAGTTGTGGAAAGGTTGAATAGCACCATCGATTTTTTTTTCGTAACATAAAACAAATTCTTAAATTTAATACATTTACATATATTACTTTATAAAACTCCTCATATGAAAATCTGCCCCAATTGCAAATCCGAAGTCGAAGATAGTTTTGAAGTTTGCTGGAACTGCCAGTATAGCTTTGAAGAAAACAGGGTTATGGATAAAACCGAATTTCAGGACCTGTGTCCAAACTGTAATACAGAAGTCAATCCTGAAATGCTATTTTGTCCGAAGTGCAATCAGAAATTAGGTGTTTATGCAAAAGGGCTTGATGGTGAACTGCCCGATTCTGAAAGAAGAATTGATTGCCTGCGATGCCATCTGCCAATGCTTTATAAAGGAACCAGTCAATTCAGTGAAGGCGGCTTCCTTGAATTGTTTCCAACAAAAGAATCATTCGATTTATTTTACTGTCCTCAGTGTGGTAAGGTGGAATTCTTTTTACCGATGGATTAATACATAATTAGTGCAAACACTTTTTACTAATGAAATAATATTTATAAAATTAATTAACGACTATGAAACGCATTTTATTTTTTTTGATTTTCCTTGTTGGGTTTCAGATTTTATATTCAGGCTGTAAGAAGGGTGACGATGACCCTTTTATTTCTATATTCTCAAGAAAAGCGAGAATTTGCGGAGAATGGAATATAACAGAAGGTAGAATTGATTACGGAACTCCTGATATTGCAGAAATTGATTATTACAGCAATGGTGGAAAAGTAACTGTGCAGGCAACTCAGGGAAGTATTGATGGCACCTATACTTGGACTTATTCTATCAACAGGGATGGTAGTTATAAAATGTTCAGGATCGTGCGCCTTCCTTATAATCCTTCCTATACAGTGACTGAAGAAGGATACTGGTATTTTCTTTCAAAAAATAAAGGAACCGACAGAAAAAATAAGGAATGTGTGGCTTTTCAGGCAGTGACTTCCAAAGTGGACCTTGTTACATACGAATATCAGACAGGAGATCCGACTATTTATGATATTGTTCAGCTTTCAAATAAAAAAATAAAACTTGCAGGAAACAGAATTTATAAAAAGACAGATGGTACAACCATTACAGAGACTGTGGTTAATGAGAGTATAGTATTAACACCTTCTGAATAATATTTTGTGTGCGTTTTACAAATTTATTTTTAGCAAATATTCCTTGCAGTATTTTCCTTCATTAAATAACAGATCAAGAATACTCAGACCAGGAATAAATCCATATTTGCTTTCAAAGACCTGCGTGTAATGCGGAAATTCCAATTGCTGTCCTGATTTTATCTTTGACGAAAATGTATTTCGCAAATCAATGATTGTATTAGCAGGCTCAGCATATTTTTCTGTAAATTTAATTTCACATTGAATTTTGCAAAGCTTTGCAATCATTGTCAATATTGAAGAATTGAAATCAATCAGAAATTTTGTTTGCTTACGATAAAATGGTTCAAAGGCATCTTTGTAATAAAGAAAAAATGGCGAAGTGTTATAAGCTGATTCAATGGAACGCCAGTGCATCCTTTGCCATGGCTGACTGTAATCTATTTCAAGGTCTCTCACCTTTGTATGATTCCCGGTAGTCTTTATGACAGGAATATTCAGCGAAAGCTTTCCATTTGCACCATACAAGTAACAACGATTCCTATAAGTCTGCTTAATATAGTTCTCGAATATATCTATATAGATAATTCGATATTTTACAAGCTGATGAAAATATGAAATAGGAGGTAAATACGATGTGTGAAAGATCACCAAAGGATATGCTTCTTTATTTTCTTCAGTAATTTGTTCCATGTAATTTGAATTTGGAATTTCTACGTGCCCTTTGTGAATTATTTCTCTGCGACTTCTGTGGTTAAAATCATCACGATTGAATAGGCTTCGATAACCCTTCGACAGGCTCAGGGCTTTGACTCAGCCAGACATTGTGTGTTGTTCTTACTTTATTATTTTACAGAATCTGTTCCATCGGAAACCGCTTAAAAAGTTTTTGCTCCTGTCAACGGAAAATAAAATCATCACTGCTTTACCAATGATGTGGTCTTCCGGAACAAACCCCCAGAATCGTGAATCAGCTGAGTTATGACGGTTATCACCCAATGCAAAATAATAATTCATTTTAAAAGTATATGACCTTGAGGGAACTCCATTTATTTCGCAGATGCTGTCATTTTTTACCACAAGTGTATTTCCTTCATAAACACTGATAATTCTGAAATAAAGTGGCAGGTTATATTTTGTAAGTTTAACAGTTGCACCTTTTGCAGGAATTACAATGGGACCATAATTGTCCATATTCCATGTGTAATACATTGAGGAAGGAAATAAATTTTGCGAATATAATCCGCTGTCCTCACACATTATTTCAACGCTTTTCACATTTTTAAATCTTCCAACAATTGCAGCATTCTTGCGTGTCATCGTTAGGTTGTAGGTTGAAAGGCTCATCACCGGGCCACCTTCAGTAATACCAAGTTTATCTAATGAGTCCTCATTAATAAGCGAACTGTCAGTCTTAACAAGGAAATTAAATTCTGCATTTTTAGGTTCATCAACAGAATTTGAATTTATAAAAACTTTCCCGTTAACAATTTTCAATGTGTCTCCTGCAGCAGCAATGCAGCGTTTAACAAAGGGTGTGCGTTTGTCAATAGGTTTGTCATCTTCAATAGGGTAATTAAATACAATAACATCATTGGCTTTGATATCCGAAAATCCGGGCACTCTGAAATAGGGAAGCTGCCATGACTTTGAATAAGCTTTGCTGAAAAATGGCAAGGAGAGCGGAGTGATGGGTGTTCTTGCGCCATAATTCAATTTACTTACAAGAATGTAATCGCCTTCAATCAGTGTCTTCTCCATCGAAGTGGTAGGGATGGTATACGATTCAATAAAAAAGAAACGTATTAGCAGCACCACCAGCAAAGCTATACTAAGTGCTTTGAGCCAGTCAGTAGTGTTTTTTGAAGGCTTGAGTTTTGTAAGAAATTTTGAATCCAAAATTTACCGGTTTGGTGCAAAAATAATTAAATATTTTTTTAAAGGTAGCACAATACCTGAATTCAATCTTTATATTAATTTTGTTTTACAAACAAATCGTATGAAAAAATATTTTTTTGTTTTATCAATACTATTTCTTTTTTGCAGTTGTTTCCATAAATCAGTTGAGAAAGATGAAGCTGATAATATTATAAGTTCTATAATTTATCATGGCAAAGAAGGAAGTTACCTTGTAACAGTAGAATCAATTTTCCAGGCAAATTCTAAAAGTTCTAACAACGGAATCAGCACCACCACAGGTTATGTGGACCTTCGCATCACTTCGTACGATCTTGCTTCGGGCAAACAAACGGGAAGGGTTGCCACTGGCGGACAAATTGATGAGAATATTATTTTGCTTGGATGGTCCGAAGGAAATATCTGGTTTTATTCGTTGAAAGATGGCCTGCATTCCCGGAATCCGAAGACGATGGAAATTAAAACCACACAGGATAAAATTTTCGAAAATAACAAAGCTCTTGAAAGTTCGCTTGCAACAGGAGAATGGTACAAACTTTCCGATTATTTTTCATTTGATTACACTACTGGAAAGCTCATCATTACCGATAAACAAGGCTACCGATATTCACTTGACCCGGTTTCTTTTAAAACGGAAAAAATAAGCGATAATTATAAAATGCCCGATAATACTGCAGATGATTATCTGAGCACTTCTGCCTACAACGCTGGGAAATATATCTATTTGCCCGGTGAGCTTAGGAAACAAATTCAAATTGGCGACAGCATACCCAATGAAGAGCTCACTTATCTTGATGGCAAACTGATTAGGGATATGAATTTTTTACGACTATACAAAAGAACTGAGTATTTATACAAAAGGACAGAGGAAACTTCAAAAGCTTTTGCTGCATGCAAAGATTCGCTAAAGGCCAGGTATGGCGAATCAAGCTGGAAATACCCTGATGATATACAGCAAAAATATCACTATATATCTCAAAACGAATCCAAATATCAAAGTCTGGCGGAAACCTATGAAAGAGAGTTTAACGATATTTCAGTTGATCATAGGGTTTCTTCTTTAAGTTATGTATTGAGCCCTGATACCAATACATTTTTTGTGGCATACAGGTCAACTACAGCCAATGATGCACGACTCATGATCGCCTGCCTTGAAATAAAAAATAACAAGCTGAGTGAAAAATGGAAAACTGAGCTATCGGAAGTATTTTACGATTACAGCAAAGCTGAAGAAACGGATGCATTTAAAAAGGTTTTCTCCAAAGGTGATCCTGAATTCGATTATATGTATTTTGATTTTTATGAAAATAAATTTATAATCATTTATATGCTGCATGCGTATTGCCTTGATATTAAAATGGGGAATACAATTTGGAAATTTAAATTTTAATTGAATGTTTTCAACATTTGCCGACTGGCTTGAACGAAATTCACTTCCTTGTTTTTACAAGAAATTTCTTTGTGTTGAATGCCCCGGATGCGGCATGCAGAGAGCATTTGTGGAATTGCTCAGAGGGAATTTAATTGAAAGCATTAAAACATATCCAGCCTTACTGCCTACACTATTTATGGTTTTATTTCTTTTGTTTCACCTGGTATTTAAATTCAGAAAAGGTGCTGAAGTTTTAAAAATTTCTTTTATTTTTACTGCATCAATCATTGCAATTAATTTTATTGTCAAACTGATCATACACTAAAAAAAAGCATTTATGGAAAACCAGAATTTTAACAATCAGCCACAACAACCGCCGCAGCCCCCTCAGGGAGGTTTTTACCAGCAACCACCATTACCTAACTCATCAGGTGTATTGGTATTAGGAATACTTTCTATTGTACTTTGCTGGACATGGGGAATTGGTGGACTTGTTTTGGGAATTATTGCACTCTCAATGTCGGGGAAAGCCAATAAAATGTACCTTGAAAATCCCGGACAGTATTCACTGACTTCATATAATAATATGAAAGCCGGAAAAGTTTGTGCTATAATTGGAACTGCTCTTTCTGCACTTTTCCTGATTTATATGATTTTCTGGATTGCAATTGTGGGAGCATTCATGACAAGTTTCCCCTGGGATCAAATGCATCACTAAGATTTTTTAAACATAGAAAGAGAGGGTGGAAGCCCTCTCTTTTTTTTTTGATGTAAACTTTTAAAAGTGTAATTTTGATTGATTCAAATTTGTTTTGAAATGAAAATCCTGAACGCTGAACAAATTCGCAAAGCAGATGCTTACACTATCGAACATGAGCCGATAGCATCCATTGACCTTATGGAAAGAGCTGCCACCAAATGCTTTGACTGGATAGCTGAAAAAATTGATAAGACCAGGAAAATAAAAGTCATCTGTGGCCTCGGCAACAATGGCGGTGATGGCCTTGTAATTGCCAGGCTTCTGTTAAAATCAGGATATGATGTTGATGTTTTTATCCTGAGGCATTCTGAAAAATCGTCTGACGATTTCAGGATTAATGAAGAACGATTAGCAAAACTTAAGAAAAAAAATATCCTTGAAATCACTACAATTACTGATCTGCCTGCATTTGAAAGCGATGATGTAATAATTGATGCAATTTTTGGTTCAGGACTGACAAAGCCTGTTGAAGGATTCCTGACTGATGTGATCGAAAAAATAAACCAGGCCAAATCATTTGTTATTTCAATAGATCTTCCTTCAGGACTTTTTTCTGAAGACAATACTTCCAATAATCTAAAAGCTATTGTAAATGCTGATGTAACGCTTACTTTCCAGGTTCCGAAACTTGCTTTTCTTCTTCCACAGAATTATCTGTTTACTGGAGAATGGTATGTGATAGATATTGGACTTGATAAGGCTTTCATTGATTCAATCGATTCACCTTATTATTTTGTTGAAGCTGATGATGCTCGTCAGATGCTTAAGCAGCGCGGAAAATTTACGCATAAAGGAACCTATGGAAATGCCTTATTGATTTCAGGAAGTTACGGAAAAATGGGTGCTGCTGTTCTTGGGTCGATGGCTGCGCTGCGTTCGGGCGCCGGCCTTGTTACAGCACATATTCCAAAAATCGGTTATCAAATAATTCAGACTGCTGTTCCTGAAGCTATGGTAAGTCTTGATGAATCGGACGATTTTATTTCTTCGTTGCCTGATATTTCGGCTTACAATGCAATTGCAGTAGGCCCCGGTATTGACAAAAAAGAGAAAACACAAAAAGTCATAAAGCAAATTATTCAGAACTCTTCGGTGGAACTAATCATTGATGCTGACGCTTTGAATATTTTATCGGAGAATAAAACTTGGTTGTCATTCCTGCCAATGGGCAGTATTTTAACACCACATCCCAAAGAATTTGAAAGGCTGGCGGGAAAACCTTTAAATGATAATGACAGGTTGCAGATGCAAAGAGATTTTTCAGTGAAATTTGGAGCATATATTATTTATAAAGGAGCTTACACAACGATATCAACGCCTGACGGAAGACTCTTTTTTAATTCCACAGGAAATCCCGGAATGGCCACAGGCGGGAGCGGAGATGTACTTACAGGAATTTTACTCGGAATCAAGGCCTGCGGTTATACTTCGCTCGAAACAGCAATACTCGGAACATATCTGCATGGCTTAGCTGGTGATATTGCAAGAGATAATAACAGTGAAGAATCATTGGTGTCCGGCGATATTGTTGAATATCTTGGTGAAGCATTTAGTGAATTACGTTTTATGTAAAATTTTAATAAAACATTTTATTAACATTTTTCTAACCTTTCCGTTTATTCCAAATTTATTTTCAACCTTTGTTATAATTTATCATTGACTGATTGATGTATGTTTGGCCTGGATACTGGATTAACAATTTTATTATTATTATCTCTTCTTGCAGCTTGTGCATTTGAATTCATTAATGGATTTCACGATACAGCAAATGCCGTAGCAACTGTAATTTACACAAACTCACTTAAACCAAGAATTGCAGTAATCTGGTCAGGTACCTGGAACTTTATCGGCGTATATTTTGGTGGCATTGCTGTTGCGATGGGCATTGTGAACCTGTTACCTGTAGAAGCCCTTGTTGATGCAAATATGTCACATGGTATTGCCATGATTATGTCATTAATATTTACTGCAATTATATGGAATCTTGGAACCTGGTATTTCGGAATTCCTGTTTCCAGTTCACATACACTGATAGGTTCTATCTTCGGAGTTGGACTTGCTTACATGTTCCTTCCCGGAAGTACGGGTGTTGCCCTTAACTGGCATAAAGTGGAAGAAGTGGGATTGTCATTGCTCATTTCTCCATTATTCGGATTTTTTATTGCATTCCTTTTAATGAAACTTCTGAAGCGAATTGTAAAGAATAAAAAAATATTTAAACAACCTCCAAAAGACAAAGCGCCTCCGATTTGGATCAGGTCAATAATGGTTCTTACCTGCACTGCCGTAAGTTTTTCGCACGGTTCTAATGATGGACAGAAAGGAGTGGGATTGGTAATGATGATTCTTATTGGAATTGTCCCTGGCTATTTTGCGCTTGATATGTCAAAAAGTCCTGCAGTTATGAAATCAAATCTTATGCAGATTGAAAGAATAATTCAAACTATCGATACCACTAAACTTGAAAATACTGAGCAGATTTCGCTGACAACTATAAATACTAAGATTGATACCCTTTCTGGGATACTAAGCGGTTCTGAAAGTTTTGACCAGATTAAGCATGAAAAACATTTTGAAATAAGGAAAGATATCATTCTTCTTTATAAAACCACTGATAAATTCCTTTCATCTGTAAGTGATAAAAATGTGCTTAATTCAACTGATATGGCGACTATAAAAAGCAGTATATCTTCTATCAAAACAAACACAGAATTCGCACCATGGTGGGTAATACTGATGATCTCACTTTCACTTGGTGTTGGTACAATGATCGGATGGAAAAGAATAGTAATGACAATTGGAGAAAAGATCGGAAAAACTCCAATGAACTATGCTCAGGGCGCAACGAGCCAGTTTATTGCTGCAAGCACCATTAGCGTTTCGTCCATGCTTGGATTGCCTGTCAGCACTACACATGTATTAAGCTCAGGAGTTGCCGGTACCATGGTTGCAGAAAGTGGCCGAAAAAATCTTCAGGGAAAAACCATGAAAAATATCGGACTGGCATGGGTTGTAACCTTGCCTGTAACTATAGTGCTGTCTGGAAGTCTGTTCCTGCTGCTTCGCTTTATAATGGGATAGTTTCAATGTTAATTCAATGTTAAGTTAATAGCATTTTTTTAATATTTTCTTAATTTTCAAACGAATCCTAATAGCTGCCAGATTTGTAGTTTTGTAACATGATAATTAAATTTTAACTTCATGTTCGGATTAGATACTGGTTTAACCATACTCCTTATTATTAGCCTTCTCGCAGTTTGTACTTTTGAATTTATCAATGGCTTTCATGATACAGCAAATGCTGTGGCAACTGTTATTTATACGCATTCACTAAAACCAAGAATTGCTGTAATATGGTCGGGGATCTGGAATTTTGCAGGGGTTTATACCGGTGGGATTGCTGTGGCAATGGGCATTGTAAACCTGCTACCCACCGAAGCACTTGTTGATCAGAATCTGTATCACGGAATTTCCATGATACTTGCATTGCTTATTACTGCTGTTATCTGGAATGCAGGAACATGGTATTTCGGAATTCCTTGCTCAAGTTCACATTCGTTGATTGGGTCTATTTTTGGTGTTGGAGTGGCTTATATGCTTCTTCCCAACGCACACAGCGTTGCCATGAACTGGACGAAAATTCAGGACACAGGATTGTCTTTACTAATATCACCATTAATTGGTTTTGGGTTGGCAATGCTGCTGATGCTTTTACTGAAGGTGTTATTGAAAAAGAATAAAATATTTAAGGAACCTTCCAAAACAAAAGCCCCTCCTTTATGGATCAGAAGCATACTTGTTCTGACCTGTACAAGTGTGAGTTTCTCTCATGGTTCAAACGATGGGCAAAAAGGCGTTGGACTTGTAATGATTATTTTAATTGGAATTTTACCTGCCTATTTTGCTCTTGATCACACAAAGAACCCAGTAACACTTTATTCAAATGCTTCACAGATCCATACATTAACTAACAAAATTGATACTTCAAAACTTTCTGATCTTGATATTGCCGATTACAAAACAATTACTAAAAAAACAGATACTATATTAAAATACACTGCCAAAATTTCAAGTTTTGAATCAGTGCCTTCCAATAAACGGTTTGAATTAAGAAAAGATATTATTGTTATTGGAAAAAGCCTGGATAAATTACTGGAATCTCCAACAGCCAAAGCAGGACTTACCTTTAACGGTGATGAACTTTCAAAACTCAAAGCATTTGTAAAGGAAAACAAAAGTTATACAGAATATGCACCTTGGTGGGTTATACTCATGATTTCTGTTTCACTTGGTCTTGGAACAATGATTGGTTGGAAAAGGATTGTAATTACTATTGGTGAAAAAATTGGCAAGACACATTTAACTTATGCTCAGGGAGCAAGCGCTGAACTTATTGCGGCAGGAACCATCACCTTGTCTACTGCTTTGGGATTGCCTGTTAGTACCACACACGTACTTTCATCGGGAGTTGCAGGTACGATGGTTGCCGACAGCGGATTTAAAAATCTTCAGGCAAAAACTGTCAGAAACATTGCTATTGCGTGGCTGATCACTTTACCAGTTACCTTTGTTGTTTCAGGAGGATTGTTCCTGTTACTTCGCTGGATAATGGCTTAAATAAAATTATTCCAAGCTTTCTGAAAAAATGATTTGTTTTCCTGCCGGAAAACTATAATTTTACACCCTCAAAATTTTATTCCTCTAGGTATCCTGGGGAATCAAACTCAGGAAAAAAATGTCAATAAAGGTGAACAGGGAAGTATTGGAAAACGGCAAAAACTCATCAGGAAAAAATCCTTTTATCAGAATAACGGTTAGAATTTTCACATATATTCTTTTTCCGTTCAAATGGTTTTGGAACCTTAAAAAATCATTTTTCAACTTCCTGAAAGGCTTGATTTTTAAGTATGTTCCATATCTCGGAAAAAGAAAATGGCATGCGAAAATTATAAGAAAATTTATCAAGTACAGCTTCAACCTGATTATTTCGATTATAATTTATTTCATTGCTGTAAGCATAAATTTTCTCTGGCTATTCGGCTCATCGCCAACTATAGTTCAGGACAAGGATCCAGAAATGTCAATAGGTTCGGAGCTTTATACTGCTGATGGTGTTCTTATTGGGAAATTCTACAAGGAAAACCGCGTGCCTGTTGAATACGGTGAAATTTCTAAAAATGTTATCAATGCACTTATAGCTACTGAAGATGCCCGTTTCTTTGAACACAGCGGTATCGATATTAAAGCAACATTTTCTGTTTTTTGGTACATGATGAAGGGTGACCAACGAGGGGGCAGCACTATTACGCAGCAACTTGCAAAAAATCTTTTTAAAACGCGTAAAACTTCGCGCGGATTGCTTGGCTATGTTCCTTTCGTGCGAACTATTGTATCAAAAACCAAAGAATGGATCACTGCAGTAAGCCTGGAAAACAATTATACCAAAGAGGAAATTCTAACCATGTACCTGAATGCTGTTGATTTCGGCAGCAATACATTTGGAATAAAAGTAGCTTGCAGAACATATTTCAACAAGCTCCCGAGCCAGGTAAATATACAGGAAGCTGCAACACTGGTTGGTATATTAAAGGCACCTACAACGTACAGCCCGATATCCCATCCGAAAAATTGCATTGACAGAAGGAATACTGTATTGGCGCAGATGCTGAAATATAATTATCTTACTCAGCCTCAGTTTGACTCCATAAGCAAACTTCCGGTAACTCTTGATTACAATATTTCAGATCCTACGGAAACTGATCTCGGTTCTTATGTAAGGACTGCAGTGGCAAATGAACTGAAGGACTGGTGCAAGGAAACAGGTTATGATATTTATACAAGCGGATTAAAAATTTACACTACTATTGATTCCCGTCTGCAGAAATATGGCGAAGAATCTGTTGCTGAACAATTAAAAAGATTACAGAACAGGTTTAATAACCACTGGGGAAAGAAGAATCCATGGATTGATAAATCCGAAAAAGAAATTCCAAATTTTATTGAGGATTTTGTGAAGACCACACCACTTTATAAAAACCTAAGCAATCGCTACAAGGGCAATGAAGATTCAATAAATCTTGTGCTGAATACACCACGGAAAATGAAACTTTATTCATGGAAAAAAGGCGAAGAAGAATTTACACTCAGCCCTTTGGATTCTATTCGTTATATGAAAAAATTCCTGAATGCAGGGTTTCTTGTAATGGATCCTTACACCGGCCAGATTAAGGTTTGGGTTGGTGGAATCAATTATAAGTATTTCAAGTACGATCATATCAATCAGTCGAAGAGGCAGCCGGGCTCAACATTTAAGCCATTTGTGTATTGCACTGCACTTGATAACGGATTTACACCATGCGACAGAATTGTTGACCAGCGTGTAACAATCAAGTATGTGGAAGATGGAAAAGATATGACATGGTCACCGCATAATGCCGACTGGGAATTCACTGGAAGAAATATGACACTGCGTTATGCCATGGCACGCTCATGCAATTCAGTCACCGTGCAGCTTTCAGAGAAAGTGGGTTTTCAGAAAGTGGCCGACTATGCAAAGAAACTTGGTATTAACAGTCCTCTGAAACCTGTGCCTTCAATAGGTCTTGGCTCTAATGATGTTTCACTCCTTGAAATGGTGGCAGCCTACAGTACATTCCTTAATAAAGGTATTTACACTAAGCCTATGCTGGTTACCAAAATTACCGACAGGGATGGCAATCTTATAAAAGAATTCAAACCTGTGCAGAAGCGCGTGCTGAGCGAAGCTACAGCTAACATGATGGTATATATGCTTAAAGGCGGACTTGAAGAACCGGGAGGCACTTCAGAAGCTTTATGGGATTATCCTGATTTATTTGGCGGAAATGAAATTGGCGGAAAAACAGGAACTTCCTCAAATTACTCCGATGGTTGGTTTATGGGTGTTACAAAAGATTTTGTAGCCGGCACATGGGTAGGAGGGGAAGACCGTTGCATACATTTCAGGAAAACGGAAAAGATGGAAGGTTGCCACACAGCATTGCCAGTATTTGGAATTTTCATGACCAAGGTATATAACGATCCTAAAACAAAAATTACAAAAGGTAAATTTCCAAAAGCCATACAGGATCTGAAAAAAGAATATTACTGCCCTACAGCCTGGGAAAAGAAGGACACCACCGATTCGGACGAAAAGAGCGCTGATAAGGACAAGAAAGACAGCAAATAGATTAGTGAAAAGTTGAAAGTTGAAAGTGAAAAGTTGAAAGTTTGAAGGACTTTTTCTTTTTCAACTTTAATGCTGAAATTCCTCATTGCAAAGTTCATTTCGACTGCAAGCAGCAATCTATTTTTTTTACCAACCTTGCAAATGCTCATAATTGAAGCATTCCCGCGATTACAAATATCTTTCACCTTCTTATTGCAAAACTGAAATACAGTTTATATATTTACATATTATTAAAATGTATTTTTTAAAAATAATTTAGTTAAAAGCATATTACGATAATGCTTACAAATTAAACTAAAAAAAATACTTTAATGAAGAAATACTGTCGTTATGCATAAGCATTAAGCTGATATTAATGAAAAACATTCTTACAATATTATTTTTGTTATTCATCACAACGATCAGCTTTAATTGTCGGAGAGATCCTCCTATAAATAATGTTAGTGATACACCTAATGATCCTTTGCAATCAAATTGTTGGGATATTACTGATTGGAGTGGATTAATGAATGATTCACAACTTACATCCATTGGCATAATTTCAATTCCATTAATAGATACAAATTACATTGTTTGGCTAAATAACAGGAATAACAGAGTTGACATACGTTCTCTAACTTCTGATAACTTTGCAGATCTACAATGTTTAAAGCAATATTTTGCAAATAAAACACTAGTGCAACTTGGCGAAAGTAGTCATGGTACCAAACAATACAGTCAAATTAAAGTTCGATTAATAAAATTCATGCATGAACAAATGGGATTTGATGTTATTGCATTTGAAAGTGGTTTTTTTGAATGCTATTTGACCAATCAAAATATTACACAGATGTCCGAAATTCAAGCTATGAAAAGCTCGATTTACGGCACTTGGACAACACAAGATGTTAAAGAACTATTCACATATATTAAAGCAACACAAAGTACAAGTAATCCACTTATCCTTGCAGGATTTGATTGCTATTTTACTTCAAATCTTAACACTATTTACAATCATTCTTCAGTCCTATATGAGATCATATCTAAAGTCGACAGTCAATTCGCATGTGTTCAAAGATCATTTGACTCTATTACAATTAATCAAATTAATTCGCAGAATAAAACATATTTATCTCAATACAATGATTCAATAAAGACAAACTATCAGAGAATAATTGATTTTATTGATGTCCATTCAAATGAATTTATAGCCGCTTTTCCGCAAAAACCTGTTTATCCGCTATTCCTAAGACAGTCTATTAATTCGATACTAGCAAATATTGACTACTTATTGCATAGTGATACTACATTAGCTGGTAACCCAATAGCATATCAAATTAGAGATTCAGCAATGGCTGCAAACGTTGCATTTATTAAAGAAAAATTATATCCCCAAAAGAAAATTATTTTATGGGCACACAATTACCATATTGCTAATTCAGCTTATAATCATGCACTATATCCAAACATAAAAAATATGGGCATCTATTTAAAAGAAAAATATTTTACAGATCTTTATACCGTTGGATTATATATGTTAAAGGGTGAAACAAAAACAGACTGGAATTGGACAATAATAAATATACCAACTCCAACGACTTCAAATTCATTAGAAGCGATTTTATATTCTTGTAGAAAGAAATCGATATTCATAGATTTATCAAGCAAACCATACTCTTTTGGAAATAAATGGATGTACAATACAATAACAGCGAAAACATCTGGATTTGCTGATGAATCAATGATTATAAGAAATGTATATGACGGCATAATTTATATTGACTCATCATCTGTACCTGTTTACTTAAATTAAAAAATATTGTTTGTGCACATCAATATATTGCTTCAATGGCACATGAAAAATTAAAAGTCTTGGTGAAAGTGAAAAGTTAATTTAACGGATTGACCTCCAATGCATGCATTACAGATAGGTAGAATGTAAACGAAAATGAATTTAACCGAAGTTGCAAAAATCAGGCTTAAAAGCCAGCATATAGTTGGTGGAAAATACAAAAAAGTTAAAGACATTGTTCAATGGATGTGTGCAATGCAGGCACAGGATTTTGCAATGGCAAAATGGGCTATTGGTGTCAGATTGCCCGGTTCAACCATTAAACAAATAGAAACATCAATTGACAAAGCTGAAATAATTAGAACACATTTATTAAGACCCACCTGGCATTTCGCATCAGCTAAAGATATTTATTGGTTATTGGAGTTGTCATCACCACAGATATGGTCATCTTCAAAATCAAGAAATAAGCAGCTTGAATTAACTTCATCTGTAATTGCCAGAAGTAATGAGGTAATGAGAAAAGCCTTATCACCTGACAAACATTTGACAAGAGATGAGCTAATTGCAGAATTACTAAAAGCAAAAATTCAGACTGATGATAACCGGGCTTCACATTTACTATTATGCGCTGAGCTTGATAAAATAATATGCAGTGGCAGTATCAAAAATAATAAACAAACATTTGCCCTTTTTGATAAAAGAGTTTTACAAAGAAATATATTTCACCGTGAGGAAGCTATAAGCAAACTGGCAAAGAATTATTTTCAAAGTCACAGCCCTGCAACACTTCAGGATTTTAGTTGGTGGTCGGGCTTACCAGCTAAAGAAGCACGATTAGGTTTGGAAAATATAAAATCGGGTTTAATTTCAGAAACAATCGATTCTCTGGTTTATTGGGTACCTGATTCATTTTCCATTTCAGAAACAAACATAAAATCAGTTCAATTGTTGCCTGCATTTGACGAATATCTTATCAGTTATAAAAACAGAAGTGCAAGCATTTCTCCGCAACTTCAAAAAAATGCTGTTTCTGATAATGGCATATTCAGACCCATCATTGTTGTGAATGGACAGGTAACAGGCATCTGGAAAAGGATACAAAAGAAAGACAACATACTAATAGAAACAGATTTTTTCCGAAAACATACCAAAGCTGAAATAAACGGCATTGAAAAATCAGCTGAATTATACGGTCATTTTACAGGCAAAAAAATAACAGCTGAGAATAATAATAATTCAAGAGAATAGAAAACTGGTTATTGGTAAAATATTTTAGAAATGTTTGCCTGAGTAAGGCGTGTGGAGTATAGACTAAGAGTTCGTTAACCGAAAGAATTATTCCGCAGTAGTTTCCTTTACGATAAGAATTTTATCGACACGGTTGGCGTCCATGTCAATAACTTCAAAACGGAAATTTTCAAAATGAATATGATCGCCTTCAGCTGGAACTTTGTCAAGCATGTACATTAGGAAACCGCCTACAGTGGTAATGTTCTGCTTAATTTCTTTGAATTCATCCGACATTTTTATGTCAAGAAATTCCAGTACTTCGTCAAACTGAAAATCGCCGTCAACAAGTATTGACCCGTCTTCGCGTTTCATAATCTGTGGTTGATTGTCCTGCAAATTATCAGGAATATCGCCAAGTACATTATCTGAAATATCCTGAATGGTAACAATTCCGTGGGTTTCACCATACTCATTCACCACAACTCCCATTTTCATTTTCCGTTTTTTAAAGTCATCAAGAAGTTTGATGGCTTTCATAGTCTCAGGAACAAAAAACGGTTTAGTCATTATCTCTAGCAGGTTCAGTTTTTCCTGCTTCTGGACTTGTTTCAGGATATCTTTAACATATACAATGCCTATCACTTCATCAATTGATTCGTTGCAAACTGGAAAGCGTGAAAACGGAGAACCGATTACTTCCTGCATCAGTTCATCTTCCGGTTGATTTATATCGAGCCAGATAACATCTTTGTTTGGTGTCATTAGCGAATAGGCCGTTTTATCAGTAAACGAAAGAACATCCTGAATAATTTCTGATTCCTGTTCTTCCAATACTCCATGTTCTGATCCCTGCCTGATAATAATTCTAAGTTCTGCTTCTGTAACTGGTGGATCGGTATTCTTTTTTATATTGAATAACCTGATTATAATTTGTGTAGATAAACTAAGAAACCATGCCAGCGGGGTTACCACGAATAAAATTATACGCATCACCGGAATCAACCGTACAGCTAGCTTCTCAGGATTACTTAGTGCTATGGTCTTGGGAACTATTTCACCAACCACGAGCGAAAAATAAGCTATTGCTGAAATTACAACAATCATTGAAATTGTTTCAAGATACTCACCGGTAAATCCAAGGCTGTAAAGGAAAATTGAGAATCGGGATGCAATAGCTATACCTCCGATAGCTCCGGAAATAAGGCTGATACCAGTGATCACAATCTGTATTTCTGAAATAAATCTTTCTGGTTTTTGCAATCGCTTCAAAATTTTTAAGGCAGAAGCATTTCCATTTTCAGCTATTTCTTCCAACTTTGATTTTCTGCATGATACTAAAGCAATTTCAAACAGATTGCATAAGCCATTCAGGAAAATTAAAAAAATGATAATTATAATTTCGTTCATTCGTATTATTTAATTTCAGGTAGGTAAACTTCCCTGAAAATTATTAGCAAATGTACAAAATAAGTTTTAAAATATTATTGAACCATAGCTACTGTTCCTGAGTGCTTTCCACTTATTGGATTTAATTATTCATTTACTCTGTAACAACTATAATAAGAAACGCCCTGAAAAATTGCAGGGCGTTTCTTTTATATGATTATACATCAGTTCAGAAAAAATTTTCCAATAACAGGCAATCCATTTTCTATACAGGCACTTACAATATAAAGCGAACCTGATTGAATATTGGGTGCAAATACAAATGAGTTAATGCCTTTTTCAATATTTCTTGTATCCTCTGAAATCAAGAGACCTTTTACATTGTAAATATTTACCTTCAATTGATGACCACTTTCTTTTGAATTAACCTGAACTTTTATTTCATTGTCATAATTTGTTATGGCAACATTTGTAGTATTTTCAACTTTTGACTTTACCTGAATAATTTCCGAGTAGCTGTATTTACCATTAAAGTCTGTCTGCTTTAGCCGGTAATAAGCATTTAAAGATAATTCATTGTCTGTATAATTGTATTCATTTGGGGAATTGCTGTTGCCAGATCCATCCACATACGCTAATTCATCAAAGTGCTGGCTATCTAATGATTTTTCAATTGTGAAATAATTATTATTTGTTTCAGAAGATGTGACCCAATGAAGCATAACAAAATTCTTTTCAACAGTAGCATAAAAATTCTGCAATTCAATTGGCAATGACGGATCTTTCTCATACCAAACACCATCAATTATAATACCGTTTGAATCGAATATCTGCCACCATCCTGGTTTACCTTCTTGTGAATAATCATTACGCATATTGATTATAAATCTGAAACTATCGGTCATCGCAACTCTGATTGAACTAATAAAATTAATAACTGCATTATTCACGGTCCCGCTCCATGTGTGTATTAGCGACCACGTATTGTCGATATTGTTATTGTTTGAGGTCATCTGGGTATATATATGAATACTGTCATCAGATTGAAGGTTTCCTGTCTGACCAACACGGATCTTGAAATTAATTGTAACAGAATCCCCGGGCCCAGATAAAGGATGTAAAAATGGAGTAAATAGAGTGCAATTATTATTTTTTACACCCCAAAAACCACCGGTTATTTGTCCGCAGGTTATAGTATAGGTTGAAGGATTCTTCGTGTCGAAGATAAAACCCTGGCCGGATACATTTATATAAGAAGTCATTACTACTATATAAATCATCCCTTTTATTTTATTGAGTATAGTTAAGTTCATAGTCTATTTTTTATTGGTCGAATAAAATTAGTTCCCAAAAAAAATAAACTTATTATATCAACATGAAGCTGAGATAAAATTCAGATAAAAAGCAAAATATATTTCAATCCTTAACAAAAACTTAATGTCATTATAATGTTTTTATTATTTTTTAGATGTAATTTTAATTCATAACAGTTTTCATGCTAAAACCTAATTATGAAAAATATTCTGATACCTACTGATCTTACGGATTGCACTTTAAACGCAATAAGATACGCTATTACCTTAAGAGCAATAAGCAATGCCAAATTGTTTTTTTATCATGTGACTTCCGATCAAAAAGCCGACGATGAGTATCTGAAGAATTTTATAAAAAATATTTTTCTTGATCTCAAACAAGATATTGATAAATCAGAAAATGAATTCATTTTTGAAAAAGGTTCTTTCTCACATGATCATATTCGTGATATTATAAAAAGTCATAATATTGACATACTTGTTATAGGTGCGAGCCATGTGGGCTTTGAGAAAACATTTTTTAATAGCTATATCTCCGATCTTATAAATGAAATCACCTGTCCTGTAATTACATTTCCTCACGGATATACTAATTTCAAGATAGAGAAAATAGGGTTTGCCTCAGAACTTTTTGACATTACAAAACGATTACATACCATTGTCCCTTTTGCAAAACGGTTTAATGCACATATTGAAATATTTCATGTGTATCCTGTATATCCTGAAGCCGCGGATATAAATAAGTATAACACCGAAAAGTTCTTAGATAAATTAAAACGTCTGAATACTTATGATAATATGAGTATAAAGTTTATAAAAACCACATTTGATAATGAACCGGTAACAGGTATAAAAAAATATATTGATACAGAAAAACCTGATTTATTAGTGATGTTTCATAAACCAAGAGGTTTGTTTGACAAGCTCGCACTTGATGAAGGTGCTACTCCATCCATAATTAGAAAAAGCGAAATTCCAATATTAGCTCTGAATAAAATTTCGGTTTTAAAGATGGATTGATTGGATCAGGAAATATGCCCTGCTATTCTTAATTCTTGAAGAATTTTTCTCGAATAATCCTATTAGTTCCTGAAACTGTAATTAAATAAAATCCGGCAGATAAATATTTCAGATTAATCATTTCATTGGATGAAAAACTGCCCTGTTGAATTCCGTTTCCATACATATCAGTAATATTAAATGTGAGAACTTCATTTTTTTCTGATTTGATAAAAATAAAATCATTCACAGGATTAGGCCAGATTTTAATTGCATTATTCGTTGCAATATCAGCGATATTTGAAATTGGATTCTGGATCACATATATTTTAAAATCATCAAAATAAAACCCGTCACGTGTATTGGATTGATCGGAATAAAATGAAAATTTTAATTGTGCTATCTGTCCAAGATAATCGGTAAGTGGTATATCTTCCAGTATCCAGTCTTTCTGAATTGCATCCCAAACAGGTTCGCCGGTAGGCTCAGTGGTTATACTGCTTGAACTGCCTATTTCGCTATATCTTCCGCAAAGTGGTGCCCATGTGGAGCCATTATCAGTTGAAATAAGCAACCGATTGTAATCATAATTATTTTCAAGGTTCCATTTTGCATGAAAGTTAACTGTTGCGTACTGTGCATTTGTAAGGTCAATGAGGGTGTCAACAGTTAATTCTGATTGCTGCAATAAAGAATAATTTCCGTAAGGTGATTCTGTAATAGACGATGGACTCGAATAATATTGGGTTGTATCAAGTCCCCAGTCGCTTCCAGTAAAATGATTCATAGAAGAGCAATTACTTGAAAAATATAGCGAACCGGGAGCGAAATATTTTACAACCGTATCAGTGTATGTATAGCTTCCATTGTCTACAGAAACCAGGTATTTCAATTGAGAACTGTTTAATATGCTACTGTTGTAGCTTATGGAATCATTAACCTCTTGAAGTTTCTGCATAGAGGTATATAGCTTCGGCACAGCGTTAATTGTAAATCCAGGAGTTAGCGATGTAAAATGAATTATGAATGTTGAAGGTGTATCGAGTCCAATATTTTGTACTTCATACTGCAGATAACCGGAAGATGAACTAAGCACCGATGAGGTCAAATCATGAATTTTTGCGTAATGAAGATTCAATTGCAGAAATGTAAGGTCAACGGGGAGCGCTTCTTTGCATAATTCTATTATTCTTGAATTCGGAGAAGGCCAGAATCCATCACTGGAATTTCCCGATTCTGCTGTTAGTGAAAGTATGCTGTGTTTATGTGTTGTTTCAGCATATGCCCAGTCATCAGCATCGCCATTACTTTGATAACCGTAGGCTTCATATACAGTGCCATAAACATAATTGCTTTCGTAAGCCATCATCTTGCAAAATGATTCATATGTAGTCGAATCTGCAGTATAATAGTTTTTGTAATTCCATGGATAAATTAAATAATTACCCCAAGAATGCCAGTTGATAGCTGATTTGAAATTATGATGTTCCTGAAAATATTTTATTGCCTGCGTTTCTGGTTCAGAAAATGCACTGTCGCCTCTGTACCAGGGGTGCCAGCCCAGCGAACTGGAGCCAATTTCATCATATCCCCAGGCAATGCCATAATTTCGGTTCAGATCAACACCTGTTGTAAAACCATTGTCCCTCCTGTTTTTTCGCCAGGTTCCGCCACCTGAGGGATTAGTAGAATAATTGTACTCGTATCCATCGGGATTTACAACAGGAATAAAATAAATTTCAAGATTATTTACTAGGTAAGTAATTTCAGGATTGGTTCCATAATTCTCAAGAAGATAATCCATGAAAAAAATAAGCTGCTGCATTCCCATGGGTTCCATAGCGTGATGCAGTGCAGTGAACAGAACCTGGGGCTTGTGGTTTGCTGAATCCTGAAGGTTTGTAATTTCAATCCAGTACATTGGGCGGCCTTCGATGGTATGAAAGGTATCAATATTTGATTTTAGTGTGATGAGATTTGGATAAAGCAAATGCATTGAATCCAGTTGTCGGTTTATTTCAGCAAGCGTGTAAAATCCGCCCATGGAGCCGGTTTCAAAGTATTGAGGAACCGAATAATTTTTTAGTCTTGAAAAACAGGATTGCTGTGAAAATCCAGTTAAAGAAATCAAAATGAAAATTGCACTATAGAAAATTCTTTGCATATAATTCAATTTTAATATACAAGAATAATAAAAATTGGTGAACAAATTTATATCCGGAAATTTTATTATATGAAATAACTTAACACTTCGGGCTAAATCTTACGAATCTAAAATTAATTTTACAAAGGAAAATTTTGTAATCTTGCTAAAACCTGAACTGCACACGGCAGGTATAGGTGTTGTCTTTCCTGTCGGCACCGTAGCCGCTGATATGAGACGTTTTCTCATTCATCGGATGTTCAAAATAAAATACAAACTTTACGTTTTCGTTCAGATATAATATATAACCGCAACCGAAAGTGTTATAACGGACATCAGCAGCACCAAAGCTTTGCGAAGGATTTATATGACTTCCGGAAACTTTTGTATTGGGGTCGTACCAGTCGTACTTCAGGAAAATTTCGTGTTTCTTAAGAAAGGTGTGGAGCAAATAAAAATAAGCTCCGTTAAAATTTCTTGTAAAAACAGAATCGGCTTTTCCTGTTTTATTCAGAGGTGGAATACCAGGAGTAACAGAGGTGGCATAGGTTGCAGACTGCGTTCCAAAAACATATTCGCCTCGGATTTCGGTTTTCCCTAATGGATTATCAAATGACAATTGCATATCTGCTCCATGATAAATTCTTGGGGCTTTCATTTCTATATTTTTAATTGAAGTATCGGGTAGCATCAGCATTTCGCCCATCCCATTGTCAGTAGCAGAATAGTTATATTTAGACCCGTTTCTGAAACCTCCGTTGAGATAAGAAATACCACCTGATAAAAATATTTTTTTTGCTATTTCTGTTTTTCGCAAAGAAATTCTTGAAATAAAATCTTTGAATTTGTCATATTCAGCGGGGCCTGTTAAGCCTTCACCATTGAAAACTCCTGCATCAATTTTTAGCGGATACCATTTGCTTTTTTTATCCTGTGGTTCAAAAGAAATCATGGCACCTAAATCTCTTTCAGTATTCATAAGTATTTGCGACATTCTGCCACGTTCAGGACTTTCACGAAGCACAGATGAATAATTCAGTTCATTTCCGAAAGGACGGTTAAACATTCCGATAGTTACAACAAAATCATGAAATTTATTTTCATAAATACGGCCGAACATATCCCTTATATTAACGCCTCTTTCACTGCCATCGAACTGAAGTCCAAAATAATATTTGGTAAATCCTGTTTCAGTTTTTCTTTCATAGTCCATGCGGAATCTTCCGCGACGTATCATAAACCTGTTATTGCAGGCTGCCGAGAAATTTCCGCCGTTATACGTCTGTATGCCGCTGGTATCAGCATACTGGTATTGTACCTGCAGATATCCACTGAATGAAAGACTGTGATATTTATTTCGAATCACTGACAGATCCTTAAGGAAGCCGGTAGTGTCGTCCAGTTTGAAAGATTCCAGCTGTGCAAAGTTCACTGCCGGGAAAAATAAAATAAATGCAAGACAGCTAATAAGGATTTTATTTTTCATTAGAATTTTTTTTTTTATGCAACAGGATTAATGCACAAATGAACAATTCTAATATTAATTTAATGTTAAGTTGATTTTAAGTTTTCGGGAAGAGAGTGGGCTTGAATTCATAAGATATTGTGATGCAAATTTTATGTGGTACTATAGTAAAGCTTAAAATATTTCAAATAAAATTCCCCGCTGAAAACTGCGGGGAACTTTACAATAAAGGAAAGACAAAATTAATTATTGCGCTATCATTTTTAAAGTTTTATATCCCATGTCAGAAGATATTTTAGCAAAATACATTCCCTTAGGATAAGCGGTAGCATTCCACTCAACCTTATAATTAGTTTTCTGAACATCCTGATCGAAAATAGTTGCAATATTTTTTCCGGTTACATCATAGATGTCAATTTTTATGTGACTGTTTGCTTTTACACTAAAATAGATAGAAGTATTGCCGGAGAATGGATTCGGGATATTACTTTCAATAGAAAATCCAGGATCGGAAATTTCATTTATGGAATTTGTAGTTGTGTATACAGTATTCTGTGGATCCCAGTTTGCCCAGCCACTTGTCCAGTCTTCAGTACCAAAGGCACCGGCATAGGTCACAGGAGTAAAAAATGGATCCTGCAACCTGGTATTTGTAAATGATCCATGCCCTAATACAGGTGAAGTACCAAGCGGAAGGAAGTTAGGATTTGAATAATTAAAAGGATCAGTTATTCCCATTAAATCGTTAGTGGCTAATGTATCGTTATTACGTGAAGGATTATTATACCATGATCTAACATTTGCAATTCCTGCTATAGAATCCGATGCGTCTGTCCAGCTACCGCTGCCTACTGCAAAAAACTTGGAAGCTGTCATGCCACTCATTATACAATTTTCAATCTGAAGTTCATTGTTTTGTGCGTTAACCCATGTTGTAGTTTTACCATCTATCATTAAACCTGTAGGCCATCCCAGGAAAATAGAATTATAAGCGCAAAGTTTTGAATTCCTTCTAATGTGCATTGCTCTTTTGAAAAGCGGATTTACAGGATTTGTCATGGTTACTTTTGGTCCGAAAATACTTACATTACATTCGATACCATGTGTAAACGGAGTATTCGCTGAACCAGTGGCATCATTGTCTGATTCAAATCCATTGGATCCGGAAATATCAGCAACAGCGGAATCGCGCAGAGATACAAGGAATTGATTCATTCCGCTCCAGCCGTTATCAGTGTCGAATTCATCATCAAGGCCTCTGAAAGCAATAAGATATTTTGAATTGACAGTTCCTCCAAACCATTCGTAAGAATCATCGTTTGCGTAGCTTACCTGAACATGATCAATAGTTGTTCCATTGCCAACACCGCAAAAAGTCAAACCATTTATTTCTTTGTTAGGTTGAAAAGGATATCCGGCAAATTCAATTCTTACATATTTAAGAACACCAGAATTATCAGTTGGGTCAGTGCCTCCGTAAGGGGCATAAGGACCTCCTTCAACGTTTGCTGTTCCTCCGGTTGCATTTATAGGAGATTTTCCACATAGAATGACACCTCCCCAGTCGCCGCGAACTCTTGATCCTGCCGGTTGATCGGATGTAAAAATAATTGGTTTGTTCTTTGTTCCATTGGCATAAATTTTTGCGCCTTTGCGCACAATGAGAGAGGAACCGGTAAAGGTATGATCACCTTTTATTACTGTACCTGAATCAATAGTTAATGTAACTCCATCAAGAACATATACAAAGCCCTGCAGCAGGTAAAAATTGTTTGATGTCCAGTGTTGGTCTGCAGTTAAAGAGTCGTTAACTGTAATTGTGTTTTGTGCATTTGTTGTTGCATATCCTAATGCAACGAACATAATCATAAGTAAAAATGTTTTTTTCATACTGTTTAGTTTTAAGATTTTTTCTGAAACAAAATTATAACGGAATATCCTCAAACCCTTTAAACAAAGGTTAACATTAGGATATGTTAACATTAAATCAAGGTGAAAAGAATGTTAAGCAGTTAACAGAAAATTCTTATTAATTCCGCATTAAAGACTTATTGAGATTCCAAGTGTGAAGTACTTACCTTTGCGGTAACTGAGTGTGGTTTGAGAATTGGTGACTTTTGTATCACCAATACCATCGCCATTTGTATCTTTATTAAAAGTCACGAATTGTCTGTATTCGAACGGCCTGTTTAGAATATCCTGGATGCCACCTTTAACCTGTATGTACTTCCCGATTTTTTTTGAAAAAGAAAAATCGAGCAGGGGATGGGGCATCTCGTAAACATCAGGAATATCGACGCTTCCAACATATACTATTCTTTTTCCAAAAATATTAAAGACAACATTTGCCTGCAATCCTGCCTTATCATTCTGATAGAATATACCAGTATTTAAAATGTATGGCGATTGCCCCTGCATTGAACGATCCTTTTTAGCAGTGGCTTGTTCTGCTTTAAAATATACAGTATTCACTATATATGCACCATTGAAAATAACACTAAAGTCTTTCAGAAAATTTAGTCCTGATTTTTTTTTACATGACGAAAATGATTTTCTTAATTCAGCTTCAACTCCTGTGCTATTAGCTTTCCATGCATTTTCATAAGTGAATGCAAGGTCACTGCCTGCATTTGGAATAATAGTTTCAATAGGATTCTTAAAGTATTTATAGAAAATTCCTGCTGTAAAAATTTCAGAAGCAGTGGGGTAATACTCATAACGCATTTCAAAGTTATCGATGCTGGCATCACTTATTTTCGGATTGCCATATATTGTAGCGGCCTGCTGGTATTCATAATATGCAAACGGAGCCATTTCCCTGAATTCAGGACGGTTTATGGTTCTGCCATATGCCAGACGTACCAATGATTTTTCCTTTATAGAATAAGTCGCATTCAATGAAGGAAAGAAATTTGTTTTATTGATTTCTTCAGTAACCGGCTTTTTGCTAAAGTCACTTGAAAAACTATTCAGGGTCTCTTTATTCTTTTCAACTCTAAGTCCTGTGTAAATATTTATTCTTGCGCCAACCGGCAAATTTGCGGCTGCATAACCAGCTAATAAAATATCGGCTGCATTATAGGAATCGGAAGGATTTGTTTTTTCAGCAAGCACAATACCATTGGTTGTATTAATATTATGGTCCGCAAAAATTGTATCTACGGGCTGATATGCAAAAGACCAGTTTGTTGCAGGAGCTGTTTTGTAACCCAAAAGCCTCGCTTTGAATTCTCGTTGTTTATCTTCGCCGTAGAAGCCTGCTTTTATTGTTGGTTTAAAAGAACCACTACTTATTTTATGTTCATAATTCATATTAAGACTTAATGTGTTTTCATTTGAATTCAGAAATACTCTACCTGCAAAACGAGGGTCTGCATTATTTGATAACAGCATAAAATATTTATTGTAGGTGGGAAGTTCCGGGTCATTATTGTCAAGAGCAAATGTTACTCTTTTGATATCCGGCTCATCCCGCTTGGCATAGGCATAACCCACCGTCCAGTCAAATTTTGTTTTATCATCATTAAAACTGTGCTGTCCTCCAAGCTGCCCGATATAAGTGGTCTTCTGGGTGTACTGAAACTGGCTTGATTTTATTAATGTCTGTAAATTATCAAAGTCGCGGCCACTGCGAAGCGTTGTTATTTCTGATCCCTGCTGATTGAAAAAATTTCTGAATTCCAGTTTTTGTTTGTTTCCAAATGTCAGTGACCAGTTGTGCAGTATACCAATTTTTGCAGTATTTGTATACTGTGCATCGTTGTATCTCCATGAAGTATCTGCTTTCTCTGCTGCTGTATCATACTGAAGATAATATGTCCTGAAAATATTTTTAAAACTGCTGGTATTGCTGTAATTTATGGATGTAATATTTGAAAGAATATTTTTCCCAATATTAATTTTAATTCCTCCCGCAACAGAAAATCGTTGATCTAATCCTGCTTTTTCAGAAACAGCAGTCCAGTCCTTATTCAGAGAACGGCCGAGCTGAGTAATCAGATCTTTACCTTCCTGTGTATTAGTTGTAATGTCCTGCAAATTTGCTGGAAATCCTGAAGGTAGGTTGCGTGTACCATCGTCATAACCTAACCAGTCAGTTTTTCCTTTTGTGTTACTGTAAAAGTCTTTAAATGTTGTACAAGTGCGATAGGAATCGCTGTAGCTGGCCGATAGAAAATTTTTATCCGGAGTGTTTTTAGTTGTAATTGCAATTACGCCACCTGCGAAATCGCCTGGTAGTTCAGGTGCCGGTGTTTTATAGATTATAAGTTTTTCAAGTAATGAACTTGGAATTACATCAAACGAAAAAGCGCGTACATCTGTCTCGGAACTTGGAGCTAAAACATTATTAAGAATAACTGAATTGTAACGTTCGTTCAAACCGCGAACAACTGCAAACCTGTCTTCAATCACAGTGATTCCCGGGACTCTTTTTATTACTTCAGATGCATCCCTGTCCTGCATTTTCAAAATTTGCTGACTGGAAACTCCGCTTGTAACAAGGCTACTTGCTTTTATAGTAGCAATCATACTGATTTCGGTATCCGTTTTTTTAGAACCTTTGACAACTAAACTTTTAATTGTAACAACTTCTGATTCTATTTCAATATTTAGCTCAGTTGCTTTTCCATTAGTAACAGTAATATTTTTAAAGGATTCAGCCTTATATGAAATATATGAAATGTTTATTGTGTAGCTGCCCGGCGTCAGGTTTTTTATTTCATAATTGCCATCCAAATCACTTGTAATACCTATTTGTGTGTCCTTGATAATAATGCTTGCACCTACAATTGTTTCTCCTGTTTTCTTGTCTTTAACTGTTCCTTTTATTGATCCATACTGAGCACAGGCAATAATGCTGCTGCATAGAATAATAATGATTGTAATTAGCGGTCTTTTAATTATCATAATGCATTTATTAAATTATCCTCAAAATTATATGTCACGTATTACTTAAAAGTTAAGTTAGTGTTATAATTTTATTATTGTCAGGGTTACTTTTTGAAAATAAAAAAACCCGCAATTGCGGGCTGTTAAATTAAAGAATGGTATGTGTCAATATTTTTTTTCCATTGTAAGTTTTCCGAATTCATCCCACATATACCATGTGCCTGCTTTATCACCGTTTTTATAAGTCATTTCATATCTTTTCTGGCCCTTGTCATCCCATATGAACCATTTGCCATCCTTTACATCCATCGAATAACTTGCCTCTGCAGTCTTTATGCCAGCAGCATTCCATGTATACCACAAACCATCTTTCTTACCTTCCCTGTAATTCCGAAATTCTTTTTTGGTACCAGATTCATAATAGCTGGTATATTCTCCCGAAAGTTTGCCTTTTGCAATATCCATTTCAGTCATTAATTTCCCGCTTTCATAATATTCAACATATTTACCTGAGTATAATGAATCTCCCTTATAATATAAGCCATCATCTCTTAATTCAACATTCTGTGCATGAATAAAAAGTGGAAGAAAAAATAATATTGCAAAAATTCGTTTCATATCAATAAGTATTTAGTCCAAAACAAATATACAAAATCTGTTCATCAGTTAATAAAAAAGCAAACCTCTGCCAAGGTTTGCTCGTCTTGAAAAGTTTACATCAGATTAATTAGGTGCTATCTCAACATTCATGTTTTCTTTACTGCCAGACTCTACTGTGAGATTTTCTGTCTTGCTGGAATAGGAGATATAATTAATTTCAATACTGTAAATTCCCGGATCAATATTATTTATAGAATAGTTTCCTTCAAGGTCCGTATAGACTTTTATATTTGTACCTTTGATTTCTACTATGGCTCCGGCAAGGCTTTCACCGGTATTTTTATCAATTACTCTACCTGTAATAGAAGCTTTATTGTTTACTGAAGTGGTAGGATCAGTAATTACATTACTATAAGATATAGTTGAAACAGTAATTAGAAATAATCCCGTCAGAAAAGAAATGATTGTGTTTTTCATAATTATTTTGTTTTTTTGTTGATACAAAAGTAAATCGCAACTATTAACTGATTGTTACCGAATTATTATATATAAGTTATTGTTGTATTAATTTAATGTTAAGCGTGCCAAGATTAAAGTTCCTCTGAAAATTTTAAATTTTGAAATCAATTTTAAAGAAAAAATATTTTTCACTTCTTATAATTCTTGTTTATTTTTTTCTGCAGCTGCCGTTTCTTACTGCTGACCCTGATAAGCAGGCTGATCCTTATTCACGCGGCGCATGGATAGATGAAGGACTTTATGTTTTGCAGGCCAGAAACCTTGTGAATCATGGTGATTTTAATGTTACAGAAACGGATGGCTTCGTAAAGGCACCATTGCTTAACCTCGTCAATATTCCTTTCTTTTATGTATTTGGCGCTAAACTTATCGTAAGCAGGCTGATTACATTGATGGTGGTATTACTTACACTGTTCATTTTTCTCCAGTCATCAAAACTTTTTGAATTCGGAATCTTTCTAACGTTATTTTCATTTTTTGAATTTCATATTTTTCAGTTTTCTCATTTTGCTCTGGCAGAAATGACAGGCATTTGCATGGTGCTGATAAGTTTGTATTTCTTTTCATCAGCAGGCACAAAAGAAACTTTCAAGGCAAAAAGAAAGTTCATTTTCCTTTCATCATTATTTCTGTTTATTGCATACTTCACAAAAATCAGTTTTCTGTATACTGCCGGAATTCTTCCAGTGGCAATGCTTTTCATGACATTTAGAGAAACAGTTGTGAAAAGTGAATTTGTGCATAAAGATTATTTTCTCTTTTACTGGACATTGATTTTTACAATTAGTTTATTCGGGATTTACTTTTTATTTATCCATTTTATTGGAGGCGATTATTTTTATTATTGCTTATTCACAGAAGCTAAAGATCTTTATTCTCACTCGTTAATCCTGGTTATCCTGGATGCATGGTATATTTTTCTGCGTGAATTCTGGGTAAATATTTTTAAAATAAATATTATCCATTTTTTTATAATAGTTGTTGCCGGTATTCTCTATTTTATTTTCAATAAAAGCAATAAAAAAACTTCATCATTGCTGATTTTTGCAATAGTCTGGATGCTTTTTGAATTGCACAAATTACCGATGCTCTATTTGCCATACAGGTACGCATTGAGCCTGATATTTGCCACGGGAGTTTTACTCTCTGCTTTATATTCAGAATGGCTGGTAAAAATTTTAAAACCAAAATCTTTTTTGTTTGCGATTGCAATAATAATTGGGTTGATCAATTTTGCCTACACATTTGATTCATACGGTAACAGAACATACCAACTAAAAGCAGCGAATGAATATTTTTCTCATTACAATTTAAAAGATCAGCCAGTGATTGGACCATGGTCAGGTTCGTTTACCTGGGAAAATAAAGCCAGAGCAATCCCCTTGTGGTACAAATATCTTAACTGGGCTGATCCTGTGAATAAGTATAAACCTGCAGCTATAGTTTCGGAAATTGGCGAACTCGACTGTGATTTTGCATATAAAAACCAGGGGATAAATTTAGATTCTATCTCTGATTCATGCAGGATGTTTGACGTATGGAATTATAAAATTGGAGTGTATTGGGTAAAACAGAAGTTTTTTAAATAATTTCATTGTCAGATTAGAACAAAACAATTAATTTAACGACCAACAATCAGTATCGAATTTATAACATTCTGGTTTTACTTCATTATTGAATATTGAGTGTTGGATATCGGAAATTATTTTAAAGCATAGTCCCACTTCGATGAACTCAGTGTGATAATGCAATGCGAAAACATTTTTTGGAATTAATTCTGACTTCTCACTTCTGAATTCAGAATTACCTTTCCCCAAAAATTGCAGTCCCGATTCTTACTATAGTGCTTCCTTCTTCAATTGCAATAGTATAATCGCCCGACATGCCCATTGAAATTTCCTTGAAGGATTCTACACCACTGAAATATTTATTTTTCAATGCTTCGAAATACAATTTCAGGTTTTTGAATTCTTTCCTGACAAGAGCTGTATCGTCTGAAAATGTTGCCATTCCCATTACACCGCATATTCGAACATTACGTAAATTCTTAAACTCGGCGGATTCAAGAATCTGGATAACTTCATTCATATCAAGGCCGAATTTACTTTCTTCTTTGGCAATATACATTTCAAGCAGGCAATCAATAGTCCTGTTGTTTTTAATTGCTTCCTTGTTCACTTCCTGCAATAGTTTCAAACTGTCTATGCTTTGTATCAGTGAAATAAATGGTGCTATAAATTTTACTTTGTTGGTTTGCAAATGACCTATGAAATGCCATTCAATATCCTTTGGCAGCAGCAGTTGCTTATCAATAATTTCCTGAGCTTTATTTTCGCCGAATATTTTATGTCCCGCTTTATAAACTTTCTGCAAATCCTCATTCGGCCTTGTTTTACTGACAGCAACAAGCTTTACATGAGCAGGTAATTTGGTTCTTATTGATTTAAAGTTGGAACTGATATCCATTTATTTAAACTTTTGTTTTGCAGGTTCCTGCTGGAATATTGATCGTATCAAAAATACAAAACATTTTCCAATCTTATCTAAACTGATTAACAGCAAAGGTTAAAGAAGAATTTACAGGCTTTCTAATGATTGCAATATAATTTCAGTGCATCATTCGCTTTGGAATAACCAAGTCCCGCAGCTTTGCTGAAATCGCTGCATGCAGCAGTAGAATCCTTCAGCGCAATCATTACCATTCCTTGGCCATAAAGCGCTAGATCACTATTGGGATTTCTGTCAAGCGCTTTGTTATAATCTTTAAGCGAAGCCTGATAATCCTTCAGCAGGTATTCTATTTTTGCTTTGTTTATGATATATTCCGAAGCATAATCCGGATCCAGCATTATTGCTTTATCAGCACTTATCAATGCATTCAGCAGGTCATTCATATTCATCTGGGAATAGCACATTTCATTGTAAACATAACCCGGATTTACGACATTGTTTTCAATTGATTTTTTATAATCATCAACAGAACCTGCATAATCCATAATTTTCTGCTTTGCATGTCCGCGATTATAATACGCAAGTGCATGTTTATTATCAAGCTTTAAAGCTTCAGTATAGCCATCAATGGCAGCATTCACAGAATCCATTTCGAAATAACATTTTGCCCTGCTGTTGTATGCATCTGCATTTTTATAATTTAGTTGCAGTGCCATATTATAATCTGACAATGCTCCCTGAATATCGTTCGCGTTAAATTTACCATTTCCTCTTGCCCAGTAACAATGCCCGACTTCGGGATTATTCGCAACAACATTATCGAAAAGTGTAACATCGTTTTTCCACACTTTATTTTGCTCAAACGTTAGGAACAAGTACAAAACGGTTACCATTGCTATGAATATGAGAATGTAGTTCTTTCGGTTTTTGCTGAAATTGCCGAATTTATTGTCAGTAAAATCAGCATAAAGTTTTCCTGCAATAAAAAACAAACCTATATATGGAACATAGGAATAGCGCTCTGCTACTATTGCGTAGCCTACAGGGATAAATTGCAGAACCAGTATAATGCTGATTAAAAAGAAAAGAAATCCAAATATAAGATCATTTCTAATGCTTTTGAATTTTACGATTAAAAATACAATCAGCGCAATGCCAAGTGGGGCGAGGTAATACTCTAGCGGCAGCGAACCACCTGTTGTTGCGGGGTAATAATGTATGGCAGCCAATGAAAAAGGAGCAAACACTTTTATGATATAAAACATCATGGAATAGCTTAACAGGAATATTCGCTCGAAAAAGGAGAAATGAAAATTAAAATCCGATAGGGCAGTTGTAGCACCGGCAGCGCTTTGCGAGACAATAGAAATAATTCCGAACACCAGTGCCAGCAGGAAATAAGGAATTTTTTCAAGAATTGTTTTCAAGACAAATTTTCGTTTCAGGTAATAATCAATAAGCACAACCATGGGAGCAAGGCAGACTGCTGCTGATTTTGAAAGCAGTGAAAGCAAAAATAAAATCAGCGAATAAACCAGGTACTTAAACTTTTTATCATTCCTGAGATATTTCAGGTATGTTATCAAAGAAGCCAGGAAAAATAAGGTATACAACACATCTTTGCGCTCTGAAATCCATACCACAGATTCAACATGCATGGGATGAATTCCGAAAAACAAAGCCACGATCACTGCAATTTCAGAACGCTTGGTTAGAAGCTGAATAAAACGGAATACCAGCAACACATTCAGAATATGAATAAGCAGATTTGTGAAATGATAATGAAATGTGCCATCACCGAAAAAATGAGTCTCAATAGCAAGTGACAAAATAGTAATCGGATGATATATGCCTGCAACGTAACTGGAAAATATTGTCCCTATTGCCTTTGCGCTTAATGCTTTTGCATTACCTGCACTGAATGTGTACATGATGTCATCGAAATTATACACAAAATTATTTCGCAGGGAATTTGAAAAGGCAATAATGGTAAGCATTACGACAGGTATTATATAAAATAATACATTCGGCTTTTTCTTATTGATCAGCGTATTATTTTTCTTTTGTGCTGCAGACTTTTTAGTACTGATGTTTTTTCCTTTTGACATTATTCTATTAGAATATTATAAATTTTATCATGAAGAAAATAATCGACAGTTGAATGAATTAAGATTCTTTAATCCATTTGATACTTGGCTTCTATCTATTTTCTTCGTCCGCTTTCAGATTTGTCAAAAATAATTTATATAGGTTGCCATAGTTCAATCTTATTTCCTTCGGGATCTAATATATGAACAAATTTTCCATAATCATAAGTTTCAATATTATCAACAATTGTTACGCCCTCTTTTTTAAGTTCTAATACAAGTGCATCCAGATCTTCAACTATATAATTTATCATGAAGTCTTTTGTTGAAGGTTTAAAATATTTTGTTGAATCGTTCATTGGACTCCATTGGGTCGAGCCTTTCTTTGTTGAGTCAGAAGCTTGTCTCCACTCGAAATTTACCCCGTATTCATCCGTGTTTAAACCAAGATGGGTTTTATACCATTCTTTAATTTTGTCAGGGTCTTTACATTTAAAAAAGATACCGCCAATGCCGGTTACTCTTTTCATAACTTTTTTGTCATCATTTTTTTTTGAAACAATTGTCTTAAATGTGAAACCCATGAAGAATGATGTTGCCAGTGCCAGTAATATTAGTGTAATCTTTTTCATTTCAATTTTAGTTATAAGGACATGCTTTTGAGGTTAATCTATATTACTTATTTTAGTTTGCTTTCGCTTCGATTGATTATAATTCTATTGCAATGCGGCTAAAGCATTGACTTTTTTTAATTTTTAATACCATGTATTGCCTTTGTATACCTCAGAATCTTTCAATGGTACTATTGTTCCTTCGTAAATTATTTGACCTGCCTGCAACGAAACTGTTGCGCTTGCTGAACCTGTAGCAGATATGTCAAATATAATAGTAAATGGTCCTGCCATTGTACTCACTGCCATAATCAAAGAGCAGGATTTTCGTTTATCGTTTTTAGATAATTTATAACTTGTAATGGTGCCCTTTGCCGTGGAGCCACCCACACCATTAAATCCAATACCGTAATCTGATCCAACCTGGAGGATAGCACTTGATGAATCGACAAGTAAAAAGTTAAGCTTGCGGATTACGCTTTTGCGGCCGCTTTTAAAATTTATAAAATCAGCTTCCAGAACGAACGAGCTGTCTGAAAGCATTTGATAGGTTGATTCAAATTGTTTTTGAAGTTTTATTTCTTTTTCAATTTTCTTTTTTGCCCTGAGCTCTTTTTTTGTAAGAGTGTTCTTTGAGTTTTCCTGCGCAGATATTATACTTGCAAAAAATATCAATGATAATAATATTGCGAATTTCTTCATTGTCGAATATTTAAATTATAAGACCTGTTAACGTAACTGTATTGCTTGCAATGGCGGACTGTCAGACGAAGACAGACGAGTCTGCCGAAATAATAATTTTAGGTTGCACCGCTGAAACCCGTCAACCACGAGCCATTGAAGCAATATACAGTTATGGCCTGTATTTTCTATCATTAGAACAATACTTTAAATTTATCACAATACCATATTCGGTCTTTTTGTAAAAAAAATGCTTCGCATTGAGTTGATACGACATCACTACCGTTTCTAAAGAGTTTCCAAATACTTAATCTAATTGAGTTTTTATTTAAAGTGTCTGAGTAACCCCAACTTCCAATTGAGATAAAAATTGCTTTATTGTAAATAGTCTTTAGAAGTGAATCTGGATTATTATGAATAAGTCCCTCCCATTCAGTTTCAATCAAAACAGGAAACAGAGTCTTGCAATACTTTATAAAAGAGTCGCTGTCGCTTTTAGTCATATTTGTATGGGAAATATCAAGAGCTAAATAGCCAGCACTATCTGTGGTTTGATCTATTTTTAATATAGTATCAATGGAAATCTTCGCAACCTCTATAGGGAGATGTTGAGCTTTAAGAAGTGCAGTGTTGAATATTAACGCGAATAAAATTGTCAGTGTGATTTTCATAAAATATTGGCCATAACTATTGCGTTGCTGTATTACTACAATTCCAACTTTAGTCTTTGATTAAAGAAGTTCTATTATCCATTTGCGATTAATCTTACTGTCTCCCAAATTTACATAATAATACCAAAAATACAAGTCAATAAAAAAGCCCCTGCAATTACAAGGGCTTTCTAAGTTTTATTGATTTATTAATCCAGCAAATGTACTACCAGTCCGCTTCTCAGCTTAGGTTCAAACCATGTGGTTTTAGGTGGCATAATATTGCCAGTATCCGCAATATTTATAAGTTGCTGCATTGACACGGCATACAAGGCAAATGCTATTTTCATTTCGCCACTGTCAACTCTTTTCTTCAGCTCACCAAGTCCACGAATACCGCCAATAAAATCAATTCTTTTATCTGTTCTCAGGTCTTTTATTCCAAGAACCTGGTCAAGCACAAGGGTTGAAAGTATTGTTACATCAAGCACGCCTATAGGATCGCTATCGTTGTATGTTCCGGATTTTGCATTCAGTGAATACCATTTATTATCCAGGTACATGCTGAATTCATGCAGTTTTGCAGGTTTGTATATTTCAGTTCCTTTATCAGCAACATCGAAATTCACTTTCAGTTTTTCAATAACCTGTGCAGGAGTCATTCCGTTCAGATCCTTTACCACGCGGTTGTAATCAATAATCTTCAGCTGGTTGTCCGGGAATAAAACAGCAAGAAAATAATTATATTCTTCTTCACCTGTATGTTTCGGATTCTTCTGCTTTTTCTCATTTCCGACTAAAGCAGCAGCAGCAGTTCTGTGATGACCGTCAGCAACATATAAATAAGGAACTTTCGTTTTGAATAGTTCTGTTATTTTGGCTATTGTTGCATCATCATCTATTAGCCAGAAATGATGGCCGAATCCTTCGGAAGCAACAAAATCATATACAGGAGGATTCTTTATAACGCTGTTTACAATCTCGTCAATCTCAGCAACAGCAGGGTAGGAGAAGAACACAGGTTCAACGTTAGCATTGTTTATGCGGACATGCATCATACGGTCTTCTTCTTTGTCCTTGCGGGTAAGCTCATGTTTTAAGATTACGCCGTTCATATAGTCATCCACATTGGCACAGGCTGCAAGACCGTATTGTGTTCGGCCATCCATGGTTTGCGCGTACACATAATACATTTCTTTTTTCTCAGGAACAAGCCAGCCATTTTTTTGCCATTTCTGGAAATTTTCAACAGCTTTGTCGTAAACTTCTTTTGAATGTTCATCAGTTCCTGCAGGAAAATCTATTTCAGGCTTTGTAATATGCAATAAGGATTTTTCGCCTGCTTCTTTTCTTGCTTCTTCTGAATTCAATACATCGTAAGGACGGGAAGCTACTTCCTTCACTAGTTCAACAGGAGGCCTCAGGCCTTTGAATGGTTTTATTTTAGACATTTTGTAATATTTAATAATTCGAAAATTTATTTTACTGTTTTTTTATTGATTGCAAATTGTTGCTTGCCATGAATTCTGCAAATGAATCATAACCCTTTTCTTTAATCATGCATATGCAGGCATTGCGGTCCGATTTGTAAATCAAGCCAAACAATTTTGAGAATACATTGTTGAATTTCTTACAATCTTTAGCATTCGTGAATGTGACGCAATCAGCGCAACTTGCATATTTGTTTTCAATGCAGCAACTGCGCACTTTGCACCAGCTTGCTTTTACATTGTCCTTACAACCGGGGCATTTTTTCTGTATATATTTATTACAGGCACCACAGTACAACCCACAATTCGCTATAAGGTTTTTATCGGGGCTTATTTGGTTCATTTAATAAGAATTATTTATTAACCTGAAATGTTTTGTCTCCCTTTTTCAAGAAATTCACAATCTGGTTGGCTGAAGCAAGTCCTGCATTAATATTGGCCTCCGAAGTTTCAGCGCCCTGTTTTTTTGGAGTGCTGTAATACCTGGCTTCGTATTTCAATAAGTCAGCATGGCAATCAGGTGCAATGTCGGAGATGTATTTGAAATCCTGTCTCTCTTCAAGAACTTTTTTCAGGTCATCTTCATTCATTACTTCTTTCCTTGCTGTATTGATGATTGTTCCGCCTTTAGGCATTTTTGACATCAAATCGTAATTGATCGATTTTTTTGTCTTGTCGTTTGCAGGAATATGTAAAGAAACATACTGGCATGTTGAATAAAGTTCATTCAGATCTTTTACCACCTTCACGCCATCCTTGGTAATTGCATCTTCAGTGACGAAAGGGTCATATGCATATATTTCCATTCCAAATCCTTTTGCAATATGAGCAAGCATTCTGGGAACATAACCATAAGCATGAAGTCCAAGTTTTTTGCCTTTTAATTCAGAACCTGAACCGCCTTTATATTGGGCACGTGCCATGAAAACCATCATGCCTGCAGCAAGTTCAGCTACAGCATTTGAGTTTTGTCCGGGGGTGTTCATTGCTACAATTCCTTTTTCAGTAGCAGCCGCAAGGTCAATATTGTCATAGCCAGCACCAGCGCGAACAATAATTTTCAGGTTTTTCCCTGCTTCGATTACTGCCCTGGTAGCTTTATCACTCCTGATAATCATTGCATCAACATCGGCAACAACTTTGATAAGGTCATTAGGATCGGTATATTTTTCGAGAAGAACGGTTTCAAAACCAGCTTCATCAAATATTTTCTTGATGCCATTCACTGCAGCAGCAGCAAAGGGTTTCTCGGTTGCTAATAATACTTTTGTCATATTGTTATTATTTATAATTATTACTTTATTTCACGCAAAGACGCTAAGTTTATTTTTACAAATTCTTTGCGACTTTGCGTCTCCGCGTGATTATTATTGAATTAAGCTTTTTGTTTTTCAAATTCCTTCATGCAGTCAACCAATGCCTGAACACTTTCAATTGGAAGAGCATTGTAAGTAGAAGCCCTGAAGCCGCCAACAGAACGATGTCCTTTAATTCCAATCATATTATTTGCTTTTGCAAAATTCATGAATTCTTCTTCAAGAGCTGCATACTCAGGTTTCATTACAAAACAGATGTTCATTAATGAACGGTCTTCTTTTGCAACTGTGCCAACAAAAATTTTGCTGCTGTCCATTGCATCATAAAGAAGTTGAGCTTTTTTCTTATTCATTTCTTCCATCACTTTTACACCACCCAGAGCCTTTAACCAGCGCAGGGTTTCCATAATAGTGTAAATAGGAAGACATGGAGGTGTGTTATACATTGAACCTTCAGCAATGTGAGTTTTATAATCAAGCATTGAAGGGATTTTGCGGGTTACTTTGCCGAGAATATCTTCGCGGATAACTACGAAAGTAGCACCTGCTGGTCCAAGGTTTTTCTGAGCGCCACCATATATCATTGCATATTTCTTAACATCAACAGGGCGGCTGAAAATATCAGATGACATATCTGCAACTAAAGGCACAGGGCTGTCCATATCATAACGAAGTTCTGAACCGTAAATAGTGTTGTTAGTTGTGATGTGCATATAATCTACATCTTTTGGAATTTCCCATCCTTTTGGAATGTATGAGAAATTTTTATCAGCTGATGAGGCAACAATCTGAACTTCACCAAAACCTTTTGCTTCCTTAATGGCTTTCTTTGCCCATACGCCTGTTTCCAGGTATGCAGCTTTCTTTTCAAGAAGGTTGAAAGGAACCATGCAGAACTGCATGCTTGCACCTCCTCCAAGGAAAAGTACCTGGTATCCTTCAGGAACGCCCAGTTGTTCTTTGAATAAAGCAACAGCTTCGTCAATTACTGCCTGAAAATCCTTACTGCGATGAGATATTTCAAGGATTGACATCCCTATTCCGTTAAAGTCGAGGATAGCTTTTGCAGTGTTTTCAATAGCGATTCTAGGAAGAATACAAGGTCCTGCATTAAAATTATGTACTTTTTTCATGGTTGAAATAGTTTATTTAGTTAAATAAAAGGTTTCTTTAATTTCGCTCAAAATTGCAAAATATTTTTTAATTATCACAAACTTAGGAAAGATTATTTTTTAAAGGAAATTACGCAACATTCGGATGGGCAATTTACTTGTCGCGTTTATGTTTGTTCTGATCTTTAATGACTTTCTGCCGGTGGTTTTTTTCTTCCCTGGTTTCCTTTGTGTTACGTGCATCAATGTCCTTTAACTGCAACCATCTGCCATTTTTAAAAATCAAACCATCGTAAATATTTGTTTCAGGATAATAATATTCATACATCCCTACAAGGTTTGCATCCTGAGGCGACAGTCGGTCATAGATAATCATGGCCCTTTTCTTTTTTCCTTTAATCAGGAATTGCTTGTCATATTTCAACGACATACTTACTGAAGCATTGTATTCGAAGATTATTCTTTTCTGAATTTTCTTATTATATTTAAATACAGATGCTCCGAAAACAGGCTTGTCGTTCGAGTTAAAGGTGATAACATCAATTATTTTCTTTTGAGAAAGAGTGTTATTGCCATCCCAGCCAAGCAAAGTATAATATTTTTTTCCGCCGTATTTGTTGTAAATAATTTTATAATAATGTGCGCCATACCAGTTAAGCGGCTCCAGTAGCTGCATTTCAGGGTTTGTAATTTTATCAGAATTGTCTTTTAACGGATATAGTATGTATTTTTTTTCCTTCTTGCTCCAGGCCTGTATAATTCCAAAATATTCATAGGTGCCGTCATCTTTTTTTAGGTTCCAGTTAAATATCCTGAACCGCTTGTCATCAGGCATAAGGCGCGCTATAGTGATAAGAGAATCAAAAGGGTAATCAAAGGACTTATCCGATATCAGCGCACCTTCAAGAAGAGTCAGGAATTTTTCATTTGCATTGTATTTAATAAATTCAGTTTCTCCGTTAAGGATAATTTTGCCAAGTTTTTTCAGAGAATCCTCGATAATAGCAAAATCAACTTTATTCTGCTGGGAAAATGTAAACAGAGTTCTGGTGATCAACAGTACCAATAAAAAAAACTTTTTCATTCGCGAAGTGTAGGTCAATATAATAATGACAAAATTAAAATAATATTGTGTCGCTGCTGATTTGCTTTTGTATTTTTGCAAACATAATAGCTTCCAAATGCATATTGATGAAAAAATAAAAATATTTGCTGAACTTGGAAACAGGCTCAATTCCTTTTGCCAGCATGGTTTTCCTGAAAATTTCAACAAGGCCATTGACCTTAGCTGTCAGCATAACCGATGGTTTACAACCGAAAATATTTTAATGGCTATAAATTCCATAGCTCTTTCGCTGACAGAGGATAAAATAAAAAAATGGTTAAAACCTTATGGGGAGAATCAAATTGCTGAACCCAAAAATAAAATTGCTGTGATAATGGCTGGAAATATTCCGGTGGTTGGATTCCATGATTTTCTTTGTGTACTTGCTTCCGCGAATATTTTTATTGGAAAACTTTCATCACAGGATAAATTCCTGTTACCTGCCATTGCAGAAGAACTGATCGCGATCCATCCATTGTGGAAGAATGATATCATCTTTACTGAAGAAATACTGAAAAACTTCGACAGAGTAATTGCAACAGGATCGGACAATTCTTCACGTTATTTTGAATATTATTTTGGGAAATATCCACATATCATACGCAAGAACAGGAACAGCATAGCCATTTTAACTGGTGATGAAAGCCTGAAAGACCTAAAATTGCTGGCAGATGATATCTTTTTATACTTTGGCCTGGGTTGCAGGAATGTGACTAAAATTTGTATACCTGAAAACTATAACTTCACAAAGTTGGAAAATGCATTCTTGAATTACAAAGACAGGCTATATAATCACAACAAGTTCATGAACAATTATGAATACCAGAAATCCATTTTCCTGATAAACAGTATTCCTCATATTGATTTCGGATATTGCCTGTTGAAAGAAGACAGCTCTAACCATTCGCCAATAGGGGTGATCCATTATCAGTATTACAAATCAAAAAATGAAGTGTTACAATTAATTGAGAATTCCAGCGATCAGATTCAATGCATCATTTCAAAGAATGACTTTATTGATCATGGCATTTCCTTTGGCCAGAGCCAGAAACCGGAGTTATGGGATTATGCTGATGGAGTGAATACCTTAAAGTTTTTGCTGCATTGACCTCCTTATATTATAAAATTTGGCAAAATATTTTTGTTTGTTTAAATAAATCTCTTAATTTTGCACTCCCAATTTAAAGAGAACATTAAAATGAAAACAGAAATTCACCCAAAAGAATACAGACAGGTAGTGTTCAAGGACATGTCGAATGAATACGTATTTATGACCAGATCTACCGCTCAGACGAAAGATACAATTGTATGGGAAGACGGTAAGGAATATCCTTTAATTAAACTTGAAATTTCTCATACATCACATCCTTTTTATACTGGAAAGATGAAACTTGTTGATACCGCTGGACGTGTTGATAAATTCAGAAACAGGTACAAAAAACACGTGCTGAGGGATACTCCTGAAACACAGGAATAGTACAACTATAAAAAAATATTGCAAATCCCCGAACTTTCGGGGATTTTTTTTCGTACAAGAAAAATAATTACAAAATATATTACATTATGAATTATATACTTTTCGACAATCCCAACAGGAATCACCTGCTACCCCTCGTATTCACAAGGCCAGTTGCCGACATACGTATTGGTATTCTTACAATCCGTGAGAAATGGGAAAAATACCTGAATACAAAAACTTCATCACTAACTGAAGATTATCTGAGTTATAAACATCCTATTTTTAAAGGAAAATTCAATGTTTTGATAAATGGTTCTATTTGCCCCAATGCAAAGCTTGTAAGCCAGGTGGTAAAGCTGAAACCCAACCAGGCCCTGGTTCATGAAGATTACTTGATTGCCATTCATCTGAATGAAGGGGATATTGATAATCTGGAAAGCGCTGAAAATATTGAGGATGTCGAGACAACAGTACCGCATATCAAGATTGATAATCTTTGGGATATATTTATTAAAAACGGGGAAGCAATTAAGGAAGATTATGAATTGCTTACCAAAGCAAGGAAATCAGCAAAGGTCAGCGATACCAATACACTTATAAATCCTGAAAATATTTTTATTGAAAAGGGAGTGAAGATGGAATGTGTTGTATTAAATGCAACAGATGGTCCCATCTATATTGCCTCAGGGGCCGAGATTATGGAAGGTTCCGTAATCCGCGGACCTTTTGCATTATGTGAACATGCTACAGTTAAAATGGCTTCTAAAATTTACGGACCTACTACTATAGGACCATATTGCAAGGTTGGAGGAGAAGTGAATAATTCTGTATTCTTCGGATATTCTAATAAAGCCCACGATGGTTTCCTTGGTAATTCAGTAATTGCTGAGTGGTGTAATATAGGAGCTGACAGCAATAATTCAAATTTAAAAAATAACTACACTGAAGTTAAACTCTGGAGTTATCCTGATAAAAAGTTCATGCCTACAGGTTTGCAGTTTTGCGGACTAATCATGGGCGACCATAGTAAATGCGGAATAAATACGATGTTCAACACTGGCACAGTGGTAGGCGTTAGCGCAAATATTTACGGACATGGCTTCCAGCGGAATTTCATTGCTTCCTTCTCATGGGGCAGTTCCGCTACGGGATTTCAAACCTTTGAAATTAAGAAAGCCCTGGAAATTGCCGAAAGAGTTTATGAGCGTCGTGACAAACCATTCGACGAGATTGAAAAAAATATATTGAAGAGTATTTTCAAACTGACAAACGAATACAGATATTTATAGTCTGGCACAATGCTTGACTTAGGAGCAGATTCACTGAATTTGCTGTAATGAATGACAGTTTGACATGAAAGGAGTTTTGTAATGAAGGATTTTTTGTTAGAATTAAAAAAGCTTGATCTTCCTAATATGATGGATGAAGATACCGAATTTATCCCTTTGCTTTCGCCTGAGGATGAAGAGCAGATGAATTCGGAACCATTGCCGGAAGTCCTGCCAATATTACCATTAAGAAATACAGTATTATTTCCGGGTGTTGTAATACCCATTACTGTAAGCAGAGATAAATCGATACGTCTTGTTAAGGAAGCATATAAAGGTGACCGGGTTATTGGTGTGGTTTCACAAAAAGATGTTAGCGTTGAAGATCCCAAGTATACCGATTTAAATGAAGTAGGAACAATTGCAAAAATTTTTAAAGTTCTGCAAATGCCTGATGGCAGCTCCACTGTTATTATTCAGGGGAAAAAGCCTTTCCGCTTGGGTGAATGCTTGCAGTCGGAACCTTACTTCCGTGCTGCAATTTTGCCTTACGAAAATGTTAAATTGCCCGAGCTCGATGATAAATTTGATGCGCTGATTTCTTCTACCAGGGATCTTGCAGTGCAGATTATAAAGCTTTCTCCGAATATTCCTTCTGAAGCTGCATTTGCAATAAAAAATATTGAAAGCCCAACTTTCCTTATCAATTTTATTTCATCCAACCTGAATGTTGAGGTAATTGAGAAACAGAAACTACTTGAAGTGGTTGATCTTGTTGAAAGGGCAAATCTCGTACTTACCTTTCTTACCAAGGAAATTCAGATACTTGAACTGAAAAATCAAATTCAGTCAAAAGTAAAAGTTGACCTCGATAAACAGCAGCGTGATTATTTACTGAACCAGCAGTTAAAAACTATACAGGACGAACTTGGTGGCAATCCTAACGAGCAGCAGATAAACGCGCTCAAGGAAAAAGCAAAAACAAAAAAATGGAAACCCGAAGTTGCTGAAGTTTTTGAAAAGGAAATTAATAAGTTGCAGCGTATGAATCCTGCTGCTGCTGAGTATTCGATACAAATGAATTATATCGAGGTACTCGTTGAATTGCCATGGGATGAAAAAACACCCGATAATTTCGATCTTAACCGTGCACAGGAAATACTTGATGAAGATCATTTCGGTCTGGATAAAGTTAAGGAACGAATCATTGAACATCTTGCCGTTTTAAAACTGAAAGGGGATATGAAATCTCCAATCCTTTGCCTGGTGGGCCCTCCGGGGGTTGGAAAAACTTCTCTTGGAAAATCAATTGCACGTGCACTCGGCAGAAATTATATCCGAATGTCACTTGGTGGATTGCGTGATGAAGCCGAAATTCGTGGTCACAGAAAGACCTATATTGGTGCAATGCCAGGCAGGATAATTCAAAGCATAAAGAAAGCAAAATCTACAAATCCGGTTTTTGTTTTGGATGAGGTTGACAAGGTAAGCGGAAACACTGTAAGCGGTGATCCATCGGCTGCTTTACTAGAAGTGCTGGACCCTGAACAGAATGTTGCATTTTACGATAATTTCCTCGAAGTTGATTATGATTTATCCAATGTAATGTTCATTGCTACTGCAAATACGCTGAGTACCGTTCATCCGGCATTACGCGACAGGATGGAAGTAATTGATATAAGTGGTTACATTTTGGAAGAAAAACTTGAAATTGCACAAAGGCATCTAATTCCAAAGCAATTGAAAGAACATGGGGTGGAAAAGAACCAGGTCAGTTTTTCAAAAAAATCAATAGAAATAATTATTGAGGATTATACCCGCGAATCTGGGGTAAGATCATTAGAGAAAACTATAGCAAAAGTAATCCGCAGCAAAGCTCGATTCATTGCTATGAAAGAGAAATACAATAAATGCATTACAAAAGAAGACATCCATAAAATACTGGGTATACCCAGGTTTCAGAAAGACAGTACTGTGCTGGGTGATATTGCCGGAGTTGCAACAGGATTGGCCTGGACATCCGTCGGTGGTGAAGTATTGTACGTTGAAGCCAGTATTAGCCGTGGCAAAGGAAATCTTACACTTACCGGAAACCTTGGAGATGTAATGAAAGAATCAGCCTCATTGGCATTTGAATATTTAAAAGCCCATTCCGCAAAGCTTGGTATCAATGAAAATGTTTTCGAGAAGTGGAATGTTCATATTCATGTTCCTGAAGGTGCAACGCCTAAAGACGGGCCATCTGCAGGGATCACAATGTTCAGCGCGCTTGCTTCAATATTTACACAACGCAAAGTAAGGAATGATGTTGCCATGACCGGCGAAATCACTTTGCGCGGAAGAGTATTACCTGTAGGCGGGATCAAAGAAAAAATACTAGCTGCAAAACGAGCAAATATTAAAAGCATTATTCTTTCTATTGAAAACAAGAATGACATAGAAGAAATAAAGCCGGTTTATCTTGAAGGACTCACTTTTCATTATGTGAAAGAGATGATCGAGGTAACTGAACTTGCTTTGCTGAAGAGTAAAGTTAAAAGCCCAATTCTCTTTGAGTAACAACCTTTTCAAGTCTGTCATGCCAGCAATGAAAGGTCACTTCAGGAAGATAAAATCATTTTTCTTTTTACTGTTGTATTTAGTTTGTTTGATATTTATCATGTCCTGCAATCCAGGTCAACGTGAAAATAAAAACAAAACTGTTTTTCGTTATAATGAATCCGGCGGTATTACTTCGCTGGATCCTGCATATGCAAAGGACCAGGCCTGTATCTGGGCAACCAATCAAATTTATAATGGATTAGTTCAACTGAACGATAAGCTCGAAGTTATTCCTTGCATTGCTAAGTCCTGGACAATTTCAAATGATGGATTGTTGTATACTTTCCATTTAAGGAATGATGTTTTTTTTCATAAAAGTGAAGCTTTTAAAAATGCTAATACAAGGAAAGTAACAGCACATGATTTCGTATATAGCTTTAAAAGAATTATTGATCCGAAAGTTGCTTCACCCGGTGCATGGATATTCAACAGTGTAAATGATTCAATTTCTGATAATGATTTTAATTTCAAAGCATTAAACGATACCACCTTAATTATACATTTAAAAGCTAGATCACCCGCATTTTTAGGTTTGCTTAGCATGCAGTACTGTTCAGTTGTGCCTGAAGAGGTGGTGGAATTCTTCGGAAAAGATTTCAGAAAGCATCCTGTGGGAACTGGTCCTTTTAAATTTAAATTATGGAAAGAAGGAGTGAAGTTGGTGCTTTTAAAAAATGAAAATTATTTTGAATTTGATGGACAAAATCGGTTGCCCTATCTGGATGCTATAGCTATTACTTTTAATACCGATAAACAATCCGTGTTTCTTGAATTCCTGAAAGGGAATATTGATTTTTTAAACAGTATTGATCCGAATTACAAAGATGAATTACTTACACGTAGCGGTGAATTGAACCCGAAGTACAAAAATAAATTCAATATGCTTACCGAATCCTATCTGAATACTGAGTACCTTGGATTTCTTGTTGACTCGGCTTCTGATATAGTAAACACTAGCCCTACAAAGCTCACAGCAATCAGGAAGGCCATAAACTATGGTTTCGACAGAAAAAAGATGATAAAATATTTAAGGAATAATATTGGATGCGCCGGTGTATATGGCTTTATTCCTGTTGGAATGCCTGGTTTTGATTCTACAAAAGTAAAAGGTTATGACTACAATCCTGAACTTGCCAAAAAACTTCTGGCTGAAGCAGGATACCCGAATGGTGAAGGATTACCTGATATTACACTCAGTACAAATGCGACGTACCTTGATTTGTGCGAGTTCATTCAGCAGCAGCTTACAGAAATTGGATTTAAAATTAAAATTGATGTAAATCCACCGGCTACGCTTAGAGAGATGATTGCAAAATCAAAAGTTCCATTTTTCCGTGGTTCATGGATTGCTGATTATCCGGATGCTGAAAATTATTTATCTCTATTTTATAGTAATAATTTTTGCCCGAAAGGCCCTAACTACACACATTTCAGCAATAGGACTTATGATGAATTATTTGAGAAGGCCATGAATGAAACCAATGATTCAATACGGTATGAAGAATACCGGAAAATGGATCAGCTAATTCTGGACGAAGCACCGGTTGTAATTTTATATTATGATGAAGTATTGCGTTTCTATCAGAAAAATATTTCAGGATTAACAAGTAATCCAATGAATCTGTTAACTTTGAAAAGAGTAAAAAAATCATAATACAAAACATGAAAATTATTATCTCGGTTTTCTTATTGATTTTTGTTGGCTTAACAGCAAATTCGCAAATACTTGAACATTTATATTCCGACAGCCTTATAAAATGCGAATATCATACTATTGATGGTCGCATTGACGGAAAATATATTTCATATTATAAAAATGGGGAAAAGAAAGCAGAAGGAGATTTTAAAAATAATTACCGCGATGGAAAATGGACTATTTGGGATTCTACTGGGGAGATGCTTACATGTAGAGATTATAAGAATCCTTTCTCATTTGTATTACTTTCTCAAAAAAATCAATCGGACACAACTTTTAAAACATCAGGTAAATCAAATTATAGCTTGAAATACAACAAAGACGGCTATATTGATTATTTTCCACTGCAGGAAAAAAATGTTTTTATGGCAAAACGTGTATGGCGCTTTATACCCGCCGCAAATAATCCCTATTTATTCCAAAACAATTCACTGCAAAATATAATTTCTTCAAATCTTTCAAATGGTAATATTACTGCGTACAGCACCAATGATGACGAATTTCTTACACCCTTAAAGCCTGATGAAATCATGGCAGAAGGAATAAATATCATCGGATATAAAATAAAAGAAGATTGGTCTTTCGATAAGGATCGTATGGTATCCGAAATGCGGATTTTAGGAATTTGCCCTGTGTCATTGGACACTGTAATGAACAGCACCCGTGATTTGTACTGGATTTATTTTCCTCAAATCAGGAAATATCTTGCACGTGAAAAACTGTCGGGCAATGCCATCCCTAAAGGGATTACAAATTACGATGATCTTTTTTTCTTTCGCTATTTCGCAAGCAGTATTTACAAAGAATCCAATGTGTATGATCGAAAAATATCCGATTATAAATTTGGTGATGACATTAGCAAAGAAGCAGAGAGAATCGAAATCAATATTATAGAAATGGAGCATAACCTGTTAAAAAGCTATATAAAAAATGGTTCTTTTAAAAACTATTTCAATACCGGCCAATAATTTTTATCTAATACTTATTATTAATTACTTCAACTACTAGTTAAGTTTTTGTTAAAACAAAAGCTCTGATGCAACTTTCCTGAAATTTTCCTTATCTTTGTTGCAGTAATATTACACAATATGGTCAAGCAAAAAACACATCCGAAAACAGGAAGCAAAGAAGAATTGTCTTCGCCTAGGGAGCTTGTACTTCATAATGATGATTTCAATACTTTTGATTTCGTTATATCTTCACTCATTGAAGTCTGCAAGCATGAAGCTGAACAGGCTGAACAATGTGCAATGATTGTTCATTACAAAGGTAAATGCACAGTTAAAACAGGACCTTTTGCTGAATTAGAACCTATGTACAAAGAGTTAGGTAATCGTGGTCTTACTGTTACTATTGAAGAATAGATTAATACCCATTAACACACTTATCATGAAAAAGACAAAAGTCCTCACACTTGTGATGCTTATCGTCATGGGGTTCTCCTGTTCCAAAGTTCCCATCACAAATAGAAAACAATTAAAACTTTTGCCGGAAAGTTTAATGTTGGGAATGAGTCTTACCAGCTACCAGGAATTTTTGACAGCAAATCCACCGGCAGCGGCAACCGAAGCAAATACAATAATGGTGAGGTCTGTAGGCGGTAAGATAAAAATGGCCGTTATAAAATTCATGAAAGATAAAGGATTATCCAAGCGTATAAAAAATTACAAATGGGATTTTAACCTGGTGAACAGTTCAACCGTGAATGCATGGTGCATGCCGGGAGGTAAAGTTGTTGTTTACAGCGGTATTCTTGATTATACAAAAGATGAAACCGGTCTTGCTGTTGTAATGAGCCACGAAATTGCACATGCCATTGCCCGTCATGGTAATGAAAGAATGAGTCAGCAATTGCTGGTTGCCCTTGGCGGTATCAGCCTGAGCGTGGCTTTAGCGCAAAAACCAGAAGAAACAAAAAATCTGTTCCTGATGAGTTATGGTGTAGGCTCAACACTTGGGTTGCTTGCATATTCGCGCATTCACGAATATGAAGCAGATAAACTGGGATTGGTTTTTATGGCAATGGCCGGATATGATCCTGCAAAAGCTGTGGATTTCTGGGAGCGAATGGCAAAGGAATCAACCGGTACAAAATTACCCCAGTTTATGAGTACACATCCAAGTGATGAGAACCGTATAAAAGCTATAAAAGAATTTCTTCCTAAGGCAGAAGCTTATTATAAGCCAGCAACTATAACAAAATAAAGCAGAAGTTTATTTTTTAAACTTTAATCTTACTAGAAGTGATGAGGGGCTTCACAAATATCGCAGTTTCCCGGACAAGGCTCCACATGAATATGAACTTCGATATTCCTAATTTTACTTTCAATATTTTTTTCAATGGCATCACAGATTGCATGAGATTCCAGTACCGAATATCGCTGTGGCACTACAAGATGGAGATCAACATATTTTAAATGTCCTGCTTTCCTGGTGCGCAGCTGATGAAAATCGAGACATCCAAATTTTTCACTGTTGATTGCATCTTTTATAATTTCAATTTCTTTGTCAGGAAGTTTTGTGTCGAGCAGGGGAGAGTACGCAGTTTTCAGGAGTATATACGATTCGCGCAAGATCAATAATGCAACAAGAATAGCAACTATAGGATCGAGTATATGATATCCCGTAATCCATATTAATCCAAGTCCAAAAGCAACACCAAGTGAAGTGTACACATCCACTTTTAAATGCAGGGCATCTGCTTCTAATGCAATAGAATCAGTTTCTTTAGCAACTTTAAAGAGTCGTCGGGATACAAAATAATTTATCACTGACGAAACAGACATCACAACAAATCCCCATCCAATGTTCTCAATTTCTTTTCGGTTTAGAATTTTATCAAGTGCTTCATAAATGATCCAGACAGCAGCGACAAATATCAAGAGGGCTTCAATTACACCGGAAATATTCTCAACTTTACCGTGTCCATAAGGATGCTCTTCATCGGGTTTTTTATCAGAAACTTTTACTGAAAAGAATGCTATAATTGCTGCAAGCAAATCCATTGTTGAATGAATTGCTTCAGAAATTATACTCACAGAACCGCTCATAAACCCTACGGCTGCCTTCATAATAATAAGACATGAATTGGAAATTACAGAAATACTTGCGGTGCGGGTTTTCTTATTCATGTTTTCAGAGGATCCCGTTTAGAATGGCAGTAATATAAAATGAATAATTGAACTTTGGCTTTGTGAGCGGGCCCATCTTGGCATGTGTATAATAAATATTCAATGTAGGCATTATAGAAATGGATTCATTAAAAATCAGGTTCATTCCACCTCCGGCAAATGCCCCAAATCCAACGCCACCCTGTTCAAGTTTGTAATAACTGAAGCGGTAATTGGTAATTGAATACTGAAGGTTTTCAATTTTTATTTTATTGTCGAGAAATTTCGTACTGGTCAGATTTCCGCCAAATTGCAGAAACGGCCTGTAATTACTTCGAGGATTAAAAGTGTATGAATAGCCAACATCAATAGAAGCACGTTGTTCAATGCCCTGAATAGATTCCTGCTTGTAAACGGGTTCCGAAGAAAAATTATTAGGGTCATCTATTATAAGGGTGAATACATCATTAGCCCTAAGTTTGGCAATATTAAATTGAATAATTATTCCTGAATTTTTTATTGCATATTTAAAATATACACCTAAAAGAAAAGCAGGTGAGTAATGCATTTTTGCTGGGAGCTGGGCAAGACTGAAATCATAAATCAGAGATTCTTTTATCTTTGGATAGTTATATGTATTGTTAATAGTAGAATCAACATTGTTTACTCCAGACCCATTATAGTATGAAGCAGTATAGCGATTAGCCTTATAGAAGCCAAGATTAACGCCTATATACAATCCATCAGTATTTTTCTTTTTATGCTTGGTTGAATCATTTAACTGCAGTAAATCATTATGCGCTTTTTCCTGCCTGATTAAAGGCAAATGATATGATAATTGCCCGGAAACAAAAACCGGAGCTGCAGTCATTAGTATTAAAAAGCAAATGACTTTATATGTTTTATTAGACATACGATTAATTATAAAACAAAGGTAAGCTTTCTGATAAAATTGAGAAAGGTTATTTTTTGAATTATTTTTTTTGTATTTTTGCATCAGTATTGGCTCCGTAGCATAACTGAATAGTGCATCTGACTACGGATCAGAAGGTTGGGGGTTTGAATCCCTCCGGAGTCACTAGAGAATCAAGGGTTTCAGGAAAATAAAAACTGAAACCCTTTTTCATTTGATACACAATTTGAGACACAGAGCCCTTCAAAAGTTTTTATAGATTATTATATTTGTTTGCACTGCACGTTCTTCAATACTTCCAAAATAATATTTTCGAATATTCGAAAACCTCAATAAAATGAAGGTTTTGCGCAAAAGCACCGGTAAATCCTTTTTTATAATAACAAGTTGAATTTTTTATTAGAAGTTGATTCAACAAATAACCAGCAATCTGGATTTTCTTTTATTAATTGAAGTAAACAGACTGTTAATTGAGGCATTTATTACAAACAATGTTTAAGTTATTTACTATTCTATTTGTGACAGCAGACTGGATATCAATTGTAAAAGCATGTTTATCGGGCAAAGCTCCGTTTAAAGCTTCAATAGGATGCAATCCGAATAATTTTGAATGAGGCCTGTTGTTGTAATTTTCTATCACTATTGGCATAAATTCCAGGAAGTCTTTAAAACTGAATATTTCACGGGTAAATAAATACTCGTATTTAATTTTTTTATTCACAGATTCAATCATACTGTTAGAAAAAATAATATCAAGCATAGCGACAAGCTTACGAATATTTGTCTTTGGTTGCATCAGAAAATCATCAACCGATCCCATGTTTTCAGAACCACCATCAACGATAAGATCAACTATGTTGTCAGTTTCAAACAAATGGTGTTTGAGAATAACATCTTTCAGATTTTCAACTACGAAAGCTGAAGACTTTATCATTGAAGCTTTCCATCCTAAAATGCATCGTGAAAAATTATCAATAATAAGTGAAATATAAATTCTTGTTCCATCCAAAGCTTTGATTTGGGTAGTGTCTAAATGAAGAATTTTTTTCGGGGCGGTAGCTCGTAGCCCAATATGATATCTTTTCTTTTTAGAAGGCTTGTGTGCAAACGTCAGGTTCAGTAGAGAAGAATATTTATAAAAAGTAGATAATGACATAAAAGCCGCTTTATCCCTGAGCATCCGGTAATATGTAGAAACAACACTCCAATGAATGAAATCGGTATTGGTGAGATATTTTTTTACAACATTAACTTCTTTTTCGGAAAGTTGATTATAATAAATCCTCCTGCATAATCCGAGTGGTGAAGAAACACATTCAGCTTTTCTTTTCCATGAATAAAACTGCTGTGATGAAATTTTAAAGACATTGAGCGATCGTCTGAATCCTATTGTATTTGATACTTTTGAGATAACAGTGACAATGTCTTTTGAAAATATTTTATAAATGGCTTTGCTAACATGCGTATCAGTAAAAATAAGTTGAATGGTATCACTAATATATAGAACAGCACGAAAAAATGACAACAGCTTTTTTGCGGAAGCCATACGTTTCAATGTATCCACGTCTTTATCATAGTCGAACGATTTTTCAATTCCAAAAATCCTGGAAACATCTGTATTCTTCTTCCAGTAATCCAGAGTACCTGGCGGAATTTGCATTGCGGTTTGTTTATCTAATATTCCGAAAAAATATGCTAACTTGGTATTTGTGTGATAAATGTTCCGCATAGAAAAATATTTTCATTCTTCAAATAATTAGCTAAAAGTATGAATAATGAACAAAAGGTAACATCTGCAACTTGCGAAGTACAGTATGAGCGAGCAAAGGAAACCTGATTTTTGAAAGTTTAATTTATTCTATATTATAACAGGTGAGAATTCAAATTCATTTTGAAAGCATCAATATTTTTATTCCCGAATACCTCATAAGTCATTCCTCTTTCCTTAAATCTGTTCTTTTTGGTAGTTGCAATACCATTTTCAACTTTTACAGCTATATCACAATCATGAACAAGTTCATTTGAGCCTCGCATTTGTCCATCTTTTGTTGATTGAGAAATCGTAATAATTGCCGAGTTTTGATATTGCTTGCGAATCTTCTTCATTTTATCAATATCAATTTTCATATTGTCAAGACTGTCAATAAATATAAAGTTATAAGTTTCCGGTGCTACTTTCCTTATAATGTCATCAAAGGTTTTTAAATCAGCCACGTCAAAATATTTTGATTCCGCATTGTTGTTTAAAATCTTATCATTGAAGGTTTTTGAAAAACCTTCCTCGCTGCTGATATAAATAACCCTGCCAACATTATCGGCAAGGTACTTGGCAAATTGTATGGCAAAAGTACTTTTACCTTCTCCCGGCATACCTGACAATACACAATAAAAATTGAAAGAAGGATTTCCAAAAAACATATTCCACTTCCCCTGAAAAGGCAAACTCTTAAACTTCATTAATTTTAGTTTCTGGCTGTTTATTATACTATCCGATTCTGTATCCGTCAGACTGACGTCTGAGACGTCTGTTCGCATTCCGGTAAAGGGTATTAGGGGTTCGCCAGTATTTGGAATATAAGATGGATTTATAGCATTCTGTTCTTTTTGTATTTTTACAGGAACAAGTTTTTTTTCTTTACTGAAAAAGGGAATTGCTTTTAATTTTCCCTCTATTGCCCTTAATGCATTATCAGTTTGCTGTATAAGAGACATCCTTTTCAGAATATCCTTTTCTATTTGTTCATACTGCTGTTTTTTATCTTCTTCCCTGATATTAGTGGTCAGAGCTTTCATGGCATTGCCTGCTACCAGACCAATCACTCCTCCCAGCAAAGTACCCTCTGTTGTATTTTCAGCAGTTTTATTTCCAACTAATGCACCTGTTCCGGTTAAGCCAACCAGCCATCCGTTTCCATTTCTTTGATTTATTTGCTCTATATCTGCCTTAAGCTTCTCAATCTCGCTGACCAACTGCTTTCTGACGTCTGTCAGACGTCTGTTTTCAATATTTAGAGCTACACGTTCTGGATTAGCGATTGCAACTTCTTCTGTTTGATAAACTGGCTCTGTTAGTTGCCTTGTCCCAATGGTGCAATTAGTCCTTTCACTATCATTACCATTTAATACCGCTCTGAGTTGGTGGGTAACATTTTTTTCTTCATGAGCTACCAGCAGAGGTGCTTTGCCTGAATGCTTTGTTTCTTCCCAGTGTTTTGCCTTACAGGTATTACTGCAAAATTTAGCATCTTCTCTTTTGCCTATGATCTCTTCTTTGCAATACTGGCATTTTTTTGTTTCCATGTTTTTTCTGTTTAAATTTTGTATAATTGACGTCTTTAGACGTCTCTTTATTGATTTAAAAAAAGAGAGATTTTCTCTTTCTTATTTGGGTTCTAAAAATTACACGTATGATTTTTTCCATTGGACTTTTCAATATAATTTATATTGGTATGGTTTTTCCCCTTTTTTTTGCGTCCATACGTCCTAATTATTTTTTTTGTCCCTTGAGTACTTACCTGGATTTAATATTTTAAATAATAAGTCCTTTCTGAAATCCTTTTCAGTAGCTATTTTTGAAGGAAAAGGATGTAAAGGACGTTGAAATACAAAAAAATAACACCCCCTTAATGATAAAAAAAGAGGAAATACCTCACAGCCAACCTTTAATATATAATTCTGGATTTTATTTTGAAGAATAAAACCGGATATGATTTCATTTGAAATAAAGCCCATTTTAAAATATTCACGTACTTTTGCCATGTTTAAACAATTTTTTTAAGTTCGTAAATAGCTTTTAGATCCCTTAAAAATAGGTTCGAATTGAGGACGGTGAGGTTCACTAACCAAATAAAGCCTTTTAGAAGAATCATCAGCTAAAGGGCTTTTTATTTGCTAACAATTTGCACAAAAAATACACGAATGTTTGATATAAAAAAATCACAAATACCTTCAGCCGGGCATGGGTTATGGGCAAAGAAGGAATTTAAACGTGGTGATGTGATCGTAAAATACGATGGCGAAAAAATAACATGGAAGGAATGTGAAAGGCGCAATGAAGCCCAGGAAGGCTATGGCGGATATTACATGTTCATAAATAAAAGAAAATGTATTGATGCGCAGCATACCACATGGGCTCACGGACGCTATGCTAATGATGCTGCTGGATTATGCAGAATTGAAGGCTTACGGAATAATGCAAAGTATGAAATATCAAAAGGTGAAGTTTTTATTGTTGCTACAAGAAATATAAAAGCTGGTGAAGAAATTTTTGTCTCATATGGCAGGAGTTATTGGAATACAATGAAAAAAGTCACATCGAATTAATATTAAATAATATTATATACAGGAATTTCTTGGAAATTGACCAATGAAAATGAACTTGAAATAAGCTGATGTTAAACCTTAGAAAAAATGGAAATCCTTTTTCATCAGGGAAAATTGTTTAAAAATATTACCTATTCCGAAAAGGAAACATTAAACAGAGAATTTGAAAAATGCTCTTTTATTAATTGTGATTTTTCGAACGGAGTTTTTTCATCCAGCAAATTTATTGATTGTGTTTTTAGTGGTTGTAACTTAGCAATGGCTAAGCTTGGCCATTGTCAGCTGAACAATGTTACTTTTAAAGATTGCAAACTCCTTGGAGTGAATTTTAGCGATTGTTCCGACTTTCTTTTTTCAGTGAAATTCGATAACTGCGTTTTGGATTATTCTTTATTTGTAAAAAAGAAAATGACTAAAACGTCATTTATTAATACATCCATGAAAAATATGGATTTTACAGAAAGTGATCTGACAAAATCACATTTTATAAATACAGATTTATTATATACGGTTTTTTTTAGGACAATACTTAAAGAGGTGGATTTTTTAACAGCATTAAATTATAATATCGACCCCGATGTGAATATTATAAAAAAAGCGAAATTCTCTCTTAATGCTATCAGCGGCCTTCTTAATAAATATGACATTATAATAGAATAATAAATTGTAATTTAAATTTAGTAAATTTATTGCGTGTATCCTTTAACCTTCTTTGTGGAAATTTAAAATTCTTTTTTATCAAAGCATTTCTTCGAAAATATTTTAAAAGGACAAAACAAAAGTCAAACATTCCAACACTTGACCTTGACCGTCTAGTGCTTCGGCCATTTTCGTATAGCGATGCAAAAAGGGTTCAGTTGTTGGCAGGCGATGAAGCTATCGCCTCTGGAGCTATCAATATTCCTCATCCATATCTGGATGGTCTTGCTGAATCCTGGATAAATTCGCATAATTCAGAATTTAAAAAAGGAAATTCACTTATACTGGCCATGACTAAAAAAGACTCAGACACACTTATTGGTTCAATAGGATTGTATATTAATTCAAAACATAAGCATGCTGAACTTGGATACTGGATTGGCCGAGATTACTGGGGAAACGGATATTGTTCCGAAGCTGTGGCAGGTATTATCAATTATGCTTTTGAAAAACTTTTACTGAATAAAATATTTGCTTACTTTCTCACCCGTAATCTTGCATCAGGCAAAGTGCTTATAAAAAATGGGTTTAAGAAAGAAGGCTCATTCCGACAGCACGTGTTGTATAAAGAAAAATTCGAAGATATCGAATGCTATAGCTTGCTGAAAGCTGAATATAAAATTAGCAGGAATTAATATCTTTGTTCTGCTAATAAATTCCTTATGTCCAAAGTTCATCATCTTTTCATTCTTATGATATCACTCATTATTTTTGCCTGCGGCTCATCAAAAAGCAAGGTCGACCTACTTTTATTCAATGCAAAAGTTTATACTGTGGATAAAGATTTTTCAATAACCGATTGTATTGTTATTGATTCTGGAAAAATTGTTGAAACAGGTTCTAAAGATAAAATGCTTGCCAAATATAATGCAACGGAAAGCATTGACCTTAGCGGGAAATATGTTTACCCAGGATTAATTGATGCACATTGTCATTTTTATAATTACGCGGTTGATCAGTTGCAGGCTAACATTACTGGTACAAGATCATTTGATGAAGTTTTAAGTTTGCTGGATAAATTTCAAACAACAAATAAATCAAAGTGGCTACTAGGAAGGGGATGGGACCAGAACGACTGGGATTTAAAAGAATTTCCTGATAACAAAAAACTTGATTCACTTTTTCCAGATATTCCGGTCTTTATTACAAGAATTGACGGGCACGCAGCTCTTGTGAATTCAGCGGCTCTGAAATTAGCTGGTATCAATACGGATACAAAAGTCGAAGGTGGGAAAATCATTATTAAAAATGGAAAACTGACTGGAATATTAATTGATAATGCAATTGACTGCGTTAGCAAATTTATTCCAAAGCCTTCTGAATCGGAAAAAATAAATGCACTAAAGGCCGCATCTTTAAAATGTTTTGCTGTTGGCCTGACATCTATTGGGGATGCCGGATTGAATAAGGATATCATTCTTCTGATTGACTCATTACAGAAAAGCGGGGATCTGAAAATGAAAGTTTACGCTATGCTTACAGCTAATAAAGAAAACTTTGAAGCTTTTGTATATAAAGGTATATACAAAACTCCATTTCTGAATATAAGATCTGTAAAGCTTTATGCTGATGGTGCGCTTGGATCACGCGGTGCCTGCCTGCTGAAACCATATTCTGATCAGCCGGACAATTATGGAATCATGGTTACCAAGCCTGATAGTATTAAGGAAATATGTGCAATGGCTTTTAAATACGGATACCAGGTAAACACACATGCCATTGGCGATTCAGCTATGCGTGTGGTGCTTGATATTTATGGAAGCTTCCTGAAAAATAAAAATGATCTTCGATGGAGAATTGAGCATTCACAGGTTGTATCACCGGATGATATTTCGAAATTTGGAAAATACAGTATCATTCCTTCAGTAAATACGGTGCACGCCACTTCTGATATGTACTGGGCCGAGATGCGCCTTGGCACAGACAGAGTTAAATTTGCGTATGCATATAAAAATCTTCTAGAACAGAATAAATGGCTTTGCAACGGAAGCGATTTTCCTGTTGAAAATATTAATCCCATCTATGGCTTTTATGCCGCCGTTGTTCGGAGAGACCTTAAAGGCTACCCTGATAAAGGATTTCAGACAGAAAATGCACTAAGCAGAATTGAAGCTTTGAAAGCCATGACAATATGGGCTGCAAAATCATTTTTCGAAGAAAATGAAAAAGGAAGTATTGAAAGCGGCAAATATGCCGATTTTGTTATTCTCGACAGGGATATCATGACAGTTGACGAAAAAGAAATTCCTCTTGCAAAAGTTCTTATGACCTTTATTAACGGTAAAAAAGTTTACGATTTTAATTAAAACGAACAATTTTACTACTTAACACTTCAAGTTATTTAGATGCTTGCGCGTAAAATACCTTGCTGTTGCTGGGATAACAGCATTTTTGTGTTATTAACAAATTGTTAATAACACTTGTGAATTAAATGTTTGTATCATAAAGATAAAATACTTGAATTCACATACCAAACAAATCTATCTTTGTGAAACCAGGTGAGAGATAAAAGACTGGTTTGAAGAGCGGGTGCTGACATATTTCTCTGTGTAAGATAAATCTGGACGGCATCGGTTAAATAGGGAAGGAGACGAAAGTTAAGTTCTTTATATAATGCGCCGAAAGGCAAAAGAGGTGTGGAAGGAAGAAGCTGCAAAGTTTTATCCTGAAACTTCTCCCGGGAATGATCCCCACGGGGAAACCAATCCTGAAGGGCTTGTAAGACTGTTTTGGTGAAAGCCTTTCTGAAAGGAAAGGTTTGTAATCATTGATACTCAAGAATGTTACTATGTAAAGATGAACTGGAGATGAGTAAGTCAAAATAACTGTAACTTGGCACATAACGCAGATCACGGTCTGCAGTACGTGAAACGGGGAGCATTTCGCAAGAAATTTTCCCCGTTTTGTTTTTATACAATTTAAAAAGCAAATTCCCTTAAAAAAAATAGTAATTTTACCCTTCAAATTTTAATAATGAAAAAGAAATATCTAGCTTTATTTTTGTTTGTAAGCATTGCTATTATTGCGTGTTCGGGTTCGACCAAGGAAAAAATAATCGGCAAGTGGGTGCTTACAAAAGTTGAAGGTGAAACATTAGCACCTTCTGAACAAAACGCATCAGTTGAATTTACCAAAGATGGCAAAATAATTTTTGCAGTTGAAGGAATAAACTCCGAGGGAAAATGGGAACTAAGCAAGGATGAAAAAGCAATTATCCTTATCAACAAAGACAGCGAAAAGAAAAGTTGGAATATTGTTTCTTTGAACAGCAAAGAACTTGTCTATACTGAAGAAAGCGATACCACGAAAATTACATTAACCAAATAATTTCTCTAACCTAAAAAACGAAACTATGAAAAAAATGATTTTTGTTGGACTAATTCTGAGTTTTATTATTGTTTCAGGATGCAGTAAGTCTGCAAAAGAAAAAGTGCTGGGAACCTGGAAACTGAGTAAGGTGGAAGGTCAGGAACTCACAAAGGAAGAGCTAAATGCAACAATGACGTTTAATGCTGATGGAAAATTTACTGCAACTGCCCGTGATGAAAAAATGGAAGGAACATGGGAAATAGATAAGGAAGGGAAAACAATGAACCTTACTTTTAAAGAAAGCGATAAGGAAGTATGGAATATCCAGGAACTCACTGATGCCAAACTTGTTTATACTCAGGGCGCGGATAAAGAAAAAATAGAATTGGTAAAATAATAAATTTGCAAAATTGCAAAACGGCTATGATTTTATCACAGCCGTTTTTTTTATCCATTATAGTTTGTCAGTATCTTCCTGTGACAAATTAAGATCATCTGCAACTGTACTGCGGTTTGGTGGGTTCATTGCCAGAATAATTATTGAAATTATTGCCTGGTATAGCACGTATTGAACGTTTGTCAAAAGGAAAATTATTATTGTTAGGTAACATGCAGCATCCAGTAATATTATCTTCAGCATATACGCTGATTTGAATAAAGATATCTTCTCCTCAAACGACAAATCCTCTTTAATTAAACCAACTTTTCTTTTATAAATATAATACGATAGTGGAATCAGGCCGAGCAGGGCAACTGATATATACCATAATACAAGGCACAAGTTTTTATCTTCAGCAATCAATCCTCCGTTCTGCCTATTCAGAAAATAAATAATTACTGTAAAAACAAGGCATCCTGCAAGGAATGATGTATGCATGAATTTCAATCCTTTTATTACAAGTTGTGGGGAATTATTTATCGGTTCCATCTAATTTTAATTTATAGTTCAACCAGTTTAAAATATCATTGTACACTTCTTTGTTATTTATTTCATTAAGTATCTCATGCCTGCATTCTGTGTAAAATTTCATTTCAACATCGCTGATGGCGCAGGATTTAAAAATACTATAAACTTTTTTTACACCATAAGTAAAATTTCCAACAGCATCCATTTCACCTGAAATTACAAGCAAATGCATAGCCTTATTGTAACTTTTAATTGTACTTTTTTTCTGAATTTTCAGAATGCCATTAAACAAATCTTTATAAAATGATGCGGTGCAAATGAACCCACAGAAAGGATCATTAATATATGCAGCAACCTGTTTTTCGTCCCGGCTAAGCCAGTCAAATTTTGTCCTCTCGGGTTTGAATTTATTATTGAACTTGCCAAACGACAGTTTGTCCAGCAATTTACTTCTGTGTTTCTTTCCTGCAAGCAAACTTTGAATATTCGCGACAAGTTTTCCGAAACCCAGCAGAAGTGCAGGATTATAAGATGTTCCGGAAAGGATTGCTCCGTTTACAGCATCGGGATATTTAGCTAAAAATGTTCTGGTAATAAGCGATCCCATACTGTGCCCAAGAATGTAAACAGGAATATCAGGATTATCATTCTTGATTTGTTTTGTAAGAAGGAATACATTATCAGTAACAATATCCCATCCGTTATTGTCTGCAAAAAATCCAGTATTCTCAACAGTACCAGCTGTAAGGCCATGTCCCCTGTGATCATTTGCATATACTGCGACATTATTTTTAACAAGAAATGATGCAAAATCATCGTAGCGTGAAGCGTGCTCAGCCATACCATGGACAATTTGCACAACAGCAATTGGCTTGCTTTTACAGGCCCAACGGTAACATTGAATTTTTATTCCGGTTGTGTCTGTTAAATGAAATTTCTCGTAATTCATCATAATCCAATAAAGATTGCAAGTTAATACTTATTTTTGTTTTCAGAATTCACAATGCTGATGCCGAAAAAATTTATTCTTGCTCTTGACCAGGGAACCACCAGTTGCCGGGCTATATTATTCGATATTGATGCCAGAATTGTTGGGATGTGTCAGAAAGAAATCACACAGATCTATCCAAAGCCAGGCTGGGTTGAGCATGATCCAATTGAAATATTCAATACACAAATAGAAGTTGCAGGGAATCTGCTTTCTGAAAAGAATATTTCACCAGCTTACATTGAAACTATCGGATTAACAAACCAGCGCGAAACAACAATCCTTTGGGACAAGAGAGATGGCAAGCCAGTTTATAATGCAATTGTATGGCAGGATACACGCACAAATGAAGCTTGTAAACATTTGAAAAATTCTGATAAAAACACGTATATAAATGAAGTAACGGGACTCGTAATTGATTCATATTTCAGTGCAACAAAAATAAAATGGATTCTTGAAAATATACCTGGAGTTAGGGAAGAATCAATAAAAGGAAATATACTTTTCGGGACAATTGATTCATGGTTGCTTTGGAAACTCACTGGAGGGAAATCGCATAATACGGATTATAGCAATGCTTCAAGAACAATGCTGTTCAATATTCATGAATTGAAATGGGATAAAAAAATCCTTGAACTGCTTGATATTCCTGAACAAATATTACCAGAAGTGAAACCATCCTCATCTGATTTTGGATTAACATCAGCTGAAATATTCGGATCGCAAATTCCAATCACAGGAATTGCAGGTGATCAGCAGGCAGCCTTATTTGGGCATGCTTGTTTTGAAAAAGGGATGTTGAAAAACACATACGGTACTGGCTGTTTTATGCTGATGAATACAGGATACACGGCAATCCGTTCGAAACATGGATTGCTTACAACCATTGCATGGGGAATTGATGACAAAGTTGAATATGCCCTGGAAGGCAGCGTATTTATTGCAGGTGCAGCTGTCCAATGGTTACGCGATAATATGAAAATAATAAAGCATGCTTCAGAAACAGATGCTATTGCGTCAAGTATAAATGATACCAAAGGAGTTTATTTTGTTCCTGCATTTACAGGGCTTGGCACTCCATACTGGGATATGAATGCCTGTGGTGCGCTCATTGGATTAAGAAGGGACACTGCTTTTGCTGAAATAACAAGAGCGGTGCTTGAATCAATTGCTTATCAGACTAAGGATGTAATAGAATCGATGAGAGAAGATTCCTGTATGGAAATTAAAATTTTAAAAGTCGATGGAGGTGCTGTTGCTAATGAATTCCTAATGCAATTCCAATGCGACATTCTCAATCTTCCTGTCGAAAGGCCTGATATAATTGAATCAACTGCACAAGGTGCTGCCTTTCTTGCAGGAATATATACTGGTTTCTGGACAAAGGACCAGATCAGAAATCTTAAAAATGATAAAAAAATATTTCAACCTGACATGACGGAATCCATACGAAATAATTTATACAATGGCTGGAAAAAGGCTGTTGGCAGGGTTATGAACTGGCATGAAGTATAAGTTAATGTGTATACAAGAGATAAGTTGATAAAGAAATAATTTCAAGACATAACAATGAAGAAATACAGAAAGGTTTTTATTTTTTGCACAATTATTATTGTTCTGATTCTTTGTGATAAGATCACAAAAGAAATTGCAAAGGATAAGTTGATGAATAAAGATACCGTTTCATTATTATACGGAACTGTGAAGTTTGATTATGTTGAAAACACAGGCGCTTTCTTAAGCCTTGGTGACGGTCTTCCTGCAGGGGCAGGAGCCATAATTTTTATTGTATTACCTATGGCATTTTTGCTTTTTTTGCTGGGGTATATCATCAAAAAATCAAATGAAACAAGCATGTTTAAACTTATTTGCCTGGCGCTAATTATTGCAGGGGGACTTGGAAATGTCATCGACAGGATGATATACAATATGCATGTAAGTGATTTTATGATTTTTGGAATAGGAGCGGTGCGAACAGGTGTGGTAAATTTGGCCGATATGTATGTGACGTTCGGGATTATTGCATACCTATTTTCATTTCGCAAAAAAGATTCTCAAACTTCTGTGGAAGAAAAATAGAATTCCTATTTTACATTATGGAACCAGTAACCTTTCACTTTTACAGGTTCAACTTTATAACCAACTGCAGCATCAAATTTATTTCCGTCATCACCCCATGCGAGTCTTGCAGGACCTGTAACATCAGCAAGAATATATTTGCTGTTTTTTATTTCAATATATTTTTGTTTGGCACTTGGATTTCCTTTTATAGCAACCAATGCATGATCATGTCCCTGAAAAAGAAATAAAATATCTTTAGAGTCAATCAGGTAGGTGAGAATGCACGCAAACAATATTGCTTTTGAATCACAATCCCCATACATGCGTATTAAAACTTCCGGTGGTGTATAAATCCCATAAACTTCCCATGTAGTATCAGCAATTTCAGGCACACCGTATGGAATATCCTGAACAAACTTCATTGCCATTTCAATTCTGTTTATCCTATTGTCACTGCCTTCATTCAGCAATGTATAAATAATCCCGCCTGCAATACTTCTGCAATAAGGTCTGTAGAAAGAAACAAGGGCGCTGCGATCAGGCTTTAAAAAATTACCACTCTGCTTGTAAAGCCCTCTTCGTATAGCTCTCTTGCGCTCTTTGGTCATTGTTGTGGCAGATATATTACTAAAGAAAGATGTGGGAACACCATAACGCGCTATATCTTTCAATGTACTTATCATTTCGAACGAGAGTTTGAATGTCCGAAGAATATCTTTCTGATCTTTGAAAGTATACGAAATATTGTACTTTCCATTAAGAGTATCACCCGAGCATACTACACCAGGATTGCATACATAATCTTTAGGAGCCTGCGCAAATGCGGTTATAGCAGCAAAAGAATAAAAGAAAATAAATAATTTTTTCATTAGGAAATATTTTAGCGGTGAAAATCCCGCAATTCATGTACCACAAATTTCAAAATTCATGTAAAGTTATAGAAAAAATGTTTGTTATTCATTGTTGTATTTTAATAGTTCACTAAAATTGAAATACATTTCAAAATTTGTTTATCACTAATTAGAAACCTATGAGTGCACAATTTGCTATATGGACCCTGTTTAAAAAATAATTGAGAAATATCATAATCCATTTTTTGGATTATTTCTTTCCAACTCGATTGCATATATGCTGAAAATTGTGTAAGTTTGATCATTATCAAAAAAACTGAATATGGATAGAAAAATAAAACTCATATTAAAGAGTAGGCCAACGATGGATGGAGCTGGGGTTCACCTTAACAGGGTATTCGGAAATAGTGAAGTTCCCAATTTTGATCCGTTTCTGTTACTTGACGCATTCGGATCGAAGATCAAATCGGAATATATTAAAGGATTTCCATGGCACCCTCATCGCGGTATAGAAACTATAACATACTTATTAAAGGGATCTGTTGAACATAGCGACAGTATGGGGAATTCAGGCATTATCTCAACCGGGGATATACAGTGGATGACTGCGGGAAGTGGCATAATTCATCAGGAAATGCCAAAAGGGAATAATGATGAAGAGATGTATGGGTTTCAGTTGTGGGCCAACCTTCCGAAATCGCACAAGATGATGCCACCAAGGTATCAGGAAATAATGAGTTCTGAAATTCCTGAAATCATCATGGAGAATAATGTTAAAATAAAAATTATCTGTGGAACAGTAAATGAAATTAGCGGACCGGTAAAAGATATTGTTACCAATCCTGAATACCTTGATATTTCAATACCATCTGAAACTTCTTGGAAATATTTGATAAAAGCTGATCATAATTGTTTTGCCTATGTGTATGAAGGTTCCATTTCCTTTTCTAATGAAGGCAAAGAAGTTTCTACCGGTTCTGTTGTTCTATTTGAAAAAGGTGACAGTATTGAATTCTCTACAAAAAAAGAAAATGCAAAATTTCTTTTAATCTCCGGAATGCCCATTGGCGAGCCGGTTGCATGGTACGGCCCCATTGTTATGAATACTGATGAAGAAATTGAAATCGCTTTTGACGAATATAATAATGGCACCTTTGTTAAAAAATAAATTTATGGATGAATTAATTAGTAATTATAAAATAGCTTTTGAACAAGCACAGAAAAGCTTGTCGGAAGGCGGAATTCCAATTGGTGCTGTTTTAATGAAAGATGATATGATTATTGGGAAAGGCCATAACCAGAGAGTTCAAAAAGACAATCCAATTCTCCATGGCGAAATGGATTGTCTTCAGAATGCCGGCAGACAAAGATCTTACAAAGGCACAACATTATACACAACGCTAAGTCCTTGTATGATGTGTTCTGGAACAATTATTCAGTTTGGTATTCCGAAGGTTGTAGTTGGCGAAAATGTTAACTTCGAAGGCAATATTGAATTCCTGCAAAGCAGGGGAGTAGAAGTTGTTCTTTTAAATGACGTCGCAAGTATTGAGATGATGAAAGAATTTATAAATAAAAATCCTGATCTTTGGAATGAAGATATTTCTGAATAAAAATATTTCTGAATTTAAAATTATGAAAAACTACCGAATTAAAAAAAGTTCTTTACTATTCTTATTTGCATTATTGATTACAAATTCATTTTCGCAAACTGGCTGGCAGCAGGTAACTTCCTTTGGCACAAACCCTGGAAATTTACTGATGTATCGTTATGTGCCGGTCAACATTCCTGCGAATGCACCATTGGTAGTGGTATTGCACGGATGCACTCAAAATGCCTCAAATTATTCTGCATACTCGGGTTGGGATACACTAGCAAGCCATCACAAATTCTATGTTATTCATGCCGAACAGCAATACCTGAATAATTCCAGCACTTGTTTCAACTGGTATTTGCACAGCGATTATAGTCGTGGACAGGGCGAAGTAGGGTCAGTTAAGCAAATGATGAATTACATGAAAAATCATTACAGCATTGACAGTTCAAGAGTATTTGTTACAGGGCTTTCTGCTGGCGCTTGTCTAACTGCAGCTATGCTTGGTGCATATCCGGAAGTTTTTTCAGCAGGTGCAATCAATGCAGGAGCGCCATATAAATCTGCAACTGATATTACTTCTGCATCAAATGTTATGTATGGTTATGTCACCAAAACTCCTGCAGTTTGGGGCGATTCGGTAAGAAGTGAAAACCCTTCCTATTCAGGTTCATATCCAAAAGTCGAAATATTCCAGGGAAGCAGCGATCTGACTGTAAATCCAATTAATGCAACTGAGCTGGTAAAACAGTGGACTAATGTGCACAACACTGATCAGGTGGCCGATTCAGTGAATTCTGCTTTTAATGGAAATTCTAATGTTGTAATGAAGCAATACAAAGATGCTTCTGGAAATATTGTTGTTCAATCATACACAATTAGCAGCATGCAGCATGGAATAGCTGTCGATCCCGGTACATGTTTTCAGCAGGGTGGTACTACAGCTTTTAATTCATATTCCTTTGATGAAAATTTTTATTCATCGTTCTGGGCTGCAGAATTTTTCGGAATTATAAATAATCCGTATGCTATTACAGGTCCCATTACCGTGACTTACGGGCAAACCAATATTACTTTCTCTGTTCCGTTTCATTCAGGTTCTACATATCAATGGAACTTCCCTGCAGGAGTAGTTATAATTTCAGGACAGGGTTCTAATCAGGTTACGGTAAATTGGGGAAGTGTTTCCGGATTTGTTTCGGTGAATGAAACCGTAGCAGGTTCCTGTATTGTTGGCCCTGTAGAATTATTTATCACTGCAACCATAAGCACTGATACTTATGATGGAATTTCGGATATTGTAGTAAATTCGAACCTTTCAGAAAATGGTATATCTATAAAGTCATCTCTAAAAAATTATGATGTTTATGTTTTCGATAATAACGGGAAACTAATAACTTCTGTAAAAGCTCAAAACAATAATACCGAAATAAATCTTTCGCAAAATTTAAAACAAGGAATTTACTTACTTCGAATTATAGCTGATGATAAGACTTTCATTAAAAAAATTATAAAAATGTAAATCGTTTTTAGACTTATAAAATATTTTTGATGATCGCATTTTACATAATAATTTTAAATCAGAGCAAATGAAAACTGATACATTATTTCCTGAACAGGATAACATCCCCGAGCAATATAAATTGTCAGCACCTATTGTGCAGGAAGAATATCTCATTAATGGTGAAATTCTAAAATGGAAAGGAAACTTTCAGCAGGTTAATTCTCCAATTTTTGTGAGTGATGGAAAATCATTCAGTAACATAATTGGCAGTTATCCTTTGATGGAAGGAAAGGATGCATTAATTGCACTGGAAGCAGCAGGCAAAGCATTTGATTTCGGCAAAGGCGAATGGCCATCAATGCCTGTTGAAAAAAGAATTGAGTGCATTAAAAAATTTGTTGCTTTAATTAGTGAAGAACGTGAAAAAGTAGTAAAATTATTGATGTGGGAAATCGGCAAAAGCCTTAAAGATTCGCAAAAAGAATTTGACCGGACCATTGATTATATCAATGATACAGTCGATGCACTAAAAAATTTAGACAGGGATTCTTCACGATTTACCATTTCACAGGGAATTATTGCACAAATAAGAAGAGCCCCTCTTGGAGTTGTATTATGCATGGGTCCTTTTAATTACCCTCTAAACGAAACATTCACAACGCTTATACCAGCTCTTATAATGGGCAATACCATTATTTTCAAACCACCAAAGCTTGGTGTACTTTTACACTATCCACTATTAAGAGCATTTAAGGAAGCATTTCCCAAAGGTGTCATTAATACTGTATATGGCGATGGGCAGAAAGTTATTGCACCACTAATGGAATCAGGAAAGATAGATGTGCTGGCATTTATCGGTTCAAGCAAGGTTGCTGATATTTTAAAAAAACAACATCCTAAACCTCATCGCTTAAAATGTGTGCTGGGCCTTGAAGCAAAAAATCCTGCAATAATATTGCATGACGCAGACATTAATGAAACTGTTAAAGAATGTATCACAGGGGCATTATCATTTAATGGGCAAAGATGCACCGCTCTAAAAATAATTTTTGTTCAAGAAAACATTGCTCAATCTTTTATTGAAAAACTTTCTGAGGAAGTCGGAAAATTAAAAGTAGGAATGCCATGGGAAAAAGATATAAGCATCACACCATTGCCCGAACCCGGAAAATCAGAATACCTCACAGATCTTATTAATGATGCAATTAAATTTGGCGCAACAGTGATGAATCCAAACGGAGGAACTTACGATAAATCTTGTTTCATTCCGGCAATATTATTTAATGTTACCGGCGATATGAGAATTTATCGCGAAGAACAATTTGGACCAGTAATTCCTGTCGTAAGCTATAAAGATATTAAAGAACCACTCGATTATGTAGTAAACTCAAATTACGGACAACAGGCAAGTATATTCGGAAAAGATTCAGATCAGATAGCTAAATTGGTTGACACATTAATCAACCAGGTTTCAAGGGTCAACGTGAATTCTCAATGCCAGCGCGGCCCCGATAACTTTCCGTTTACCGGACGAAAAGATTCAGCTGAAGGAACATTATCGGTATCCGATGCATTAAGAGTTTTTTCTATAAGAACATTATTCGCAACAAAAGAAAACGATGTAAACAAAGCTATTGTCAGAGAAATAATTAAAGATGATAAATCAAATTTTTTATCAACGGATTTTATTTTATAACAATAATGTTTGAGTGTAAATTCTTAATCGAATTTTAATGACATAAGTTAATTATTTTTAATAATTTTGAAATAATCAATACTGTATTTTATGAAAAAATGTCTTGCTTCACTATTTATATTATTCCTTTCTCTAAACATTTTAAAAGCACAACAGGATGTCAAAGTAAAAATATACAATCCTAATGCTGATGCAAAAGCTGAAATTGCTTCTGCAGTTGCTCAGGCTGATTCTCTTGGCAAGAATGTATTTCTGCAAATTGGTGGAAATTGGTGCAAATGGTGCTTGCGTTTCAATAAATTGTGCAGTACAGACAGCGTAATCGACACTTTGTTACACAATAATTTTATTGTGCTTCATGTAAACTATAGCCAGGAAAACAAAAATCTTGATGTACTGAAAACCCTTGATTTTCCTCAGCGTTTCGGATTTCCCGTAATTGTAATTCTTGATAGCAAGGGTAAAAGAATTCATACACAGGATACGGGTTTGCTTGAATCCGGTGAAGGTTACGACAGAGAAAAAGTTATCAGTTTCCTGAGATTCTGGACACCAAAAACACTCAATCCAAAAAACTATGAAAAATAATTTACTTATGAAAACATACATGAAACCTTATGTAATTTTTCTTATATCAGCTTTGCTTTTTTCATCATGTGTAGTTGGAAAAAAGAAATATCAGCAACTGCAGGCCGACAAGTTGAAAGTAGACGATCAATTGCAGGCACTTACTACTAATTATATTATGCTGAATACTAAGTACGACAGCCTCGCGGCAAAATTTAAAGAACTTGAAAAAAAGAAAAAAGAACTCGCAGAAACAAGTCAGACCGAACTTGAAAAATTAAATGCTGAACTTCAAACAAAAATTGATCTGCTTGAAGCAAGCAATAAAAAAGTTACTGATTTGCAGGCTGCGGTTGATAAGCAAAAAGCAGCAAGCGAACTTCTGCTTTCAAAAATAAAAAATGCATTGACTGGATTTACTTCCGATGAACTCACTGTTGAAATGAAAGATGGCAAAGTTTATGTCTCCCTTTCTGAACAACTTTTATTTCCCTCAGGAAGTTCTACAGTAAATAAAAAAGGGAAAGAGGCTTTGGCAAAAGTTGGAGAAGTATTGGCAAAACAAAGCGATATCGATATTAATATTGAAGGCCATACTGATAACGTTCCCCTGAAAGGAACAGTTATCAAGGATAACTGGGACTTAAGTGTAATGCGTGCAACGGCCATTGTTCGAATTCTTACTGTCGATTATGGAGTGAACCCGAAACAGATTATTCCTTCGGGACGTGCTGATAATTTTCCTGTGGCTGATAATTCCACAGCTGAAGGAAAAGCAAAAAACAGAAGGACAGAAATTATACTTGCTCCTAAGATTTCTGAACTAATGAAAATAATTGAAAACAAATAAGTACAAACTTTAAATCTTAATAAACATGAAGACATTTAAATTACTTACGATTACAGCATTTTGCCTTATGGCAACAGTGTTGCTTTCATCATGTGGCATTATGAAAAATAATGATTTCTCAAGCCAGAAATACACACATTTCAAAAAAGGAGAAACTGCAACAATTACAAATACATCTAACAAAGAGAAAAAAGAAGTTGCTGCTAAAGATGTTGTTTCAGGCAAAGAAGAAATATCTGAAATTTCAAACGTTGCAACAAATGAACCAGTTCAGCCAATTATAAATTCAGTACAAAAAAATGAAACAGTAAGCACAGCAGCTATCGATATTGCCATTCCGAAAGAAATAACGAATGTTAAATTAAACCGAATGTCTTCTTTTGTGATGAATCGTATTGCCAAGAAAGCCAATACTGAATCTGTTAGTGGCAGTGACACTAATCTTATACTGTTAGTTATTCTTGCAATACTTTTGCCACCGCTCTCTGCATTTCTTGCCAGAGGTCTTGGAACTGAATTCTGGATTGATTTATTACTTACAATACTTTTTTGGATTCCGGGAGTAATTTATGCCCTGCTGTTAGCATTCGACGTGGTATAATAAAATCACGCACTTTTTTCCATGAGGTCAGGCCGGGAGGAGATTATATTTCTTACCGGCCTGAAATCTGTTCGCATCAGCCTCCAGCGGTCAGGATACTTATTTAGGAGGTGAATAATTTTATTCTTATGTTTTTTAACTGCATCCGAAATAGCCGGTGCAGAGATAGGAGTGGAGCAGGCGTTGCCAACATTAGCGCTTGTAAGGTCCATGTTTCTGGCTACAACATCCCTTGCAGCATTTTCAAGTTTATCAAGAAGCAAAATGGTTTTTGAATACCTGTCGTAAAGTTGTACTTCCTGTGGTTTAGTGGCCATGCCTGCTCCAATGGTTTCAAAGTTCAGGTAATCGACTGTAATATATATATCGGTTGCTGAAGAATCGTGATAAAGATTGTTTACGTAATTAATAGCTTTTGTAATGACAACTTTAAGTGCGGTTATATCGCCCTGATAAGATTTAATTTTATCAAGAGAATCATCTGAAAGAATATAATTAAATCGTGAATTGTTTTCACTGCATTCTTTTACATATGATTTGCAAAGATCTACAAGGCTTAACCCATAATTATTCTTGGTTTTTTCCAGATCTTCCCTCGATTGTGAATATCTCCTGATTATGGATTTGGTATTTTCATTATAAAGATTAAGCGCAATACTGTCATTTCTGAATGTTTCAATCATTGTCTTTACACTGTTGTATAAAAGAAACCCAATGATCTTTTTGCTTTCAGATGTCAGCACTTTATTGCTGTCAGAAACACCAAAGTTGCTTTGATCCTGATTAAAAAAGAAGAATAACAAATCATTTTTTTGATCATGCTCATTATAGTAGCCAAGTACAAGAATAACATTTTCCATTTCCTGGAATACATTCATCTGGACTGCCTTCTGTGTTTGTTTTGGTTCAAATGGAGTTTCCTCTTTTCGTAACCAGTAGAAATATGAATTCGATTTACGAATATTCTGTATCAAGCCATCTTCATCAGTAAAATCAATATCCTCAAGCAAACTGTCATTACCAGAAGTATTATAATGAGCACTTTTTGATTTAATTTCAGAAGATTCGGGACAATAATAAACACCAATTACTTTTTCAATACCCGGAAGTATTGAATGTGCATTTTTAAGCACTTGTAAAACCGGATTATTTGTAAATGAAAAAGTGGTCATATGTTAAATTACGCTGTAAAGATAATTTAAGAAAATAAATTAAGCAAACATTTAAGTAACTATTTAAGTTGGTTAAGTAAGTTTAATATAACTTAATTAAGCTTCTTAATATAAAAGTTAAACGAATATATATTACTTAAATTGTTTGTATTCAGTAATATATTACTATATTTTTGTTGTAGCTTTTAATATGCAATGATGGTTATTAACATTAAATAAACAATAGTAATTAAGCCTGCTTAATAAATGAATAATATGGAGTTATACAGTCCGAAAGCTAAAAAAGCTGATAATTTTCGCAAAAACACTATAAAAAAACCTGGAGAAATAATAGTCAATGGAAAAGGCAATTCTATAGGAACTACTATTATTTTTGAAGTGAAGAAGGCTGAAAAAGAAAAAGAAAAACCGAAGCTTCAAAGAAAAAACCTGTTCATATCTATTGGAGATTTTCTTAAACTCAGATTTTATGAAAGGATGAAAACCTTTTTTGATTCTGAAGGAAAAGATGAATATGCAGGAGAAGTCAACCTGACGGATAAATAAGACCAGAACTATATATGGATCTCTCCAGGTTGCAGATTATAAATGCGGCCCCATTTAATGAGTGCCCAAAGGCGTTCATGCATATAAAACAGTCCTACCTTTGTTAAAACTTCTGTACCACCCACTTTTATTGAATTTAATGAGTTTCCTGAATACAAAAAACTAATAATCATTGTATCAATAGAGCCGAAGAATCTCCAGCTGATTCCTTTTACAAGGCTTCTGACATGAGATGATTTATTTGAAATTCTTCCCCAGTTGATTAGGTTCCACACACGCTCATGCAAATAAAAAAGGAATATTTTTGTTAATACTTCTGTGGCGGCAATTGGCGCAGCAAGCTTAAAATCTCCAAAATAAAAATAAGCAATAAAAAAGGTATCAATAGTACCAATTATTCTCCAGCTTATTCCTTTGATGAGACTGCGCACATTCGAGTCCTTCATATCCTATCTTTTATATAGCAAATGTACTAAATATATTAATGCGCGAAATTTTCACTTTCATTTTAGTGTATTTTAAGATTATTGAGGCAAATAATATTTTTATTATATTTAACTTTTCTTTCAAAACAATGGGACGACTCGTACTTGATCTTCACGAAATATATAATAAAGGCTGGAAAATCGATAAAGCATTGCATGATATAATTGATGAAGCTTTATCATGTAAAATTACTGAAGTAGTCATAATTCCTGGCAAAGGGAGTGGACAGTTAAAGAAGAAAGTTCTCAGGTTTCTTGATCAACCGGAAATAAAAAAACAATATCACAGAATTGATAAAGACAGTAAGAATTTTGGAAAGATCTATGTGTACTTCAGATTTTAAAATTTTTGAAATAGTTTTTAATTTATTTTCAATGAGAAATGGACATTTTGATATTTACCATTTGAAAAATTCATTTGTTTTCTTAATTACATCTTAATGCAGAACTTATTTATCATAAATAACCAATATTGGTCAAAACCCTTGTTTATCTAGTATTTTTTAATAAATGCATTTGTCTTATAATTAATGTTATGTTAAGTAGCAATTAACGATTAATAAATTACTTTTATTGTATCCACTCCAATTTTTCTTTTAACAATACTGCACTTATTATTAAACTTGTTTTAAGCTCATTGAAATTCCAAAATAAAAAAGGGAGATATTTACACCCCCCTTTCCTACTGCTAATTCTCAAATATTATTTATTTAAAGCTTTCAACTTTTCATTAATCACTTTATATTTATCGGTCTGGTTAGTTTTTGCATAAAGTTGCTTCAACGACAATAAAGTATTATAATCGTTCGGATCAAGTTCATATGCTTTCTCCAGATATGGCAACGCACTTGCAAATCTTGCTTCAAAAATTGGTTTCAATTTGCCATATTTTGTCATATCATTTGGATCTTTATCAGCTTCTAGGAAAATTCTAACTCCATCATTAAAATATAAAGCTCCAAGATTGTATATTGCATCAAAATAATTTGCTTTCAGATCAATTGCTTTTTTATAAGCTGTTTCAGCTTCCGTAAAGTATGAATCCCTGTCAGTGGCAGCTTTGGAAGTATCATTTGACAGTGCGTCAAAACTGGTTCCAATAGCATAATAAAGATTTGGATTACTTGGATCTTTTTGAATTGCCAATTCAAGTAAATCTTTTGCTTCTTTTGATTTGCCTGAAGTAAGATAAATATTGGTTTCAGCAATAATAAGGTTGTAATTATCAGGGTAAATCTTCCTTCCCTTTTTAATTGTTGATAAAGCAGAAGCGGTATCTTTTTTATTTGTATAAATATTTGCCAGCGAAGCATAGATCAATGGCTGGTGATAATTTGCCTTGACAAGTTTAATGTAATAATCTTTTGCTTTGTCAGGATTCTTTGCCAACTCTGAACATAAAGCTGCATTGTAAGTGGCAGATGTGTCCGTAATTTGAAATATTGCATTAATTGCAGCTGTCTTATCAAAGTTGCTCATTGCCTCATCATATCTTTTTAGATTATACATCTCTACCCCTTTATTATAAAACTGATTGCTGCAATTATAAAGTCCTTTCATAAGATATTCATAAAATTCTTTTTTTGTATCCAATTCAAATGCTTTTTGGTAAGAATCATAAGCAATTTGCAATGCATTAGAATCAAGTTTCTTATATTTTTCTTCCTTTGAAACGTAAATTTCATAGTAAACATTTCCTTTATAGAACCAGGTCTTAGCCCAGCTTTTAGTTTCATCACAAATAGATGCCTCGTCAATACACTTCTGTGCTTTGTCAAGGTAACCATTGTTAGTGTAATTAAAGGCACTAAGCACCTTCTGCTTGCATTGCGCAAATGTTAAGGTTGCCGCAAATACCATAATTAGGAAAATAGCAGTTTTTTTCATTGTTCAGTTATTTATGTTTATAGTGTATAGAATGTAACAAAATTAAATTATCTGATTAATATCTATCAATTTTATTGCCAATTTTAATATTATGAAAAATGAGTAATACTGGATTGATATTTACTCAGCATTTTCACCAACATTATCACTTGGTTTTTCATCAACCTGATCAGTTCCTAATGTATCAATGTCCGTAACTGTATCGCTGATATCAATAGTTTCAGTATCCCCATTACCATTGCTGTTCATTTTGTCTTCTTCAACTGGAGTCACTGATGCAATGCAATCATTCTCTTTCATTTTTATCAGACGAACACCCTGAGTAGCACGGCCCATCACGCGAAGCTGCTTAACTTCCATCCTGATAATTATACCGGATGTATTGATGATCATCAGATCGTCAGTATCAAGGACTTCTTTAAGCGCAACCAGTTTACCTGTTTTGTCAGTAATGTTTAATGTCTTAACACCTTTACCACCGCGGTTTGTAACTCGGTAATCTTCGAGTGGTGATCGTTTACCATAACCATTCTCTGAAACAACAAGAATGTCATAAATATTATTTTCAATACAAATCATTCCGATCACTTCGTCATCTTTACCGTTAAGTGTGATTCCTCTTACACCAGTTGCATTACGACCCATTGCGCGGACTTTTGATTCATTGAAACGAATAGCACGTCCAAAGCGGTTGGCCAAAAGGACTTCATTTGTACCATTTGTAAGTTTAGCAGCCAACAGTTGATCGTCTTCTTTAATATTTATAGCATTTATTCCATTAACTCTGGGCCTTGAATATGCTTCAAGTGAAGTTTTCTTAATGGTTCCTTTCTTTGTACAAAGAATAATAAAATTATTGTTGATATATTCTTCGTTGTCCAGACTCTTCACGTTGATAAATGCTTTTACTTTATCATCGGGAGTAATATTGATCATATTCTGAATAGCCCGTCCTTTCGACGTTTTAGTGCCTTCTGGAATTTCAAATACTCTCAGCCAGAAACATTTTCCTTTTTCAGTAAAGAACAACATATATTCATGCATGGTGGCAATGAAGAGATGTTCAATATAATCTTCATCCCTCGTATCAGTTCCTTTGGAACCACGTCCTCCCCTGCTTTGAACTCTATATTCATTGAGCAGTGTGCGTTTGATATACCCCATGTGTGAAATTGTAATCACCACACTGTCATCAGCAATAGTGTCTTCGATCCTGAAATCAGTTGCAGCATATTCAATTTCTGTACGGCGCTTATCGTTGTATTTTTCTTTTATCTCAAGAAGTTCGTCTTTTATAATTTGCATACAAAGTGAATCGTCTTCGAGAATATTTTTCAGGTACGCAATAAGTTTCATTAGCTCATCGTACTCTGCCTTAAGTTTGTCGCGCTCAAGTCCGGTAAGTTGCTGCAAACGCATTGCTAATATTGCCTTTGCCTGAAGTTCAGATAAGTTGAAAGCCTCCATCAACCCTATCTTTGCTTCATCAGGGTTTTTTGAAGCCCTTATAAGTGCAATAACTTCATCAAGATGATCAAGTGCAATTAATAAACCCAGAAGAATATGAGCTCTTTTTTCAGCTTCTGCAAGATCGAATTTTGTCCTGCGGATTACAACTTCATGCCTGTGTTCAACAAAGTATGCAATAAGGTGTTTTAAGTTCAGCGTCATAGGACGGCCTTTTACCAGAGCAACGTTGTTCACGCTGAAAGCTGTCTGCAGTGCTGTATTCTGATAAAGATTGTTTAAAACGACATTGGTAACTGCATCTTTTTTTAATTCATAAACTATGCGCATTCCGTTTCTGTCGGATTCGTCGCGGATATCAGAAATGCCATCAATTTTTTTATCATTGATTAACTCAGCAGTTTTTTTAATCATTTCTGCTTTATTAACCTGATAAGGAATTGTATGGATAACTATTCTTTCTCTTCCATGATCACCTTGTTCAATGGTTGCTTCACCTCTGATAACAATCCTGCCTCTTCCTGTTTCGAAAGCTTCACGAACGCCATCATAGCCATATATAATACCACCGGTAGGAAAATCGGGAGCTTTAATATATTTAGTGAGTTCTCCGATAGTTATATCGCGGTTATCAATATATGCAATTGTACCATCGATCACTTCACCAAGATGGTGGGGCGGCATATTGGTTGCCATACCAACAGCAATACCTGAGGCGCCGTTTATGAGCAAATTTGGAATGCGCGATGGCATAACAACAGGCTCCTGTAAAGTATCATCAAAGTTTAATTTAAAATCTACGGTATCTTTATCAATATCGGCAACTATTTCTTCCGCAATTTTTTTAAGCCTTGCTTCAGTGTAACGCATAGCCGCAGGGCTATCGCCATCGATAGACCCGAAGTTTCCCTGACCATCAACAAGTGGATACCTGAGTGACCACTCCTGTGCCATACGGACCATAGCATCATAAACGGAAGTATCGCCGTGTGGATGATATTTACCTAAAACTTCTCCAACTATTCTAGCTGATTTTTTATAAGATCTGTTTGCATATAAACCAAGATCAAGCATTCCATAGAGGACCCTGCGATGAACTGGTTTCAATCCGTCTCTAACATCTGGTAATGCACGTGACACAATGACCGACATTGAATAGTCAATGTATGCCGATTTCATCTGATCTTCAATGTTAATCTGTACTATTTTTTCGCCTTCTGCCATTTTATCTCTATTATCTGTTAAATCAATCCAAGCACGATTTTTGAGGTGCCCTAAAATATTTCACGAAAGTAGTGTTTTTTGCCAAAATAACCATGCATTTTATGACATTTTTATTACTAACAAATTCGTGTTGAAAAATAGTACTTTAGTAGAAAGGACTTGCTTTTATATTAAGTCTACATTTGATTTTAAGAATATTATTGATTAACTTTGACCTAAGAACAGGAGTTTGAATTATGGAAGCAAAATTTTCGCAGCGTGTAAAAGAGGTAATCTCTTACAGCAGAGAGGAAGCTCTGAGGTTGCAAAATGATTATATTGGAGTTGAACATCTGCTCCTCGGAATTATTCGTGAGGGTGAAGGTCTGGCTATTAAGATTATGAATTATCTTGGCATTGATCTTTCCGAACTCAGAAAAAAAATAGAGAATTCGCTCAAGAGCAACACAAATAAAACCCGGAATCTTGAGAATATTCCTCTGGTTAAACAAGCTGAACGTATTTTAAAGATTACATACCTAGAAGCTAAAGTTTTTAAAAGCGACCTCATTGGTACTGAGCACCTGCTTTTATCCATTTTAAAAGACGAAGACAATGTTGCAACAAAAGCGTTAAATTCTATGGGAGTTTTTTATGACAATGTGAAGGATGAACTGCAATCCATCATGAACGATAATCCGATAGCTGATGATAAACCAGTTGATCCGAAGGATGAATTTCCGCGTGGTAGTGCCGATGATGACGATGATATGGAAGATAAAGGTGGTGGATTTGGTGGATCTGCTGGAAAGAAACAGGGCGACTCCAAATCAAAGACCCCAGTTCTTGATAATTTCGGAAGAGATCTTACGAGGCTGGCTGAAGAAAACCGCCTTGATCCTGTTGTAGGTCGTGAAAAGGAACTCGAACGTATAGCTCAGATTTTAAGCCGTCGTAAAAAGAATAATCCCATTCTGATTGGCGAACCAGGTGTTGGCAAGTCAGCAATTGCTGAAGGTCTTGCACTGAGAATTGTGCAACGGAGGGTTTCGAGAGCTTTGTTTAATAAGAGAATTGTAACACTTGATATAGCATCGTTGGTTGCAGGCACTAAATACCGTGGACAATTTGAAGAGCGTATGAAAGCGGTATTAAATGAGCTTGAGAAAAACCAGGATGTTATTCTTTTTATAGATGAAATACATACTATTGTTGGTGCTGGCGGAGCTTCAGGTTCTCTTGATGCTTCAAATATGTTTAAGCCTGCGCTTGCAAGAGGCGAAATACAGTGTATAGGAGCAACAACACTTGATGAATACAGACAGTATATTGAAAAGGACGGAGCGCTTGAAAGAAGATTTCAGAAAATTATTGTTGATCCAACCACTCCTGAAGAAACTGTTGATATTTTAAACAATATAAAGACACGTTACGAAGATCACCATCTCGTTATTTATTCTGAAGAAGCAATCAAAGCATGTGTTTCACTTACACAGAGATATATAAGCGACAGGTGCCTACCTGATAAAGCTATTGATGCGCTTGATGAAGCAGGTGCCCGTGTGCATATTACAAACATTCATGTTCCGATTGAAATTCTGAATCTTGAAAACAAAATTGAAGAAGTTCGTCTTGGCAAAACCAATGCAATCAAGAGTCAGAAGTATGAAGAAGCAGCTAAATACCGCGACATGGAAAGAAAGTTGCAGGATGAATTGGAACGTGAAAAGAAACGTTGGGAAGATGAATCCAAGATTAACAGAGAAATTGTTACAGAGGAAAATGTTTCTGAAGTTGTTGCAATGATGACTGGTATTCCTGTTCAGCGTATTGCTAAAAACGAAGGCGATCGTTTGTTGAACATGGATGAAGAAATTGCAGGAACTGTAATTGGTCAGGAAGAAGCTATTAAAAAAGTGGTTCGTTGTATACGCAGGAATCGCGCAGGATTGAAGGACCCTAACAAACCTATCGGGACATTTGTTTTCCTTGGCCCTACTGGTGTTGGTAAAACGCATCTAGCTAAAATGTTATCGCGTTACTTATTTGACTCCGATGATGCACTTATAAGAATTGACATGAGCGAATACATGGAGAAATTTGCTGTATCGCGCTTGATTGGAGCTCCTCCGGGATATGTTGGTTATGAAGAAGGTGGACAACTTACAGAAAAAGTAAGAAGAAAACCATACTCTGTGGTGCTACTTGATGAAATTGAAAAAGCACATCCTGATATTTTTCATTTACTTCTGCAAGTGCTTGATGATGGAATACTCACTGATAGTCTTGGGCGCCGTGTTGATTTTAAAAATACCATTATTATTATGACATCAAATATCGGATCTCGTCAGTTGAAGGATTTCGGACAAGGTGTTGGATTCAGTACTGGTGCGAAACAAGCCCGTGCTGCTGATTTTGCAAGAGGCGTTATTGAAAATGCATTGAGAAAAGCTTTTGCTCCTGAATTTCTGAATCGTATTGATGATGTGGTTATGTTCGATTCACTGAAGCGTGAAGACATACATAAAATCATCGATATAGAGCTTAAAGGATTGTATAATCGTATTTCAGGTATGGGATATGACATTGATGTAACTGTTGAAGCCAAGGACTATATTCTTGAAAAAGGATGGGATGAACAGTTTGGCGCAAGACCACTTAAACGTGCAATACAAAAGTATATTGAAGATCCATTAGCTGAAGAGATTATTAAAAGTAAAATAGCTGAAGGTGATACAATTTGCATTGGCTATGATACCAAGAAAGCCGACATATCAATAAAAATTTTAAAAAGTAAGAAAAAGGAAAAGATTAAAAAGCCCGAAACTGAAGCTGAAGCTGAGAATTAGAAAAGTAAGCAGACCTCAATCAGCATGAAGCAATTATAAAAAAATCCTGGACAAATTTTGTTCAGGATTTTTTATTTCTCCAGTAAAAATAAAATGGGATTCCAGAAAGTACAAGAGCAATGCCCGTAAGACTTGCAAGTGGCCGCTGGAAAAAGGAACTTATTGTAATGATAATACAAAAGCCAATGAAAAGAATTGGAAATACCGGATATCCCCAAACTTTCTCAGTAATTATTTTTTTTGATTTTAATTTTAATAATCCAAATGCAGCAGCGCCATAAAAAATAAAAGCAGCGAAAATCAGCATATCAGTAAGCTGATCAAAAGTGCCTGAAATTACTAATATACTAGCCCATATGCATTGCAATACAAGCGAGACATGCGGAGTATTAAATTTTTTATGGGTTGCTCCTGCCCTGCGGAAAAACATTCCTTCGCGCGCCATTGCATAATAGATTCGTGATGATGACATAGCGCTGCTATTGGCAGTTCCAAATGTTGATACCATTATTAGGATTGAAACTAAAATAAATCCGAACGGACCTATTACCACATTTGCCATTTCGGCAGCAGCAATAGTATTTTTGTTGTTGTAAATTGCAACGTAAGAATCTACGGGCATTACATAAAGGTAAACATAATGAATGAGAAAATATATTATCATTACAATGAGTACACCGAATGAAATTGCAATTGGTAAATTACGGTAAGGATTTTTAACTTCTCCGGCAAGGAATGTAATATTGGCCCATCCATCGTAAGCCCAGAATGCACTAAGCATGGCTACGAAGAAAATACTTGTTATTTGCCACCATCCTTGTTCTGAAAATATTTTGTAACCTGTTGCAACTTGGCTAACATTAGCAGTGCTGCCCCCAATGTAACTCAATCCGAATATAACAAGAATTAAAATGCCAAGCATTTTTGCAATTGTGAAAAGGTTTACTGTAAATCCGCCGTATTGAACTCCCCTGTAATTGATAATTGTAATAATTACAATTCCAGCAATTGTTACAGCTTTTACTCCAAAATTATCAAATGGAAAAATATAGCCAAACAAGTTGATTTGACTCCATTCGGGCGAAAGTTGCGGCAGATGAACCAGATTACCCACTGACTCACCAAAAACATAAGCAATGGATGCTACAGATGCCGATTGTATAACAGTAAAGGCTGTCCATCCATAAAGGAAGGAGAAGAATTTCCCGAAACTTATTTTCAGATATTGATACTCTCCACCCGCATCACTATTCACTTTAGCAAAACCTGCAAATGTGAATGCACCGAACATAGTGACAAAACCAGCAACAATCCAGCAAAGCAATATTAACCATGGAGACATTAATGTTGTCGACATCGGAGCAATCTTTTTAAAGACTCCTGAACCGATCATTGAACAAATCACAATCATCAGGGCAGTGAATAGCCCTAATTTTCTTGAAAGACCAGAATTGTCTGATTTGTTTTCCAATTTAGATTTCTCCCAATGGTTGAAATGACAAAGTAATAAAAAAAATCGCTCACCAGTATTGGGAGCGATTTTAGTTACTCAGGTAAAGTAAAATTAAAATTTATAATCATTATCTTCGATGAGTTTACCGGCAATTCTTCTTCTTGCTTCTTTAATATTTATAGGTTCCATTGATGTGAGGTACCTGAGTCCTTTCTGTACTTTTGCAAACACTTCACCAGTTGCAAAAGAATTCAAAGAATCCATAGCTGATTTATAAATTGCAGAACTTGCTTCATAAACATACACATCACATATATCTTTGTAAACACCATATTCTGCTTCACTCTTAATTGATTTCAGCTTTTCAACTCTCATAACAACAGATTCTGCTGCATAAAGCTTAACAAGCATATCAGAAATTCCCATCATGATTTCCTGTTCATCGTTATACGTTTTGCTGATGGCGTCGTAAGCCTTACCCAGCATAAGTATTGCAGCTTTCTTCAGATTCCTTAGATAGAAATGTTTCTTTTCAAAATAATCAGTGTATGATGTTGAACTTTCGTTCAAAGTATCAATCTGTTCATAAATTGATTTTGCTAGATTGAAAATCTGTGAGTCAGCTTTCTTTGCAAGTTTTAGATACATATCAGAAGCTACCAGTCTATTGATTTCATTGGTTCCTTCGAAGATCCTGTTGATACGTGAATCGCGATAAGCACGGTCAGCTGGCATTTCTGCAGAAAAGCCCATTCCTCCATGAATCTGAACAGCTTCGTCAACAATATAATCAAGTATTTCTGAACCCAGGACTTTAAGGATTGCTGCTTCCATGGCATATTCACCAAGAGCTTCAAGATAAGCCTGTGGCTTAGGCATTCCGCTTTCCACATGCGCTTTGATGGTATCATCAACATATTTACTTGTACGGTAAACAGCAGATTCACCAACAAATTGCCTGATACATTGTTCAGCAAGTTTATATTTTATTGCACCAAAATTTGAAATCAATTTACCAAATTGTTTACGCTCATTGGCATAATTAACAGAATGCATAATAGCACGTCTTCCTGCTCCAAGTACATTCGCTCCAAGTTTTATGCGGCCAATATGCAATATGTTCAATGCAATACGGAAACCTTCTCCCCTTTTACCAATCATGTTTTCAACAGGAACTTTGCAGTCGTTGAAAAATATCTGAACAGTTGAGGAACCTTTGATTCCCATTTTCTTTTCTTCCGGATTAAATGTAACACCAGGGAAATTGCGTTCTACAGCAAAACAACTCAATATTTTATCATTATCAATTTTTGCAAATACAGTAAGAACATCTGCAAATCCGCCATTGGTAATCCACATCTTTTGACCGTTCAATATATAATGTTTTCCATCTTCCGAAAGAACGGCTTTTGTTTTTCCTGAATTTGCATCAGAGCCGGCATTAGGCTCTGTAAGGCAGTAAGCACCTGCATATTCGCCAGAAGCAAGTTTTGGTATATATTTTTGTTTTACTTCTTCTGAACCATAATAAAGAATAGGTAATGTTCCAATACCAGTATGTGCTGAGAAAGCAACAGCGTATGAATATCCAGCGCCCAGGATATCTGATGCTAACATAGAAGTAACAAATGATTGTCCAAAGCCACCGTATTCTTCAGGAACAGAAATACCAAGCAAACCAAGCTCACCTGATTTTGACACAAGACTTCTCATGAGTCCGGGTTCCATTCCATCTAACTTATCAAGTACAGGAAACACTTCCTTTTCAAGGAAATCCTGGCACATGCCAGCAATCATTTTCTGTTCTTCATTGAGTTCTTCAAGAATAAACACATCAGTCGCTTTTGAATCCTTGGTAAGAAACTCGCCGCCTCTTAAAACTTTGTTGTTTTCCATTTCTTTATTTTATGTTAAGGGTGCAAAAGTAATAGTATTTGTTTAAATACAAAACTCCTTTTTCACGATAAATGATTCAATATTAACATTGAGATTGTTAATAACAAGGAGAGATTAATTTCTTATTACCATATCATCCCTGTATTTAGTTTTTCTTACAGGAGCGCCGTTGAAGTATTCAATAAAATATCCGTTTCTTTTTCCGTCCTTATAATTTTCAGTACTTTGCAGAGAACCATCTACATCATAAATCTTGAAGATGCCCTGTTTCAAGCCCTTTTTATCATAGTTACCTTCAATGAAAAGTTTACCACTGGGATAATAAGAAGACCAATTATAATCAATCAGCTGGTCAGCTTTATAATTCTGAGTAACTACCACCCTTTCCTCTGGAAATTTTTCAATCCAAACATCTTCTTTCTTTCCCTTTACATAATATCCCTGTGATAAAACATTTCCATAACCATCATAATGTGTAAACTGACCTTCGAGCAAACCATCTTTATAATTGCGAACAAAAAGTACTGTTCCTTTATCAGAATATTCAGTTTCTTCGCCATTTTTCAAACCATTTCTGAATTTAGATTTTATGCCAACTTTTTTATAGTTAGCATTTGAAATCTGGTATTCAGTAAATGTGCTATCGCTTTTCCCGTTTTTCAGAAAGCCCTGCATAAAAAGGATGGAGTCGGATGTAAAATATTTAACCATACCGGTTAATGTTTTTCTTTGCATTTCTGCAACCATCAATATTTTCTGATGTCTCAGCGTATCTCCATTTACAATCACAACTGAATCTTTTGCACCTTTGAAAAAATTGTAATAATATTTGCAGTTGATTATGAATAGCGAATCCTTTGTTGGCTTTATTGAAGCAGTATCACAATAAATAATTTTCTGTGCAAAACTATTCAATGAAAGTATTGTGCAGATTATAAAAGAGAAGAAACACTTTTTTTGAGGGAATAGAAATTTCATAGCTCATAATTAATGAGCTAAAATTATTTCATTTTAATGAACTTTATAATATAAATATTGATAAGTTATTCACAAGAGTCCTGTTGATTCTGGTGTGCAGGATTATCTTTACAATCATTGCACTCCATACTCTTGTTGTACATTTCCATGGCACGCTGACTCATACCCATACTTGAGAAACCACCATCATGATAAATATTCTGCATGGTAATTTTCCTGGTAAGGTCTGAAAACAGTGTAATACAAAAATCGCCAAATTCATCAGCAGTGGCATTTCCAAGAGGTGACATTCTTTCAGTAAAATCAATTAACCCGCCAATACCTTTTACTCCACTTCCTGCAGTTGTTGGAGTTGGTGATTGAGAAATGGTATTGATCCTTACATGCTTTTCTCTTCCGTATATATAACCAAAACTTCTTGCAATTGATTCAAGCACAGATTTTGCATCAGCCATATCGTTGTATTCAAACAATGTTCGCTGGGCAGCAATATATGAAAGCGCAACGACTGATCCCCATTCATTAATTGCGTCCAGTTTTTTTGCAGTCTGAAGCATTTTATGAAACGATAATGCGGAAATATCAAGAGTCTTTAAAAAGAAATCATAATTCAATCCATCATAAGGCAGCTTCTTCCGCACGTTTGGTGACATTCCTATGGAATGTAAAATAAAATCTAATTTTCCTCCGTGGTATTCCATGGATTTTATAAAAAGATTTTCCAGATCAGCAACACTTGTTGCATCAGCAGGGATTACTATGGTGTTGCATTTTTTTGCAAGATCTTCAACATTCCCCATCCTGATTGAAATCGGAGTATTGGTCAATGTAAAAACACCGCCTTCCTCGTATGCTCTCTCTGCAACTTTCCAAGCAAGCGATTTTTCATTGAGGGCTCCGAAAATGATGCCCTTCTTCCCTTTTAATAAATTATACATAATTTTGATTTTAATTTTTCAACAATGCTTTTGCATTTTCGAGTGCCGCCTTTGTAAGTTCGTTCCCACTTAGCATTTTAGCGATTTCGGAAATACGCTCTTTATCCTTCAGTGCAGTAATCCTGGTATATGTAGACTTTTTATCTGATTCTTTGTATACAAGCAAATGTGCGGTACCTTTCACCGCAATCTGCGGAAGATGTGTAATTGCAATCACCTGCATAGTTCCCGACATTTCTTTCATAATATTACCCACTTTATCAGCAATATCGCCTGACACACCCTGATCAATCTCATCGAGAATAATTGTAGGCAATAATTTTTTTTCTGAAACAAGTGATTTAATGCTTAGCATGAGCCTTGAAAACTCACCACCTGATGCAACTTTAGAAAGTTCCTTCAAATCACCGCCCTTATTGGCATTGAACATAAACTTCACACTGTCCTTGCCATATTGATTATAATCTTCAAGTTGCGTAAGTGAAATTTTAAATTCCGCATTTTGCATTGCAAGTTTCTTCAGCACTGCCAATATTCCTTTTTCAATAGTAGGAATTGTTTTCTTTCTTCCCGCAGTAATACTTGATGAAGTCTCTGCTAAGATTTTATTAATATCAGACAGCTGCTTTTTTAGTTCTTCAATTTTACTATCAATTAATGATATTGCATTCAGTTTGTCGGAAATACAGTTTTTAATTTCAATCAATTCTTTAACTGAATTGACTCTGTGTTTCTGCTGCAGATGATAGATAATGTCTAGTCTTTCATTGATTTTATTAATTCTTTCGGGATCGTAAATAATTTTTCCTTCAGTCTGTTCAAGATCAAGAGCGATATCTTTCAGTTCAATGCTGCAGCTTTCGAAACGTTTAGCTATTTCATTAAGTTCTGGATGGAGCCCTGAAATTTTATTTACAATTATTAAAACATCCTTAATGCCTGAAGTGACGCAGTACTCTCCATCCTTTAATATTGAAACGGCTTTAGATAAACTCGATTTAATTTCTTCAGAATGATTCAGCAATTCAAGTTCTTTTTCTAATTCTTCCTGTTCGCTTTCCAATAAATTTGCATCGTTCAGCTCATCAAACTGAAACTGGTAATAATCCTGATCAGCTTTTGATTTGCGTTCAGTTTCAATTACAGTAGACAGTTCCAACATCAAACTCTTTTGGGTATTAAAATTTATTTTAAACTTTTCAATCAGATCATCATGCTTTACAAGGGCATCAATAAAAGCCAGCTGAAATTTAGAATCCTGAAGTGTTAGTGTTTTGTGCTGAGAATGCACATCAATTAGCATCTCACCCAAGTCTTTTAAAACTTCAAGTGTAACGGGGGTATCGTTTATAAAAGCTCTGGATTTACCCGACTGATTAATTTCCCTTCGAATGACCGTATTATCATCATAATCAAGTTCCGCTGAAGTAAAAAAATCCAGTAGTCCATAATCTTTAATTCTGAATGTTCCTTCCACAACGCACTTTCTTGTTTTATCAAGCAGCACCTGAGAGTCAGCACGTTGACCGAGTATCAGAGATAATGCGCCAAGAAGAATTGATTTGCCTGCACCTGTCTCACCCGTAATTATTGTAAGTCCGTCCCCGAATTCAATTTCAAGAGAAGCTATTAACGCGTAATTATTTATTGAAAGATGAGTAAGCATGAGAATTATTCAACAGCAAATTTAGACATTTTTGCAATTAAACAAGTAGGATTCTTTAAAAGAAAATCAGGAAAAGATTACTTTGTGATCTGGTTATACTTTGAAGAATTTGTTGGATCAATAGTTTTACAGATGGTAGCGACTTTGGTTTTATCAGCAACACTGGCACTGGAATAGATATTTACAATCTCGTCAGCCTTGGCATTAAAGAAAAGCTGCATCAGATATGATCCTGGTTTTTCTTCGTTCACTTTTTTCAGCTGATCCATTCCGGCCGTGATTGCAACCTTAGCAGTGGCGGCATTATCAACAAGCATATCAAGCCCTTTGCGGTGATAATTATAAATACATTCCCGAATAGGACTGTAAATATTATTTAGCAAATTTTCAACAAGCCAGTACCTGTTTTTCTGCGAAGTGCTTTCAAATGCTTTCCATCCGGGCTCCACAGCACTTTGAGCATTTGTAACAACTGTCTGGGCTTTTTCATAGAATGCAGTTCCTCCCTTAAGTTGGTATGAATCAAAATCAAGTCCGATAATCAAATAAGCATAATACCCTAGAACACTGGTTAGATTGTTTGTAAATGTATTCTCATTAAAATCCAGTGACTGGTATTCCTGGTATGTAAACTGAAGGTCTTTATCAATCAGATTCAGCATAACAGAATTATATGAACTTTTGTATATCGGCCTTCTGGACTGAACCTGAATTGTTCCTTTGAAAACATCTGCGCTTCTGTCTGAAATAGTTATAAGAATTGTACATTCAATTCTTTCTTCAGTCGCAAAATTATAATTGGTCCATTTTTTCGAATTCATGAATTCATAAATAGCGGCTTGCAGGGTTTCATATATTTTTTTATCGCTGCTCTCTATTTGTGGAGTAGCCACTGTAACAATACAGTTGAGTTCCTGGGCATTGCCTTTTAAAGCATATCCAATAAGTATCAGGAATATCAGCGCAATTTTTCGCATGTTCAAATGTGCTTATTTAAAAAGTGAAATAATTTTTTCGGTAATATCTTGTGCAACTGCTTTTTTATCTTTCAACCCAAAAGTAGTGATTTTATTGTTCATGTCAACTATCGTTATTTTATTTGTTTTGTGAACAAATCCGGCACCTTTATCATTTAAAGAGTTAAGAACGATAAAGTCAAGGTTTTTAGTATGGCATTTCTTTTTTGCATTTTCAATTTCATTGTCCGTCTCAAGTGCAAAACCTACAAGTACCTGTCCTTTATGCTTCTTTTTCCCTAATGAAGAAAGTATATCAATTGTTGGTTTCAATTTTATTTCAAATAATCTGTCCTGCTTCTTGATTTTACTGAATTCTTTTTTTAATGGAGTGTAATCAGCAACTGCAGCTGCCATAACAGTAATATCTGTATCAGGAAAAACTTTCATACAAGCCACTGCCATTTCTTCTGCAGAAATAACGTTAATTCTTTTTATTTGTGGATTGGATGTTTCGAATTTAACCGGACCGGTAATAAGCGTGACTTCTGCACCATTATCAGCAAGTGCTTCAGCTACTGCAAAACCCATTAATCCTGATGAATTGTTACCAATAAAACGGACAGGATCTATTGCTTCATAAGTAGGACCAGCAGTTACAAGAGCTTTTTTACCTGTGAGCGATGCTTTTTTTTTTAATTCTTTTTCAATAAAAGCAATAATATTTTCTGGTTCTTCCATCCTGCCTTTGCCTTCGTATCCGCATGCAAGATAACCTTCGGCAGGATCAATAAATGAGATTTTATTGCTTTTTAAATATTGAATATTTTTCTGTACAGCAAAATGCTCATACATTTTAGTATTCATAGATGGGGCAAGGAAAACACTTTTATTAAAAGCCAGCAACGATGAAGAAAGAGCATCGTCGGCAATACCACTTGCTAGTTTACCAATAATATTTGCAGTTGCAGGTGCTACAATAAAAAGATCACCCCAATCTGTGAGTGAAACGTGCTCAGTGGTGTAATCATTATCACTGCTGAAAAGATCGTAATATAATTTGTTCTGCGAAAGAGTTTCTATTGTAACCTTGGTAATAAATTCAAGGGCATGCTTAGAAGCTACCACCTTTACTTCGGCTCCTGCTTTTACCAGCAACCTGATAAGCACTGCTGATTTATAAGCGGCAATGCCACCACTGATTCCCAGTATGACGTGTTTGCCTTTAAGCATGAAATTTATTTAACGATAGGGTCCTTACTGGGATTTCTGAAATAAATCTGACCATTCAGAAATTCATGAATTGCTATAAGCGTTGGTTTTGGAAGATGTTCGTAATACTTTGCAATTTCGATCTGTTCCCTGTTTTCGAAAATTTCTTCAAGATTATCAGTAGCAGAAGCAAATTCGGAAAGTTTGCTGTTTAGTTCTTCTTTTATTTCAAGACCAATCTGGTTAGCACGCTTTGCAATTACTACAACTGTTTCATAAAGGTTTCCTGTAGGAGCAACAAAATCTGTAACTTCACGTGTAACAGTATTGGTTTCGGTTTTTACTTTTTTGTAATCCATATGAACTTTTTATTTAGTATTCTTGATCTTATTAATTTCTTTTAAAGAATTTTTATTGATTGTTTCCGCATCTTTCAGGTATTTCGACTGGGGATAATCTTCAATAAGAACTGCGTATGCATCAACTGCTGCCTGGAACCTGTCTTTTTTCTTTGAAGAGATACTGTTATTAGCATATACGTAGTTTGCTTTCACAACATAATACAGGCATTCTTCTTTAAATTTAGTATCAGGATAATCCTTCAGTGTATTTTTGAATGATACTATAGCGGCTTTGTAATCTTCAAGTTTATAATAAAGTTTTGCAACTTCAAATTCCTTTGTTTCCAGCTTTAGCCTCAGGTCATCTATAAGTTTATTGCAAATGGCCACAGTATCGCTTTTAGGATACATGTCAACAAAAAGCTGTAATTCTTTGATAGCACTCAGAGAATTGGCCTGATCCAGGGTATAGTCCGGAGAATCGAGATATGTGCAATACGCACTCAGGTACTGCGTTTCGCGGGCATACTTGCTGTGCGGATATGTTGCTGAGAAAGATTTGAAATAATATGCAGCAGATGTGTAATCATCTAATGCATAATAGCAATAAGCATAGTAGAAATAAATCTTTTCAGCATTAGCTGTTCCCCTGTAATAGGTTATCAGTTCCTCAAGCAGTTGCTGAGCATGATAATAATCGCCCTTCAGATAATATGCTTCGGCTGCAGCATATTTTGCATTAAGGTCAGTGCTTTTTAAAATTTTGCTGAACTTACCACATGAGGCAATGGTAGCAAGAATAATTAAAGCAGTAAAAAAAGTAGCTATTTTTCGAAACATCGTGCAAAAGTACAAAAATTGATTGAATTACAAAACGCAAAATAATGTGTATTATTGTTAAAACAGATAAATGACAATTTTAATGTCAATCTAAACTTAAAATTCTGAAAAAGTTTATAGTTTTGCAACTTAAATTTATTATTCATTTTAAAATCTTCAGACAGTGGATATTTTTGAAAAATTAATGCAGAAACCTGGACCATTCGGCCAGTATTCTGATCAGGCTGATGGATATTTCATGTTTCCTAAACTGGAAGGTGAAATTGCACCGCGTATGATGTTCATGGGAAAAGAACGTCTTGTATGGAGTTTAAATAATTATTTGGGACTTGCAAACCATCCTGAAGTAAGAAAAACAGATTCTGAAGCTACAAAACAATGGGGACTTGCTTATCCGATGGGTGCCCGCATGATGTCAGGACAGACTAAATATCATGAGCAACTTGAATCAGAACTTGCAGCTTTCGTGAATAAAGAAGATTCTTTTCTTCTTAATTATGGGTATCAGGGAATGATATCTATTATTGAAAGCTTGGTTGACAGAAAAGATGTGATTGTTTATGATGCTGAAGCTCATGCCTGCATTATTGATGGGATGCGTCTTCACATTGGAAAACGCTTTGTCTACAAACATAATGATATTGAAAGTTGCGAGAAGCAACTTCAGCATGCAACTAAACTTGTTGCAGAAACAGGTGGTGGAATACTTGTAATCACTGAAGGTGTTTACGGTATGTCAGGAGCACAGGGAATACTTAAAGAAATTGTTGCTCTTAAGAAAAAATACAATTTCCGTTTTCTGGTAGATGACGCACATGGTTTTGGAACAATGGGAAAGACTGGTGCAGGTACCGGTGAAGAGCAGGGTTGCCAGGACGGCATTGACCTTTATTTTGCAACATTTGCAAAATCAATGGCAGGCATTGGTGGATTTATTGCAAGCAAAAAAGAAATAGTAAAGCATTTACGTTTTAGCATGCGTTCGCAAATATATGCCAAGTCTCTTCCAATGCCTATGGTAATTGGCGCTCTTAAACGCCTTGACATGATTAGAACCATGCCTGAGTTAAGAGAAAATCTATGGAAAATTGTGAATGCAATTCAGAATGGTTTTCGTGAAAGAGGCTTCGATATTGGTGTTGGCAATACTCCTGTTACTCCAGTAAATTTGTTTGGTGGTGTACCAGAAGGAAGTGCTCTTACATTTGACGTTCGTGAAAATTATAATATTTTCTGTTCAATTGTAACCTATCCTGTTGTTCCTAAAGGAATGATCCTTCTGCGTATAATTCCTACAGCAGCGCATTCACTGGAAGATGTTAACTATACCTTAGATGCCTTTTCTGAAGTAAAGAAAAAACTGGAAGCTGGAAAATATAAAACTGATGAGGTAATTAATGTTACAAAGATTTTTGCGAGTCTTAAAAAAAATTAAATTAAAAAACCGCTCAATGAGCGGTTTTTTTATATCCTCACTTTCCTATCAGAGCTTAATTACTTTACTGATAATTGAATTTCCGAAAGATGATTTTATTCTGACATAATATATTCCATGATCAAGATCAGACAGATTCAAAAGGAACTGATTTTTCCCTTTATTGATCTGAATATCCTCTGAATGAAGATTATTTCCAAGGAGGTCATAAACATCAAGAGATATCTCATCATTTGCATCTGAAGTCAAAATTATGGCAGACTTTCCGCTGGTAGGGTTTGGGAATATGTTCCATTGCTCATTATTATTCAAAGGATCATTAATACCAGTCGATACAGAAACCTGCTCTGTAATTGTATCCGAACCACAATTATTTGTAACAATTAACTGGACATTATAACTGCCAGTTGTTGCATATATGTGAGAAGGATTCTGAGATGTGCTGTTTGCTCCATCGCCAAAATCCCAACTGTACGCATTCCCATTCGATGAAGTATTAGTAAAATTATAAGTAAGTCCTGCGGCAGTATAGGAGAATCCGGCGACAGGCAAAACTGGTGATAATGGTATTAAAGCTATGTTTTTGACTACTGTTCCACCATTATTAACAGTAATATTATTTATAGTTCTGCTCTGGTAACCAGTCGCAGAGAATGTGACATTATAAGTTCCTGCATAAATTGGCCTGTGATAATTTCCAACGGGTAGTGCAGAATATATTTGAGAGCTGTCATGATCATGACCAGTAATTGAAACAAACGCACGTATCCCTTGCCCTGTGCATGAATCCGTAACAACACCCCGTATCCCTTTTAAAGATTGTTCAATATAGTTTAATAATGATCGTTTGCAACCTTTCCATAATATTGGCAGAGATGAGCCAGAGGGACTTTGTGTGCCTGAAATTTCAATGGTTTCCTCTCGGCAATGCTGATAGTAATTCATGTAATCCTGTCGTCCTCCAAAAACCTGGTACCAGGCATATCCATCAGTTATTCCGGTAGGGTCAACATCTGTAAAAAATCCTGAAGGACCATATGTTTGAGCAGTATCAGCAAATTGATTCGATACAAGTTGCCACCAGTTGTCATCGGCTGTCAGTGCGGCTTTTCCGTCCCACGGATAATTGCATACTTCTGCACCTTCATGAAAGTTTGCCGACATTACAAAATTCATTGTATCTGCAAACCCCATGAACGCTTGTGTTTCGGGTTGCCATGCATTGCCGTCAGGATGCTGCCCTCCTATCGGGTCAGGGTAATTTCTGTTCAGATCAATACTGTTCGCATTTTCCCTGGTTGCACCAGAAATACTACTTCCACCAGATGCTCCATAAGTACCGTCGGGATTAGCCAGAGGACAAATCCATAGTTCAGTATTGTCCAAAATATTTGTGATACGAGCATTAGTGCCGTAAGAAGTAAGTAATGTATCTATAAGATGCAGCATATGAATATAACCAGAAGTTTCATTGCCATGTATTGTTGACGTGTAAAGGAACTGCGGTTCGTTCTCATGTACATTGATATTGTGCGAAATTTTAACAAGCAATAATTTACGCCCGCTACTAAGTGTTTTAATGTTGTACGTCTGACACAATGTTGGATGGTCAGTTGCAAACTGGTACATCATGGCTTCATACGCACTATAGGTAGGATAAGAATTCCATGATTTTGTCTGCTTTGATTGTGCAATATCAAACATCGCAGGGTTTTTATCAAGATCACCGGGATTAATTAATAATGTATATTGATAATTATAACTAAGGAATTGAGCAAACTCCTTTTTATTTGCATACGCATAAACTACATTGTTTTTAGTTACATTATCAATTGAAATAATCTTTGTAAGCATCCCAATTTCCTGACGTGATGAAATATTAAATTTGAAGTAAACCTCCTTCTTACCGGCAAAAATATTTTCAATATTTTTAGTTGTTTCCTGCGAATACGAACATACAGAATTCAGCATTAAAGCCAGAAATAACAGTAATATTTTTTTCATAAGTGAATAGATTGATAGTATTATTAATTTTCTAAAGAATTATAAATATTGTAAACAGTTGTATGAAAATAATTTTACAGAAAAGCCCGGACTAAGCCGGGCTTATTTTATTTCTGTATAATGAGCTTTTCCAGAACTGTATTTTTATCTGTTGATATTTTTATAAAGTATAATCCACTTGCAAATTTTCTTGCATCAACTACAACAGAAGACTGATTATGCAATTCCTTTTCGATCAGGACAGTTCCGATTGCATTTATGATCTGAACTCTTGCATTCGGCTGCTGTTTTGCAAATGAGATCTCAAATATTCCTTTTGTCGGATTTGGAAAAATATTAAAATCAGAACCTGAAATCTCTGAAATACCTGTTATAACAATAGAAATAACGTTTGATGTATCAGAAACACACCCGTTCGGATCTGTAACTATTACATAATAGTCACCGGAAACCAAAGGCTTATAAATTGTTGAAGTTGCTCCGCTTATGCTTAGTCCACCTAATGCGTTATGGAAATACCATTGATTACCACTTGATGCATTCGAGAATAGTGAGTCATTACTCTGAGAAATTATCGGAGTAGCAGGTATAGCGAAAACTGTCATGTTTATAGCATTTGAAGTAGCAGGCGATCCAGTAGCGCAGCTAAGGCTGCTTGTCATTACGCAGGTAATTACATCATTGTTTGCAAGAGTTGTAGAAGTATACGTAGAATTTGTGGCACCTGAGATTGCAGTACCATTGTTCTTCCATAGATATGCGGCTGTTCCTCCATTGGTAGCAGTAGCTGTAAAGGTAACACTAGACCCGCTGCAAATTGCTCCTGTAGGGCTTGCAACAATGCTGACACTAGCAGTACCACCGGGGTTTACTGTCATGGTAATTGCATTCGAAGTGGCAGGTGATCCGGTTGCACAGCTAAGGCTGCTTGTCATCACACAGGTAATTACATCAGAGTTTGCAAGAGCAGTAGATGTATAAGTAGAATTAGTAGCACCAGAAATATTCGTACTGTTTTTCTTCCACTGATATGTTGCAGTACCACCATTAACAGGTGTTGCAGTAAATGTAACAC